>Ga0075425_100009843_pt1 | contig 10177 bp, 7 predicted proteins | sample SoiMethybrSBSTD4_FD_75300 | JGI IMG/M metagenome (GOLD analysis project Ga0075425, IMG submission 75300) | Bulk soil microbial communities from a Populus tree surrounding site in Tennessee, USA - Soil MetaG P. TD hybrid SBSTD4 | ecosystem: Environmental > Terrestrial > Soil > Tree plantation...
TTCCGGTGGGGCTCTCCATTTTCTTCATGGTCTGATCGATTGCTCTCTTCATGCTTAAAGTGTCAGCGCCCTGACGTGGTGGATAGTCCTGGAGGCTCTTCAAATGAGCAGTAAGGATTGGGCCTGCGGCCGTGGGAGCCCACAATTTTTGCGCCAAGAACTTACGCCCGATGTAACCCCATTCATGCGACTCTGGATCCATCTTCTCTATCGGATCCATTAGCAGATTGAACACGTAAGGAACGCTTGGGTAATATTTTTCATTCCACCAGCTACCCTCAGGCTTCACTCCGATGTGCATTTTCCATCCGTCCACCCTTAGTGCCATGAGGTCGGTTTCGTCATAGTAGAAATACTCGCGCCGCGCCGACTTCTCAGTCTTACCCGTCCAGTAATCAAGGTTGTTGTAACCGTCGAGGTGGACCTTGTATGTGGTATCGCCCATCTTGTACGCAGTAAGGAGCTTTTCCTTTAGGTCGGGAAGTCCGGCAGCCGCAGCCAGAGTGACAAACAGATCCTCATGCGATTGAACGCCGTTGACCTCTCTTCCCGCCGGAATGTGCCCGGGCCATTTGGCCATACACGGGACACGGACCCCACCCTCCCAAGTCGTGCCTTTTTCGCCACGGAACGGCGCGTAGCCTCCGTCAGGCCACATCAATAGCTCATTACCATTGTCAGTGGTGTAAATCACGATTGTGTTGTCGGCAACGCCCAGCTGATCGAGTTTCTTCAGAAGCTCGCCTACCTGTTCATCGTGTTCGAGCATCTTGGCGCGAACCACATCGCTCTCCGCACGTCCCTCGTCGACCGCCATCTGAACGTATTTCTGCTGTGGATGAGACCAAATGTGAATCGCCGTGGTGTTGAACCAGATGAAGAATGGCTTATCACCTTTGCCATTCTTATCCATGAACTCCAGAGTGTATTTCAGGACTTCGGAATCGAAAGTTTCCATGCGCTTGCGCGTAAGTGGACCTGTGTTTTCGACCTTCTGCTTGCCGACTCGCCCGAACTTTGGGTCGGTGGTGGAATCGTCAACGCCGGTTGCCCAAGCGTGCAACACGCCGCGCGGACCGAACTTTTCCAAATACGCCGGGTTCTTTTGTCCTGGGTAGTCAAGTTCTTCGGGCTCCTCCTCGGCATTGAGGTGATAGAGGTTCCCGAACCACTCATCAAAGCCATGCATGGTCGGAAGGAATTCGTTTCGATCGCCAAGGTGGTTCTTGCCGAACTGTCCACTGATATAACCAACCGATTTCAGGACTTCAGCAAGTGTCGGATCCTCCTTCTGGATGCCACGGGTTGAGCCAGGAATGCCGATCGTGGTCATGCCCGTGCGAATAGGGAGTTGACCCATGATGAATGCGGCTCGACCTGCGGTACAGCTCGGTTGGCCATAGTGATCAGTAAAAAGGATGCCCGTCTTAGCTATGCTGTCAATATTGGGCGTTCTTCCCATCATTCCGTGGGTGTACGCGCCGACGTTCCACATACCAATGTCATCACCGAAAATGACGAGAATGTTGGGTCGCTTGTTTTGTGCAAGGAGATTTGCTGAAAACGCGGTTACGGCAACCAAAACAAGCCACATCTTAAGCCGATAATGAGAACTCGACTTTGCTTTCATTTGGGTTGATCCTCATTTGAATCGATTTTGCAAGACATTGACCTTTCGCGGGTTCCTGGCCCCGCGTGTTGATGTATGTCAACACTGCTCCAACGATGTTCGTCCCGACTTCTGGTTCGGCCTTTAAGTCTTGTCCGCTACTACCGTTCGGATTAGGAGTGTTTTGGAGAAGTTTGCCGAAGAAGGTCTACGAGTGGCTTGCCTGAATCCGGTACCGTGACCTTATTCTCCCGCACGATTTCTTTGGCACTCAGTTCCTTGCCATAAAGGGCTTTGTTAGCCCCGTCATCGGAGCGCATCGTGGAACCTTCCAACGAGACACCACCGAAGACGCCACGAGAGCGTGACCAGGAAAGAATCTCCGCTTTCATGACGACGTCAGTTTCGGCGGAAGCAGTTCGGCCAACCGGTCCGGCTGCCGCCGAGGCATCTGCTCCGAGCTTCACCTTGCTTGACATTATGGAGTTCGCGCCCTTCTCATTCATCACGAGCAAAACGAAATCAGTGGCTTCGCCTCCGGCTTGTAGACCAAAGCTGCCACCTTCGATGGCAAACATCGCGGGGGAGCTCCAGGGTCCCCTAAAGTCTTCACCGGAGCGGCACACGATGGCCCCACGTCCGTAACTGGCGCCCACAATGAAGCCAGCTTTCTTAACCGACGGAAAAACCACGACACACTCAGCCTTATCGAGAAGATCTCGTGGAATTCCCTTGTCTGGGGTCGCCAGGATTTCCTTCAAAACGTCGCGCGACTCCTTCAAGCGGTCCTCTTCTTTCTTTTGTGCGAATCCGGAAGCTGTGCAGCCTAGAACCATCACAACAATCATCAGACTTTTCATAAGAACTCCTATACTTGCCGAACATTCAGAATTTGGGGTGGTTGGTAACTGGTCTACTAGAGCCAATTGTGTGGTCGGCTGTTTCATTTCTTCACGCAGCGAAACCCAAGATGACTGATACCGTTTACTTCGATCCGCTGTTCTCCATCAGGTCGTCAAGAGTGTCGGGTCTTGTACTCCCAGTAATCGTCCCGGGGAAGATGCTCTTCCAGTCTTTCTTCATGTCCACCACCACCCATCCTTTCGCGGTAGCTTCGTCCCAAGTCTTGTCCAGTTTGCCGAAATGGGCGCTGCGATCGTAGACGTACTCGCGATCACCGTCGGTGTGGTGAACGATCAACAAAAAGCTTGGTTTACTGCGGGCTGTCCACTCCAGCATTTGCTGGTCGCCATCGGAGTTGCCAAACGCGGCGATCGGTTTTCGTCCGATGGATTGACTAATTCCAACGGGTTTGCCGGGTCCGTCATCGATGAAGTTGATTTGTGGCAATCGAACAAGGACGGGCTGTCCGTTGCGGAGTTCGAACGTCTGTTTGACCGAACTTCCGATGACTTGCTCCGGAGGAATTCCGTAGACCTTCTCGGCCCAGGGCCGTATAAACTCAACGCCGCCTCCAGACACTATGTAGGTCTTGAATCCGTTGGTGCGTAAGTACGACAGCAGTTCAAGCATCGGCTGATAAACACACTCAGTATAGAGACGCTTAAAACGCGGATGCTGGGCAGCGGTAATCCATTGACCTACGATCGTTGCAAACTCGTCGGTCGTCATCCCCGTGTGGGATGCGGCAACTATCTTCATGATCCCAGCCTCGCCACTTGCGAGAAGAGTTTGCTGGTCGTTCTCCAGCACCGCTTTGAAAGGCTGTTCGGTCTTCCATTCGGGATGTTGCGGAGCCATCGCCTTTACACGATCGATCGCGAAGACAAATTGCGTGTAGATTGGCTGCTCGACCCAGAGTGTGCCGTCATTGTCGAAAGTAGCGATGCGCTCGTTGACCGGAACAAAGTCCGGCCCGCCTTCCTTGGTGACTCGTTCCACAAAGTCGATGATGGCTTTTTTCGGGCCGGTGTTGTTCCATGAAGACAGTGGGTCTGCCTGTGCGATTGCAAGCACACTCGTAACAACAACGATGATGAACAGGAGGCAGATTGCCCTTGGAATGGAGACGCGGATTTTCATCTCCGTGCCATCTGTTTTTCTGCGTCTTTCACACAGCGGAACCCCAGATGGTTGGTGCCGGTGGTGATTTCACCCTTGCCTCGTGTGCCGACGATGTAGCGGGAGCAGTACTGATCAGTACAGAGGAAGGATCCTCCGCGCTGAACCTTCTTTGGCTGACCGGGCTCGGAGGGATCGAAGGAGGAATCCGGTCCGCGAGGATTGCGCGCCACGCCACCAACTGCAACGAGTTGCTGGTAATAGTCGGGACGGTACCAGTCGCTGGTCCATTGCCACACGTTACCCGCCATGTCATAAAGGCCATATCCGGTGGGCGGATACTGCGCCACGGGGGCGATACCCGTATAGCCATCATCGCCAGTACTGCTGTCAGGGAAGTGTCCCTGATGTGTGTTGGCCATCCACTTGCCATTCGGGCGAAACGACTCACCCCAGACGAACGGCTTGCCGGCAAGACCGCCGCGTGCCGCAAACTCCCATTCTGCCTCTGTGGGCAACCGCTTGCCCGCCCACTTCGCATAGGCTTCTGCATCGGGATAAGCAATGTGTACAACCGGGCAGTTCTCCTTGGCACGGGTATCGCTCTGTGACCCGAGCGGATGTCGCCAATCCGCCCCGCGTACGTAATTCCACCACCGAAATTGATTGTCCAGAGGAACGGGATGATCCGGAGGGGAAAACACCACGGAGCCCGCAAACAGGTTTTCCGGGGGTGCTCCGGGAAAATCCTCAGCCCGCGGAGTACGCTCCGCAACGGTTATGTATCCGGTCGCTTTGACGAACTCGGCGAATTGAGCGTTTGTGACATCCGTCTGGTCCATGAAAAAGCCATCGACGTAGACCCGATGGATCGGACGGGCATCCTGAGTCGCCTTCATCCCGACGTCGTCCATATCCGGCGGATCGTTTGCGCCCATCGAGAACTCTCCGCCCGGAACCCAAACCATTCCTTTGGGCGCAGAAAAGGCAGCAATTGCCGTGTTGACGATCGTGGGCTTGAATAGCGATTGAGAACCGTCAGACTTTGCGAGGACAGCAGAACTATTGGAGTTCCGCGAAAAAAGCATCGACAAAACTATCGCAAGGAACAACACCGCACTGAGCAGAGTCAAAACTAAGAAACGCTTTCGGGTTCGTCCACCGATGCGGGAAGAAAGGCGCGTAGCTCTCTGTTTCTCGTGCTGGTCGGCGATCATGCTGACAGCTCTTTGAAAGAAAGGCGGCCAGGAGACCCTTGCGGTTAGTGTTCGGGGCTTCTTTAACCCGAGCTAGAAACGTAAACGTTCGTCCGCAGTGGACACGGTTGCAACTGTTAGTTGTAACAGGTACCGAATGTTTTACTGGGTAATGCCCACCGTGACAGTGTTGGAACTCACGGTGCCTCCACTGGTTGACGGTGCCGAAGCGGTTGCGTTCAATATCACAGGGGCGTCGGACTCAGTGTTCCAATTGTGAATGCCTGGCCAGTGCAGCTGGCCGTGGACTTGTCGACGCCGGATTCGGTTTGGCCATGGGGATCAGTGAAGGCCCATGTAGTTGTGCTGCTGATATCCTGCTGGGCCGTGGTGATCGTGGCGATCTCTTGCAGTGCAGAATGGCGTGCCGCTACTCGCTGAAACGCTTTGCGTCGAGGGCGATACTGTAATGGCCGTGCTCCTGCTGAAGACTTGAAAAGTGGTTGACCCGACCACGGCCGCCTGAGAATTCCACGTACTCTTAATTATTCTGGAATCAGTACTTCGGAAAGGGAACTGTCAGTTTTTTCAGTCTTCAGATTTAAATCTCCGGGGACATTGACTGCATTGCGGGCATGCTACGAACGTCCCGGACAATTGCACTCTTCTCACGATATGGCACACCGAGCCTGCGACCACCGTCGTAGGATGTGACTTTTTGGCGGCCAAGGGACCAGGAACGGAGATGGACAATTGTGCTGAACCACTGCCAGCGTCTACGGGTTGACCTCAAAGTGAAGGGCACCAGAAACTCCTCCAGCGCAATCAACCGTCACGAAACTTGTGCTCGAGGACGACTTGCTGTCGGTACCAAACATGACGGGCTGAGATTGCGGAGGGCTGAAAACCGTAACGTTAGCCACTCCCGGCGCAACCAAGTCCGCCGCCGATACAACTGCAGTCAATTGATGATTATCCACGAAAGTTGTCGGTCGGGGCACGTTGTTCCAATTGACCACCGAATTGCGCTGGAAATGATTTCCAGTCACGACAAGTACAACTTGAGGAGTTCCCGCTGCCGCATTGTTTGGACTGAGGGCGCGGATCGACGGCGTCTCAACGCAATCTCCGCAGGAGCAACAACAGAAACTGCCAGCAATCAAGACGACGCAAGACCAACATTGAATAACGTTGTGTGAGAAAGACATACTCAACCTCCATGTCTCACGACAAAAACAACAATGAAGCCGGAAAGCTGGCTGCGTCCGTATCCGTTTCTTACTTCATTGTGAACTGTAATTTTTAACGGGACGGGTTGCCAGTACAGGGACCGTGCGATTGCGCAACCTTAATTGCACTTTGATGGTTGGGAAGCCTGCAGATCTCTCAATGTTTGCACAATGACGGGGAAATGAAGCGGCGGCCAAAAAGAGCCTCATTGATGGCGGGCACAAGATCCGTCCGCAAGCGCCACTTGGTCACATAGCCGAGTGCTCCTTCAGCGAAGCAGGCATCCAGGAATTCTGGTTCTGGGTGCACAGTAAGGAAAACAATTTTGGAGCAGCATCGAGCCTCACGGAGTTTATGTGCGGCGTCGATTCCCGTTAGCATTGGCATTGTGATGTCTAATACAATCACGTCGGGCTGAAGCCGCATGGCTTCAGAGACCAGATCCTCGCCATTGTCAGCAGTGCCGACCACTTGAAAGTTCGGCTGTAACAAAGACCGGACTCGCTCAAGTACCATGCCCCGATCGTCGGCAAGAAGAACTCGTGGTTGGTTCAGAGATCTCCGCTCTGTGGAACTGGACGGATCGATAGATGTTTCTGCTTGTGCCGACATTGGCAGCTCCAACGAGGAGGCCGATGTCGGATGCTAAGGAAGATCGCGAGGTTGTATCAACTAGGAGAAGTGATAGGCCTCGGTACAACTATGGTGAGATCAGATGGTGCTTGACGGCGAACAAGACCAAGTCGGTATTGTTCTTCAAATTGAACGAGTGCATGATGTGATATTTGTGGAACATGACCGTCTTTTCGCTGACTTTCAAAATGTCGGCGATTTCCTTCATGGGACGGCCTTCGGCGAGCAACTGGAGAACCTCCTGTTGGCGAGGGGTAAGATCCTTCGAGAGTTGGCGAGCACGAGCTTTTTGGACTGCCCAGTTTTCCGGCCGGAGCTTGGGCGTTACGTAAGACCTACCTTGAACTACTTCCGAGATTGCCTTCATCAGCTCTGAAGCTGCGGCTTGCTTCAGAACGTATCCTACGGCGCCCAAATTGAGAGCCGCGGCCGCAAGGTTCGGATCGTCACTCATCGTAAGGAAAACGAACTTCGCATTTGGAAGCGAGGATTTCAGGCGCTCGGCAGCATCCAAGCCGTTCAGCAAAGGCATCGTGATATCAAGCACAAAAAGCTCTGGCTTCAGTTGGGGAGCTTTTTCAAGCAGTTCACGGCCGTTCGAGACAACTCCAATCACGTCACAGTTCTTCTGCAGGAGGGAACGAAGCCCTTCGGCCACAACGCTGTGGTCATCAGCGATGAGAACACGCGGGCGGATTGGAGAGAGACTCGGACTCTGCATAGCTATCGTGAGCGCTCCGTTTCTGTGGGCAATCTAGCTGGCACGCGGGACCGGCACTGGCACCTTGAAGGGTAGCCAAGCATCAATTCTAGTCCCTTCCATCGGCCGGGAGCGAATTTCAAATTTCCCTCCCAGGATTCGCAATCGTTCTTCCATGCTGTGAATGCCAATGCCGTGGGATGAATTCGTACCTGGAGCGAAGCCCCTTCCTTTGTCTGAGATAGTCAAGTGAAGGCCGTCTCCTGTGCCTTCGATGCGGACCTCGGCACGGTTGGCGCTGCTATGTCTCTTGATATTCCGAAGTCCTTCTTGCACGACACGGAAAAGGCAGAGCGCCACATCTCCCGGAATGTCGAGGGGAACATTCTCGTGCGAGAAATTAACTTGTATCCCTTGTTGGTCCGCGAACTCCTTAGAAAAGGCCTTGACTCCTGCAACCAGACCAAGACTTTCAAGCGTTGAGGAATGCAAGCTGTGAGACAAAGCATGCAAATCAGCCCCGAGTTCGCTGACACGCGCCCAGAACTCCTCGAGTTGGTCCCTTATCCCGGTCGTCGCATTCTTGTCGGCAGCGAGGTTTTCAAGGTCAATCGCGAGCATGGCGAGACGCTGGTTGTAATCATCGTGGATCTCGCGAGCGATGCGCTTGCGTTCCTCTTCTTGTGCGTCAAGCAATCGCCCACTTAACTTCATCAATGCTTCCTCCGCACGCTTACTGTCCGTGACATCCACGGACATGCCGACCATGCGTTGGGCCTCCCCGTCCGGGCCATAGTAGAATCTTCCCCGGGCTCTGACCCAGCGCAGTGCTCCATCGGTTCGGATAACTCGGAATTCTGCGAAGTACGGCTCGCGAGTTTTGCGGGCCGCTGTAACCGCCTGCCAAACGACCGCCCGATCTTCCGGATGAATGTGTCGTCGGAAATCCTCTACATTTCCGGAATAATCATGGAGTGGAATACCAAACATGGTTGGCAGGTCGCCAAACCAGCGGTCCCGCCCGGTCTTCACGTCCCAATCCCAGCAAACTGATTTCCCAGCTTCGACTGCCAGGCGGAGATGATCATGAGTCGTGGCTAGTTCGGCTTCCACCTTCCTTCGAGTGGTCCTCTGCCAGAGCAGTGCGAGGATCAGAATCGCCTCCAGCACGATCAAAGCCAGGCCACCGAGAATGTAATTTTTGTACGCTTCCCAGTAGGTCGGTTGGCGGTTAAGCAAGATACTGCCGAGTGGGAGGCTGCTCTCCTTAAGGCCCCAGCGCTTCATGGCTCGCGAGTCAAATGTATAGACGTTCGGACTTCTCACAATGGGAATGTCCTGCGCTTTGGCCCCACCCAGCACCCGCAATGCTATTTCTGCGGCCAGTCGGCCCTGCTTCTCAAAACTAAGCAGGTTGCCACCCACAGCGCCCGTACCGAGGTCAACATCGTCAACCACGAAGATTGGCGCATTCGCGGCGCCGGCAATCATTGGCATCGATTGCGACGCGTCAATGAAGGGTGTTCCGGCTGTGTCTCGCATCATCGACGTGTGATAGATGATCGTGTTCCGCGGTAGCTCCTTGAGCTTCTCAAGAAGCGTGGGCATCGCCTCCTCGGTGAGATATGTGAAGTCAAGGGTTGATTCGTATTTGCGAAAACTGGCTTTCACTATGGCTTGGAGGTCACGGTCGTATGCTCCAACTCCACCGGTCACAACGACATGTTTTGTTCTCGGCAGCAACCGCAGCGCGGCTTGCAGGGTCTCTTCGGGCTGCGCTACGGCCCAGACACCGGTGAAATCGCGACCGAGATCTTCATTGTCCAGCATTTCTTGGGTGCTTCCACAGAACACGACCGGAATGCCCGGGAAATAATCTTTATGCGATTCGACCATGAATTTGATCGCATCCGGGCCAGCAGTGAAGATCACATCGGGTTTACGGTCGTGATACTTCTCGATGTACCAAGTGCGAAATTTCTGTTGTGAGTGCTCGTCCGGAAACAAACTGGTTTCCAGGTTCTCGGTGTAAAGTTCGATTTGGTAAGGGGATTTCTGCAGCGCGGCAATGATTGCTTCGTCCATCAACCGGAGGCCCGGGGAAGCAAACGGGCTAAGCTGGTTGAGGATGAGAACGCGCCGGACATCTCTGAGACTTTGGGAATGAGCGTGAGGTGCGAACGCAAGGTGAAGAGACAAAAGCAGGATTGCCAAGAATAACGGGCGAACTCGTGCTCGAGCCGATGCTCGCACAGTGATACGGATGACTGGTCTCCTCAACTCGCGGAGGCTCTTTGACTCAACCAAGTTGATGCGTGGGATCCATTCCGCCGAACAGCTTGCAGGGTTGTCCCCCAGAAAGAAGGTGGGACACAGGGCCCGCAGCGCTCTACAGATCCGCCCTCGGGCGCTAACTATACACTGGAAATATAGGAAAAATCCCGCTAAATTTCCCTCGACGAACGACGATGCGGACTATCTTTTCGCCATAGTACACAGGCGGTGCGGTGATCCGCGGCAATATCAAGACGGGTCTTCCACGGTGTCAGCTTTTCATGGAACTAGTCAATCCCGAATTTGTCCCCCGTGTGTATTGCTCCGGGCAACACTGATATTAGTTCTGGCACACGGTTGCCTGCAGGCCCAAACAGCCTCCACCGGCGCCCTGACTGGAATAACCGTCGGCACAAAAGGTGCGATCTTGCCGGGCGTTGTCGTTGATCTCTTCAACGTCCAAACAGGCACAACTCAGTCCAGGCTTTCTGATAGCGAGGGGAGATTTGATTT
>Ga0075425_100009844_pt1 | contig 10176 bp, 7 predicted proteins | sample SoiMethybrSBSTD4_FD_75300 | JGI IMG/M metagenome (GOLD analysis project Ga0075425, IMG submission 75300) | Bulk soil microbial communities from a Populus tree surrounding site in Tennessee, USA - Soil MetaG P. TD hybrid SBSTD4 | ecosystem: Environmental > Terrestrial > Soil > Tree plantation...
GCCGGATGTTTGTCATAGAACTTGTAGTCAACCACGCGGTCCGTCTGCCCGTCGCCGGTGGCCAGGTTCATCTTGTGGACCCGAATGCGCCGAATACATCGGCGCGCCTCAGGCGGCATGTCGCGCAACGATTTGAAGTTCCCGGCGTCGTCCTGCAACGCCAACGGGTCGAATCGACAGAGCGCGGCGTTCAGGCGCATCGCCTCGTCGGCATCGAGCTGGAGCCGCTGCAGACGATGGCGCTGCTCGATCTCGATCACGGCCCGGACCTTAGCATTGCTTAGCAGCCGCGATCCGTTCGCCTCGGCGACCTTCTGCGAGACGCCGTAGACGGCGCGGTACGCCCTCGACGCGTTAAGGTCCACCACGTACTCGGCCACGAATCGCTGATGTTTCGGTGAGAGAGCCATCCGTTCCCGTTACTCGGGGCGACCCGGATCGACCGGGTCAAGACGCTCGAGGACATCCGCCAGCCGCTGCTCGCGCCGGTTCCGCGACGCGGCCGCGCGACACGCGCGCCGACAGCATCGCTGGTCGTGGCGGCTTGGGATGAACTGGCGGCCGCAGCCTTCACACAGAATGCCTGTAGAAAGCGCACGTGCGCTGCCTGACGAACGATCGGACATCACACTGGCCTCCCGCATGTCTCCCTCCTCATTCCGAATCGCCGCGGCAGCATCGGATCCGTTTGCCACGGATGGAAACAAAGGGGCGAACACGGCATCACAATCCGCAACGATCGGCGATGCCGTCGTACGATCCGTCGCGACCAGTCGTCACTGGCGAAGAAGGGTGCTTACTAGGGATTGCTTAGGAGGCGGGTGCTCTATCGGCTGAGCTACGGGCGCCTGGTTCCTGTAAGCCCTTAGTGTAGATCGAGTGCTCGACACTCGGCCGACAGCCGATTAGGCGGAGCCGTCCGAGGCTGCAGATTTGAAGTGCTGTGCGGGGGGCGAGGTCGAAGACGGACTATTTCGCTGGCGTCGTCAGCAGGTCGCCCGTCTTGACGACGAAGGTGACGAGTATCTTCACGGGGACGTCGCCTCCGTTGAAGCCTTCGTGAACGTTGCCTGCATCCACAAAGTACGAGTCTCCGACTTTGTAGACGGCCGACTGTGTTCCCTCGTGGTCGAGCCTCACCGTTCCCTGTTCGACACGAGCGAACATCGTTCCCGGATGTGTGTGACGGCCTTCACGGCCGCCGACGGGGATTTCAGTCTCTACCATGACCTCTTCGTAGCCGGGTACGCTGATGGCACGCCGCAGCAACACCGTGCGCGTTGGCCCAGGAGCCTCCGCGCGTGGCGCCGAGGCACTGCTGGTAACGAGGATCGACAACAGTGCGGCAAAGCACAAAACACTTCTGCTCATAGCGTCTCCGTGCGCACTCCCGTTCACTGTAGGAGCAACGGCCTCACTCAGAGGTTTCGGCTCGGGTCTCCGGCTCCTGCAGGTCCCAGCGTGCGAAGCTCGCCTACGAAACGACGCCGTACCGATCGAGGACTTTGTGCAGATCGTGCTTGGTCTGCTGACCTGTCGCTGCTAGTTGTCGCACAGCTTGGTCGGCCTTGTGGGGCGTCGACATGCGCTCCCGGAGCGCCGCATTGGGTCGCCGCCTGGCAGCGGTCAAGGAACGAACGCCGACAATCATGACTTTCAATGAACGAGCGAACACGGCTACCCTCCTTGCAAAGCTGTCAGAGCACGCGGCTGTTCCGCAGGTCCTTCAGCAGGTTGTAAATCAGCACCGTCTCAAACCCTTGGCGATTCCGCAGGACGTACGCGTTGCTCAGAGAATGGTGATAGAAGAATTGCACCGAGAGCTCGTGGCCAATGGCGATCGTGTCAATCGTGAACCAGCGCCGTCCGACGTCGAACCTGTCCGCGTTCAGACCGCCGTAATTCTTGTCGATATCCGCGAGTCCACCGGTGAGCGTGAACCGCGTTGCAAGCACGCGCTCGGCGGAAATCGAGTATCCGTACGCCGGATCGTTGAACCGTGCGTACTGTTCGAACCGGACGGTGCTCGGTCCGTGAAGCTCTGCGAGTTCGGGCACGTTCAGCGTGAACGCGTTGCGAGCGGTGGTGGCGCCGGCGACGGTCGTGATGTCCGCCGACGAAGCGACATGGCTGCCGAAGCGCTTCGCCGCAAGCACCTGGTAGTAGTTGATCTCGCCGAACCGGTGGATCCGTGGCCAGAGACTGACGGTCTTTGAATCGCCGAGATAGCCAAGCGTCACCGAGAGTTCGTCCACATGAAAGGTCCGCGGACGCTTGACGCTCACTCGCTCGCCGACGAGATAGCCGTCGTTGTCGTAGCTCGTGATCTCCGAGTTCTCGCCGCGCACGATCCCAAGACCGCCTGCCTGAATCTCGAGTCCCGTCACCGGAGCCGCTGATCCGAACAGCTGCTTCAAGAACAGATTCGACGTGTAGCCATTCGGCGTGCCGATCGCCGTGTTGTTCCAGCTGCGCACGAAGGTGTCGCCGGTGGAAAGCCCGAAGGTCACGGCGTACGCGCCTGGCGCGTCGAGTTTCACGCGTCCTTTGATCTGTTCGCTGTGCTGGACCTGGTCGTTTGTCACGGCGCCGGTGCTCGTCTCGAGATACTTGAAACGTGCGCGCAGGATTCCAGTCTGCATGTCAATCCAGCGCGACAGCGGCGACAGCATCGGTGCCAGTCTCTGGCTCGACGGAACGATGACGACCTGGCCTTCCGGAGCCACACTTGCCGACGCAGGCGCCGCTCGAAGAGCCAGCGGATTTTGGTCTGTATCGTCGGCCGCCGTCGCCACTCGGAGTTCCTGCGCGGCGGCACGATTGCATCCCGCCAGGACGACGAGAGTCACGGCTGTGCGCAGCCACGACGTCCCCTGCCATCGGCGGATGAAGTTCAACACGCTCGACTGTCGAGCAAGTCGTATGCCTGCACACAAATACCTGGCACTTCACGCCACGCACGTCTTGCGTGTTCTATCTCGTCGCATCGTGTACTAGATATGTTGAACAGCGATCTTGCTGGCGAGGCGCGTTGGATACGACAAGGGCCGGACCCCTTGAATCAGAGATCCGGCCCTTGCAGTTGTCTCGCGCGTGACGAGCGCTTAGAAGCGGATGCCCAGCGTGTAGAAGAAGCCGCGATCCGCGCCCAGCGGAAGCTCGTTCACGTTCGCTCTCCGCCGCGCGTACTCAGGGAACGCGATATCCGAATCGAGCACGTTGCGACCCGAGAACGTGTGGCGCAGCGTCACGCCGCCCGCCGGATGTTCGAACCAGACGTTCATCTGAACATCGGTCCACGGATCGACGGGCCCGAACGCGCCCTGGGTTCCTCCATTGTGATCCAGCGACGCAGACGCGCCGATCGGACCCCACTGCCGCGTCGCGCCCGCCTTTGCGGTGTAATTCGGCACGTAGCGGTAGTTGTAGTTCATGTACGACCCCGGCTGCTCGACGACGAGGTCGCCGGAAGTGCCGCTCATGTAGTCCCCGTTGACGAAGAAGGTGCCCCACCGTTCGGTGGTGTACTTCGCTTCGGCCTCGAGGCCCATGCCGTTGAACGGAGCGCCGTTGATGTAGAACGCGGGAGCATTCGGGTTCGGCGCGTTGGCCGGCGGCGTGCCCTTCTGACGGAAGATCTTCTGATCGTACTTCGCCCAGTAGCCGCCGATCTGCGTGTAGAAGCCGCCTTGCGCGTGTTGATACACGAGCTCGATCGAATCGGATGTCTCCGGCTTGAGCGCGAGGTTGCCGGAGATGTTCGGCGAGGCCGTGTAGATTTCGAACAGGCTTGGCGATCGGTACGACTGCCCGGCGATGAATTTCACCGCGTCACGCGCGGTGAGCCGATAACCCACCGTGCCGCGCGATGAGACGTTGCCGCCGAACAGGCTGTTGTTCGTGTATCGTGTGCCGCCGACAAACCGCCAGCGGCCGGGCTTCCAATCGAGCTGCGTGAAGATTGACGACTCGTTCATGCCCTGGTTGGTGAATCCGTCGATGAACGCGTCGGTCTGCCGGTTTCGGCTGGTCGCCTGTCTCGCGAGTCGGTGCTCGAAGTCGGTGCCGACTTCGATGGTCACTTCCTTGGTGGCCGCGTAGTTCGCGCGCACGGTTGCGCCGTCGCGATAGCCGTCGATTGGCGCGTACACCGTGTTGGTATTGTCGCGTGAGAACTCGCGGTATTCGGAATCGTAGAACGCGCGGCCGAGCACGTTCAGCTTGGACGCAAACGTGTGGCCGTACTGATACGACGTGAGGACGCCGTTGAGATACTGCGGCGTGTTTGCACCGGACTTGAAGGCCGGCGCCGATCCGAACGTGTTCGCCCTGGAGTCGTACGCATTGAAGAGGAACGAGTTGCCCCGGTATTTCACCTGCATCGTCGTGTCCAGCGCGTTCTCGTAGTCGTTGACGTTGCCGGCCGTGCCGTTCTCGTCGTAGAAGTTGTAGTTGATGTGCTGTCCGAGATCGCGGTTGGCGCCGATGGCAAATTCGAGCCCCGACGTGTTCGCCATGCGGTAGCTGGCGCTGGCGCCGCGGGTACCGATCGTCCCGTCGGCCGACTGCGTGCCCGGCTTTGCCGATCGCGTGACGATGTTGATCGCCGACGTGTAGGCCTGCGATCCGTAGAGCACCGACGCGGGCCCCTTGAGCACTTCGATGCGCTCGACGTCGTTGATGCCGACGCGCTCGGTTCGGCTTTCACCCGTGACTGCGTGCCACGCCGGCACGCCGTCGATGAGCACCAGGTTCTTGTTCGCGTAGAGATCCTGCAGCACGCCACGCGACGTAACCATGCCCTGCAGCAGATAGCTGCGCATCACCGTGATGCCGGCCACAGACTGGAGGACTTCATCGACCGTCCGGTAGCCATGCTGCTCGATCGTCTTGCGATCGATCACGGTGACCACCGAAGAACTTTCGAGAATGGTCTCCCCTGTGGTCGATGACACGCTGATCCTTGCCTTCAGAAGCTCTTCGAGGCTGACTTCATCGCTCGAGGCGTCGACCTTCTTCTCCTGTTGGTCTTCTCCGTAGGCCCGCTGTGTCACGCTCGCCATCAGCAGGACGGCCGCGAACACAATCGGTAACGTCAATACTCGTCTCATCACCCTCTCTCCTATCTGTTCCAGCTTCCGGCTACGCACCAGCCTTCACTTCATCGCCGAACCACGCGGCCGCTCCGCGAGTACGGCGTCGCCCGGCGACTGTCGCCCGGTGTCCCACCAGCTTGTTCAGCTCGGCCACCGCGGCGCCCAAGGCGTCCGCCTGGCCCCCCAGCGATTCGGCCTCGGCCGAACTCTCCTCGGCAGCGGCGGCGTTCGCCTGCGTGACGCGGCCGACATGCTCGAGCGCGTGGTTGACGCCCGCCAGCTGCAGGCGCTGCTGTTCGGACGCGGCAGCGATGCCGCCGACGAGATCGTCCACGCGCGCGATGCGCGTCGTGATCTCGCGCAGTCGGTCAGCGACCTTGTGACCGATGTCAACGCCCTCACGACTCTTCTCGAGAGAATCGCCGAGGGATTCGCCGGTTTCACGCGATGCGTGCGCGCAGCGTTGCGCCAGGCGCCGCACTTCATCGGCGACGACGGAAAAGCCCAACCCGGCGTCGCCTGCTCGTGCGGCTTCCACAGCGGCGTTGAGCGCCAGGATGTTGGTCTGGAACGCGATTTCGTCGATCGTCTTGATCGCTTTGCCGATGCTGGCGCCGGATGTGGTGATCGCGTTCATCGCGTCGTTGAGCGCATCGACGTCCGCGACGCCGGACTCGGTGGCCTTACGCGCTTCAAGCGCCACGCTCTTCGTGCTCTGTGCGTCCGTCGCGTTGCGTGCCGTCTGCATTCCGATTTCGGACATCGAGGTGCCGAGTGCATCAAGGGATGACGCCTGCGAGTTCGCGCCCTCGGAGATGTTTCGGCTCGCTGCTCGAAGCTGTTCCGCCGCACCGAGCACTGCGCGCGACGCCTCGGTCAGCGTCTGGGTCATGTCGGCGAGACCCGCGGCGATGGAGCGGGCCACGATGAGCACGAGGATCAACATCACGAACGCAGCCAGTACGCCGATGCCGATCGATCTCGCACGAACGCTCGCGGCACCGGCGAGTACTTTGTCCATTGGCGCGACCACCGACAGTGTCCACGGTTCGTCGATGGCGCCGGCCCGAACGGGCACGAAGATTTCAAGCACGTTCGCCTTGGTGATGGGTGACACGGACTCGCGCGTGATTGCGCGAGACTCGCTCGTCAATTCGCGCAGCCCGGCGATGACCCGGTCGTCCTCGAAGCGGCCGCCCACTTGCGCGCGGTCTGGATGCGCGACGATGGTGCCACCGTGCGAAATGAGCACGGCGTAGCCAGTCTCGTACGGCTTGATTCGTCCAACAATCTCTTGAAGAGACGACAGGGCGAGATGTACCCCGGCGACACCGACGACGTCTCCGTTATAGCGAATGGGCACGGCCACCGAGGTGAGTGCGACATCGCGGCCGCCGATCCTCGCGTGGAACGGCTCGGCGATTGTCTCCTTGCCGCTTCGCCGCGGTGCCTGATAGAAATCGGCGTTGCCCGTCGCATAGCCTGTCAGCGGCTCGAGCGCAACGTCCTTGTCCTGTCGGCGCCAGAGGGGAATGAAACGTCCCGTCGTGTCATGTCCGGCCTGGCGCGCAAACGTGGCGTCCTTGTTGTCGAGCGCGTTGGGTTCCCACGCGGTCCACGTGGCCAGAAACTGCGGATTCTGCCGCTGGACCTGGCTGAGTGTGTTGTTGAACAGGCTGCGATCCTCGACCCAGGCCGACTTCATGCCTTCGAAGGTCTGCGCGATAGTCCGCGCTGCGATCATCGCTTCGTCGAGGCGCTCGCTGACTTCATGTCCGTAGCGATACGCGGTTTCCTGCGCGCGGTCGGCGGCTTCGCGCTTCGCGAAGCCCGCCGTGTCCCAGGCCTGAAAAGCGATCAGCACCGCCAGCACCATCACGATCGTCCCGTTGATGGCGATGAGCAGCCGCTGCTGCAAAGTCCGAGCGCGATAGAACCGCCGAATCCTATCCATTGGAAAAGGGTTATGCGCCTCTCACGCTTTTCGCGAGGGCCCTGAGTTTTTGATCCAGTTCGAGCGACGCGGCCCGCGCGGTCGCGAGGTTGACCTCGAACGAAATCTTGCCTCCGTCGACGATCAGGTTGATGATGCCGCCGGCGTCGAGAAAGCCGCCGTCCTGGCCGACCAGCAGCACGTGCTTTCCTTTGACTTTTGCCGCCACCGCACGACTCTGCGGACCCGGCGCCGCGACGACCATCTGACACGAGTCGTCGATCGCTGACACCGAGTCAAACTTCTTCACCTTCAGCTCGCGGCCATTGATGTTCTTGCCCGTCGCGAGCTTGTCGAACGCCTCGGCCAGTTCTGGTGCGGCGACAAATCCGACGACCAGTGGCGCCGACGGACTCGCGAATGCCGCGGACGGCCACGTCGTGAATCGAGCAAAATTGAGAATGAACTGGCTCTTCAGCGTTTCCTCGGACTGCGCGCGTATCGGCACCGCTGCCAGCATCCACAGTCCAATACACACGACGGAAGCGATCAGGGCTCGGCGTCCGACTGTTCTGATCGTCATATGCGAGCGCATCCGCGACTCCTCCCCTGGACAAGGGACTGTTGTCCCGACGTCGCAGGTGAGCAACCGGTGTGCCTTCGATGTGACTTAGGAAGACATGGGCCGCAACTTCGCGGAAGCGGAGGGCTTGCGGGGCGGGAAGATCGAAAAGGCGACCTCTGAGGCGCCCCCGTTTCGTTCGGTTTACAGACGTCCTGTCCAGATGCTGGATGATTGGCCGAACCAGCGCAGTACGCCGGCGCGTGCACAAATGCGCAGCGGTGCTCAGGACCGAAAATTGCCGCGCGGTGAACTCAAATCCTCAAATGTGATTGGGGTTTGCTAGACTCTCGCCAATCACATGGCGTCCGGTCGAAAGATCTTCATTAACTACCGGCGCGACGACAGCCGGGCTGACGCGGGCCGCCTGTACGACCGTCTCCAGGCGCGGTATCAGGATCATGTGTTTCGTGACGTCGGCTCGCTGGAGCCCGGCGTCGAGTGGCACGTCGCCATCGAACGCGTCCTCGGATCGAGCGACGCCTGTATCGTCGTGATCGGTCCGCGGTGGCTGTCCATTGTCGACGCCAACGGCAAACGACGGCTGGACGACCCGCGCGACACGGTACGCCAGGAAGTGGTGACCGCCCTCGCGAACGGCATGCGGGTGTTTCCGGTGCTCGTCGGCGGAGCGAAGATGCCGGCCGAAGAAGAACTGCCGGAGGACATGCAGTCGCTCGCGCGCCGGCACGCGCTCGACATCACCGAACAGGATTTCGACGAAGACGTCGAGAAGCTCGCGCGCGCCCTCGATCGGACGCTGGGATGGACTCCTCCCAAACCGAAGGGCGAACAGAAATCGCGCGTTGGTGTCATCGCCGCCGCAGCGGCTCTCGTTGTCGTCGTTGGGCTCGGCACGTACTTGCTTACGCGCGATTCCAGGCCGGCGTCTCCTCCACCCCAGCAAACCGGACCTGTCGGAGGCGAATCGAACGGACCCTCAAAGAGTCCGTCCAATGGCGCGCCGAAAGACACGTCGGTCGTTCACGAACCCCCGCCGCCACAGCCAAAGCGCGAGACTCAGATCGTCGGGTTGTGGCGCGCGGTCGTCACTGCCGACGGCCAACAGATCAACGAACACGTCGAGATCTATTCCGATTTCAGTTTCAGGGTCACGCTCGACAGCAACAACGCCGTGGCCGCGGTCGGAACCTGGCGCCGTGACGGCGCCGACGGCGTCGAGGTTGTCCGTGCGGTCAACTTCCTCGGCAACAACACGCGGTTCTCGTGTCGATATCGGGCGGAGGATGACGGCCTGTTGGGATCGTGCGTCGATCAGTTGCAGAACAGGTGGGCCGTCATGCTCACGGGCGCACGTGCGCTGCCTGAGATCGCCGCTGAACTACCGGCCGTCGACTTTTCTGGCGCGACGATGGCGGAACGCGCGACGTTCATTCAGCTGCTGGCGTCCGAGCGCTGCACGTGCCCGTGCGGCCTCGACATGCACACGTGTCTGCTGAAGGATCGCACCTGTCCGGTCAGCCCGGGTCGCGCGCGCACGCAGTGGGCGGCGTTCCTCCAACTGGTCCGCACCTAGCTCAATCCCTGCAGCGCCTTCGCCACTCGAATGTAGTCTTCGTAACGACGCTGATAGACGTCCAGCTTTTCGTGTTCGATCGCATCGAGCCTGGCGCGTGCGGCGGTCATGTCGGCGCTGGCCTGCAGCCCGTGCTGCAGTTCCACCGCCTTCATCTTGTAGGTCGCGTCGTGCATCCGTTCCCACGCCAGCCATTGCGCCGTCCACTTGGCGTGCGCGCCCGTGATGACGTCGGTGCTGAACGGGAATGTCGATCCGTTGGCGACGTCGAGCGCCGCGAACTCCGCTGGAAACTGCTTGCGCAATAGCTTCGCGAGCGGCTGCCACGTCAAGAGCGCTTTGGGATCGTCCTGGACCTGACCGAGCGCAGCTGCGAAGAGCGTCGCGATTGACAGCTGACGCTCGAGGCGGCGCTCGTCCCCGCCGCGTTTCAGCTCGGTCACGATCTGCCCGGCCATCACGACAATCGCGACCGTGACGATGATCGCGCCGACGAGGATTTCCACTAGTACTTCAGAACGGCGTGAACGTTTTCGCCGGGAAGACGGCTGCGTCCGTCGAGCCCAATCAGCTCGATCAGAAACGACAGGCCGACGACCGTGCCGCCCGATCCCTTCACGAGTTCGAGCGTGGCTTTTGCCGTACCTCCCGTCGCCAGAAGATCGTCGACGATCAACACGCGCTGACCGTCCGCGACGGCGTCGTCGTGGATCTCGAGCGAGTCGGTGCCGTACTCGAGTGCGTAGGTCGCTCGCCGCGTCTTCGACGGCAGCTTGCCCACTTTGCGGACGGGAACGAAGCCGGCGCCGAGTCGATCGGCGACCACCGCTCCGAAAATGAACCCGCGGCTTTCCATTCCCACGACGAGATCGACGCGGTCGTTCTTGAACGGGGCGATCAGGCTGTCGATGGCCGTTCGGAATCCGGCCGCATCGCGAAGCAGCGTCGTGATGTCGTAGAAGAGGATGCCGGCCTTCGGAAAGTCCGG
>Ga0075425_100009848_pt1 | contig 10175 bp, 8 predicted proteins | sample SoiMethybrSBSTD4_FD_75300 | JGI IMG/M metagenome (GOLD analysis project Ga0075425, IMG submission 75300) | Bulk soil microbial communities from a Populus tree surrounding site in Tennessee, USA - Soil MetaG P. TD hybrid SBSTD4 | ecosystem: Environmental > Terrestrial > Soil > Tree plantation...
CGCGAATCAGTGCATCGGCCGCCTCGGTGATCCGGCGAACGAGTGCGGCGAGCTCTTCCTCCGTCACTGTCCCCGACATCGGCCGCACCTCCTTGCGCCCCACGGCGCGGAAGCGATGCTCACCTGTTGCCGGGCCAGGGCTCGTCGGCCGCGCCTTCCATCTGGGCGTTCGTCGATGTTTCCCGCTCATCGACACCCATTCCGACGTCGTCCGCGCCCGGCGGTGGCGTCGCGACGGGGGACTCTCCCTCCACAGCATCCGCGACGGAGCCGCCGGTCGTTCGGCGGAACCACCGTTTGATCCGTTCAAGGCTCGCGCTCATCGTGCGAGTCGGACTCTAACGCCGTTCGGCTTGCGTGATGCAGTTCGAGCTGATCGGTTGACCTGAGCATGGCGGGAAACCGCCAACGCATCGGCGGTCTCCCGCCGTGAACCGTGCGGCCGCGTCCCTGTTCGCTCGCTCGCGGGTCGGCCAGGCTGGTCAGGTTCAGATCCCTGCCCTGGCCAAAGGAGAATCAGTGACCACCAATCGTCGTTCGAGCCTCGCGCCGGTCTTCGACCGAACCGGGCTCGTCCTCGCCTCGCTGCTCGCAGTCGGAATGGTCGGCTGGGAGCACGCCTACCACTCGGTGGTGCTCGGCGCCGCCGACCAGCACGGCGCTGCCTGGCACCTCCAGTCGATCGTCCGCGATTCGCTGTTTGCGTTTCCGATCGCGTTCGCCGCCGTCGCCGCCGGGCATCGCCTCGCTGCTCGCTTCGGCGTGCCCATCCGTGCGGGCGCGATCTCGCTCGTGTTCGGACTGCTGCTCGTTCCCTTCGTCCGGCTTCACGACTCCGTCGACATCGCGCTCGGCGGCGGGCAGGGGCAACTGCACCAGCACGAGCACTACGGGCACGCGGTCGTGGCAGCGTCACCCAGCGTCAGCACGACGCTCCAGCAGTGCCTCCACGACGCCGCCGTCGGCACGCTCGTCGCTCTGCCGCTGGTGCTCGTCGCGCTGTACCTCCTCGAGCGCCCCGAGTGGGATCGGCGCCCCCGCCGCTGGAGCCGCGCGGCACTGGTACCTGCGACGGCCGCGACCTTCCTCTTCGTGCTCGGCGGCGTCGGCCTCGCGAGCGACAACAGCGGGAGCCAGAGCCGGGACTCGGTGACGCACATCTTCCAGCTGACCGACAACCCGGGTAACTGGTTCGACTCGGGGACGGACATCGCCGGGACGCGCTCGCTCGTCGTCGCGCGACCGGGCGACACGATCAAGTTCGAGGTCGGCTCGATGACCCACACGGTCCACACCGCGAGCAGCCTGCTCTGGCCGACGGGGGCGGCGGCGATGCCGTTCGACGAGCCCAAGGCGTTCAAGGGTGACGAAGAGGTGCGCCTGACGACGCCCGGCCTCTACGTGTTCGTCTGCAAGTTGCACCCGTTCATGCTCGCTGCGGTGATCGTCGACGACCCGGCGACCCAGGGACTCGATCTCGGGAAGACGATCACGCTCGTCAGCGGCGCGACCGTGCCGACGGCGTCGAATCTCGCCTTCCGCCTGGTGCGCGCGTTCTTCATCATCACCAACCCACAGAACTACCAGGTGTTCACGAAGACCGGGTCGACGTGGGATCCCACGTACCCCGCCGTGCCCGTGCTCGCCTACGACCAGAACGGCGCGCCGGTGCCGGTCGCCAACCTCGACGCGGCCTTCCAGAGCTACTTCCACGAGCCGGTCTCGCTGCCGGCCCCGATCCCGCCCACCGGCAAAGGCATCGGCCAGGTGTGGGTCGACACCGAGTACGAGCAGACCGCGGCGAAGACGAAGCCGGGCACCGCGACCGCTGTCGACACCTCGAGCTGGGCTGTCACGCGCAAGGTCGCGCTGCCGTCGGTGAACATGAACAACCCGCACAACATGTGGACCGACCGGTCGCAGTCGCTCGTGTACCAGACCGAGTGGTTCGACGACAAGCTGGACGTCTTCGACCGCAACACGGGAGCGCTCATCCGGAGCGTGAAGGTGGGCGACGCGCCGGCGCACGTGATGACGCGCGTCGACACCGATCAGCTGCACGTCTCGCTCAATGGTGAGGGCTCGGTCGTCGAGTTGAGCCCGGGCGGGACCAAGATCGACCGCAAGATCGACGTGCAGGACTCCGGCGAGCCCGGCCAGCCGCATGCGCATTGGATGTCGTCGGACGGCCACACGATGGTCACGCCGAACTCGAACACGAACGACTCCACGGTCATCCACGTCGTGCCCGGGACGAGAGAGCCGAAGGTCGCGACGGGCGATCTGCCGATCGCGAGCAGCATCACGCCCGACAACAGCAAGTACTACGTGTCCAACTACGAGTCGAGCACGATCAGCGTCATCGACCTGAAGACGCCTCATCCGACGTTGATCAAGAACATCAACCTGCTTGCGAACTACGACCCGATCTCCGGCGCAATCAGCGGACCGGTCGGCGCGCTGCCGATCCAGACACCCGTCAGCCCGGACGGGAAGTGGGTGTTCACCGCGAACACGTTGACCGGCACGATCACGATCATCGACACGGCGACCGACACGCTGATCAAGAGCCTCCCTTGCGACGCGGGTTGCCACGGGATCAACTTCGGCGCCAAGGCGGGCGGCGGCTACTACGCCTACGTCACGAGCAAGTTCTCGAACGAGATGCTCGTGGTCGATCCGGACCCGAACGACGACGGGAGCGCAGCGGATGCCGCGGTCGTGGGTCGGGTGCTCCTGACCGCAGACCAGGGCACCAAGTCCGACGACGTCGTGACCGGCAACGCCGGGATGGGCGGCCAGGGCGTCCTGCCGATCCCGATCGTCTACAACGGCTGGGTTCAGAACGTCCCCGACACGGACGAGTTCAAGGCCCTGACCTGCCGGCAGCGCCACCCGATCGGCGGCGGAAACTGCGGCTGAACCCCAGGGTGCGCTCAACGGTGCGGGATCTCGGCGAGGAGCCGAGTTCCCGCACCGGCAGGGCTGTCGAGCGTGAGCCGCCCGCCGAGCGCCTCGACGCGGTCGGCGAGCCCCCGCAGCCCTTCTCCCTCCTCGTCGGCGCCGCCGACGCCGTCGTCGACGACCTCGACGACGAGGCCGCCGTCGTCGATCGCCACGCGGACGACCACTCGGCCGGCGCCCGCGTGCTTGTGCACGTTGGCGAGCGCCTCGGCGACGACGTAATACGCCGCCGCCTCGACCTGTGCCGGCAGCCGGCGATCGGGGACGGTCTCGAGCTCGACCGGCAGCGGCGCGCGCAGCGAGAGCGCCTCCAGCGCGGAGGCGAGCCCCCGTTCCGAGAGCACCGAGGGGTGCAAGCCGCTCGCGAGCTCGCGGATCTCCTGCAGCCCGGCCGCGAGCTCGTCGATCGCGAGCTCGAGCAGCCTGCTGTTCTCCTGCGGGGATTCGCGGAGGCGGCCGAGGTTGAGGAGCACTGCCGTCAGTCGCTGTTGCGCGCCGTCGTGGAGGTTGCGCTGGATGCGGCTGCGCTCCGCGTCGGCGACTTCGACGAGCCGGGCGCGCGACGCGCGCAGCTCTTCGTCCGCGCGCTTGCGGTCGGTGATGTCTCGGAGGTAACCCGTGAACGTCGCCGGTCCCGGGAGCCCGATACGCGTGATCGCGAGCTCGATCGGGAACTCGGCCCCGTTCTTGTGCCGTCCGGTCAGCTCGAGGCGTCGGTCGAGGAGGACCGGCTGCGAGGTCTCGAGGAACCGCGCCAGTCCCTTGCGGTGGGCGGCGCGCAGGCCGGGCGGGACGATCAGCTCTGCCATGTCCCGTCCGACGGCTTCGTCGGCGCGGTAGCCGAACGTCGTCTCCGCCGCGTGGTTCCAGCCGACGACGCGGCCGCGGTGGTCCATGGTCACAACAGCGTCGAGCGCGGACTCGAGCATCGCCCGCAATCGGGACTCGCTCGTGCGAACCTCTTCCTCGGCGTGCCGCCTTGCGACGAACTGGCCGACCTGGCTGCCGAGGACGCTCATCGTCCGGAGCAGCCGCTCGTCGGGCTCGCGCAGCTCGCGCGAGAAGAATTCCATCACGCCCACGACGCCTCGTGGGCTCCGAAGCGGGAAGCCGAACGCGGCATGGAGACCGCTCTGCCGGGCGACCCTGGCGCGCGGGAAGTTGGCGTCCTCGGGGACGTCCACGATCCAGATCGGCTTGCCCGAGGCGAGCACGCGGCCGGGGAGCCCCTCGCCGGCATCGAGCGCGATCCGCTCGCTCAGCGCCTGGAACTCGGGCGCGCCGGCTCCCGCATGCCAGGTGCACACGCAGCGAAGGCGCTCGTCGCCCGCGCCGATCTCCCAGACCGCACCGAGCTCCCAGCCGAGGGCGCTTCCGATCGCCTCGAGCAGGTCGGCGTAGACCTCGACAGGCCGATCGGTTTCCGCGAGGATCCGCGCGACCGCGTGTTCGACCAGCTGAAGATCGCTCGCGCCGGCGAGTCCTCCACCCGTCCCCCTCAGATCTGTCATCGCCGAGAGTGACGCTACATCGCGAGGGGGCTCGTGAACACGGCTGATTCGCTCCGCATCGTCGTCGCCGACGACAGCGCCCTGCTGCGCGAGGGCATCGCCGCGCTGCTCGACGACGCCGGGCATCAGGTCGTCGGACGCGCCGCCGACGCCGACGACCTGCTGCTGAAGGTCCGCTCCTATACGCCCGACATCGCGATCGTCGACGTCCGCATGCCTCCGAGGCATGCCGACGACGGCCTCGTCGCGGCGGTCGAGATCAGGCGGTCGCACCCGAGCGTGGCGGTGCTCGTCCTCTCCCAGCACCTCGAGCCGGCCCACATGCTCGAGCTCGTCGGCGACAACGCGGCCGGCGTCGGCTACCTGCTCAAGGACCGCGTTCGCGACGTGGCCGAGTTCGTGAACGCGGTCGAGCGCGTCGCCCGTGGTGGGACGGCGTTCGACCCGGAGGTCGTGAAGTCCCTGGTCGGCGGTCGCAAGCGCTCCGCCCTCGATCAGCTCAACGACCGCGAGCGCACCGTCTTGTCGCTGATCGCCGAGGGCCGCTCGAACCGTGCGATCGCGAAGCAGCTCTTCCTGAGCCCACGCGCGGTGGAGCGGCACGTGCAGGGCATCTTCCAGAAGCTCTCCCTGCCGGACAGCGAGGACGACAACCGGCGCGTTCTCGCCGTGCTGACGCTGCTCGGCCGCTGAGCGCGACCCCATCCGGGTCATGGACGCGGGCCGAGCCGCGGTCTACGCTCGCGCGATGATCCGTCAAGCGCTCACCACACTCGCGGCTGCGTGCGGCCTCTTGCTCGCGACCGCCGGCTCCGCCCTCGCGGCGCAGCCGTACCCGATCAACTTCCACACGTTCGACCTCAGGACCGGCACGACCAGCGGTCTCACGTTGTCCGGCGGCTCACTGCGGCTCGCGTCGACTGGGCTCGGCTCCTTCGCGTACGTCGACCCGTCGGCGAACAACAACGGGGACGGTGTCGACGGATCCGGGGTCTACCAGACGGGCACCTGGACCTCCGACGTCTATCCCGTCTCGTTCACGTTCAACGAGCTCGTCTCGTCATGGAACTCGCACACACCGGTCGGAACGTTCGTCCAGTCGGAGGTGCTGCCGCAGCTCGACGACGGCCACTGGGCGTCGAAGTGGTACGTCCTCGGTCGCTGGACGGCGAACGACTCGGACTTCCACCGCACGTCGGTCGGCGGGCAAGGCGATGCCGACGGCTTCGTCGCCATCGACACCTTCTTCACGAAGGATCACCCGGCGACTGCCTACCGGCTGCGGCTGACGCTGTTCAGGCGGCTCGGCTCGACCGCAACACCGTCCGTGAGCCGGTACGGAGCGGTCGTCTCGAACCTCGCGAACCAGAAGGCCGCCTTCCCGAGCGCGACGACGATGAACGGCACGACGATCGACCTCGGCGTCCCGCAGTACTCCCAGGAGATCCACCATGGCGAATACCCGCAGTACGACAACGGCGGCGAGGCCTGGTGCAGCCCGACCTCGACCTCGATGGTCGTCGCTTACTGGGAGGCGAAGACGGGCGTCCCGTTCGGCCCGACGGCGGACGAGATGTCGTGGGTCGACCCCGCGTTCGCCGACCCGTGGATCGACTTCACCGCGCGCGCCGTCTTCGACTACCACTTCCAGGGCGCGGGGAACTGGCCGTTCAACACGGCGTACGCGTCCGAGCGCGGGCTCGTCTCGGACGTCGTGCAACTGCACTCGCTCCGCGAGGCCGAGCCGTTCATCAAGGCCGGCATCCCGCTCGTCGCGTCGATCGCGTTCACGTCGAACAAGCTCGACGGCGCGATCAAGAGCACGAACGGCCACCTCGCGGTGATCGAGGGCTTCACCGGCGACGGCAGCAAGGTGATCGTCAACGACCCGGCCTCCGCCACAGACGGCGACGTCAAGCACTTCTACGACCGCGGGCAGTTCGAGCGCGCGTGGATCCCGGCGTCGGGCGGGATCGTCTACGTCGACCGGCCGGCGGGGTGGCCAATTCCGTCGCTGACCGCGAACAACAGCTAACGGTTCTTCGGACCGCCGCGGTCGGCAGCCTTGTCGACCGCGGCGTAGTCCTTCGTCTCGAGCGCCGCCACGATCATGTTCAACCGGCGCGTGCGGGCGCGGCCCTCGGTGCCCTCGAGCCAGCCGAGCCAGCGGTCCCAGCGCGTCCGCGACACGCGCCGCTGTTGCTCCTTCGCCGCCGCGCTTGTCTTCAGCCTCGCCTTCAGGTCCTCCGGGACCGGCAGCGGCGGCGGGACGGTGTACGCGCGCCCCCACTCGCCGCTCGCCTTGCCTGCCTCGACCGCGGCGAGACCGCGCGGCCGCATCTGGCCGCTCGCGATGTGGCGCAGCGCGATCTCCTTGTTGATCTTCGACCACCGGGACTTCGGCCGCCGCGGTGTCCAGCGTTGCGCGTACCGGTGGTCGTCCAGCGGCCGCACCAGGCCGTCGATCCAGCCGAACTTGATCGCGACCTCGACCGCCTCGGCCCACTTGATCGACTGCTTCCCGCTCGCCTTCTTCCAGTAGACGAGCCAGACCTCTTCCACGGTCTCGTGGTTCTCGTCGAGCCAGGCCTCCCATTCCACCGGCTCGCGCGCCGTGATCTCGGTCACGCGAAGGCGCTCTCGCCGGTGAGCGCCCGGCCGATCAGCAGCTTCTGGATCTGGCTCGTGCCCTCGTAGAGCGTCGTGACGCGCGCATCACGCAGGTACTTGCCGACCGGGTATTCGTCGACGTAGCCGTAGCCGCCGTGCGCTTGCACCGCGGCGTTGGCCGCACGTACCGCGACCTCGCTCGCGAAGTACTTCGCATACGACGCCTCCACGGTGTGGCGCTCGCCACGGTCGGCCGTCGCAGCGGCGCGCCAGACGAGGAGCCGGGCGGCCTCCGTCTCGACGGCGATGTCGGCGAGAAGCTCCTGCACGAGCTGGAAGCTCGCGACGCTGCGTCCGAACTGGCGACGTTCCTTCGTGTACGCGATCGACGCGTCGAGGCAGCCCTGCGCGATCCCGACGCAACCGGCGGCGAGCGAGATGCGCCCGTGATCGAGCGCCGACATCGCGACCTTGAAGCCGCCGCCGAGCTCACCGACGACCGCGTCGCCGCCGACGTGGACGCCGTCGAGGAACAGCTCGGCCGTGTCCTGCGCCCGGAGGCCGAGCTTCCCCTTGATCGGCCGTGCCTCGAACCCGGCGGCGCTCGTCGGGACGGCGAAGCACGTGATGCCGCGGGGCCCGGGCTCGCCGGTGCGCGCGAAGACGAGCGCCGTCGAGGCCCACGAGCCGAGCGTGATGAAGATCTTCTGCCCGCTGATCACCCAGCCGTCGCCGTCGGGCTCGGCCCGCGTCTCGAGGCTGCCTGGATCGGAGCCCGCGCCCGGCTCCGTCAGCGCATAGCACCCGAGCTCGGCGCCGGCGGCGAGCGGCGGGAGCAACCGCGCGCGCTGCGCTTCGTTGCCCCATCGGGCAACGGTCTTGCCGTAGAGCCCGTTCGAGACGGAGACGATGCCGCGGATGTTCGAGTCCGTCCGGCCGAGCTCCTCGACGACGAGCGTGTACGAGACCATGTCGAGCCCCATGCCGCCGTGCTCCTCGGGCAGCGCCGCCGCAAGGAAGCCGAGCTCCGCCAGCTTGCCGACGACGGCGCGGTCGATTGCCTCGTCCCGGTCCCATTCGGCGGTATGCGGCGCGAGCTCGCTCTTGCAGAACGCGCGCGCCGTCTCGCGGATCAACCGCTGGTCCTCGGAGAGGGAGAAGTCCATACGGGTGATTGAACCTGATGCCGCCCCTCAGTCCCAAGGCTGGACGAGCAGGTTCGCAAGTTGCCGGCGTGCGCGCCCCGAGCAGGAGGCGCGCACGCGAAAGTCCGCTTACTCCGAGATTTGCTCGACCAGCCGGCCGGTGCGCGCCTCGTCCGCGTGACGGGCGACGTCGGCCTGCGCGAGGATCCCGACGAGCCTGCCGTCCTCCTCGATCACCGGCAGCCTGCGAACCTGATGCTCGGCCATCAGCCGGAGGGCCTCGTCCAGATCCTGCTGCGGGTCGATAGTCACGAGATTCTGGGACGTGAACGCCGCCACCTTCGTCTTCGTCGGGTCCTTGCCTTCGGCGACCACGCGGATCGCGATGTCGCGATCGGTGACGACGCCGACGAGCCTGTCGCCCTCGACGAGCGGAATGACGCCGGCGTCTTGCTCCCGCATCAGGCGGGCGGCGTCGACCGCGCTCGCGTCCGGTTGCAACGTGCGCGGCTTCTTCGTCATGAGCTCTTGAACCTGGGGCATCTGACCCCTCCTTTCCGTCGTAGGCTCTCCCCGTGACGGAGCCGTTGCAAACGACGGTCCGGCGTCTCGGCGTGGGTGACGAGGACGTGATCCGCAGGCTCGCCGAGAACGCGCCGCAGACGGCGCTGCTCGCGGACGACGGCACGATCTTCCTCGCGGCCTTCGACGGCGACGACCCGATCGGGTTCGCCTTCGGGTACGACCTACCTCGGCGGCGCGGCGCCCCGTCGATCCTTTTCGTCTACGAGATCGACGTCGAGCCCGCGTACCAGCGGCGCGGGATCGCGAAGCGATTGCTCACCGAGCTTCTGCGCATCGGGCACTGCCGCGGCGCCGCCGAGGCGTTCGTGCTGACCGACCACGACAACGTCGCTGCGAACGCGTTGTACGCATCGCTCGGCGGCGTGCGCAGCGACGTCGTGATGTGGGACTTCCCCGAAAAGGGGTAGGTACGCGAGCTTCGTCGACCAGGTGACGGCCGCGGAGCGCGTCCGGTTGAATCCCGGGGCAACGCAAGCCTAGCTTCGCGACCAGAGGCAGATCCTCCAGCGACTGAACAACGACTGAGCTACCGGGCGGCGACAGACGACGACGTCGATCTGCTGGCCGCCTGGCACGCCGACCCGGAGGTCGCTCGGTACTGGGACGACGAGCGGCCGTCGGCGGCGGAGATCCGCGCCGACTTCGCGGACCCGACCGTCGACCCCTGGCTCGTCCTCGACGAGGCGGGGGAGCCGGTCGGGTTCCTCCAGTCGTGGCGGGCAGAAGGCGAGCCGCTCCGCGGCGGCCTCGACGGGTTCCTGATCCCGTCGGCCCGCGGCCGCGGCCTCATGCCGAGAGCGGCCCGCGAGCTCGCGCGGTCGCTCCTCGACGCGGGGTGGGCGGAGGTGACCGTCGACCCCTACGAGTGGAACGAGCGCGCCGTCCGGGGCTGGGCGAAGGCGGGCTTCGTCGAGGTCTCCCGCGGTCACCCGCCGGACGAGCACCACACCGCGCCGTGGGTGTTGATGCGCTGGTGTCAGACACCGTCGCCGCGAGACCGTGGCGAGCTGCGAGACCGCAGAGGTGTCTGACACCTTTTCGGGGCGGCGCGCGATCACGGGCCGAAGACGGGGTGTCAGACACCCCGCTAGAATCGTCTCATGAACGCGAGCCGGATCACGACCACGCTGACGCCCAGCCGCGCGCGGGCGACGGTCGCCGGCCCGCGCGCGGCTTAATCCGCCTCCGGATCGTCTCCGGCCGACGGGTCCTCGCCCTCTTCCGGGTCGGGGACCGGCGACTCGTCGACTTCCTCGTTCCTATCGTCGTCGCGGGGGTGATTAACCTTGTCGTCTTCCATGAAAGTCGTGCTACCCGACAACACCGAGCTTGAACTGCCCGAGGGCGCAACCGGCCTGGA
>Ga0075425_100009849_pt1 | contig 10175 bp, 7 predicted proteins | sample SoiMethybrSBSTD4_FD_75300 | JGI IMG/M metagenome (GOLD analysis project Ga0075425, IMG submission 75300) | Bulk soil microbial communities from a Populus tree surrounding site in Tennessee, USA - Soil MetaG P. TD hybrid SBSTD4 | ecosystem: Environmental > Terrestrial > Soil > Tree plantation...
CCCGCGCCGTGGGATGCGCACTCCCGATGATCCTCCGCCGCCATGATCCAGTCGTACTCCCCATGAATGGCAAGCACGGGAACCCGCACCCGGCTCCATGCGTACCGTCAGATATCCGGATTCACGCGCGATATCTATCCAGGCGTGCGAGAGGCCGAAAGGCGGTCCCTTCGGCCAACTGACACTATCGCAGGATAACCCGCCGACGAGGAAAGCGACCGGCAGCGGCTCGTGGATACCCTGAGGCCGCGTGACCATCAGTCGCACCCGATCGCCGGTATCGACGGCTGCCTCGGTATAGCTGACATCAGTGCCCGGGATCGATTCGCGTTCCGCAGGCGCGGGCAGCGTCGCGGCGTTGCTCGTCTGGGCGCGGCAGCCGACCACCGCCAGGAGACAGCCGAAGAGAACGAGAGCGTGTCGTGGGGTGGGCTTCACTCGTGAGCCTGGCGGTATTCCATGTAGCGTGAGACCTCCTCAGCAGTGGCATCACCGTAGTACAGCGCGACCACATGCAGGGCGAGGTCGATTCCGGATGCGAGGCCACCCGCGGTGAACAGGTGCGGTCCGCTTTGCACGAATCGAGGTCCACGCTCGAGCGTGACGGTCGGGTAGCGGCGCGCGAATGCCTCGAAGAAATCATGATGCGTAGTCGCATGCTTGCCTTCGAGCAGACCTGCATCGGCCAGCTTGAAGGCGCCGGTGCAGACGGACATGAGCACCTCGGTGTGAGGCGCGCTGGCGATCTGTCGCAGCCATTGCAGCAAAGCGTCCGAGTGGCCTTGCGCGCCGACGACGACCACGGCCGGCGTGGGTGCATCGGCAAAGGCGAAGTCTGGAACGACCGTCAGGCCGCCTGTCAGCCGTACCGGGTGGCGGGACTCGCTCACTGTGAAGAGACGAAATGCAGGCTCTCCCGTCCCCGGTCGCGCCGTATCCTGGAACACTTCCCAAGGACCGGCAAAGTCGATGACGTTCGCTCCTTCGGTAACCACAATCGCAACCGCTATGGCGTGGCTCGGGGGCGGGCGCAACACCGGCGCCGTGCTAAGCGCTGGAGCCGTAGACAACATGGCAAGGAGGCAAGTGAAAGCAATCACGCGTCGCTGCATGCGGCTGGCTCGATGGCGGTGTAAGCGCTGATCCACACTGCACCGTCGATAGTTCACAGGTTGCAGTGGATATGTCTTGCACCAATGGAACATCACGAGGGTGGGCTCGAGCCCCGCCCTCGAGCGGCACCCGCGCACAGGCACAAGCTCAAGCTAGAGATTGGCGTTTATCGGGCCGTGATCGCTGACAACACCCGCGACTCGAACCGGGCAACCCGGGAGAGTTGCGCTCAGCTTCAGGGCGCTCTCGGCGCGCGCAGAAGCTAGGATAAGGTACCGCACTCGATGGCTTCGCCACCTGCTTCGGGCTGATTTACGTGGACTTCAAGAGAGAAAAGCGCGTCCCAAAGCGGAGTGCGCCCGCCTTCCGAGAAGACTCGCGTCGCAACGCGGTGTCATAGGCGCACCACGCACTTGGGGCACCATCGCTGGCGAGTTCGCTGGAGCATCTTTGCGCTGCTCTTCGGCTTCGCCATTTTTGGTTATGTGCAGCGCACCGGCATCGCGATTGCAGCCGATCGCATGCTGCCGGAGCTCGGGCTGACGCGCATACAGTTTGGCTGGCTACTTAATGCCTTTCTCATCGCCTACACGGCGCTACAGGTGCCCGGGGCAATGGCTGGACAGTGGCTCGGGCCCCGTCGCGCGCTCGGACTCGTCGCGCTCGTTAGCACGCTCGCGACCCTATCGATCGCGCTGCTGCCGGCAGGCCATGCCACCGGGGCGCTCCTGGCGTTCGCGTTGCTGAGCCGGGCGTTGCTCGGGATGGCCCAGGCGGCGCTGTTTCCGGTGGCGAGCGGGGTCATCGAAGCCTGGTTTCCCATGCGCTCGTGGGGTTCGGCGCAAGGGCTGATCGTCACCGGACTGTGGGTCGGCGCAGCGATCACACCACCGACGATCGCCGGGCTCATGACTCACTTTGGATGGCGGACCGCGCTGGTGATCAGCAGCGCGCCTGCGCTGCTGCTGGTGGTCGCTTGGCGCCAGTATGCGCAGGATGATCCGGCCGCCCATAGCTCCATCGGGCCGCGGGAGCTGGCGGAGCTGCGGGGCAACCCGCCACGCAGCACACTCCGTGTAACGGGCGCGGAGCTGCTGAAGCTGCTGCTCGACAGACGCATCGCGCTCCTCACGCTCTCTTACTTCCTCATGAACTACGTGTTTTATCTCGTGACCTTCTGGTGCTTCCTGTACCTGGTGCAGGAACGGCACTTCACCGTGCTCGAGGGTGGCGGCCTCGCGAGTCTGCCATTCATCTGTGCGGCGGTGGCTGCCGCAGCGGGCGGAAGGCTGTGCGATGCACTCAGTGCACGCTACGGAATTCGCTGGGGGATGCGCCTGGTGCCGCTGCTGGCACTGCCGGCCTGCGCCTGCTTCCTCGTCCTGACTGGTGCCGTAAGCAGCGCTTACCTGGCCGTCGTCAGCCTGTGCCTGGCTTTCGCCTGCAGCGAGCTGACAGAGGGCACTTACTGGGCAGCCACCATGCGAGCGGCGCCCCGCCACGTGATGCCGGCCACGGCACTGCTCAACATGGGCGGCAATCTCGGCGGTGTTGTCGCTACGCCGACGATTGCGGCACTATCGGAGGCGCACCGCTGGAGCAGCATATTCGCGCTCGGCGCAATACTTGCGGTGCTTGCATCGCTGGTGATGCTGCTGATCAACGTCGAACCGCGCCGAGCTGCCTAGGATGAAACATGCTTGCCCGTGAAACCGCCGCACCGGTACGTCCGTTCCTCGACTGGAGTGTGGTAACCGACCCCGCCCAGTGGTCCGCAGATGTGGCTCTGGTGGGTATCCAGCACAGTGAGCCCTACGCCGGTGACCCGCGGCCGAACGATCAGGCTCGGGCGCCCGATGCGGTACGGCTGGTATCCAGGACGTTTTGCTATGGCCCCGACCAATGGGATTTCGACTACGGCAGCCCGCTCTCCTCAGTCCGGCCGGCTCGATGCATCGACTGCGGAAACTTCGCGTGGGTGGGCGGAAGTTACGACGCCTACGCCGAGTTCATTACCACCTCGCTGCGGCAGCTCTGGCGCCGTGGGTCGCAGGTATTCGTCATCGGCGGTGATCATGGAGTCACGATTCCGGTCCTGGATGCGCTCGAAGCCATCGGCCAACCCGTGTACATCCTGCACGTCGACGCCCATCTCGACTGGCGTGCGGACGTCGGAGGTGTCACGCGCGGCTATTCAAGTCCCTTGCGCTGGGCCAGCACCAGGCGCTGGATTAGCGGAATGACCCAGATTGGAATGCGCTCGACTGGAAGCGCGCGGCGGGGCGAGGTGGAGGACGCGCGACGTTACGGCTCTCGTATCTTCACCGCAGGGGAGATTCATGCCCAGGGCATGGATGCGGTGCTGGCCAGCATTCCTCCGGCGGTCCCGGTGTATGTCACCATTGATGCGGATGGACTGGATCCCACCGAGATGCCTGGCGTCATGGCTCCGGCTCCGGGCGGGGTGCGTTTCGATCAACTCGCGCCGCTCCTGCGCGCGGTCGCGATGCGCCAGCGCATCGTGGGACTGGATATCGTGGAAATCGCGCCACAGTTCGACCAGGCGAACGCCATCACTGCGGTTACGGCAGGACGATTGATCCTCAATGCGCTCGGCGCCTCGTGGGGTGCAAACGGAGCATACCGGGTCGGGCGAGCGCCTGCGGGCTAGGGCGTTCTCCTCGAGTGGCCGGCACAGTGGAATGAAAGCGACGCTGCCCGGTTGCGCGCGGCGACGGCCCGGGGGGGCGGAGTGGTCGTCGAACTGAGCGACAGCGGCGACGCTGCGTCCTTGTCCTTGGCATCGGTAAGTCGGGAACAGTGGCGGGCGTTCTGGGCGGTGTTCCTCGGCTGGCTGGTCGATGCATTCGACTTCAACATGCTGGCCTTCATCCTGATCGACATTCAGCAGAGCTTCACGGTCGACCGCGCGCTCGCGGGTGCACTCGGCACCATAACGCTGCTGATGCGACTCCTCGGCAGCATCGGCGCGGGCGTATTGGCCGACAGGTATGGCCGCAAGCTACCGCTGATGTTGTCGATCCTGTGGTTCTCGGTGTTCGCGTTCCTCAGTGGCTTTTCGACCTCTTACGCCATGCTGTTCGGGCTACGAGCGCTGTTCGGCATCGGCATGGGCGGGGAGTGGGCAGCCGGCATGCCGCTCGTGCTCGAGCACTGGCCGGCCCGGCTGCGCGGCCTGGCATCCGGGATGTTGCAAGGGGGCTGGTACTGGGGCTACCTGCTTGCGGCGGTGGTATTCCAGTTCCTGTACCCGCTCTTCCGCGGGACACCGGGCCTCGGGTGGCGCGTGATGTTATGGGCCGCGATCGTGCCGGCAATGCTGGCGCTTTGGGTGAGGCGGCGGGTGAAGGAGAGCCCGGTGTGGCTCGAGCGGCGGCGCCTCATGGCGGGCACCGCATCAGCGCACATTGCGCCGCCGGCGATTTCGCTGGTCCGCATTTTTCAGCGCGATTTGATTGGCGCGACCGTGCAGACCGCAGGGCTCATCGCGTCCTTCATGTGTATGTACTACGCGATCAACTTCTGGTACCCGACACTGCTGCGAGATGCCGGGCACGCGACACTGCCGTACCTCGCGGCGATCAACATCGGGGCGATCCTGGGGACCGCGGCATGGGGGCGGATCTCGGAGACCACGCTCGGCCGCCGTGGTGCGGTGACACTGGCGATTCTGTTGGCAGCGGCCGTGTTGCCGCTTTATCTGTATGCGCGCGCCCCATGGTGGATGGCAACAGGCGCACTGGCAATGGGTGCATTCGGTAACGGCGTATGGGGCACGGCGCCGGCCTACACGGCAGAACGCTTTCCGACGGCGGTGCGCGGTGTTGGCCCGGGCTTCTGTTACCACTGCGGTGCAGCCATCGGTGCGCTGATGCCCTGGCTGGTCGGCAGGCTACAGGACCGCGGCACGCCGATCGCCGCCGCGATTGGCAGCGCGATGCTCCTGTCGGCCGCGAGCGCGCTGGCGTTGATCTGGCTCGGGCCCGAGACGCGCGGCCGGGTATTCGTCGCGGAAGCGGAGTAGCTCAATGTCATCATCCATGGACAATCCTGTTTACGTGCTTGGACACTCCGCGCAGGAATTACAACGCCTGCGCAGGCAGGCGCAGCTCATCGAGCCGGCCACCCGGCGATTCCTTTGTGAAGGCGGCGTTGGCGCAGGCATGCGCGTGCTGGATGTCGGCAGTGGCGCCGGCGACGTGGCGCTGCTAGCCGCAGGGCTCGTGGGCGACACCGGTGAGGTCATCGGTACGGACAAGGCGCCAGCTGCAGTCAGCGCGGCAAACGCACGCGCGCGCGAGCAGGGCCTACGTCATGTCAGTTTCCATGTGGGCGATCCCGCGCACATGAGCTTCGATCATGCCTTCGATGCCGTCATCGGCAGGTACGTGCTGCTCTTTCAATCCGATGCCGCCGCCATGGTGCGCCGACTCCTGCGCCACCTGCGCCCCGGCGGACTGGTGCTGTTCCACGAGCCCGATTGGCTGAGTGCACGGTCGATTCCCTCAGTCTCGAGTTACGAACGCTGTTGCCAGTGGATCCAGCAGACCTTCGCCCGCGCGGGCACCGATACGAACATGGGGAGCAGGCTATACCGCGCGCTGGTCGGGGCGGGTTTGGCGAACCCCACCATGCGCATGCAGACCTTCATTGGCGGCGGTGCGCAATGCGTGGAGTACCTGCAAGCCATTGCTGATCTGGTCGGCAGCATGCTGCCCTCAATCGAACAGCATGGCGTTGCGAGCGCCGCAGAGATCGACTACGCGACGCTCGCCGAGCGCATGCAGCAGGAGACGATCAGCCGCGGGTGTTTGATCATCGGCCGTTCCGAGATCGCGGCCTGGGGCCGTTTGCCGGAGCAGCCGCACTGAATTCGCGTGCGCAGCGCACGCGAAAAGGGCCGCCCGATGGCGGCCCGGTTTCGCGATCGCCAGAGAGCCGATCAGCCGATCGGTGGCAGCAGACGCGTTCGCCGGCGGCGTGAGTTAACGAGCGTGACGCCAGCGAAGCCGAGCATCATCAGCGCCCAGGTCGAGGGTTCGGGCGCCGCGATCGGGCTCAGACTTCCGAACAGACCGTGTGCTTCGCTTTCGAGGCCGGCGGTGAAATACAGTGTGTTGGGGTCGCCCCCACCCGCGCCGTTGCCGACCGTGAGAGCCCATAGATCGGTGATGGAGAGAGGCTTGCCGTCCTTGCCGAGCAGAGCGCCGTCAAACGCTCCGGTCAATGCATTGTAGGCATTGATCCTGCCATTGCCGAAGTTGCCGACCAGCAGATCTCCGGCGAGAGTGCCGAAGCTCGCTGGCGCGATCTGCAAACCCCATGGTGAGTCGAGTTGCCCATTCGAGATGAGGCGCGTCGGGGTGGTGCCGTTGAGATCGAAGACGTCCACGAAACCGTGACCCAGCCCGGGCACGTCATCTTCCTTGTCGCCGTCTTGCAGAGCGAAGGTGACATAGAGCTTGCTGTCGATGACACTCAGGTTGAACGGCGCGTAGCCAGTCGGGACGTTCGGGTCGGTGAAGGTTTTCACCAGTCCGAAGCTGCTGTTGTACATCTCGACCTGTCCAGAGCGGAAGTTGGCGGCGAACAGCGAACCGCCTGAGTTATCGATCGCCAAACCCTTGTACACAGCGCTTTGGCTGGAGTTGTTCACGGGCAGCTCGGCGACGGTTCCTGCGTTCCATCCGGAAATGGCCCCGTCCTCGGAATCAAAGATGAATATCGCAGGATTGCCGTTGCTGAGCTTAAATCCCGGAGTAGTGCTCGATAGCGTACCGTTGAAGACCTGCCCCGTGGGCGCCGAGATATCGCCACTCTTCCCGCTCGCGGGGGGAATCGTCACGATGAGCGGCGCCTGCGCGACCGGGGCATTGTTCGCGCCTGGGACCGCGTAGATATTCGATACCCCGCTGCCATTTACGGAAACCCAAAACGGAGTGGTGGGCCCTTCGGCGACGCCCCACGGGTTGAGGAAGTTGGCGTCTGTGATTACGGCTGGGACCGAACCGTCGGAGACAAGGTTGGTCTGCTCGAAAAGGGTGTCGGCTTTTGCCGGTCCCGCAAAAGTTGCGACCGCGACCGCGCCGAGTAGAAGAATGCGTAGCGTGGGCATGACTGGTGCTCCTTTTCCGAGGCAAACTTCCATTTTTGCGACCCGTGACAAGCAGCGGACACGGCACTTAACACGCAAGCGCGCAGTTGTTTCGAACGCGTCTTTCTGAGAGCCGGTCCGCGCGACCAAATTGACACCGACGCCAAGTTGTAGGCGTCGCTACAACTAACCGAGACACAACAATCGTGGCATGACGCGCCCAAATTTCAAGACGTCCGGTGAGTTCTTGGTGTTCCCACTCTTTGTGTCGATCGTCGGGTGCACGCAGGTGCTCGAGCGGCGCAGCCAACAGAGCGCGCTGCGGTGAATACCGGCAGCACGCGTGCTGCTGCGCAGCGTTGATGCACCCGTCATTCGGTCGATAAGGGCGAAGGCCGGCTAATGGAGGGCAGCTTCTACATCGGGTGGTGGCTGTCACAACTTCCATGCGGGAACGCGCGGTAGGCTTGTTTCGGAAGAGTCGCGGCGCGGCGAACCGGTCGCCGCCGTGCAATCCGGCTCGACTGTCGCGCTGAGGATAAAGGCTGGTGCGACGATCGCGCTGCGCTTCAGTTGCAGCCGTCGACTGGCCCCACGGATGCGCAACAGACTGATTGGGCCCGTCGGGAGGGAAGCGAGCGAGGTCAGTTCAGTCCTGGCCGGCGCTCGCGTCGGGTGTGCGCCAGTCGACGGCGCCCAGGCGAGTACTGCCAAGCAAGGTGTAGCCGATGCTGAATGTCGCCACTCGCTGGTGCGAATCCGGCCGCTGTGCGTACCGACCGTCGCGGCTTGATTCAGCATATCGGACGGTGATCGCGTGCAGGTCGTGCACGCGGACCGTGAGGGCAAGGTCGACTCTGTTGATCGTTTCGCTGCCTGTGCTTTCGGTGGCACCAAATCGGCTGATGTAATAAAGGCGGACCGTGCCATCGAGAGCCGCGCGGTCGCCCCAAATCAGTCGCGTGGCAAGCGTCGCTTGCGGTGCCACGCCATAGTGGTAGTTGCGCTGCCCCTCGCCCATCGGGCCAGGCGCAGTAACTCCGGAGCCATGTATCACACCGCCGGCTGCATAACCAACACCGGCCAATGCGGTACCTTGCAACACCATACTACGCGACAGAAACGATTGTGCAGTCGTACCGAGTGCCCCCCCTGTGCTCGATACCCGGAAGATCGTCGGTGCCACGTAATCGTAAAGCCCATAGACACCCCAAACGCCCCGATAGCCGGGCCCGATGTCATAGTCTTTGCCGAAAAGCAGTCCGCGGCTAAACAGCGACTCCACTCCGTTGATGTTGTCCAGGGTGAGCTCAAAATTGAAGTAATCGAATGGACGGTCATACGAATAATCGGGCTTGCCCGGCAACCCATAGCCGACCGTAAAGCCCGCACTGGCCGTACCGCTTTGATACGTCTGCGTGGCTGCCGGCACGGTAAGGCTCGGACTGAGTCTCACATTCGAGGTGAACCGCGAGCTGAGAATCGCGCTGAGATCGACGCGGGTGAATACCGCCGGGTTATAGCTGCGGAACACTGGGTCGAAGCGCTTGCCGTATACCAGACGGTTGAATCCCAGCGGCGGGGAGATGATCGCGGCGCCGAGCTCGCGCCACAGGCTGGGTCGTTCGCTGCTTCCAGTCTCCAGAAGCAGACTGGCGAGTCGAAAGAGTGGCTCACCGAGGAAGTTGCCGCCGATGCCGCTAGCGATCTGGTCGTTGATCGAGGGGTTTGTGCTCTCGCCCGCTTCCTCCCACAAGAGGCTTCCCATAAATGTGTAGGCCGAGGCTTCCCAGAAATCCAGCCCAGCCGAGCGCGCCAATCCCTGGTAAATCGATCCCTGATAAGGATGCAGGAATTGATTGGTCGAGAATTTGTCATTATCGACCACCCACTTGCGGTGGAGATTGTCCTCGAGATTTGAAATGGGCGACGGATAGGTTGATGGATCGGAAGTGTAGTGATCGAAGCGGTTCAGCAAGAACTGGAATGCCGGGATCTCCAAGGCCGGAACGAGGTAACTCTTGGCATCACCAGTGCCCCACTGGAGGACCGGCTGCGGCGGTGGGGCTGCGAATGCGGTCGGCGCTTCACTCTGACTGTCGGGTTGGGCTTTTGGCTCGTCGGCCGAGCAGGGTTGCAAGGCAGCGGCAGCCAGCAATGCAGTGCACATGAGTGAAGCGGCGCGCGCCATTGCAACACGGTCGGCGGCGTCGCTGGCGTTGTATGTCAGCTATTGACTCATTCGATCGTAGTTCCCGCGCGAGTGGCTTGAACGAAACGTGAGCCTCGCTGAGCGCCGCTCGTAGACCCAAACCGTGCTGAGTGCTGTGCGCTGACTCAAACTTCCTCGGCCGCGAGACATGCCGCATCGACAGCGCGGCACACCCGTGCACTGCGAAACGATGTATTGCCGTGCCGGGACGAACAAGCGGCGTCGGTGATGTGGCCGCTCGAGCAACCACTCTATGCTGAGGGCGGACGACCTAAGGGCAATCCCGCCGTTTTCTACCCTCGAGGCAAGAGATCCCGACCACCTCGCGTGAACATGATTTTGTCAGCGGCCGTCGGTCGATCGCAAAGAGCACAGAGGTAACTCCTCCCGTACCCGCACCAATGTGGGTCATAGCGTGAGCGGCCTATTAGTTTTGTGCTGAATACCCGTGGTCGGTGAGCGTCTCCGGCACGGTCGGACGGCACTTTCGGCAGATGCTCTGAGCAAAATCGGATTAGACCGACTTCATCTCGGAGCTCCGCTCGCTAGTATCCGTGCATGCCTGTTGAACAAGACAAAGCTTCGGGCGCAGAACCAGAAGCGCGAACGTCAACGCTTCAAGCCCAGACGCGCGAGACTCTTCTCGATGTCCTTAAGTCGGAGCTTGAGGTTGCGGGCACTTTCGTCTCAGCGGCTGAGACAGCCGCTGACTCCGAGACGGCGGTCCGCACCGTC
>Ga0075425_100009850_pt1 | contig 10175 bp, 4 predicted proteins | sample SoiMethybrSBSTD4_FD_75300 | JGI IMG/M metagenome (GOLD analysis project Ga0075425, IMG submission 75300) | Bulk soil microbial communities from a Populus tree surrounding site in Tennessee, USA - Soil MetaG P. TD hybrid SBSTD4 | ecosystem: Environmental > Terrestrial > Soil > Tree plantation...
CCGAGTCGAATCCCCCCGTGGCTCAATCAGCGAATTCTGAAACCGCGGGTCGCTGGGCGCTGGTTCCAAACCCTGGCGCATTGCTCGGTTTGATCGGAATCCTGATCGCGTTTGGCCATTCGTTTCTGGCGATGTCCGGTGAGGAGTCGTTGGCGCAGGTCAACCGCGAACTCGAATACCCAAAACACAAGAATTTGATGCGCGCCGGCGGGGTGATCTTTGTTTATTCGCTTTTGTTCACGTCGCTGGTTTCGTTTTTTGCGTACGCGATCATTCCCGACAGTGAACGCCCAACATACTTTGACAACATGATCAGCGGAATCGCGCTGAATCTTGTTGGTCCGATGACATTGAAGCTCTTTTTTCAAGGGTTCATAGTTATCGTCGGATTCCTGATGTTGGCGGGCGCCATCAATACGTCGATCATTGGCGCCAATGGAGTCCTGAATCGGGTCTCCGAAGATGGAGTGCTCACCGACTGGTTTCGAGCGCCTCACAAAAAATACGGCACGACCTACCGAATGATCGATTTGATCGTGATTCTTCAGCTCATCGCGATCATCGGATCACGCGGAAACACGTACATGCTGGGCGAAGCATACGCGTTCGGAGTGATCTGGTCGTTTGCGTTCAAAGCACTGGCGATGTTGGTTCTGCGGTTCAAGGACAAGTCGCACCGTGAATGGAAAGTACCGTTCAACCTAAATCTCGGAAGCAATGAGCTGCCATTGGGCCTCGGTGCGATCGCTGCGGTGCTTTTTTCCATTGCCGGGATAAATTTGATCACCAAAGAGGTGGCGACTGTCAGTGGCGTCGCGTTTACGCTGGTGTTCTTCTGCATATTCCTGGCGTCAGAACGGATCAATCGTCGCAAGCTCGACAAATCGAGCGCCGCTCTCGATCAGTTCCGGCTCGATTACGAACAAGAGGTGAGTCTTTCTGCATTGCACGCTCGCCCGGGGAACGTGCTGGTGGCGGTCAGGGACTTCAACACGCTCTCTCATCTCGATGAGGTTCTCGAATATACCGATACCGAAGAACAGGACATCGTCGTATTGACTGTGAGGGTGATTACAGGTCCGGATTCGGGTGAGCGAGATTTGTACGATGCAAATCTGTTCACCGACTACGAACAGAAGCTGTTCACACGCGTTGTCGCGCTCGCAGAAAAACATGGCAAGTCGGTGGATCTGGTGGTCGTGCCGGCTACCAATATTTTTGACGCGGTGGCGCAGACCGCGTTGCGTTTGGAATCGGCGGCGATCGTGGCAGGCGTTTCGTCAAAGGCTAGTGCGCACGATCAATCACGAGAGGTCGGGCGCGCGTGGGAAAAGCTGCCAGGTCACGAGCGACGCCAGGTATCTCTGGTGATCGTAGGGCCGAACGACCACGAGCAGCGGTTTTCACTGGGAGCCCACACTCCGAGCTTTACGGATGAAGATATCAGTCTGATTCATAAGATATGGCTCGATGTGAGTAAGGTTCCCTCGCGCCGCGGTGTCCGACACCGAGACGTCGTGCGAGTAGCGTTGGATCGACTCGAGCGCGATCTGCGAGGCAACACCGACGTGATGCTGGATTTTTACAAGCTCGAGCATGAACCCGAGCGCGATAAGAAGGAATCCACCAGTCACGTCCGATAGGTTTCGGGTTTCTGGTTTCATTGTTGTGGACCAGAAACCTCGACTCTAAACTGAAAACTGAAAACTGAAACCAGAAACCCTAACCCCGAAACTCTGTACCCTAAACCCCAACCCCTTCCTGTTTTCGACACTTCTACCTCCGTGGTATTGTCAGTCAGTCGACTAGGAGGCGAGTATGACTTCAACCATCGAGGCCGACGATCGCCAAGAAACGATCGAGGTTTCGTTGAATGGAAGGGCGCTTATTGAAAATCCGCTGCTCAACAAAGGCAGCGCGTTTTCCGCCGAAGAACGACGCGAATTCGGTCTGCTTGGTCTGGTACCTCCGCACGTCTCCACAACTGAAGAACAACTGACACGAACCTACGGCAGCTACAAAGACAAGAGCACCGATCTGGAGCGATACATCTATCTGGTGAGCCTTCAGGAGCGCAATGAAACTCTTTTCTACAAGCTGCTGCAGGAACACATCACCGAAATGATGCCGATCATCTACACCCCGGTGGTCGGCGAGGGCTGCAAACAGTACAGCAGGATTTATCGACGTCCCCGAGGTTTGTACATTCCTTACTCGGGTCGCAACGAGCTTGGAGCTTTCCTCGAGAACGCGCCGAGCAGGGACGTCGATGTAATTGTAGTTACCGACGGCGAACGGATACTTGGTCTCGGAGATCTGGGTGTCGGCGGCATGGGCATTCCAGTCGGAAAACTTTCGCTGTACACCCTGTGTGCCGGCATCCCGCCGTCCAGAACTCTCCCGGTGATCCTGGATGTAGGTACCGACAATCAGGAGCTACTCAACGATCCGCTCTATCTCGGAGAGCGTCACGCGCGAGTGCGCGGACAGGCATACGACGACTTTGTCGAAGCATTTGTCCAGGCGGTCATCGACAAGCTGCCCAACGTCCTCCTGCAGTGGGAAGATTTTTCCAAGAGCAACGCTACTAGACTGCTCGAAAGATATTGCGATCGTCTCTGCACGTTCAATGACGACATTCAGGGTACCGGCGCAGTGACTCTGGCCGGTCTTCTCGCGGCGATGAACGTAATCGGATCGTCGCTGAGCAAACAACAAGTGGTTATGCTCGGTGCGGGATCATCGGCAACAGGGATTGCCACTCAAATTGTCAGTGCAATGGTGAGCGAAGGCCTCAGTTACGAGCAGGCAAAGTCCAGGATCTGGATGGTAGATAGGCAGGGTCTGGTCCACACCCAAAACACCGAACACGAGGATTTCAAACAAAAGTTCTCACAGGATTTTGCTCGAGTCGAAGGTTGGGATCTCGTCGATCCAGGTCGAATCACGTTGTTTGATGTGATTCGAAACGTTAAACCGGCGATCCTGATTGGGACCTCCGCTCAGCCGGGAGCCTTTGGCGAGATGCTGGTTCGCGAGATGGCTAAACACACCGCACGGCCGGTGATCTTTCCGTTGTCGAACCCGACCTCGAAGAGCGAGGCCGAGCCGGTGGATTTGATTCATTGGACCGACGGTCGCGCGCTTGTCGCTACCGGCAGCCCGTTCGCGACGGTTGCCTTCGAGAATCGCAAGATTAGAATAGGCCAGTGCAACAATGCCTTCATTTTCCCAGGAGTAGGTTTGGGAGTGATCGCCTCCGGCGCCCGACGCGTCACAAATGAGATGTTTGTTGCGGCAGCGCGTGCTCTTGCTGAGTTTTCACCAACGCTGCAGGATCCGACGGCATCACTTTTCCCGGCACTCGAAGACGTTCGCGCGGTGTCGCGACGAGTCGCTCAAGCAGTCGCCAGCGAAGCTCTTCGACTGGGACTCACCAATGCAAAGTCGATCGAAGAGTTAAGTCTCCTCATCGATGAGAAAATATGGACGCCACGATATGCGAGATATGTCCGTGTGGGTCGGACGGCTTGAGAGGTTTGTAAGAAAGATTCTCCGTTATAACTGAACAGGAGGTTGTATGAGTTCGGATACCCTGACAATTACCGACAATCGAACCGGAAAACAGTACGAAGTCCCGATTGAAAACGGAGTGATCCGGTCGATGGACCTGCGCAAGATCAAAGTGTCGGACGACGACTTCGGCTTGATGACCTACGACCCGGCGTTTATGAATACCGCCTCGTGCAAGAGCAACATTACATTTATCGACGGGGACAAAGGAATCCTGAGATATCGTGGGTATCCGATCGAACAACTGGCAGAGCGCAGCACTTATCTCGAAGTTGCATACCTGCTCATCCACGGCGAGCTCCCGACTCCGAGTCAGTTGCGGGACTGGTCCTGGCACATCACCCACCACACCTTTATTCACGAACAGATCAAGAAGTCGTTGGATGGATTTCACTACGATGCACATCCGATGGGCATGCTGATCGGAACTGTTGGGGCGTTGTCGACTTTTTATGAAGACGCCAAGGATATCTTCAATCCCGAAGGGCGGCGTCATCAGATTTATAGGCTGATTGCCAAGATGCCGACGCTGGCGGCGTTTGCGTATCGACACAGCGTCGGTATGCCGTACGACTACCCGGACAATGATCTCAGCTATCCGGGCAATTTTCTCAACATGATGTTCAAGATGACCGAGGTGAAGTACAGACCGAACGTCGTGCTCGAACACGCTCTGGATGTGCTCTACATTCTGCACGCCGATCACGAGCAGAACTGCGGGACCAATGCGATGCGCAGCATAGGCAGTTCGCACGTGGATCCTTATTCGGCGGTGGCGGGAGCGGCGGCGGCTCTATACGGTCCCCTCCACGGCGGCGCAAATGAAGCGGTGTTGCGAATGTTGAAGGAGATAGGCGCAAAGGATCGGGTTCCCGAGTACATCAAACGTGTAAAGAGCGGCGAAGTACGGTTGATGGGATTTGGGCACCGAGTCTACAAGAACTACGACCCACGAGCTCGGATAATCAAACAAACCGCGGAAGAAGTATTCGAGGTCACCGGAAAGAATCCGATTCTCGACATCGCGCTTGAGCTAGAGCGAATCGCACTGGAAGACGAATACTTTGTTGATCGCAAGCTTTATCCAAACGTCGACTTCTATTCCGGCATCATCTATCAGGCGATGGGATTCCCTGTAGATATGTTCCCGGTGATGTTTGCGATTCCGCGTACGTCGGGATGGCTCGCGCAGTGGGAGGAGATGCTGCTCGATAAGGAGCAAAAGATCGCGAGACCGAGACAGGTGTATCTCGGTTATGATGAACGAGACTATGTCCCGATTGAGCACAGAAAAGAGAACGAGCCTAAAGCGGCCACCGCGGATTAATTTGGATTTGAGAACGTCCCCTACCCGGGCTACGAACGACGCTCGATTATTAGATTATTGACACTGCCGAGGTTGGCATTGTTAAATTGGGAAGTCTCGCATCGGAGGCAGCCAAGGACTTGACGACGCGACGAACCACAAAAGCGAATCGACGACTGAGACTAACTTCAGTCGCGATGCTGTTCTTGCTGGCCCACGCATTCTTTGTCAGCGTCACCCATCATCACAATTCAACACAGCTCCGAGGGACATCTCCTGTAGCAACGGTTACATCCGACACCGAAGATTCTGGTTCGGCCCCTGGATCGACAAACGAAGATAACTGTTTATCCTGTCGCCTCCAGCGCAGTTTTTCATCAAACCTTCAATCAGCTTCTGTAATCATCCAGCCGCTGCAGGAGTCAGTGAATCGACAGACAACCCTCTCTGATCAGCACTCGACTGGCTGCTGCGTGATCTTCTCCAACCGAGCACCACCGACCGCCTGAAAAATGAAAAGCGGCTATCCGCCGCTTTGTTCATAACCCGAACCTTTCTGGCAAATAGTCCGATTTGTCATCGAGTGGAAGATGGCGAACCCTGTTGCGTTGTATGGCGCCAGGAATGTTCGCATCACCGCTGCCCGCGCGTGGGAGCGGTGAGCCTTAAGGTCCGGCCGCCACGGTGATCTCCGATCTCTTTAGTTTAACGACTACCGGTTCGCAATCTTAACTGGTCTTCATCGAGGCGATCGACCCAGGCGATGAGCCGATGGCGTCGTTGTACGCGATCTCTACATCGGCAAAAGGTGAATCGATGAGAGCTCTCTCCTGCCTAATGTTATTGTTGCAGGCGGTTACTTCGGTGATGGCCCAACAGCCGTCGACCGAACGTAGTTCCTTGCCCGCGTTGAACCTATACCTCTCCGATCTGGTTAAAGCTCGTCAGGCCGCTCAGCAAACCAACCAGGCCAGCAATCAGACCAAAAAGGAATTGACACTTGATGACGCGGTCAAATTGTTCCTTCAGCAGAACCTCGACATCATCGCCGCTCGTTTTGAAATCGAAAATGCCGATGCCGAGAAACTGACTGCCAAGCTGCGCCCGAATCCCGAGTTCAGTGCCAGCTTTGACGATCTGCCGTTGGACTTCAGCGGTCCTTTCTTTTCGGAACAGGAGATCGCCTACGGCATTTCCCAGACATTTGAGCTTGGTGGAAAGAGGCGAAAACGGATAAACGCGGCTAACGCGAATGCCGAACTCGCGCGGGCGAACTTCCAGGTCACGATGTGGCAGCTAACAAACGATCTCAAACGGAAGTTCTATGCGACGATACTGGCGAACAATCTGTTGAAGCTGGCCAACGACAATCAAGCGACGTTTAACGAAGTCCTCAAACACACAACCGAACAGTTCAAACAGGGTGAGATTTCCGGACTCGATCTCCGACGGCTGGAAGTTGAAAAACTGAAGTTTGATGCAGATGTTGCCAACTCTCGCCGCGACTATGAAGTAGCGCTGCGTGATTTCAGACTTGTGTTGGGTGGTGATTTCAAAGCCACCGATGTGACGCCGATCGGTTCGCTCGATTACAAAGCGTACGACTTCGTCCTCGCAGATCTGCGAGACAAATCACTGGCCGCTCGGCCCGATCTCAAGGCCGCACAGATCAGCGAGTTCGCCGCGGATTCCAACATAAAGCTGCAGGACGCGCAGAGGATTCCCGATGTGAATCTGGGGCTCGGGCTCAAGCGGGTTCTTGTCGACAACGTGTACAGCTTCGGCATTGGTTTTAATTTGCCGGTCTTCGATCGAAATCAGGGCGAGCGTGTAAAGGCGCTGATACAAAAAAAGAAAGCGCAGAACGATCAGAAGATTCTTGCGAACGTCGTATTGAGCGACGTCGAAAAAGCTCTTGCTTCTTTTGAGAGTCAGAAGAGCCGTGTCGAGCTCTATCGTACCGGAGTGTTGACCAAGGTCGACGAGATCCAAAACCTCACCGATTTTTCGTTTAAGGCGGGCGAAGGAACGGTGCTCGATCTGTTGGATGCGATCCGGACCCGAAGGGAAACGTTGGCGAGTTACAACCAGGCACTCTTTGACTATGAAAATGCGCTGCTTGATTTGGAGCTGGCGACGGCAACGCCTCTGCAGAAATGAGCTCGTCTACAACATGGCTCTCCTGACGGAGGCCAGGACCCGACAAACCTTTGTTTGTCGAATTATTGGAGCGACGTTATGTCACCTTCATCACTAACACTGAAATTGATCTTATTCGCGCCGCTGGTGCTGGTCTGTGCCTGCAGCAAGAAGCCGGAATCAGCCTCGGTGAAAGCGAACCCTGAATCAAGCGCTGCCAAACCCTCGCAGAGCCAGGGAGTCGAAACGGAGATCGTTCAACCAGTACCGATCGCTGCCGGCATACTCGCGACGGGTACGTTCCTCGTACCGGAAAACAAGATCGCGATGATTGGACCGGTTCACGAAGGTCGCATCGTGCATCTGTATGCCGGTCAGGGCAGTCGAGTGAGGAAGGGCGAGAAACTTGCGGATCTCGAATCCTCGGACATCGACGAGGCGAAGTCCGACTACCTCAAAGGGGTGGCCGATCACGAGAACGCGAAACGAACTTCCGAAGCCGAGATAAAGCTGGCCCAGGCGAGCTACGATCGCACGAAGCTGCTCTACGAGAAGACCATCGCTGCGCAAAAAACCTTTCAAGCCGCCGAGCACGATCTCGAAGTCGCACGCGCGGCCGCAGAGAGCTCGATTGCATCAACGAGCGCCGCGCTCGCCGCGGCCCGTCGAAAGCTGCTGATCCTCGGTCTAACCCGAGCGGAGATCGATGCGCTCAATGGCGATCGCGATCTCGGCGCGCTCTTCTCGCTCAACTCGCCAATCGATGGTGTGGTCGTGGAACGAAACGCAACCATCGGCGCCACGGTCGGGTCGGACGCGAGTCTGTTCAAGATCATCGACAGTTCGAGTGTGTGGGTCGATGCCAATGTATTCGAGAAGGACTTGAATCGAGTCAAACTTGGTCAAGGCTCTCGGATTTCGGTGCCCGCCGTTCCCGGCACTACGTTTACCGGCAAGGTGATTTTTGTGTCGAGCGTTGTCGATCCGGAGACCCGGACGGTCAAGGTGAGAAGCGAGGTGGCAAATAGAGACGGAAGACTTAAGCCCGATATGTTCGCGAATGTTCAGATCATCACCGACGCGGACAGTACTGCATTGTCGGTTCCGCAATCGGCCATCCTGAACGACAACGGTCAATCGATAGTGTTTGTGGCGGCAGGCACTGGCTACGAAAAACGAATTGTGAAGACCGGAATTCAAAGCGACGACCGGATTGAAATTATCGAAGGCATCAAGGCTGGAGACAAAGTCGTTGTGAAAGGGAACTACTTGCTGCTCGAGCAGAGCAAGCCCGGCACGTAGTTGGAGGATTGAGGATGGAGATCGGAGCAGAGGAGCGCAGGAGCGGAGGAGTGTTAGAAAAATTATCGTCGGCAATGTGAGTACCAGGACGTGATTTTCGCTGAATTGATACAGATATGACCGACAATTTCATCGCGTTTTTCTACAGAGAACGTTTGCTTGTTGCGGTGGTCTCGATGTTGATCGTCGGCGGTGGTGTTCTTGCGCTGGCAAAGCTCAACGTCGACGCGTTTCCGGATGTCACACCGGTACAGGTCGAGATCGATACCGAGGCCCAGGGACTCGCGCCGCAAGAGGTCGAACAGCTCATCACGTTCCCGATCGAAAATGTGATGAACGGGATCACCGGCGTCGTCAGAGTTCAGTCGATTTCGAAGTTCGGCCTTTCGGTTGTCACGGTTTATTTTAGCGATGACACAGACATCTACTTTGCTCGACAACAGGTCTTCGAACGGCTCTCGCTGGCGAAGGATCGAATTCCTCAGGGATTCGAGCCCGAGATGGGACCGATAACCACCGGAACCGGACAGATCTATCTTTTCCAGGTTGTAGGTCCAGGCAGAAGCAATCAGGAGTTACGAACACTTCTGGACTGGATCATTAAGCTTCAACTGCGCACGGTTCCCGGCGTCGCCGACGTTCTCAGCTTTGGCGGTGACGTCAAGCAATACCAGGTCATCGTCAACCAGGAGGCGCTGGTCAGCTACAACATCCCGCTAAAAGCGGTGTTCGATGCGGTGCAGGCTAACAACCAGAACGCCGGTGCAAACTTCATCGAGCACGGCGATAGCCAGTACATTGTCAGAGGCATCGGCCTGGTTAAGGATGTCGCAGATATCAAGAACATCGTACTCGACGCACGAAAGGGAACTCCGATCCGGGTCAGCGACGTCGCAACCGTCGAGATCGGCAATGAGATCCGACAGGGCGCGGTGACCAGAGATGGGCAGGGCGAGGTCGTAACCGGGATCGTTCTCAAGCGTATCAACGAAAACACCGAACAGGTCATAAACCGGATCAAGGCCAAGGTAGTCGAAATAAACAGCTCGCTCCCCGAAGGAGTGAAGATCATCGACTACTACGACCAGGCCGAACTGGTGAATAGCAGCGTTCACACGGTGGTCGAATCGCTGATCGAAGGCGAGGCGCTCGTACTGCTGATCCTGATTCTGCTGCTCGGAGATATTCGCAGTTCTTTGATAACCGCGGCGGCGATCCCGTTCTGCATGCTGGTTGCGTTTATCTTGATGTGGTACGGAGGACTGTCGGCGAATCTGTCATCGCTGGGAGGGCTCGCCATCAGCATCGGAATGATGGTCGACGCTACGGTGGTGATGGTAGAGAACATCTATCGTCATTTGGAAGAGCATCAGGAGACATCCGTCCGCGAAGCAATATTGGTTGCGGCTCAGGAGATTGGTCGTCCGATCTTCTTTGCCATTCTGGTGATCATCGCGGTCTTTCTACCGGTTTTTACTTTGCAGGGAATCGAAGGAAAGCTTTTCAAACCACTCGCTTATGCCGTCACGTTTTCGATGATCGGGTCGATGATGATGGCGGTGTGCATCGCGCCGATGATGTGCGCGCTCTGGCTCAGGTTGAAGAAGGGAGAACGACGGCCGAATCCAATCATCCGATTTGTAAAAGGAATTTATGTTCCAATTCTGGAATGGGCGATAAGAAACCGAGTCGTAGCGATCACCATCGCAGTGTTGTTGATCGCCTGGAGCGTTGCCGACGTCTTTATCCTCGGCAGCGAGTTCCTGCCCACTATCGATGAAGGAAACATGCTGGTGAGAGCTACGATGCCCGCGAGCATCTCGCTCAATCGAGCTATCGACGTCTCGACTCAAAT
>Ga0075425_100009851_pt1 | contig 10174 bp, 12 predicted proteins | sample SoiMethybrSBSTD4_FD_75300 | JGI IMG/M metagenome (GOLD analysis project Ga0075425, IMG submission 75300) | Bulk soil microbial communities from a Populus tree surrounding site in Tennessee, USA - Soil MetaG P. TD hybrid SBSTD4 | ecosystem: Environmental > Terrestrial > Soil > Tree plantation...
ATCACGAATCACGAATCACGAATCACGTATCACGTATCACGTTTCGGAGAGACAATCACATGGCAGAAACCCTCATCAACCTCGTTCAAGTAACCAAGCATTATCGCCGCGACACAATAGATATTCCGGTGCTCGACAACATCGATCTCGAAATCGCACGCGGCGAGTTCCTCGCATTGATGGGTCCTTCGGGCTCAGGCAAGACGACGTTGCTCAACCTGATCGCCGGCATCGACAAGCCCAATTCCGGCCGCGTGGTTATCGACGGCAAAGATATAGCGAAGTTCAACGAGCAACAACTGGCCAAATGGCGGGCTCGTCACGTCGGATTCATCTTTCAGCTTTACAATCTGATCCCGGTGCTGAGCGCCTTCGAGAACGTCGAGCTTCCGCTGCTGTTGACCAGCCTTTCCAGAAAAAAGCGGCGCGAGCATGTTATGACCGCGCTCTCGGTGGTTGGCCTTGAAGACCGCGAGCATCATTATCCTCGCCAGCTTTCAGGGGGACAGGAGCAACGCGTAGCCATCGCGCGAGCCATCGTCACCGATCCGAGCCTGCTTGTCGCCGACGAGCCCACCGGCGATCTCGACGCGAAGTCCGCTGAAGAGATTCTCGATTTGATCAAGCGACTCAACGAAGAGTTTCACAAGACGATCATCATGGTCACTCACGACCCGCGCGCGGCCAGTCACGCTCACGCGGTGTTGCAACTGGAGAAGGGCCTGCTCAGCAAGTCAGGAGGCGTCTATGAAGTTCCTGCGGCTCATCATTAAGAACGTCGGACGAAACAAGCGGCGTACGGTGCTGACGGTTCTCAGCGTATCGGTGTCGGTTTTTCTGCTGGCGACGATGCAGGCTGTGATTTCCGCGCTTGGCGGAATCGGGCAACTGACCGGCGGCGAGTACAGAGTTGTCGTCAGACGCAACACTTCAATTGCCGATTCCATGCCCGAGGCATACCGCCAAAAAATCGAGCAAGTGCCGGGCGTGGTCGCGGTCTACCCGTCGAACTGGTTTGGCGGCATCTACAAAGAGGACAAGCCGAAGTACACGTTCGCGCAGTTTTACGTCGACACGAAGAATCTATTCGATGTTCAATTTGAATTACAGATCTCGCCGGAAGAGAAAGCAGCGTTTCAGCAGGAGCGAACAGCCGCAGTCGCCGGGAAGAAACTCGCGGACAAGTACGGGTGGAAGCTTGGCGATGTAATTGAGTTGAAGGGCGCGATATACCCGTTGGATCCGAGGCTCACCCTCCGCGGCATCTACACCGGGCCTCAAGAATCGGTCTTCTACTTTCATCGCGAGTATGTTGAGGAAGCCTTCGGAAGACCCGGCAAGGTCGGCCAGTATCGTGTCAGGCTCGATTCGCCCGGCAGTGCGGCGCGGGTGATGGAAGAGATCGACAGCATGTTCAAGAACTCGGCCGCGCCCACCAAGACCGAAACCGAGGCGGCGTTCGCAGCGAGTTTTATTTCGATGCTCGGAAACGTGAAGGGCTTGATAAGCGGCATTGGATTGGTGGTCGTGTTCACCATAACGCTGATCGGCGCGAACACAATGGCGATGTCAGCGCGCGAGCGATTCACCGAGGTCGCGGTGATGAAGGCGCTCGGGTTCAGACCGGCGATGATCCTGACCCTGATGCTTTCGGAGGCGGTCTTGATCGCGCTGGCGGGGGGTGTACTGGCGGCAATCGCGGCTAAGGTGATCTTCCAATTCGTCGGACTCGGAGATGTGCTCGCGCTGTTCCTTCAGAACTTCAAGATCGGCTCTGGCACGATCGCTCTCGCGCTGGGTGCCTCGGCTTTGATTGGCCTCGTGAGCGGCGGTATTCCCGCGTGGAATGCGGCGCGGATCAGTATAGTGGATGGACTGCGCAGAGTAGCGTGATCCGTTGCCTTTGCGTCTTTGCGGATCTTTGGCGTCTTTGCGCGAAACCAGACTTCAGGCTCGAACAAGTTTACGTTCAGGTTTCGCGCAAAGACGCCAAGATCCACAGCGCAAAGACGCAAAGGCGTTGGAACTCGAAATATTATGGCAATACCTCTCAAATACAATCTTCGCAACCTGATCGTCAGACGCGTCAGCACGCTGATGACCATCGGAACAATCGCCCTCGTAGTCGCGGTCTTCGTCGCTTTGTTCGCGCTTGCCAACGGGCTCAACAGCTCGCTGATCGCGACTGGCTCGCCCGAGAACGTGATCATCATCCGCCAGGGCTCTCAGACTGAAATGCAGAGCGGCGTCAGCAAGGAAGCCTTCCAGATAATCCAAACGCTGCCCGGAATCGCGCGCGATCATGAGGACAAGGCGAAGGCTTCAGGCGAAATCGCGGTGGTCGTAAACCTGCCGCGGCGCGAGACCGGCCAGTCGTCAAACGTCACTCTTCGAGGACTCTCTCAAGTCGGGTTTTCGCTGCGCCCACAGATCAAACTGCTCGAGGGACGCATGTTTCAACCGGACGTCGGCGAAGCGATCGTCAGCCGCAAGATCGTCGACCGGTTTAGCGGCACGGGACTCGGACAGACGCTTCAACTCGGCCGCCGTGGGTTGACGGTCGTCGGCATATTCGACGCGGGCGGGAGTTCGTTCGACTCTGAGATATGGTCGAGCGTGAATGACGTCGCCGACGCCTTCGACCGCAGCGGGTACTCCTCGGCGCTGGTTCGAGCCGAGAGCGTAGCAACCCGGGATCAGCTTATCAGTCGCATAGTGGCCGAGCAGCGATTGAAACTGGAAGCGAAACCTGAGCTGCAATACTATGAGGAGCAGACAACCGCGTCTGGTCCGATCCGCCAGCTTGGTATTTTCGTCGCGATCATCATGGGAATCGGGGCGTGCTTCGGAGGGATGAACACGATGTACGCATCGGTCGCGCACCGGACACGTGAGATCGGCACGCTGCGGGCGTTGGGCTTTTCGAAGGCGGCGGTAATGACCAGCTTCGTAATTGAGTCGATGATGCTTGCGCTGATCGGCGGGGTAGTCGGGTGTCTGCTCGCGTTGCCGGTTAACGGAATCGCGACGGGCACGATGAACTTCAGAACATTCAGCGAACTTGCCTTCAGCTTCCGCATCACGCCGGACTTGTTGATCTCCGCGCTGATCTTCTCGCTGGTGCTCGGACTGGTTGGGGGTTTGCTGCCTTCACGACTTGCGGCGCGCATGCCGATCACCAAGGCGCTGCGAGAGATTTGAATCCACTCGTCGTAAGGTTGGAGCTAGTCGCTTACACATTGGCTGGGAAGAGGGAATGAACCTTTCAACGCGCTCGCTTGTTGAAACCGGGAGCGTGATTTTCACCGGCATTCTTCATCTCATATTTGTGGGTGTCCTCGACGCGAAAGCCGTGTTCATCGCGGTCGCGCTGATTGGCTGGTCAGGCTACATTGCAGTGCGCGTGCGGAATGACAGGCGGTTGCTCGCAGTCTGGGGCTTTCGCTGCGCCAACATTCGAAGTACGTTCATCATTTCAAGCTTCGCAACCGCAATCGGAGTCCTTGCAATGGCCGTGATTGCGTTGACCCAAAAGTCACTTTCCTTTCACTGGCATATGCTCCCCCTTCTTCTGCTCTATCCGATTTGGGGAGTGATTCAGCAGTTCCTCGTTCAAGCTCTGGTAGCCGGCAATCTGTCGAGATCTTCGGGGATGATCGGCTCTGCCTCGTTTGTCACAATCGTTTCTGCTGCGTTGTTTGCGCTGGTGCACATGCCTGACCTGAAATTGGCGATCGGCACTTTCTGCTTAGGGTTGGCTTTCACACCCATATACTTGAGGTGGCGGAATCTCTGGCCACTGGGGATTTATCACGGGTGGCTCGGAGTGTTCGCTTACTTCTGGGTTCTGCATCGCGATCCGTGGCTTGAAGTGTTTGGATCATTCTAGGCTAACCAATAAATGCCGCACGCGGCGGCGGAAGTTTGCCTCTCGTGTTAGCCCTCTTATCCCGTTCTCATCCAGGGTGGGCTCTTCCTTACGATGCGCGGGTACACCGGGCACGTCGCAATGTGGGCGCCTGGAAGGTAGCCGGTGCTGATCAAGAACTCGCCGGTGATTTCACCGCCGGTGAACAGAAAAGTCTTCTTGAAGAGCTTGACCCACTCATCTTTCGTCAGGGGATGCTGAGCGTCAAGCCAACGAGCGAATGATCGATGGCTCTCCCTAATTGCGACGATCCGGCGAGCGTTCTCAATCGCCGCGTTGATCTTCAGCTCGTTGCGAATGATCCCAGCGTCTCGCAAGAGTCTCGATCGCTCGCGGCGTCCGTAAGCCGCTACTCGATCGATATCAAATCCGTCGAATGCAGCTCTGAAGTTCTCTCGCTTCGTTAGAATTGTCAGCCACGATAAGCCCGCTTGATTGATCTCGAGCACGAGTCTCTCGAACAGCTTCGAGTCGTCGCGAATCGGAAAGCCGTACTCCCTGGCGTGGTACGGACCGTGATAAGGATGCCCCGGTGCAAAATCGCAGTAGCTGCTCATCTCCACTCCTTCTCGCTGGTTGAAACAATGTATCGTGCGGCCGGCCTCTTGATCAAACCACGTAGTGGTTGCATGTTTATAGTGACGCGAACGCAGCGCGGATACTCACTCCTTTAGGAGTGACATGGTTTCGCTGCTAGAACCGGGCACATGGAACTCCTGACGGAGTTCGCTACAACTCACATCTTGCTTCTATAAACATGAAACTCCTGACGGAGTTCGCGACGTAGCGTTGTTGTTCGACCTCGAGTGCGCCGCCAAGACTTCGTCAAGCTTGCGTCTGAATACGCTCGCGCGGTAGAACTCATACGCTGTGCCCGACTCTTCGAAAAAGGGGATGAATTGAGATGGGTCTGGATCTTAAGAACCAAATCGTCGATACGTGGAACATCAACAACCGCATCAACCTCTACCTGCTCGAAGCGATTCCCCCCGAATCCCTAAATGACATCTCGACTTCGAAAGGCCGAACCGTAGCCCAACAGATAGCTCACCTTCACAACGTCCGGCTTATGTGGTTGAAGGTCTCCGGCCCGGAGCTGATGGAAGGTCTCGAAAAGATCGAAAAGGAAACGGCGGCGGACAAAAAGCTTCTTGCGCGCCAACTGAAGCTATCCGGCAGGGCAATGGAAGCGTTACTGAACAGGTCGCTCGAAAACGGAGGCAAGATCAAAGGCTTCAAGCCGCATATTACGGCTTTTCTGGGTTACGTCGTCGCGCACGAGGCGCATCACCGCGGTCAGATCGCTCTCTCGCTTAAACAGTCCGGTCACCCACTCGAGAAGAAAGTTGCTTACGGAATCTGGGAGTGGGGTGTGCGATAGACTATGCGGTCGGGTGACTCAATAAACAACGTCGAGATCGCAGCCGCGGAAATCTCCTCGCGAATCTTCTTGCTTGAGAGCTTCACGACGGAAAGCATCAGAGCGCTTCGCCGTGAGTTCTCAGAGCGGCTCGCGAAATCGCCTCCGCGATTTGTCGTCGAAGTAGCCCTGCGGCTTCTGGACAAGCGCACGATGGAACACCGCTTCGTGGCTTATGAGCTGGTATGCCATCACCGCGCGGCGCTCGCGAGCCTTGGCGAAAACGACATAAGACTGTTTGGCAACGGAATCGGTAGTTGGGGTTCGGTTGATATGTTTGCTTGCTACCTAGCGGGACCGGCGTGGCGCGAAAATCAAATTCCCGACAAGCTCATTCATAGCTGGGCACGTTCAGGGAACCGATGGTGGCGTCGCGCGGCGCTGGTCAGCACCGTACCGTTGAACAACAAAGCTCGCGGGGGCAGCGGTGATGCGGCGCGCACGATTGTAGTTTGCGCCTCGCTGGTTGCGGATCGAGACGATATGGTAGTGAAGGCTTTGTCGTGGGCGCTGCGCGAGCTTTCGAAGCGCGATCCGGAAGCCGCGGAACAGTTTCTCGATGAGCATCAGAGCGTTCTCGCTTCGCGTGTACTTAGAGAAGTAAGAAACAAACTTTCGACGGGTCTGAAGAATCCGCGGCTTAGAGACGCCGCTAAGGTTAACTAAAAGTAGCGACGTACGAGAGGCCGCTGGGGCATTCGCGTGGCCCGCGTCCCCGATCCATTCGGCAACTTGCTCGGTATGATTGAGAACCCTCATTTCTCGCTCGACGCGATGAAATGATTCATGGGCGGGAGGAGCAACAATGGCAAAGCGATATTGGCTGATAAAATCCGAACCGACTGCATATTCGATCGATGATTTGAAGAGAGACAAATCAACGCTGTGGGAAGGCGTGAGAAACTACCAGGCGCGAAACTCCATGATGAAAGAGATGAAAGTCGGCGACGAGGCACTCTTCTATCATTCCAGCGCCGAGCCGCCTGGCGCTGTCGGCATCGCAGAAGTGAGCGGCCCGGCCGAACCGGACCCGACGCAGTTCGACGCGAGCGACAGCCACTACGATCCGAAGGCGACGCCAGCCAGTCCGATCTGGTACTGCGTGCGAGTGAAGTTCAAACAGAAATTCGCCCGCCAGGTTTCGCTTCCGGAATTGAGAGAGCGAAAAGAGCTGCAGAACATGGTGCTGTTGAAAAAGGGAAGCCGTCTTTCGATTCAACCGGTCACCGAGAACGAGTTCAGTCTCGTGAGCAAGCTTGGATCAAGCAAAGCCGCGGGCACAAGCAAGGCCGCCGGTAAAGGAAAAGCCAGAGGATGACCGGGGGCTTACGTCATCCCCTGGGAGCGCAGGCATCCCTGCCTGCATGGCATTTCTCGCGCGACGGGAAGCAGGCAGGGATGCCTGCGCTTCCAGGGGCTTCAGGATCGCCGGTCAAGCTCGCGCAGTTCTCGAAGCGCTTTCATCATTAACTGCTCAGTTACGTACCTCGGATCCGCAAGCCAGCGCTCGACGGCTGCAGCAACAGCTTCGAGCCTCGCAATTCGCGCTTCCGTATCTTGATTGCTGGTTCGCAACACGGGCTCTCATCTGATACCCGCAGACTCATCCTGCGTTTCGCCGCAAAAACACAAACCGGCGATCCATCATCGAGCGCGACCTGTCCACTCTGCTCACCGCCGAGCCGCGCGGAAGCTCGCGTGCCTGAAGAATCAGCCAATCAACATTGTGACCCGGAACGAAGCCGCTGGCGGCGATGGTCAGGATTTCAGTGCGGCTCGGCGCGCGCCTTGTTTGGATCTTTCCAATCTCGTATCCGTCCAGCAACACCCTGTCTCGCCGGCACCAGCCTCCAAACGTCCTGACTCTTCGACCCGGCTCGATTCTCAGTCTCGCCCGTATAGCTTGCTCAATAGTCATAACGAGATCACCTGTGAATTCATCTTCCTGCTAGAGGGTGTCCGAAAATATACGAAAATCTCTGAAGGTTGTCAAGAACTATTTTCGAAGACCAGCCTTAGTTTCTTCTTGACAATATGGTTTTTCTGTTCGAGAATCTTCGAGAGATTTTCAAATGCGGGACGAAAGTACAGGAGAAAAGATGGTCACACCGAGACAGCGACAGATCTACGACTACCTTTGCCGCTTCGCAGATGCGCACGGGTACGCGCCCACGATGGCTGAGATCGGCAAACAGTTCAAACTCAGCTCGCCGGCAAGCGTTCACCACATTCTCTCCGGCCTGGAACGCGAGGGGATGATCCGCCGCATCCCCAACGTCAGCCGCGGCATTGAAGTGGTGAGAGACGAAGCTTCAGAGCAGGAGAACGAGATACCCCTTCTCGGCGTAGTCGCGGCAGGTCAGCCGATCGAGGCCATCCTGAGCCACGAGACCGTGTGCGTGCCTCGCGATTTCATGGGCCGTGAGCGGTTGTTTGCTCTTCGGGTGCGCGGGGACTCGATGATCGGCGAACAAATTCGCGACGGCGATTGCATTATCGTCGAGTCGCGCCAGACGGCTAATAACGGCGATATGGTGGTGGCGCTGGTAAACGGCAGCGACGCAACTGTGAAGACGTTTTTTAAGGAGCGCGATCAGATAAGGCTCGAGCCGGCGAACCCGCGCTACAAAGCGATCATTGTGAATCCGCCAGATCGCGTGAGCATTCAGGGCATCGTCAAGGGCCTCATCCGGAAGTACAAACGGTGAGCCCGTGAGAATAAGGCCGACGTCGCTAGTCGAGTGATTTGATTGCGGCTATCACTTCCTCGCTATGAGTCGCGGGTTTCACCTTCTCATAAGCCTTCGCGATCTTGCCGTTCTCGTCGATGATGTACGTGATCCGAGCGATTCCCCAGTACTTCCTTCCATACATGCTCTTCTCTTGCCACGCGCCATACTTCTCAGACACTTCGTGGTTCACATCGGCAAGCAGCGGGAAGTTCAGGTCGTGCTTCGCGGTGAACTTCTGATGAGTTTTCTCAGTGTCGGCCGATACACCCAGCACGACCGCGCCCAAGTTCTTCAACGCGCCGACATCGTCACGAAAAGCGCAAGCCTCAATCGTGCAGCCCGGCGTCAGGTCCTTCGGGTAGAAGTACAGAACTACCTTCTTGCCCTTGAAGTCTGACAGCTTGACCTTGTTTCCATCACCGTCGTTGAGCGTGAACTGCGGAGCTTTGTCACCAACTGACAGCATTCATCGATTCCTCCGTTAAGAAGTCCGACAAACTTCAGTTTGTCGTGTCCGTGTCGTGTCCATCGAAAAAGAGATGCGGAAAACGACAAACTGAAGTTTGTCGGACATGCGGATTATAGCGAGCCCTGCACGCCGCGGCTAGCACGCACCTTTTTCTGCATTTTTTTCAGCAGGGGGATCGCCGCGATCTTTTCTTCATCAAGATAGTCCCAGTAGATCCCTCGCGGCCGGCTGATCCGCGTCTTCGTCGCGATCGACTTCCCGGGAGTAACAATGAAGTCCACCGGAATGTCGTGGGGCGCAAGCGCGATTCGTCTGGTGACGATCTGAAGCGGATGCACGTTGGTGATGATCGGGGTAGCGGGGGTGATGATGCCAAGCTCGAGCGCAATCGCGTATTCGAGGTCCGAGTAGCCGCCGCCTTTTCCGATGCGCGCTCCATCACGGCGCACGGCTACCGATCCGCACACGATCAGATCGACCGGTTTCATCTCGCGAACCGATACCTGGCGGCCGAACTCGAACGCGCCCTTGATGCTGGACGCAGCGTAGAGGTTCTTGCCGAGCCGCGACGGGTCGAGCTCGACGAAGCACTTCTCTTCGCGCAACCGCGGCACTGCCATGTAGATAGTCTTGCCCTGTTTCAAGGCGAGGTGACGAATCGCGCGCTGCGGTGAGTCGGGGTTCGACTTGATAAAGCGCGCTGCCTGCCAGACTTCAAGCTCGGCGACGTGCGCAACGCACTGTTCGGCGCCGGTGAAGTTTGGGATGCGGCCGCGCGCGCCGGGAAAGCGAGCTACGTGTTCCGACTGGAGCAGACGCCAGACGGCCTCTCTGATTTCTTGCTTGGTCACAGAAGAAGCATAGGACCTATAGGACGAATAGGACCTATAGGACCCATAGGACCCATAAGACCCATAAGACCCATAGGACTCCCCTACTGACTCGCTTGAGCAATCGGTCTCCCATACTTCTGCGTTGCGAAGCCGACCACCAGGCCCAGAATGGACCCCGGAAGGATTATCTCGAAGTAATGACCCTTCTCAAGGAACGCCACGAGGAATGCGAGCAAGAACCCGACCGCGAGCCCGAAAACAATTCCCAGCGGCAGCGAGTTGAACTTCTTAGCGAAAAAGCCGATCGCAATTCCCGCGATCAAGCCCTTGATTGTGGACCCGACTACAATCCCCGCCATCTGATCTCTGACTGCCGGCGTGAACCACGCGGTCAGTCCGTCGAATATCCCCAACACTCCTCCAAGCACCAGACCAAGCACCGGTTTCGACATCTGATTCGCTCCTTGTCAAGAAGTTCGTGGTATGAGACGACGGTGGACGGATGACCGTTGTCGGTCATCGGTCGCCTGTCCTCTGTCGTTCTCATCCTTCTATTAAACAGCCGCGGCGCGTTCATTAGCGCCCGACGAAGAAGAATACAAGAAGCCTCATTATCAGGTAAGCCACTATCAGCAGAACGATGAAGCGATTCTTGCCCAGCCAGCGGCCCGCCTTCTCGAAGACGTTCTCCCGATAAGCCGAAACTGGCTCGCCGTCGAGGAAGCTCACCACGTCGCCGGCCGTTTCTTCGGCGCTCGCGTATCGGTCTTCCCGCTCCGCGGACATAGCTTT
>Ga0075425_100009852_pt1 | contig 10174 bp, 6 predicted proteins | sample SoiMethybrSBSTD4_FD_75300 | JGI IMG/M metagenome (GOLD analysis project Ga0075425, IMG submission 75300) | Bulk soil microbial communities from a Populus tree surrounding site in Tennessee, USA - Soil MetaG P. TD hybrid SBSTD4 | ecosystem: Environmental > Terrestrial > Soil > Tree plantation...
TGACGCCCTCCTTCGGAGGTCGCGGGCGAGGGCGCCCGCGCCACAAAGGCGCAAAAGTTAGAGAGGCGTTACACAGGGTTAAGGCCCCATCCAACTCCCTGTTGGGTAAGTGGCCTCAAACCAAGGAGACGGGGAATGAGGAGGGTACCTGTGAAACAACTAAGTTTGATTGCGGCTCTGGCCTTTGGCCTGATGCTGGGCGGAGCGGCTTACGGGCAGAATACGTCCAACCAGAGCAGCCAGAGTTCGACGGCAAGTTCCACATCAAGCCAGAACACGCAAACCGTACCGCGCACAGCCGAGCGGGTAAGGACCAGCCGGACGGATGTGCTGCCGACCGGAACGCAGCTGGCCATCCGGACGAATGAGAACATCGAGGCCACGCAGGCCGACAACGGCAAGACTTATTCTGCGGAAGTGGCGCGCTCCATTGAGGACCAGAGGGGCAACGTGCTGGTCCCAAAAGGCTCGCCGGTGGCGCTGACCATAGCTAGTGTCAAGAACCCCACCCTGGGCGAGAACCAGGCGGAGCTGGCGCTGCATTCGATCACAATTCATGGCCATCGTTACCTCGTTTCTACTAACACCGTAACGCAGCAGGGTACGGGCGGCATTGGCAAGAACAAAAAGACGGCGGAGATGGTGGGCGGCGGCGCGCTGCTGGGAACGGTGATTGGCGCAGTGGCCGGAGGCGGCAAAGGCGCCGCCATCGGCGCGGTAGTAGGTGGCGCCGGCGGGGCTGGCGCGCAGGTGCTGACTAAGGGCAAGCAGGTAAAAGTACCGGCGGAATCGGTGCTCACCTTCCAGCTTAGCCGGCCGATACAACTGCAGCGGTGAAGACGGCCACAGCCTTTTGCCTTGGTTAAAACGCAAGGTCCCTCGACTGCGCAGACCGATTCGCAAGCGAATCGGTCTGCTGCGCTCGGGATGACAGTCTTAAGATTTTCTTCTGAGACAACACCCCACGCGGCGCATGCGCCACAAAACTAAGAAGCGGTCCACTTCTTGGCGTGGGCGAGACGCCCCCGGGACAGCCGGCGAGACGCCGGCGCTACCGCACGCGGGCGAGACGCCCGGCGCCGCAAGCGCAAAGTGATTACTGCGGCTTGGGACCACGCACTACCTGCACAAAATCTTGCGGCTTGATCCATTTGGCGAATGCCGCCTTCACCTGCTCGCCGGTAAGCGCGGAGTAGCGGGCGGCGGCGTCCACGGGCTCATCCAGCGGCAGGCCCATCACGGCGCGTCCCAGAAGCCCGCCGGCAATGCTCATTTCGCTGGACTCAGCGAGTGGAATCTGACGCAGGATGAGAGCTTTCGCCTGTTGCAGCTCTCCGGCGGTTGGCGGGGAATTCTGCATGTCGCGCAGGTCGCGCTCTACGAGGGCTCGCGCCTTAGAAACGTTCTTCGGATCGCAGGCATAAGAGACGGTAAAGACAGCGCGCGTGCGGCCGGCGTCCAGGCGATTGGAAACGGTGTAAACCAGGCCGGTTTTTTCGCGCAGATCGCGGTAAAGGCGAGTGGCATAAAAGCCGCCGCCGAGCACATGATTACCCAGTTCCAGCGCGTAATAGTCAGGGTCGAAGCGGTTCATGGGCAGTTCCTGGGAGAGCTCGACCAGATCCTGAATGCGTGACGGATCGGGAACATTGGTAGCGGAAGCCGTGTTAGGCGGAACCGGCGGCAGGTCCACCTGCGGCTTGGGCCCATCCGCCTTCCAAGCCCCAAACCATTTTTCGATTTCGGTCCTGGCTTCATCTGGAGTCACGTCGCCGATAACTACGATGGTGGTCAGATCGGGACGATAAGCGCGGGCGTAGTAGTCATGTACATCGGCGGGGGTTAACCCGTCCACTGTCTTAGGGGTGGGCTGGCGCAAGGCCGGATCGTTCTTGGGCAGCAGGCCAAACTCCAGAGCTCTTTCCGCAAGGTATCCCGGGCTCTTGAGAAGACCACCCACGGAATCCGCGGTTTGGGCCTTCACTACCTTAAAAGCCGGCTCCGGAAGCGCAGGGTGGAGTTCGTTGTCTGCAAGCAGTTGCACGCCACGATCAAAGTATTTCTTGAGCACGGCCACGGAGAAGCTGGGACCAGCGGATTCTTCAGCAGCAATATCGTCGAGGGCCTTTTGAAAAGCGAGACGATCCAGAGTGGTAGTGCCATACGAAAACAAGCCGGCCAGGACGTCCTGCACGCCCTCGCGGCCGGCTGGAACTTCCAGATCAGCCTGCGTGCGAATTTCGCCGACTATCGTTACTGTGGAGCTCAATTTTTCGGGCTGGACGATCAGACGGATGCCGTTGGACAGCGTCGTGTCCGTCGGGGTGAGGTCCCACTTCGGGGGCTGCAACGGGTTGAGCAAGGACTTGGCCCATACGGGAAGTGGCACCGGCTTGGTGGGAGCGGAGGTGAGCTTCTCCGTGCCGCCAAAGCCTTTAGCGGCTGCCGGCGCCCCAGAGGGCTGAGGCTTGAGTGTGGCCACAATGGCCTGATCGTTGCGCAGGTAAGTTTGGGCAGTGCGGTTGACGTCCGCGATGTTGACGCTTTGCACCGCATCCACATCGTCCTGAGGCGAGTTGCGACCTTCGCTGGCCACTGCTTCCGACCATAGATCGGCTAAGCCGGGAATGGAATTGCGGGCAAACTCGTTGGAGGCGAGCACCGCGCGGCGGGAGGCGGCCACCAGGTCGGCAGGGACTCCCTTACCGGCGTAATTGGCCACAAGACGCTGCAGTTCGGCAATGATGGACTGCGCATCGGCGTTGGCCGGAAGAACCGCGTAAGCAAAGCCCACGCTCGCCTGGCGATACTGTTCCGCCATTTCAAAGCCCGCGTCGAGCGCTTTACCCTGAGGCACCAAAGCGTAAATATCGCCGCGCTGGCTGCCCAGGACGTCGCTCAGCACACGAGCGGCGGCAAAGTCCTTGCTGTCAGTGCCGGGCATGCGGTAGCTGACAATGGCCAAGGTGTACGGGTAATCGCTGGCCAAGGTGAAGGTTTCCGCTTTCACGGGTTGCAGCTTGATGCCGGGCCGGGGAGGAAGGGCACGGCTGGGGATGGATTCGTACAGCGCCCTGACTTGCGCCAGGGTGGCAGCCGGATCCACATCGCCGCTGATGACGAGGATGGCGTTGTTGGGCACGTACCAGTCACGGTAGAACTTCTGCAGCTTGGCCCCAGTGGTGGCGTCGAAGGAGGGCTTGCTGCCCAAGGCGTCGTGCGCGTAGGGAGTGCCGGCAAAAATGTCCTGGTTCAGGCGGGTCAGGAACTTGTAAGTGGGGTTGGAAAGGTCGCGGGCAACTTCCTGCTCAATGGCACCGCGTTCCTGCGACCACTGCTGGTCGGAATTGTCTACGCCGCGCATGCAGGCGGCGTCCATGTGAAGCACGATATCGAGATTCTGCGCGGCCACGGTGGCGAAATATTGGGTGATGTCCTGCTGGGTATCGGCGTTGTCGTCGCCGCCCAGCTGAGCGTAAATCGCCGCCGTCTGATCGGCATCCACGCCCTGGCAGCCGCGAAATGCCATGTGCTCCTGCGCATGCGCCATGCCAGGAAAGCCCTCGGGCGTTTCGTTGGCGCCCACCAGGTAGTTTTCCTGCACCGTGACGACGGGCGCGAGAGTGTTGCGCACGATGATGACGCGCAGGCCGTTTTTCAGCGTGGCGCGGGTGATATTGGTTTCGCCTGCGGCAGCAAAGGCCGAAACGGCAAGAGAAAGGATAAGAAGAAGCAGGCAAGCGGGGCGCGTCCGGGTTGTGATCATTGTGGTTCTGGAATTCTCCTGGCCAACATATGAAGACGATTGTAACGGAGCAGGGGATGCACGGAATTAAAGAGCCACCGGACCTGAGAATTCCCGGGCCGCCGGTTATTTAAGAACGCAAGGTCCCTCGACTCGCGCGCGTTTCGCTTGCGCTCAACGGGCGCTCGCTCGGGATGACAGATGAGCAAGCCGGGCTGGGGGTCAGAACTAGCCCACAGCGGCGGCGGGGGCGCTGGCCAATTCGCGGGCGTAGCGCTGAATCTTCTTCAGCGCGGCGACGATTTCATGCATATCTTCCTCGTCGCCCAGCAACGCCGGCTGCGGAATCCATACTGTTTCCCAGGCGGCGCGCTGCGTCTGGGGAAAACTGCGGTGCAGGAAATCGTGTTTTTCTTTGGCTTGCTCGCCGCTCAGTTTCTTGCGGTATTCGCCGCTGGTGAACGCATCCAGGGCGTGCAGCGGCGGATAGCTGGCCTGGTCGGGAATGCCCTCAGCCTTCATGGCTTCGATGAAGCGCTCGGTGGAGACGCCGGCAAACGCCTTGCGGTTGTAATGAAAGATGTAGGCATACTGGCCGTTGCGGTTGCAGCGCATATCGTGCTTCTGAGGCGTGATGCCCTCAATTTCGCGCAGCAGTTGGTCGAGGAGGCGGGCATTTTTGTGGCGGCGCGCGGTCTGCTCGTTCAGGCGCGTGAGCTGCACGTCGAGCACGGCGCCCTGCCACTCGCTGAGGCGGTAATTTGAACCGTAAATGAAATGGCTGTAGAACCATTCTCCGGGCATGCGGCCGCAATCGTGCACGGAGCGGGCCATGCGCTCGACCTGATCGTCATTGCTGATGATCATGCCGCCTTCGCCGGCGGTCATCAGCTTGCTGGCCTGAAAGCTGAAAGTGCCTGCCTTGCCAAAGGTGCCGACGTGGCGGCCGTTCCACTGGCTGCCGTGGGCGTGCGAGCAGTCCTCGACGAGGGCCAGGTTACGCTGCTCGGCAATTTCGACCAAGCGATCGAGGTCGGCGGGGTGGCCGCCCATGTGGACCGCAATGATGGCCTTGGTGCGCGGGGTGATGGCGGCCTCGGCCAGGTCGGGGTCAATGCAGAAAGTATCGGGGCGGACGTCTACCATGACGGGCAGAGCGCCGGCAAAGAGCACAGCACTTGCGGTGGCGATGAAAGTGAAGTCGGGCACAATGACTTCGTCACCCGGGCCGATGCCCAGGGCGGCAATAGTGACTTCAAGCGCGGCCGTGCCATTAGTGACAGCCACGCCGTGCTTCGCGCCGTGATAGCGGGCGAAATTGCGCTCAAACTGCAGGGTGCGGGTGCCGGGAGTGCGCCACCAGACGCGGCTCTCCAAAACTTCCATCAGGGCGGCGCGCTCGCGCTCGTCATAGAAAGGCCACTCGGGAAAAGGCTTGCGTTTGCTGCGGGGTCCGCCCAGCAGCGCCAATTGCGACATTGTGACCTCCTATTTCGACCCGCAGAAAACTCTATCCCGATGCGGGGTGGCGGTCAACGGCCTGTACTTCTTCTCGGCGGATAAACGCGGATTAACACGGATGAGAGGCGAAATCCGTCCGTATGGGGCAGACCTTGACAGTTCTTTCTTTGGAAAGTACTAAGGAGGGTCGTCGCGGGAGCTCTTTATGCACACACGTCTGGAAAAGAAGTGGAGCCGTGCGTCGCGGGCCCTGATCATCGTCATGCTTTGCTGTGCGTCCGCACTGGCGCAAGAAGCTCAAGTCTACATCTCGTCGCAGGCAGGAGATCGCCTAGCGGCTAAGCCGGCGGCGAGTTTTGCAGCCGGCGCGCCCGGGCCGCAGGCGCTGAAATTCGAGATTAATGGCGGGGTAACTTACCAGAAAATCACCGGCTTTGGCGCTTCCTTCATGGAAGCGGGGCTGATGGTCATCAATACGCTGCCGCCGCAGCAACAGGAAGAGGTGCTGCGGGCGATGTTTGATCCGCGGCAGGGCGCCGGCTTTACGGCCATGAAGACGCCCATCGCCAGTACGGATTTTATGTCCGCGGGTCCGTTTTACAGCTACGACCCCGTGGCTGGGGACGTGGAGATGAACGATTTCTCAATCGCCCGCGACCTGAGGCCTAATGGGTTGATTACTTACATCAAGCGGGCGCGGAAATATGGCAACTTTGTGCTGCAAGCGCCGATGGATTATCCGCCGGACTGGATGCTGTTCAACCCGGACACCAACCAGGACGTGAACCCGAAGTACTACGATGCGCTGGCGCGCTACTACTTACGCTATCTGCAGGAGTACCAGAAGAACGGCGTCTTCATTGACTACCTGAGCCTCTTTAATGAGCCAGGGGTCTACACGAAGATTCCATACGGGGAGATCCGAATCCTGTTGCGCGACCATGTGGGACCTTTCCTGGAAAAGTCGGGACTGAAGAGCAGGCTGATGCTGAGCGAGTCTGGCGATCGGGACGACGCATACACGAATTACCCCCTGCTCATGGACGACTCCGAAGCACGCAAGTATGTGGCGGTCATGCCTTATCACGGCTATGACTTCAAGGAATACTCGAAGATGGCTGAGCTGCACCAGCGTTATCCGGAGGCGCCGCTCTGGATGACGGAGGTGTGCTACGCGTATCAGGCGGGCACGCCGAAGACGCTTTCGTTGCCGGTATACGATTTTGCCGACGGAGACTTCTGGGGGCAGCAGATTTTCAGCGACTTGGAGAACTACGCTTCGGCGTGGATTTACTGGAACGCGGTGCTGGATGAGAAGGGCGGCCCGTGGTCGGTATCGTACATTCACGGCAACCCCGACCCCAACATTCAGCACCCAGTGATCATCATCAATCGGCAAACCCACAAAGTGACATATACAGGCCTGTATTACTACCTGGCACACTTCAGCAAGTTTGTGCGGCCGGGAGCGGTGCGCATCGAGACAACCGGGAATTACCCGGGAGTGCGCGCGATTTCGTTCAAAACGCCGGAAGGTAGGATTGTCAGCGAGTTGATGAACAGCCGCAAAGTCGACGTGGAGGTTGCGATCGTGGCCAACGGGCACACGCTGCCCCTGAAGCTGCCGGCAGTGTCTATTACCACGGCGGTGTGGTAGACGAGAAAATGCTTTGCCTCGGATTAACGCGGACCGATGGCGTTAAGCAGAGTTTCCTTTCAAGCTGGTGCACGCGAGATGCTTCGGCGCTGAAGCGCCTCAGCATGACGCCCTCTGGCGATGGCGTTCGCGGGCGAGAGCCTGCCCTGACCTCCGGGTGGGGCGCCCGCGCCACAAAACTACACAGTGTCCAGCACCCGGCGAGAAGGAGACGCCCTCGCCACGGCCGGCGAGACGCCGGCGCTACGGACCCTAGTCGAGTTGCTTGCCCTTGGTTTCGGGCAGCAGGGCGGCCATTACAGTGGCGAGCAGGAAGGATGCGGCACAAAGGTAAAACGCCCAGCCCAAGCCCTTGGCTTGACCGACGCGGCCGATCACGAAGGGCGCCGCCGCGCTCAGGGTGCGGGCTCCGTTGTAGGTGAAACCCAAAGCGCGGGCGCGCAGGCGGGTGGGAAAGATCTCGCTGCCGATGATCCCTGAGCCGGAAAAGAAACCGGTACCGAAGAACGCTACCATTGCGCCCAACAACAGCAGCACCCACTCCGAGCGCGCCATGGCATAAAGTGGAACTAGAAGTGCAGCTGTCAATGTATAGAGAATGAAGCTGTTACGCCGGCCGAAGCGATCGGCCACCCAGCCAAAGGTCAGGTATCCGGGAAACATTCCGGCGAGGTTTAGGAACAGCAGCAGGGCGGTGGTGCTCATCACGCCAAAGCCACGCCCGCCCTGGGAGATGGGAAGCGATAAGTAGGGCGGAATCCAGGTGAACAGGCCCCACCAGGCAAACAGGCCGAAGAAGTTCACGAGCAGAAGAGCGATTGTATGGCGCGCGTAAGGACGGGAGAAGAGATGAAAGAAGGAGTCCTCCCGGGCCTGCGCGACCCCGGACTGCGGACTGGGCGCGGCGAGTGACGCCTTGCGGTGCTGCTCCCACAATTCCGATTCCGGCACTTTCTTCAGGATCCAGAAAATCACCAGCGCGGGAAGAACGCCGAGGAAGAACACGGCGCGCCAATTGGAAAACTGGAGCACGATTCCGGCCACCAGAGCGGCCAAGGCATAGCCAATGGCCCAGGAGCTCTGCACGATAGAGAGTGCCTTAGCCCGCTGCTCGTCCGGCCAGGTCTCCGCTACCAGGGCGGCGCCGGTATTCCATTCCCCGCCCATGCCCAGCCCCAGCGCAAAACGGAAGCAGGCGAGCATGAGGATGGAAGTGGAGAGACCGCACGCGAAGGAGAAAACGGAATAGGTCAATATGGTGGCCATGAGCGCGCGCTTGCGCCCAATGCGGTCGGCAATAAACCCGAAGAGCACGCCGCCAATGCCGGAGGCCAGCAGGGTAAGGGTGTTAAGCAGGCCGGCGGTGCCCTTGCTCATGCCCAGGTCGCGCATGATGTGGGCCAGCACCAGGGCGTAGAGCATGACGTCGAAGGCGTCGAGCATCCAGCCCAGGCCGGCGGCGATCAGGGTGCGGCGCTGTCCGCGTGAGGTGGTGGAGAAGCTGAAGGTGGCGGTGCCCGCCATGGGGATGGATTGTACTCCGGGGTGCAGGCCCGGATGCCGTCGTTCCGGTGGCACGGTTAGCGGGCGTCTGAGCCCGCTGCCGAAATTCTGAGCGCAGCGAAAGGACCCCAGGATCTCGCGGGCACTACCTGTGATGCTGCAGAAAAAGCACAAGGTCCTTCGACTCTGCGGACCGCTTCGCCAGCGAATCGGTCCGCTGCGCTCAGGATGACAGTCCTGAAGTGGCGATGGCTAGCGACGCTCGTGATTGGTCAGGAGGTGGAAGTAGCGGCGGGCGTAATTAACGTCGGCGCCAATTTGGCGGCGAAGCTCCTCAACGGACGGGAACTTAATTTCCGGGCGCAAGCGCCGAAGAAAAAACAGCTCGACCTCCGTTTCGGGGGTCAGTTCCAGAGGGTGGAAGTTGAGCAGGTGAGTCTCGATGGCAAACGATTCCGCGCCAAAGGTTGGGCGGTTGCCAACGTTGGTTACGGAATCGAAGCACTCTTCCGCCACGCGCGTGCGCGTGATGTAGACGCCGTCACGCGGCACCAGTTCGTCGTAGCGGCTGAGGTTGATGGTAGGGACCGTGTATTTGGCGCCAAAGCCGCGACCACGGCCAGGATTGGAAACAATGCTGAACGAGCGGCCCAAGAGGTGGCGGGCGTCGCTGACGTCGCCTTCCGCGGCGATGAGCTCGCGCACGCGGCTGCTGGAAACGGAATGGCCGCGAATGCACATCTCGGAATAAACCTTAACTTCAAATCCGAGCTCACGGCCGAACTCGGCCAGCTGCTGCACGTCGCCTTTGGCTTTGCGTCCGAAACGGAAGTTGAAGCCTTCATGCAGCTCGCGCGCGTGCAGAGCGCGGTGGAGAATCTCTTCGGCGAACTGGCGTGGGGTGAGCAGGGAAAGGTCGCGGGTGAACGGCAGCAGCAATACCGCCTCCAGCCCGGTGGCCGCGAGCAGGCGCAGCTTGATGGGCAGAGGCGTGATGAGGGGCGGCGCGGCATCGGGATGGAGGATGCGAACGGGATGGGGATCAAAAGTTACGGCCAGGGAGGTCGCATGCAATTCACGGGCGCGAGTCACTACTTGGCGCAGAACGTGCTGATGGGCGCGGTGGACCCCGTCAAAATTGCCGACGGTAAGCACAGTGCGCCCTAGCTCGGAGGGAAGCTCTTCGAGATGGCGGAAGACTTGCAAGCAGTTCTCAGTTCCCGGTTCTCAGTCAAAGCGCCAGTGCTGCCGGGCGGGCGAAACGCCGCCAGACAGCCGGCGAGACGCCGGCGCTACATTTTAAATTTCAAACTCCAGCTTCAGGCCGTCGTGCGCCAGGCGCACATGCGGCGGCAGAGAAGCGTTGGTCTGCTCATGCGGCAGGTCGTGGCAGATGTGCGTGAAGAATGCCCGCCGCGGCTGCAGCCGTTCCACGATGCGCACCGAATTCTCGACGGTAGAGTGAGTGGGGTGCGGCTTATGGCGCAGCGCGTCTAAGAACAGAATGTCAAGATTCCGCAGCTGCGGGAACGACTCCTCGGGGATGGTGCTGAAATCGGTGAGATACGCGGCGGAGCCAAACCGATAGCCATAAATTTCGGTATCGCCGTGCAGGACCTTTACCGGCTCAAAGCGCACGCCAAACAACTCCAGGGGGCCATTCACCGTGTGCATTTCCACTTGCGCCATGGTGCCGTACTTGTACTCGTCGTCGAAGATGTAACGGAACATGCCGCGCACGACGCGGGCCACGGTCTCACTCGCGTAAAGCGGGATGCGCTGATGGCGGTGAAAACTGAGAGGGCGCA
>Ga0075425_100009853_pt1 | contig 10173 bp, 8 predicted proteins | sample SoiMethybrSBSTD4_FD_75300 | JGI IMG/M metagenome (GOLD analysis project Ga0075425, IMG submission 75300) | Bulk soil microbial communities from a Populus tree surrounding site in Tennessee, USA - Soil MetaG P. TD hybrid SBSTD4 | ecosystem: Environmental > Terrestrial > Soil > Tree plantation...
ACGATAAGGACGTACTTGCGCTTTTCGCCGGCAATGCTTTCGTGGGGAAGCCACCCCGCCAGATTCGTGCCGTGCTCTGGCAATACTGGTTCACCACTATGGCAGAAAAACGTGCAACCGGAATGTGGTGGCGCCGGCAGCTGTTGGGTCTCTATGCACCGACGTTGGAGCGAGAGCCGGACGGAAGCATCCAAGTCGTCGAGTGGCCCGATGTACAACCGAGAGACTAAGGGTGTGGTGAACTCGAAAGCGTGCGTGATTGGTTCCGGCCCCAATGGGCTGGCAGCGGCAATCGTCCTCGCCCAGGCAGGATTGCATGTGGAGGTCTTCGAAGCCGAATCTACGCCTGGCGGTGCAGTTCGCACCATGGAACTCACATTGCCCGGTTTCTTCCACGACTTCGGATCAGCGGTTCATCCCCTCGGTGCCGGGTCACCATTCTTCACTTCACTGCCACTGCACGACTATGGACTTGAATGGATTCACTCTCCTGCTCCGCTTGCACATCCGCTCGACGATGGCACGGTAGTCATGCTGGAACGCAACTTGACAGATGCTGGAACCGCTCTTGGCGAGGACGGTGCGGTTTGGGACAAGCTCATGCGGCCGTTTGTCGAAAATTGGAGCGAATTTGCTCCGGAAGTGCTCCGCCCAATGCCCTCGATTCCGCGACATCCCTGGCTCATGGCGCGGTTTGCGCTGAAGGCCTTTCTTCCGGCGAGAGCAATCGCGCAGCGGTTTCGCGGCGCCCGGACTCGCGCTCTGTTTGCCGGGCTTGCCGCCCATTCTTTCCTCTGCTTCGATGAACCGTTAAGTGGTGCGCTTGCCCTCTTGATGGCTTTTCCCGCCCACGCCGTTGGATGGCCTATTCCCCGCCGCGGCTCCCAAACTCTCACCAACGCGCTATGCAAGTATCTTTTCGCGCTTGGAGGCACAGTAAAGACTTCATTGCGAGTGGAGTCTCTGGCGGATTTACCTAGATATGATGCGATTCTGTTCGATGTCACACCAAGACAGCTTCTTCGCATCGCGGGAGAACGACTCTCAAACGGCTACACGCGCCAACTCAGGCGCCATCGTTACGGCCCTGGCGTATTCAAAGTAGATTACGCCCTCTCTGAACCCATTCCGTGGAGGGCTCAGGAATGCTCGCGTGCCGCGACGGTTCACCTAGGCGGATACTTTGAAGAGATTGCGACATCTGAGAAGGCAGTGCGCAAAGGGCTGCATCCAGAGCGACCGTTTACGATCCTCGTGCAACCGAGCTTGTTTGACGCCTCCCGTGCCCCCTCGGGCAAACACACAGCATGGGCCTATTGCCACGTTCCAAACGGGTCGAACGTGGACATGCTACAGAAACTGGAAGCTCAAATCGATCGTTTCGCGCCAGGATTTCGGGAGTGCGTCTTGGCACGGCATGTATTTTCCCCGGCGAACCTCGAATCGATGGATGCCAACCTCGTAGGCGGCGACATCCAGGGTGGCGTCCTCGATATTCGGCACTTCATACTCCGGCCTACGTGGCGGCGCTATGGCACTTCTGCGCGAGGTATGTACATCTGCTCGGCGTCAACCCCGCCGGGCGGCGGAGTGCATGGTATGTGTGGTTATCACGCCGCCAACATGGCCCTCACAAGATTGAACCACGTGCACCGCCGGTTTGTGGCTCCTGCTGGCGCAGCTCCAATGGGCCCATCCTAAAGCAAGCACGAACATGCTTCATCAATTGCCCTACTGCTAACTACTAATCGAGCGCTGTCAGTCACAAAGGGGTCAATGAGTATAAGCGGGATCCATCAAGTCACGGTGCTTGGGATGGGGCGAGCGAAACTGTGCGAATGCCGTGTTTGTCGCCAGTTCAGGAATGTCGGCGATTTGATGCCACTCGTGAGGAACACCGCGCATAAGCAGGGCACAGTCGAATTCTATGGAGCCTACAGGAAACCGCTTCGAGTCGGAAAAGAATGCGGAACGCTGTGATTCAATTTCCATCGGCACCATCGCCCACTTGAGAGTTTTTAACTGTAAGCCTTCCAGCTCGTCGCCACGTAACGAGCAGGAAAAACCACAATCACCTTTTCGGAAAAACTCCGAAACCTCTTGGAATGTCTCGAAGCCTGATGTTCCGCGCCATTCTCCTGAAATGCGAGCCGAAAAACTCAAATCGGTTTCGCCATTATCCCCGGACACATCCATTCGAAGGCGATCCTTGTCCTCGTGCACACCAAACTGAGCATGGTGATGCACACCCGGGAAGAGGCGCCCGCCGAGTAACTCGACGATTCTCAGTTCGCACCATCGCCCGCACCGCTTTGCCTTGCTCCAACAACAGTTGGGTGACGGTACGCCCTGTCCCTCCGACGCGGCCCGCGGCACCTGTAACCAGTATGAGGTTTGCCATTGTTTTAAACCACTTTCTAACGCAACCAGTCCCATCCAGAGAATCTCGCAACGCAATCGTTAATTCTACGCTGAGTGTTAGTCCCAAATGGCGTTAACAAGCATTAGGTCCGGCCCACAAATGACTGATGCGGTTCCTCAACATGAGAACGCAATCAGCGATGGCAACCGCGTAAGAAACAGACTATCGCAAGAAAAATACGAACCGGAAGAAACTCCCCTGAGGGAAAGCCGCGTCTTCGAACTGAGTTTTTCAACACCAACGGGATTCATCACCAACTAACCGGACGCGGCGTTGCAAAGAAATCCGTCGGACTAGGTCTCACAAGTCTATTTCGCTTCATTTACAACTGATCTGGTGTTTGGAGATGTCGGACTTCGGAACACCATTCTTGTCGATGACTATGTGGAGAGTGGCGCGATCGACCATGTCCGGCGTGGGCCCTTGCGCAACGAGTTTTATCTTTGTGCCGAAAGACTGTTCCTGCGCCAAGCCCTTCGTGTTGGTTTCCTGGTGAAGGCTTTCCTTCGCCACGTAGTAGGCCCCACTTGGCTGGCCATAACCGGTCAATTGGATTGTCGCATTCAACGACATGTGGGTATTCCCGCTGGGGGTAGTGTTGAAGTTCATTTCCTGATGCAATGTGCCGTTCATCACAACCACGTCGCCGTTACAGGTGTTCGTTTCGGTCTGGTTGGTGATGGGCGTGTCAGTAACGACTGCCTGTCCAAACGCCGGGCAAGTCACGATTGCTACAACGCCGAACAGAATTGCGATTACCATGCGCCTTGCGTTATGAAACATTGCTCCCCCTAAGGTCCTTCAAGAAAATCGCCCGCTTAGTTTCCGCAGCTTGTGGTGTTTCCAACCACATCGCCAGTAATGTTGCCGCTGGTATCCACAACAATGTGCAGTGATTGGACCAGGGTCATGCCCACGGCGGCGCCTTGCGGCTTCAGATCAGATTTCAATTCAACGGTTAGATCGGCTGTGCCGTCGTCGTTGTTGGAGTCGTACTCGGCGGTGTCGCTTGCCACGTATGGAATTCCGGTGTTCTGGCCGGCACCGTTGACATCGTTGGCGGCATTGATGGCGAAATGGTTCACGTTGTTCGAGTCCGTGTTAACCATGTAGGACAAACGCACGACGCCGCTGAGCGAAACCGGCTCGCCGGCCGAACAACTGTTTACCGCTATCTGATTGATGATATTAATGTCGTAGCTATTGGCGGCGCCAGACTGCGCAAGAGCGGCTGCTGCACACAACAAAAGCGCCAAAATCCCGACGCGAATTGACCCTTGAAACATGTATTGCCTCCGTTCCATAAACGTGCACTTTGTGCGCCACTTGCATTTGCCATTCCACAGCTAAGTACCGCGAATGTGGCAACTTACATCCGGACTTTGCGGCCTAAGCACCCCGCACGCGAAACGTGCAAAGTACTGCAGTCGTCCTCGCTAGGCATTTCTCATCTGCTTGCAGGACGGACACCGTGTTTCGTCGCTCATCAGATACACTCGGCATTTCGGGCATGGCATGCCAAGGAGCACGCGCTGCGGCCCGGCCTTAGGGGCTGGTTTGCCCTCAACAACCAAGGTTGCCCCGTTGTTTGGGCCCTGCCGGACCGCGGCCACGCCCGCTGCAAAACCTTTGTCGTATCCGGTCTCGTGCCCACGCTTGTAGCCAGCTTCAAAGCCGGACTGATACATGCCAGCAAACTCGCCTGGCATGAGGGCGAGATCATCGCTTTGCTCCACCGCATGCGTGAGTGGAAACGCGAGATCGGATTGGTCAGTGCTCTTCATTGATTTCTACTGCGCTGCCACGACTGTGTAATTCACCGTCACCGTCACGGTTCCGTCGCCGTCGATCAAAGGCGGTCCGAAGTTCACAATTTCAAGGTCCAGGTTTTCCAGGTTGAGGGAGGGATCAAGCGGATTTGCATGGAGCGACACGGTTTGATCGCCGTCCTGGTCCGTAAAGCCACTGGTGTTCACATCGTCGAAAGGTGAGATCGGACTGTCGGTGAAGTAGGAGCCAAGAGTAATGATGAAACGGCCATGTCCGCCGGCGTAATGCTGCGTTCCGAAGTTGTATTGAAGCGTGGCACTCACGGGATTGATAGCACTGCCGATTCCAGGAGCCTGAACTAGAACGACTGGCTTGTCTCTCAGGCTTTGCAGCTGCGCGACAGTTAACGTGACCGTCATGGTCTGATCTCCACTCTGGGCAAAGCCGGCGGGAATGATCAGAAAACCGAGTATCGCGAGAATCAATGCACGCATCTTCATTCTCTTTCCTTCGCTCCCAATCTCATTTCGTTCTGTCTGGATTACTGACCAAGCGACCACCAAGCAATGGCAGTGTTTGGAAGATTGCCCGAGGAGCTGGTTGCTTTCACCGCATAAAGCTGGTTAGCGTTCAAAGCCACCGTAGTTCCGCTGGCGGTGCCGCTTGCCGAATTGGGGCCGATAACACATGTCAACCCACTAATCGCACTTCCTGTGTTGTCGAATACCTGGAACGTTACTGATTGAGCTCCGCCGGTATTTGTACTTAGCTTGCAGAAGAACTTCGCGTATGTGACGGTCTCGCCCATCAAGAACTCAAACTGCGTTTCTGATGCCGCGCCGTCACCGGTGCTATTGTTGCCGATCCAGGCGGTTGGCTTGTTTGGAAAAGTTCCGTTGCTTGAGTCCTTGATGAAAGTGGCGCCGGACGTCGCGCCCACAGCGGTCTGCACAAACGCGGTGGTGGCGATTTGCGTTGTGTTTGTTCCAGCTGCGGCTGTCGGGGCGGTCGGCGTTCCTGCCAGCGCTGGCGTCGTTGCCAGCACGATTGCTCCCGATCCGGAAGTGCCGTTCGACAAATTGCCTGCCGAAGCTGTCGCGCCACCTGTTACAACGCCCTGCGTGTTGAAAGTGATCAGTGTCGCGGTGCCCCCTGTGCCAGGAACTGCACTCGCGCCGCCAAGGTTACTCAGAGCACCACCGGCCGTGTTTGCTCCCGTGCCACCGTTGGCAACTGGCACGACACCGGTCAAGGAAATGTTCGGGGTGGCGCCGCCACTCGACGCTAACGGAGATGATGCGGTCACGTTCGTTACAGTGCCAGCATTGACATCTGTGGTGAAGGCGAGGCTCCTGATCGTTGATCCATCAAACAATTGCAGGTGAGCATTACCGTTGGTCAGCCACATATCACCCACGACCGGCGCGCTCGGAATCGTGCCGCTGTTGGGGAAATTCAAGGAAGCATAGCCCTGCGCGCCTTGAAGAGAAGCGGCGAGAGTTTGCTTGCCTCCGAGGAAAATGTTGGCTTTGTTGTTATAGGCGAGATTGGCGGCGTCGCTCAGATCGCTGCTCCCTGCCTGAGATCCAGCCGTGACAATGCCCTGACTGTTGTAAGTGATCTTCGTGTTCGTAGCGCCGGCAATAGAAACTGCAGTTGCTTTCGTCGCTATGCTTGCTGACAGCAGGCTCAGGTCGGTTACGAGGTTATTAACTTGCGATTCCAAAATGGTCGGGATATCTGTGGCGGAAAGTCCGGCGCCGAGCGTTGCGCGTCCATACTGATCAACTGTTAGCTTGGTGTAAGTTCCCGCCGCAATACCGCTCGGGGCAAGAGCAATGGTGCCGGTTGAAGTGATCGGTCCACCGGTTAAGCCCGCGCCAGTGTCGATTTGTGTGACTGTGCCATTCGTTGTTCCGGGGAAGGTTTGTCCTGGTGCAAAGGTAATAATCCCTGTGGGTGCAACGGTCAATTTTGAGGAGATTGGACCGCTAGTCGGTCCGAACTGGAAGTTCAGGCTGCCGTCCGCAAGCGCCAGCAACTGTGCGGATTGCGAGGCACTGGAGTTGTCGTTGGCGTCGAAGCGCAACGCGTTTGAGGGTTGACTTGGACCAGCGGCTGAAGCAGGCAGGTTCAGCAACCCATTAATCGTGCCAGCACCCGTGACTGTGAGGTTTCCGGTAATGCTCTGGTTGCCGGTGAAGTTGTTGCCACCACTCTTATCGGCCTTGCCGGCCAAGCTGTTGTTGATTGTTGACACTTGCCCGTCGGTGTAGGCATTCGCGGAGACAATCGCCGCGGCATCACCTGCCGCGCGCAAAGTGGCCTCGGCAGTCACCGCGTTAGTAGTGAACGTGTTTGCGGATGAGAGGGTGGAAGCATCCCCCGCGATTCGCGCGTTCATTTCATTGCTGAGATCAGTTTGTAGTCCGGTTACCTGCGGTTCAGCAATCGCTCCTACGGACAATGTGCGGTTTTGCGTAGTCCCACCGTTGACAATCGTTGAACCGTCGCCGGAAACCGACAGCACACCGGTATTGCTGATGATGTTCCCGGTGATGTCAATGCCCGTTCCGGCCGTCAGTGCACTCTGCGTCCCGGGAAAGGCCTGCCCCGTCGCAAATGTGATTTTGCCGTCAGGGGCGATCAACAGACCGCTGTCCTGGGTAGGATTCCCGCTGGTTGAAGTACGGAGATCGAGAGAGCCGCCGGAATTGATCAGCCACTCGAACAGGGTCGGCTGATTGCTCGCATCCGAACCTGATAATTGCAAAGGCTGCGATGGCGCAGCGCCAGAACCGCTCGTAGTAGCGGGCAAAGTGAGCGCGCCGTTGACGATCTGGTTGCCAGAGAGAGTGTTGCCGCCCGTGAGATTCGCCTTAGTGTTCTCGGCGGCGGTGGCGCGAGAGATCTCATTATTCAGGTTCGTTGTGAGTGTGCTCTCGGCCGAAGTGGCGCGATTAGTTTCGGCAATGATCGACGCGCCCAATGCGGCATCTGCAGCTATGCGTGCGGTTGCTTCGGCCGCATCAGCGGCTTGGCGAGCAGACGCCTCGGCTGTTTCTGCCGAGGTTGCGCGAGTGATTTCATTGTTAAGGTTTGTGGTAAGCGTGCCCTCTGCTGCCATGGCGCGGGTTTTCTCTGCTAGCACCTGCGCATCTGTGTACTGATTCGCGGCCGTTAGTGTGGCGCTATTGGCGCTATTGATGTCCGACATGAAGGCCAACAATTCAGACGCGGCATTCGTGGCGCGGAAGTTCAGGTGAGGATCGTTGGCCAACAACCAAATGTCGCCCACAACCGGGTTTGAAGGTTGCGTGTTGCTGCTGGGAATATTCAATGATGCGTAGCCAGCGGTGGAAGGGGCCAGGTTCTGCGAACCGCCGCTGAATTGATTGCCGCCGTTCAGTTTCGCCGACGCTGCGCTCAGGTTATTGATATTGGTTTGTAGCGTGGATTCAGCTCCGGTTGCACGTGTGGTTTCATTGGCAATGGAGGCACTCAGAATTACGACTTGCACCATACGAGCGGTAGCCTCGGCGCTGATGTTGCTTTGAAGAGTTGCTTCGGCACCCTGAGCTCGAGTCGTTTCAGCGGCGAGGGCAGAAGCTGATGCCGCGCCAAGATTTGTGAGTGCAGCTCCCGCTGTGATCGCGTTCGTTCCGCCATGGGTGATGTCAACCAAACCGGTAACGTTCGCGGCATTGCCACTGATGTTGCCGATCACTTGCGAACCGTTGACGTTTCCGTTGAACGGGTCATCGGCGTACATCAGCTGGTGGATTGCTGTTCCGTCAAAGAAATGCAGATGCTTCAAATCAGCGCGAAACCAGAAATCACCCGCAACAGGGCTGCTCGGATTTAGGTTGCTAGCGGCAGGCGCGATGTTTAGCCCCGCTGTTCCATTCGATTGGAAAATCTGTTTGAGTCCGGCGCCGAAGGTGTTCGTCTGGTCGTTGTAAACCAACGCGCTCGGAAGCTGCGCTCGCGGCACATGCGTGGTGCCGTCAAGGGTGGCGACACCGTTTGCCGCTCCCTTTTCTGACAACAGGATCCTGTTCGCGACATTAATGTTCAAATTACCTAAATCAGTGACCAAATTCGTAACTTGCGATTCGGGAATGCTGCCGGGTATCTGCGCCAAGTTTGTATTCAGCACGACGTCAATTTCCGGCGCGTGGCTGGTGGTTGTGCTCTCTTTGCTCTCCAATGTCACTGAAATTGTGGTTGCATTCGGTTTCAGCGCCAAACCGAAGTTACTGTTTGGATTGTTGACCCAGCCCTGAACTAGCGAGGTGATATCGAACTGGTAAAACTTGCTGGCAACATTGATACATTGGACGCCAGAGGGGCAGGCGGTGCCTGACGCCACCAATGTCATGGATGGCTTGTTGTTATATGTGACTGTGCCTTCCTGCCAGGTGGAGGTGATCTGGTAAAGGTCAAAAGTACCCTGTCCGGTGACGGCGGTTGCGTACACCTTCAAATACGCTTTGCTGATTTGGCCGCTGGTCACGCCGGCGGCTGTCAGTTGGGTGACATCGGGCCGGATCAGTGCGGTGCCGCTCGTCGCCTGCTGCAAAACCAGCGACGGGCTATTCCCACTATTAGTCGTCGGGTTGGTGGACGTGATGTAGCTGTCGTCCGCAACCGGCAATTGCGCCCAAGTCACAGCAGTCAGGCACACAAGAAGTAAGCCGAGCCACAACGCACGACGGATATTCGTCACACTGACCTCCCCTACAAGAATCCGTGATTTTTACCGCGTATTACGCCCCGAATAGGGATCACCTACGACGCCGGAAAGACTCAAGCGCTGCTACGGCGTGGGATTCACCTTTACCGCAGTTCTTGCCTCGTGCTTTTTTCGTGCTCTTGCTACTTCTGGGGGTGGCTTGAAAGAGACAGAACGACGAGTGCTACAGCAAAAGTTGTACCAGAGTTACTTTAGTACCCCGAATTCGCGTGCGGGGGCGAATGCACGCTCGCGTAAGTAGATGAATTATTTACATGTTTTGCAGGCACGATTTTTTTGCAACCCACCCCGATGTGGAGGCTCCGAACGCCGCGCCAGACAAGGCAAGTGTAAACAATGTGCAACTATTCATAAGGCGCGTCTCGATCCAATAGTGGCCCCCCGGATCCAATTGATAGTAACAATTGCCGTACTCAACGCATTCGGCCGTCCGACTGTTCAGCGCTACCGTTTCAGGGAGAACGAGTCCAAGCGCTTTTACAAGGAACCGATAGGTCGGGATGCGTCGTGTATGACACCTACTTCAGTCTCATCGCTGGTCTTGTTAAGCAAGATGGGCAACCGGATGCGTCATCACAGTTGACGGTCAACATCAGCCCATTCAATGTCTGCACTTCGCAGTACCTGCCCACTATATTCGCGTTTGCCGAGTCTCTCCCCGCTGGCGACATACTTACAGACAAACAGCTCCTCACCGCCAAGCTGCACACCACACTCACCGGTCAGGATGTCAACGGAAACTCGTTTTCGGTTGCTATCGATCTTACTTGGACGGGAATCCAATTTGCACCGCCACAGCCGTCGCTCGACTCCAGAAACTCGGATCATTCCACGCTTTCTTTGCCTAATGTAAGGTTCGTAGATTTTGAAAAACTGACTAGGAGAGAGAGTTCGCTGAGGGCACGATCACGCTTGACGGCCAGAGTATCGTTCTCGACCCAGGATTTTGTCGGGGTGGTGGAGGCTGTGGCTCGCTGGATTGGATCACGCAAGGCTTTCTTACCATCACTTTGTCTGATGATCCAGTCGCTTGGAATGCAACTGGAACTATACCGCCGTTGCAATCTGTTGTCGGTCTGCCGTCGATGTCTCAGCGGACGGGACGGGTCGTGTTCGATAGGCGAACTGCGAACGGGAGTGTAGGCTCACTGGATGCGACCGGTTGCATCGAGACTTCTGCAGATGTAGTTATTTTCGACGGAGTGATCAAGGTAAAAGGCCGTCC
>Ga0075425_100009859_pt1 | contig 10171 bp, 11 predicted proteins | sample SoiMethybrSBSTD4_FD_75300 | JGI IMG/M metagenome (GOLD analysis project Ga0075425, IMG submission 75300) | Bulk soil microbial communities from a Populus tree surrounding site in Tennessee, USA - Soil MetaG P. TD hybrid SBSTD4 | ecosystem: Environmental > Terrestrial > Soil > Tree plantation...
GCGCGGGCGCAGGATCTCAGCCCGAAGAACAAGTAGCACCACGAACTGTTGCGGACGGAGGGGACGGGAAGGAGTGAAGGAGCTGAGGGCAATTTGATCTAGATCATAAAAAGGCACCAGGGTCATAAACAACGGAACGCTCACAAGATCTGCGCCATTCAGCGTTAGTCATGTGAGTTGAAGAATCCCAGTCGCCCAAGCAGCGCGCCAATCTTTCTTCCTTGGTTGGCTCACCCCGTAATGCAAGGTCCGAGTGAGCATATATGGCCGCTCGATCTTGGTAGCTCTTCAACACCGGTTTGGCCAGGCCACTTTGAGCGATAGAAACGCTGGTCCAACAGACACAAAGGGTGAAGGCGGGGGCAAGTCTGAATGGGTGCATGGCCGGTAGCTTCAGAAAGCAGGTTCATGAGGTTCAAAAGAGGTTAGCTACGTTGTGGAACAACCTATCTATTGACCAACCCATCTGCGCACCCGGGTCGGAGACCACCGTCCGTCGTACACGCGAAGGAAAAGGGTGGGTCTGCGGCTTGATGGAGGGCTGAAAGCACCGGGCGTCCATTGTGATGCGCAAGTTTATGGTGTGCGAAGTTCCCATTGCTCTCGGCGATGGCCGCTGCGACGGGGCTTAGTAAAAAAGCCGCGGCGAAACACGCGACGGTCAGCTTTGGCTTAATCACCTCATTCGAATTACCCGTAGGCTTCATGGTCGTCTCCTTGATGACGGGCCAGGCGAGTTGCACGAGGCCGCACATACCAAGAGGACTCCGAAGAAAGCTGATCCAATCCCACCATATATTCACGAATCCATGTCGCTACTTCACAACACGCTGAACAACCGAGAGGTCGCTGGCCGGTTGGGCACCGGATCGAAGGCTTTATGGGAAGTCAGTCCGGAAGTCAGCCCTGGAAGTTGAGCCCCTGTCGTCTCAGCGGCTCAACTCAGCGCCCCGCGCCGCGTGCTGAATGTCCACGTTCCCACCGTTGGATTTTGGCCAGAACCAAGTCGGTGCTGACAGGGAATGCACGTCCGATTGACGCCTTTGGCCCTGGCCACGGCATCGTTTCCGGCGATGTAGAAGCCTAGGTCATCACCACCATGGCAACGTCCCCACGTCCTCGAAAACATAACAAGGCTTCGGAATAGACGGATTGAGTGCCCAAATATGCGCTCGATATCGCTTTCGGGTCTTGGCGTTGCGAAAACGTGAGCGCTCTGCAGCGCAGTAACGCCGTTCACTTGCCTTCTCGCGCGAGGCTCACGTCACAATGTCCACCGCCCAGAAAATTGAAAACCCGTGGTTCCCACGCTTCTGGAGAGCCTCACGTCATACCGTTTGCGCTATTAGGTGTCGAGGCTTCAGCTTGATGCATAAGCATTAGTTTGTTTTGAGTGTTGCCGAAGCAAGCGCTTTCTCGAGGTCCTCACGCTCCTCGCAGCCCTGCGGGCACAGCTTCGTCAGAATTGCAAGCTGTTCGCGCGCCTTTGTAAGGTCGCCGGTCTCCACATAGAGCTCGCCCAGGTATTCGCGGGCGCCCTTGTGATCGGCGTCAAAGTCCAGCGCCTTCTTGTAGAAGGTGAGCGCAGTCGGATAGTCGCCCGTCCTACGCAAACTAAATCCCATCAGACTATAGACGTCGGCATGCTGATGGGTGTCGGCCAGGACGTTCAGCTCAGTGAGCGCGGCCTGATAATCCTTGGCCTTAATCTTAGCTCGCACGGAGGTGAGGTCGGGGGCATCCTTCGATGTCAACGTATCGACGGCAAGGGCGGGGGATGATCCAAGCATGGCGGCTGGGACTGTGCCGCTAAGACATGCGACAAGAGTCAGGGCAACGCCGATGGTCTTCATGACACTTCTCCTAGGTTTGGTGGCCTGCATTTGTGTGGCCGTGTGTAAAGCAAGACTCTCTGGTGTTGACGTTTAATCCCGTTTCGGGAGTTGCTTCGTCGGCTGGGACGTCAAAGAAATATGAGGGAATAGAACGGACGATATCCGGATATAAGTCCAAAGAGGCCTCCGACAGGATCGACGCATGGGCGAACTATCCAGCTTCGACCGATTGACGCTGCAGCATCTCAATGCGGCATACAATTTGGCACTATGGCTGGTACGCAGCGAGAGTGATGCCGAGGACATCGTGCAAGAGTCCTACATGCGCGCGTTTCGCGGCTTCCACGGCTTTTCCGGCACCGATGCAAAACCGTGGGTGCTCGCGATCGTACGCAATACAGCCTATCGCTGGCTCAGCAATCGCCGGCGCTCGGCAAATGTGATCTCGCTCGATGAGGCGTTTGGTGGCCCTGGCGAGGAGTCTGTCGAATCCCAGATAGCCTCAGAGGATCCGACCCCCGAGGCCCAGCTGATTGGGGAGGTCGATCGCGGTCTGGTCCGCAGCGCTCTCGTCGAGCTGCCGCCGATCTTTCGCGAGGTCATTATTCTTCGAGAGATCGAAGGACTCGCCTATCGGGAAATCTCTCAGGTGACCGGCGCTCCGCTCGGCACCGTGATGTCGCGGCTCGCACGCGGCCGCAGAGAATTGCGCAAAACCTTAAGCAGAATGATGGACAAGGACAAACCCCATGCGGTGTGATCAAGCATACGAGCTGATCGGCGCTTACCTCGATGAGGAGCTAAGCGGTGGTGACCGGACCTCGGTTGCGGACCACATCGAGTTTTGTGCTGGCTGTAGAGTGTTGATTAGAGATATCAAGCGCACGGGCAAGGCGATTGCTGAGCTGGGACGCAAGCCGGCGCCGCCGACGCTTGCCTCACAGATACGCAGTCTTCTTGCCAAGGAAGAACAGGAACATGCGGTAAAACGGGTTGTCTGTTGGCGCATGCCGCCCAACATTTGGCGGCAAGCGGCCGCGCTCGCTGCCTGTTGCTTACTCTCGGTGGCGCTGACTTGGGGGGTCATGACCTCAAGGGGTGCGGTAGACCAGCTGCAGCAGGAGATCGTGGCGGCGCATATTCGCTCACTACTTCAGGATAGCCCCATACAGGTCGCCTCCTCCGACAGCCATACCGTCAAACCCTGGTTCGCAGGCAAGGTTGACTTTGCCCCGGAGGTCAATGACCTGACGGCCGCGGGTTTCCCTCTCTTGGGCGGACGGCTCGACTACGTGCATCAACGACGTGTCGGGGTCTTGGTCTACCGACGGCGTTTGCATACCGTAAACGTGTTCATGTGGCGCGCCCCTGGGGCCGATGATGCGGCGCCGACCCTTGCGAATAGGAACGGCCACAATCTGCTCGCCTGGGCCAAGAGCGGTATAACCTATTGGGCCGTGTCGGATCTTGATGCCGCGGAGCTAAGACGCCTTCAGAGACTACTCTAGTGTAGCGACTGTTGGTTTCGAACGTTCAGTCCCCGGGTCGGATCGTCGCTTATATCTCTATTCGGGCTAATCAGCGAGCTGGCCTGGTTAGGGCCCGTAGCCGAGATCGGCTACGCTATCAGTAAATCAGCGCGCTAAGACATCATCAATGGAGCAAGATAGCATTGCTGACCCGATCCGCCGCATCGGAGCCCCGCGCAGCTCACCACAGTCATCGTCCGCTTACACGCCATCTTCCACTCCACCCTCTGCTCATGTCACCAGGCCAACAGGTTAGTCCGACCTTCCCGAGTAACGGACATTCGCGCGACGGAGGATAGGACGTGAAAGTCTTCCACGGGCAAGGCCTGGCCAGCTGCCCCGGCCCCGAGTGATAGAAGTGCGGGCCCGGCCGAGTTTACTTAGCCGCGAGCCTTCGGCAGAGCTCATGACCGCGACTTCAGAGCCCTAAGCGGTTTCGGCCATCGTTCGGATGTCACGATTTTCCAAGACTATGCTTCCGGGCTCGCCCGTTCTACGGATGGCAACATCCACCATGGCGCGGGCCAAATCATCGGCCCGGATCACCTGATTGGGAAACAGCAGGCGAAACGCGGGGTAAATTGCACGCAACAGCCGATAACCGAAATTCGGTTCTTTGCGCGGCTCCACCGGATAGATGTAAGCAGGCCGGAAGATGGTGACGCGAGAAAACCCCATCTCCTGCAACGCCTTCTCGGCTTCTCCCTTGTAGCGCGCGAACGCCAGCCGGCTTCGTCCGGTCGGGTCCGCGCCGCTGCCGCTCAAAAAAGAAAAGACCGCATCAGGGCTGGCGGCGTGAAGAACGCGCGCAAATGCGAATGGATAGTCCACGGTGACCCTGCGGAGCTCAGCATCTGGAACAGCACCCGTGTACGCGCCGAGGCAAAAGATTGCTGCGTCCTGACCGGAAACCACGTCCGCGAGCGCAGAGCAGTCCCCGAAATCCTGATGCAGAACTTCTTTCAGCTTGGGGTGCGAAATGCCGATCTTCCTCCGACCAACCGCCGTCACCGGTCCGACGGCCGGGTGGCCGACGGCGTAGCGCAGCGCGTATCCGCCGACCATTCCCGTCGCGCCCACGATGACAAGACGTGCCTGGCCTGATGGTGGAGCGTTCATGACAGGGCACGCTGCTCCAGCCAGTCAACGTAGAGCAGGCGCTCGGCAAAGCGCCACGCGCCGTCGATCTTTGTGAAAGTGTCGAGGTAGCGGAGATAGGCGGCCATCAAGTGTCGCTTTTCGCCATTGACCGTGAGGTGATGCGCAATGCAGTAGGCTTCACCTGTGGCGCGATCGCCCTCCAGCGTGAAGATTGTATTCTGTCCGACGAAATGCATTGTGGCAGCGTACTGGTTCAGGTCTGCGAAGACTGAAGCAAGTGCGTCGCGCGAGTGTAACTCTTGGGAAGGCTTCGCATCTTTGGCGTTCATGTACACCACGAAATGCGTGTCCAGGCTGAACAGAGCCATCTGGCCTTTTGCATCGCGACGATCTGCGCAGTGCGCATAGGACTCGATGAGCTCCCGGATGGCGAGGCGATCCGCGGCTTCTGTGGGGGAGATGGCGACGTGGTTGATCATCGGGTGCTCTTCTCAGGCCTCTAGGATGGCGCGGGTTTCGAGAAATGCTTCGATCCCGTATTGGCCATATTCTCGGCCGACGCCGGAATATTTAAATCCGCCCCAAGGCGCCTGCGGATCGTCCGTCATGCCGTTGATCACGACCCGGCCGGTCCGCAACCGAGAGGCCACGCGGCGCGCGCGGGCGCGGTCGGTGCCGACAACGGCTGCGTGCAGGCCATATCTGGAGTCGTTTGCGATCGCAATCGCATCGTCTTCGGTATCGTAGGCAATGACACTGAGCACGGGGCCGAAAATCTCTTCTTGAGCGATCGTCATGTCGTTCTTCACATTGACGAACACCGTGGGCTTGACGAAGTAGCCCGCTTCGAGACCTTGCGGACGGCCCTCCCCCCCGACCAGCACCTCGGCGCCTTCTTCAATGCCCTTGCGGATGTAGGATTGCACCCGGTCGTACTGCTTCTGCGACACCATAGGCCCGACGGCGATCTTCGGATCGGCCGGATCGCCGACGGTGACGGCGCGCATGGCCTTTACGATGGCGCGCTTGGCGGCGTCGAGCCGCTTGCTGGGCACCAGGAGCCGTGTGCCTGCGGCGCAAGCTTGGCCGCTATTCATAAATGCCATGCCGAGCGCCGCTGGGATCGCCTGGTCGAAATTGGCATCATCGAGCAGGATCGTGGGCGATTTGCCGCCCAGCTCGAGCGTGACGCGCTTCATCGTCGCGGCGCTGTCGCGCATGATGCCTTTGCCCACCGCAACAGAACCCGTGAACGAGATCTTGTTCACGTCGGGATTGCGTACGAGCTCGGCGCCGACCACATCCCCTCGGCCGGTGACGACGTTGAGAAGGCCCTTCGGCAGCTTGGCCTCATGGAGAGCCTCGATCAAAACCCGCGTCTGCAACGAGCTTAACTCGCTGGGCTTGATTACGACGGTGCAGCCCGCGGCGACGGCGGAGGCGAGCTTGAGGCAAACAAACAGTGTATTCGCATTCCACGCGGTAATCAGTCCGGCGACGCCGACTGGCTCCAGGGTCACCGTCGTCTTGCCCCAGCTGCGTGTGCACTCCATCTCGGCAAGCGCCTTTTCCGCTGCCTGAAACGCCCCGACGCCGGACTGTACAATCAGTCCGGCGAACTGCACGACACCGCCGTACTCTTCCACCATCGCCGCCGTCAGCTCGTCGACGCGCGCCGAAGCGGCCGCATGCAGCCGGCGCAAAAGCTCTGCGCGTTCTTCCTTTGTCGACCGGCCATGAGTCGCGAAGGCGCGGTTGGCAGCGGCAACGGCGCGCCGCGTATCCTCCTCGTCCGCTAGCGTGACGCGTGCGATCACTTTGCCATTAGTCGGATTAATCATGTCCATGACCTCACGGCCATGGGATTCGACGAACGTCCCGTCGATGTAATGCGTCGTGATTGTCTTGATCGCGTCTTTGTTCGTGGCAGCCATTCGCCGTTCCCCTTGCCGAGAATTCCCGTTCAGAACGAAGTCATGACGACGCGGTTCAGCGAGCCGCTCTTGAGTGCCGCGGAGCCATCGTTCACGTCGCGTAATGCAATCCTTTTCGAGACAAGCGCGTCCAGATTCAGTCGGCCCTGCAGATAGAGTTCGGCGTACATCGGGATATGCTCTTGAAGTTGGTCGAGCCATAGTTCACGCCCTGGACGCACTTCTGTCCGCCGATAGCATCGAAAATGTTCACGTCGAGGCCGACCTCGGGCTTGGTGACGCCGACGAGATAAAGGCCGCCGCCCACGCCCAGCATGGCGAGCCCCTGCTCCGCCACGGCTTTCAGCCACGAAGTCGAAGACATGATCGGCGCCGTGCGGCAGCAGAGACCGAACCGCCTCAACCGGATCGGCTTTGGTGGAATCGATTACATCGGTTGCACCGAATTGCTTGGCTGCCTCCAGCCGCTTCGGCTGGAGGTCGATAACCGCGATCCGCGACGCGCCGGCGATGCGTGCGCCGCTGACCGCATTAAGCCCGACGCCCCCGGCACCAAAAATGACGACCGTGTCGCCGGCGTGCACGTCAGCGATATTCAAGACGGCGCCGGCGCCGGTGACAACGCCGCTGCCCAGCAGCGCAGCCTGCGCGAAAGGCATGTCTTTGGGCACAAGGGCGAGCTGGTTCTGGTGGATGAGCGCGCGTTCAGCGAAGCCGCCAAGTCCCATGCCCTGGAACAGTGCGGTGCCGTGGCGGCTCAGGCGCGGCGCACCCCCCAGCTGCCGCAGCGTTGCTTCCGGGTGCCGACATTGGAAGGAGCGGCCGGATTGGCATCGCGCGCACGATCCACACGATTGCACAAGCGAGCCCACGACATGATCGCCGACGAGGAATTGAGTGACATCTGGGCCAACCTGGGCGACGACCCCAGAGACCTCATGGCCGACGGCAAACAAAAGATCGGTGTGACACAGCCCGGACGCTTGCACCTCAACGAGGACTTCGCGCCCAATGGGTGACGCTATGTCCACATCCTCTAGGTCGAAACCTCGACCAAGCGCGTTAACTATCAGCGCCTTCATGCTGCCCTCCCGGCAGTCCGGTTCGAGGTTGGCTGCTTTTCCGGGGCAGCCTTAACTGTTGCGGCCGTCCAACTCCGTGGGACTAATGTGCAGTGGAGGCGCCAATACGTCCAAGCTATCTTTACTATCGTACCAATCTCGATAAAGTATCGGAATGGAACTGCGGCATCTGCGCTATTTCGTGGCGGTCGGGGAGGAGCAGCACTATGGGCGCGCGTCGCGCCGGTTGCGCGTGGCACAACCGGCCTTGTCCCGCCAGATTCAGGATTTGGAAGAAGAGCTCGGCTTCAAGCTTTTCGATCGCCTGCCACGCGGCGTGAAGTTGAGTCCAGCGGGCAAGCTTTTTCTGGAGGATGCAAGGCGTATCCTTCAAGAGGTAAGCGACGCCGCAGTGCGTGCAGGTCGCGTGGCACGCGGTCGCTCAGGAACACTGCGCGTCGGGTTCACCGAGAATTCGTCCTGGCGCGGTGTTGTTCCGGATTCATTCCGGCGCTTCCGGGTGCAGCAACCCGACGCGGAATTGCAACTTCATCCGATGCCGAGTCTGGACCAGGCTGAAGCCATAAGATCGGGCCGCCTGGACGCCGGGTTCGTCAATTTCATGCCAAAAGTCGACCCTGAATTGGATCAACTCACCGTCGCTAACCAGCATGTTGAACTAGCCCTGCCCAAGAGGCATCCTCTCGCCAAGCTGAAGAAACTCCGCCTGCGGGACTTGGTGGATGCAGCGTTTGTCTGGTTTCCAAGGTGGGCAAGCCCGGCGTTTTACGACCAGATGATGGAGGCATGTTATCGCGGGGGTCTGAAATCTCCGTGCATTGTTCAGGAAGGAAATAACGAGGCAACAATCCTAAGTCTCGTGTCGACCGGGTTGGGCGTGGGATGGGTCCTTGGAGCCGCACGTTGGCGGTCCCTTGCGACCGTGGCCATCTTGCCTGTGGTCGATTTGAAAGTAGCTCTGCGGCTTGCGCTGGTGTGGAGAAAAGACAATACCTCTCCCTTGCTCGCAAGTTTTATTGCTGAGTTAGCGCGCTTGCCGGACGTGCGAGCGCTCAATGGAGGGTGAAGGCTGGCCACCGGAGCCGAGACTGAACCCAAGCGCGACAATCGTGATACTCGATGCTGGACCAGTTCCAACGCGACCGCAGGCAATAAGCAACATGACAACCAGTGCAAAGGCCGACGGCGCTTTTGCCCAATTGTCGAGTGGCTCGTCGTATTCGAGCACATAGCGTGAAAGTGCCAAGTTGCAGCTCCTGGGTGGCACTGTCGAAATGGGTCAATTGCGGGATGATCGCGACGCGGTGAGTGGCCCCACTGAGTACGCGATTGGCCAGCCCTTGCTCATGCCCCCTGTTTGGGTCGAAAGCGCTTCAGCAATTCCCAGCATGGCAGCGTGGCCAGTCCACCAATCAGCGATACGTTGAAGACGGAGTTCCACAGCAATCCTGCGATCCAGCTCGCTGCCAGCATCGCGAAGATGTAAGCAGCAGGCGCTGCCAGATTGGCAACATGGGTGCGTTACCTCCCTTTCCTGGTTCATTTCGCAGCGGCTGGCGATCGCCGTTCCTGCGGCTTCGTCCAGCGCATCCCAGCGCCCGACGCCGGTTGTTGCAAGGGCGGCCATGATCCGTTCCCACACGGCGCGCTGCACATGGCCATGGCGCTTCTTCTCAGAGATGTGGATCACGCCGCCGACCTCGACGATGAAGGGTTCGGGTCGCGACCCCCGCCGCGTTGGCGAGCTCGCAAAAACCAAACCTCGCAAGGGCGCGAAATAGGCTGACCGGGACCTGATCAAGTCAGACAATCGGTGCTGATCAATGAGCAGATTCGTACTAGAGCGGGGCTCAATCGGGGGGTGCCGTGATGCGCTGGTCTGATTTTGCGCCGCCGTTCGTGTTGGGTGCGTTTATGGCCATTCAATCCTACGCTGCCTTTCGGACATGGGGGATCGAATGCAAACACCATCGCTATAGGGGCGCAATCAGTGATCGGGGCTCTAATCCTTCTCAAGTTAGCGATACGGGGGACTAGAGACTGACGTCATTTCGGCAATGCCCCCAAGTGACTTCTAACTAGCTGCAACGAACCGCTCGAGCTCTTGGGTCCGTGGCCAAGGCGAAACATGCGAATTCTTATCGTCGAAGACAACGAGCGGATGAGCCTCTTGCTACAGGAGGCCCTCAGGGGCATCGGTTACGGGGTTGATACCGTCGCAACGTCGACTGATTTCCTATCTGCCGCCAAAGACGTGCCCTATGACCTGTTCATTGTCGACCTCATGCTTCCTGATGGTGACGGTCTGGATGCGATCCGCACTCTACGCTTGGGGGGTTGCACCGCACCAATCCTCGTTATGACGGCGCGGGGTAAGATCGATGATAGGGTGACTGGATTAGATGCTGGCGCGGACGACTACCTAATCAAACCCTTCAATCATCAGGAATTGTTCGCTCGGGTACGAGCTTTGTCGCGAAGGCCGCAAAAGATCGTCGGCCCACTGCTGCGCGTAGGAAACCTGGAGTTCAACGACGCTACTGGCGAGGTGCGGTGCACGGGAAATCTCGTCCACCTCCGACCCGCCGAACGGCGGCTGCTCACTCTGCTCATGCGTCGCGGTGGGAGCATAGTGACCAAGCCTTTGATTGAGGGCGCTTTCTCGGAAGCGGAACGAGATGTGAGCCACA
>Ga0075425_100009860_pt1 | contig 10171 bp, 9 predicted proteins | sample SoiMethybrSBSTD4_FD_75300 | JGI IMG/M metagenome (GOLD analysis project Ga0075425, IMG submission 75300) | Bulk soil microbial communities from a Populus tree surrounding site in Tennessee, USA - Soil MetaG P. TD hybrid SBSTD4 | ecosystem: Environmental > Terrestrial > Soil > Tree plantation...
AGAGGGCGGGACGTGGGTGGAGGACCGGGTGACTTATCGGCTTCCGCTCGGACCGCTCGGGCGCGCGGCGCACGCGCTGCTCGTGCGGCGGCAGATCGCGGCGCTCTGGCGCTACCGGACCAAGCGGCTCGGCGAGCTGGTGGGGCCGCTCAAGCCGCCGGCAGGCTGACGCCGAGCTTCTCGAGGCGCGGCCGGACGCGATCGGTGAGAAGACCCAGTCGCGCCAGGTTCGCGACCATCGAGCCGTGCATGTCCCGCTTGAAGTACTTGCGAAACGGCGCGTAGTCGTTCGACGCGGCCGTCTCGCGGCGGTAGCGCTTGACCTCGTCGATCTGCTGGGGGCTGAAGCCGGCGTCCTGGTACGCCTCGAGCGGAAAGAAGCCCGACAGTGTCTTTTCGAGCGCGAAGCACGTGTAGTCCTCGAGCTCCCGGCGTTCGCCCGGCGAGGCCTCGTTGACCACCCGCGGCAGCGAGAGCATCCCGAACCCCATGTGCCGCGACTCGTCCAGCAGGATGCGTTTGCAGATCGCTTCCAGCACGGGATCGCGGGCGCTCTCGCTCATCATCTTGAACAGGGCGACCGCGAAGGTCTCGGCCACGAGCTGCAGCGCGATCGTCTTGAGGTACCAGCGGCTCTCCGACAGGATCGAGTCGAAGATGTCGCGCTCGTTCGCCGGCATCGGGTAGGTGAGACCGTCGAGCCGCTCGGTCAGGTAGCGGCTCAGGACCTCGTTGTGCCGCGCCTCGTCGACCACCTGCGTCGCCTGGAAGAACTTCGCGTCGGCGCCCTCGACGATGTCGACCATCTGGCTGCACGCGAGGAGCGCGCCCTGCTCGCCGTGCATGAGTACCGACAGGCGCCAGGCGGCGATGTGCCGGTTGAGCGAGACGCGCTCGGTCTCCGGCAGCGTGTTCCAGAGAGGGCTGCCGTAGATGTCGATCAGCTCGTCGGCGATCACGCGTCCGTCGTCCGACGGCGCCGCCGACCACGGGATGTCGCGCGAGGCGTTCCACTGGTCGCGCTTGGCGTTCTCGTAGAGCCGCCGCAGGTCGGCCTCGGAGACTCCGTACTCCAGGGTGAATGTCGTCGTGAAGGACGAGGGGATCGCCAGTGGTTTCATAGAAGGCAGAATAGCAGAGTGGTACCTTGGCCGCCATGGCGACGCGGCTGGACGAGATCGGAGCCCACATGTCGATCGCCGGCGGCCTGCACCTGGCGCTCGAGCGGGGGCGCGAGGTGGGCTGCGGCGCCGTCCAGATCTTCCTGAAGAACCAGCGTCAGTGGGCGGGGCCACCGCTCCGCGACGAGGCGATCCGCGCGTTCGCCACGGCGCGGCGGCGGACGGGCATCCGGCGGGTCTTCGCGCATTCGAGCTACCTCATCAATCTGGCCAGCCCCGACAGGACGGCGTGGGCGCAAGCCGTCGACGCGTTCACCGACGAGCTCGAGCGTGGCGAGGCGCTCGGTCTCTCGTGCGTGGTCGTCCATCCCGGCTCCCATATGGGCGCGGGGCTCGAGTCGGGGCTTCGGCGCGTGATCTCCGCCCTCGACCAGGCGCTCGCACGGACCGCGGGCTACCGCATCAAGGTCGCGCTCGAGAACACAGCCGGGGGCGGTAACTCGGTCGGACGGACGTTCGCCGAGCTGGCGACGATGCTCAACGGCGCGGCGCGTCCCGAGCGGATCGGCATCTGTATCGACACCTGCCATCTGTTCGCCGCGGGCTACGACCTGCGCACCGAGGCCGGATACGCGAGGGCGATGGCCGAGTGCGAGGCCACCGTGGGCCGGCGGCGCGTGCTGGCCCTCCATCTGAACGACGCCAGGGCGCCCTTCGGCTCCGGCCTCGACCGTCACGAGCACATCGGCCGCGGCTTCCTCGGCCTCTCTAGCTTCCGTCGCCTCCTCAACGACCGCCGCTTCGCTCGCGTCCCGAAAGTGCTGGAGACGCCCAAAGACCCGGAGCCCACCTCCGATCTCCGAAATCTCGCAACCCTCCGACGCCTGCGTGGTCCTCTCGGTCGGTAGGAGGGCAGGCAGTGTGCGGCACCAGCTCCTGCCTACCGATCAAAAACGTCAGCGGGCTTTGCTGACGCCGATCCTGTGGCAGAGGGCGGAGACCGGGCAGATCGAGCAGCGGGGTGAGAGCGGGGTGCAGACGTTCTGGCCGAAGGACACGAGCAGATCGTTGTAGCCGATCCAGTGCCGGCGCGGCAGCTTCGCCCGGAGCGCCATCTCCGTCTCCTCCGGATGGCGCGTCTTGACGTAGCCCAGCCGGTTCGAGATCCGGTGCACGTGGGTGTCCACGCAGATGCCGGGCTTGCCGTAGCCCATCGTCACGACGAGGTTGGCGGTCTTTCGTCCGACACCGTTGAGCGTGAGCAGCTCGTCGATCGTGTCCGGCACGCGTCCGGCGAACCGGTCGAGCAGGTCGCGGCAGATCCCGAGGATGACGCGCGCCTTCGTGCGATAGAAGCCGACGGGATAGATGAGGCGCTCGATGCGACGAGGTGTGAGCCTCAGCATGCTCTCCGGGGTGGCGGCCTCGGCAAAGAGGCGGTCGGACGCGGGGCCCGTCGTCGTGTCCTGGGTGCGAAGCGACAGGATGCAAGCGATCAGAACGCGGAACGGATCGCCTTCACGGTCCGCGACGACCGCCAGCGCAGTCGGGTTCCACGTCGGCGCCGTCTGGCGGAGGCCACGGATCACGGCATCGATCGCTACGTTGCGTCCTCGATCGCGTCGAGACGTCTTCGCAAGCGCGCGCGCGGGCACGCCGCGGACTCTACCGCCCCAGCCCCGGCCGGTCAATCTTGACTCCCCCAGGAGCGTCGGCGATCCTCCTCGCCGTGACCTCCGTCGCGCTCGCGGCGCCGCGCCGATGACCCTGCTCCGCACGCTCGCCGTCGTAGCGGTCGCCGCCTGGCTCGGGATCATCGCGTTCTTCTCGTTCGAGGTCGCGCCGGTAGTCTTCAAGACTATCGACCGCGCGATCGCCGGCCAGGCCGTGACGGCAGTGCTCCCGCGCTATTACCGGTGGGGGCTGGCGCTGAGCGGGGTCGCGCTGGTCGCCTCGGCCTTGCAGGCGATCTCCGGCAAGACGGGCCGGCTCCGGCCGCTGCTCGGCACCGCGCTCGCGGCGCTCATGGTGACGATGCTGATCTGGGCGTCGGCCGTGCTGATGCCGCGAGCCGAGACGGCGCGCCGCGCGCGCGACGACGCGGTATTCGCCCGATCACATCGGGCCTCGATCCAGGTCAACCTCGTGACGTTGGGGGCCGGAGTGGCCTTCCTGATCCTCGAGGGTGTCAGCCGGCGGAAGGGGCGTGACCGATGAGCTGCGTCAGCGCGCGGACGCGATCCGGCACCGCCGACGGCGGCTCCTGAGCAATCGCCTCGCACGCGGCGAGGAGAAGCCAGGCAAATGTCTCCGAGTCGAGCTCGACGCGGCTCCTCGCGCCCTTGGCGCGCTCCACGACCTCCTGGAGCCCGAGACGCACCTGCTCGCGGGCCCACGAGAGCGCCAGGGCCGCCGTCTTGTCGCTTCGGCTCCGGACCCACGCGCGGAAGACCACGTGCGGGAGCGACTCGGACGGCCCGTAGGCGTCGGCGAGCTTCTGTAAGGGCAGGGAAAGCGCCCGGGCCGGCTCCGCGTCCCGAGTGAGCTCGACGAGTTCCTTCGCCAGCTCGAGCAGAAGCAGCTCGGCGGGCGCCGGCCGCGGCAGCCGAACCCTCGGGCTCCGCGCCTTCTGGCGCCGCGCCTTCTGACTTCGCCGCTTCTGGCCGTGCGCCTTCGGGCTTCGCGGCTTCGAACCCTGCGGCCTCCGAGAAGCGCGAGCCTTGACCGCCGCGCGTCGCGCGCGGCCTGTCTTGCGCCGTGTCCGTCGAGTTCGAGCCCGACTCATCAACCCTAGACGATAACAAAGCCGGTTGTCCCAACCGAACTTTGCAATGCCAGAACACAGGACTGACGCCCTGTAAAAGTCGGGACGCCCGATCGAAGCACGCCGGCAAGGGGGGGCCGGGGCGGGGCTCGCGGACCCTGTCGGGATCCGTGTAGTCAGCGCAGCCCGGGCGCACCGTCTCAGAAGCGACCGGAACGCGAAATCAGCAGTCGGATCCCGACAGGGGTCCGCGAGCCCCGCCCCGGCCCCGGTTACTCGTACCGAAGAGCTTCGATGGGATCGAGCCGTGAAGCTTTTCGAGCAGGGTAAAAGCCGAAAAAGATGCCGATGCCCGCGGCAAAGCCGAAGGCGATCACGATCGACTCGGGGGCGACCAGCGTCCGCCACTCGGCGAAGTAGCTGATGGCCCGCGAGCCGCCGAGTCCGAGCGCGATGCCGATGACACCGCCGATGAGCGACAGCGTGACCGCCTCGATCAGGAACTGGAGCAAGATGTGGCGCCGGCGCGCACCGACCGCCATACGCAGACCGATCTCGCGCGTGCGCTCGGTCACGGACACCAGCATGATGTTCATGATCCCGATGCCGCCTACCAGCAAGGACACGGAGGCGATCGCCGCCAGCAGATACGTCATCACGCGCGAGGAGTCCTCCTGTGTCTGGAGAATCTCCGAGAGGTTCCGGAGCCAGAAGTCGTCATCCTGGAATGGCTGCAAGCGGTGGCGCTGCCGGAGCAGCGCGCGGATCTGGTCCTCGGCCTCGGTCATGTCCTCGCCGGGTCGGACCTTGACGGAGATCGCGCCCACCGCGCGGGCGTTGGCCTGGCTGACCCCGAGTACTTTCTTCTTCGCGGTCGTCAACGGGACCAGGATCAGATCGTCCTGATCCTGACCCCAGGAGTTCTGCCCCTTGCGCGACAGGACGCCGATGACGGTGAAGGGCACCTTTTTGATGCGGATGATCTGGCCCATCGGGTCCGACTCGCCGAAGAGGTTGAGTGCGGTCGTCTGGCCGAGCAGGGCAACCTTGGTCGCGCCGTCCACGTCCTCCTGGAGTATCGGGCGCCCTTCGTCGATGGGCCAGTCGCGTGCCTCGAAGTACGAGGGGGTGACGCCCTGGATCTGCGTGCTCCAGTTCAGGCTCCCGTAAACCACCTGCGCGCCGCCGCGCACGGACGGAGCGGCCGCCTGCACGCTGGCCACCTCGCGAGCGATCGCCGTCGCGTCGTCCTCCGTGATCGAGAGCTGGCTTCCCGTGCCGAGCCGGACGCCCGAGGCGTTGGAGCTGCCGGACAGCACGATGATCAGGTTCGACCCGAGGCTCTGGATCTGCTCGGCGACCCGGGCCTGGGCCCCCGCGCCGACTCCCACCATGGCGATGACCGCCGCCACGCCGATGATGATGCCGAGCATGGTGAGAGCGCTCCGGAGCTTGTTCACCCGGAGCGCCCGACCGGCGATCCGGACGCTCTGCCAGGCGTTCACGCCGCCTCCTCGTCGTCGGCCGGCAGCTCGGCCAGCATCGCGACCGCGTCGCGCGGCTCTGCGGCGCGCTCGTCGCCCCTGAGGCGGCCGTCGCGGAAGGTGAGGCTGCGGCTCGCGTAGGCCGCGATGTCGTGCTCGTGGGTGACGAGCACGATCGTGAGCCCCTCGCGGTTCAGGCGCTGCAGGAGCGCCAGCACCTCCACACTGGTCCGCGTATCGAGGTTGCCGGTGGGCTCGTCGGCCAGGATGACCGCGGGGTCGTTGACCAGGGCGCGCGCGATGGCGACACGCTGCTGCTGGCCGCCGGACAGCTGGCTCGGGTGATGTCCGGCGCGGTCCGCAAGGCCGACCGCCGCGAGCCGTTGCTGGGCCCGGGCGCGCCGCTCGCGAGCGGGCAGCCCGGAGTAGAGCAGCGGCAGCTCGATGTTCTCAAGCGCCGTCGTTCGCGGCAGCAGATTGAACTGCTGGAAGACGAACCCGACCTTCCGGTTTCGGATCCTCGCAAGCTCGTCTGCGGAGAGGCCGGCGACGTCCTCGCCGTCGAGCTCGTAGCGTCCCGCGCTGGGCGTGTCGAGACAGCCCAGGAGATTCATGAACGTCGACTTGCCGGAGCCGGAGGGGCCCATGACCGCGACGAACTCGCCGCGGGTGATCGTCACCGACACGCCGCGAAGCGCGTGCACGGTGTGCGGACCGAGATGGTAGTCCTTCGTCAGGCCTTCGGTGACCATGATGGGCGCCGCCACCGCTAGAGCCTGAGACGCGGCGCGCCTTGCTGGGGCTGCGCGCCACGACTGCTTCCGCCGCCGGAGCCGACGATCACCTCCTGGCCCTCCTGCACCTCGCCACGCAGCACTTCGGTCGAAGCGCCGTCGCTGAGCCCGAGCGTGAGCGCGATCGGCGCGGGCTTGCCGTCCCCGCCGATGATCCAGACGCGTCCAGCGGTGCCGCTTCGCGCCTCGCCGCGGGCCACCGTGATTTGTTCGTAGCGCGCTTTCTGCTCGTCGGTGAGGAGGTCGCGGATGCGCGCGCGCTGGGCTTCGCGGATGATCCTAGACCTCCACCGCCACTCGCCCTCCGACATTCCCTGAATCCCCCGGAGCTGCTCACGGCCATCTCGAAGGATCGGTTCCAGCTTTTTCTGTTGCTCCTGGGTCAGGCCGAGCCCTTTGACGAGGAGCTCGCGAAGCTGGTCGGTCGAGGGCGCACCACCACCGCTCGCAGCTGCGCCGGGCTCCGCCGCGGTCGGCGTTGCCGCGTCGACGCCGGCAGGGCGGAACCGCAGGGCCGCGTTCGGCACCTTGAGCGCACTCGGCTTCTGAGCGACGACCAACTTCACGTTGGCCGTCATCCCCGGCATGAGTCTTCCCGATGGGTTGTCGACGCTCACGATGACCGTGTAGGTCACGACGTTCTGGACCACCTGTGGCGCCTTGCGGATCTGCGTCACGGTCCCCGTGAACATGTCGCCGGGAAACGCGTCAACCGTGAAGGTCGCACGATCATCGAGCTTGAGACGCCCGATGTCCGCTTCGTCCACGCTCGTCTCGACCTGCATCTGCGTGAGGCTCTGCGCGATGGTGAAGAGCACCGGGGCCTGAAGGCTGGCCGCGACGGTCTGGCCGACGTCCACCTGGCGCGAGACGACGACGCCGTCGACCGGCGCCAGGATGGTCGTGTGGTCGAGGTCGACCTGCGCCTGCTTGAGCGCGGCGTCCTTCTGGTTCACTTGAGCCCGCGCCGACTCGAGCATGGCCTGCGCCACGCGGAGCTGGGCGACTGCCGATTGGATGCCGGATCCCAGCGCCTGCTCACGTGCCCGTGTGGAATCGAGCTGGGCCCCCGCCGCGTCGTAGGTCGCCTGCGCCGTGTCGAGATCGCTCTTGGCGATGAGCTGGCGGTCGAAGAGCTCCGTCTTCCGATCGTAGTCGCGCTTGGCGTCCACGGACTGCACCTGGGCCTTGGCCGTGAACGCCTTGGCCTCGACGAGCGCCGCGCGGGCGTTGTCGACGTCGGCCCGGGCGCGCTCGACCTGGGCCTCCTGGTTCAGAACGCCCGCGCGCGCGGAATCCAGGTCGGCCCTGGCCTGGTTGACCTTGGCCTCGAAGATGTCCGGGTCGATCCGAGCGATGACCTGGTCTTTCTTGACGATCGAGTTGAAGTCGACCTTGAGCTCCTTGATCTGTCCGGAAATCTGGCTGCCGACCTGGACGACGACGACGGCGTTGAGGTTGCCGGTGGCCGAGACCGCGGCGGTGAGGGGGCCTCGCTCGACGCGCGCGGTGCGGTACTTGGGCGCGCTGCCGCGGCTCTGCGCGTAGAGATAGCCGAGGACGCCTCCACCGGCCAGCAACGCGACGACGATGATCGATACGATGCGTCTCATCAAAGGTTAGACGCCGCCACCTTCAGGTCTGTTTCCCGGCCCTCATCGGCGGCCGACCGCGCGATCCAGCCGGGCCAAGGCGATCCGATAATCGGCCAGGGCCTGGCTCTCGGTGTTCTGTGCTTGAGTCAGGGCGAGCTGGGCGTCTGTCAATTCGAGGATGGTGCCGACGCCGGCGTCGAACCGGCCCTGCGCCAGGCGGAAGTTCTCCTGGGCGGAAGCGACCAGCGCCTGGGCGGCCAGGATTCGCTCCTGGGCCTCCTCGACGGCGATCTCGGCCTGCTCGACGTTCTGGATCACGTTCAGCTCGGTGGATTTCACGTTAGCCCTGGCGCCTTCGAGCAACGCCTTCGCCTCCTGATACCTCGCGATCCGTCCACCCCCGTCGAAGAAGGACCAGTTCAGCGACAGGCCGATCGACCAGGCCTCGTTGAGGTCCTTCTGCGTGCCCCCGTACGCGCCCTGGCCCGTGACGTCAGGCAAGAAGTCGCGAAAGGCCTTTCGCTCCCTGGCCTCGGCGGCGGCAGCCGAGAGCTTGGCGCTGCGGTACTCCGGTCGCTGGCGAAGCGAATCGGAGCGCAGCTGCTGGCGGTCGAGGATCACCGGCTGGTAGACGAGGTTGTCCACGATCTGAGTCGGCGTGTCCACGTTGATCGCCATCGCGGTGTTGAGCGCGACGATGGCGGTCCGCAGTGCGTTCTTCGCCCGGATCAGGTCGAGCTTGGCGTTCGCCACGTCGACCTCGGCGCGGGCGACGTCCGACTTCGGGCGCGTGCCGACGTCGAAGAACCCCTTCGCCGAGCGCAGGTTGAGCTCGGCGCGCTCCTGGGCCTGCTCCTGCACGCGGATCAAGCGCTGGCTGAAGAGCGTGTTCGTGTAGGCTTCCTTCACGGTCGCCGAGATCAGCTGCCGCTGCAGCTCGACGTTCTCGACCTCGACCTCCGCGAGCTTGCGGGCCGCGTCGGTCGCCGCGAGGTTCTTGCCGAAGTCGAAGAGGAGCTGAGACAGCAGAAGCTGGGCCGTGAAGCTTTCGCCCCACGTGCGGTCCTGCAAAGTGGGCACGCCGGCGCCGCCTCCGGAGAGCACGGTGTTGTGGCTCCGTGAGGTGGCGACCTGGCCGGTCAACTGGGGTAGGAGCGGCGCGAAGGCCTGATTCACCCGATAGCGCGCCGCCGCGTAGGCGGACAGTCGTTCCTGGATCGTCGGCTGCCCCTCGAGGGCGATCGCGATGCACTCATCGAGTGTCAGCGCGCGACCGGTGATCTGAGTGGGCTGTGTCGGCGTCTGCGTTGACGGCGCCGGCATCTGCGTGGGCGGCGGCGGTGTCGGTGCGGACGGCGGCGGTGTCTGCGAAGGCTGCGGCGGCGATGTCGTCTGCGCGAGCGCAGCGTCGTGAAAAACGTGGAGAATGAGCGCCAACGCGATCAGCGTGATGGTTGTAGGACGGGCCATGGCGCCCAAGAATACCACGCAGCGCGGCACCGTCTTGACCGCCGGCGCGGTGGACAGACGGTGGACACGCGGTGGACACCTTTTTTCTTGACGCCCGCTAGATTCAGCGTGCTAGATTCGCGCTCACCACAAGATATAGTGAGGTCGGGGGTTCCTCATTGGATGCAGCCGGTGACGGGAGGAGGCGCGGAATGCTGTCTGAGACTCGCCCAGCGAAAGTCGGCAAGTGGACCGAACCCGCCCTTCGGATCCTCCGGGAGCGCTACCTCATGCGCCAGGGAGGCGAGGTCGTCGAGACCCCTGAGGAGATGTGCTGGCGGGTGGCACTGACCATCGCGACGGGTGAGGCGCGGTATGGCCGGAGCGACGCGGCGGTCCGGGAGGTCGCGGCCGCCTTCTACGACATCATGATCGAGGGCGAATTCCTCCCGAACTCGCCGACCCTGATGAACGCCGGCAAGGGTAACGGGCTGCAGTACTCGGCCTGCTACGTCCTGCCGGTCGGGGACTCGATGGAGGAGATCTTCGACTCGGTCAAGGCCGCCGCGATCATCCACAAGTCGGGCGGCGGGACGGGCTTCGCGTTCTCCCGCCTGCGACCCAAGGACGACATCGTCGCTTCCACCGGCGGGCGCGCCTCGGGCCCCGTCTCGTTCCTCCGGGTGTTCAACGGGGCCACGGAGGCGGTGAAGCAGGGCGGCACCCGGCGCGGCGCCAACATGGGGATTCTCCGGGTCGACCACCCGGACATCCTCGAGTTCATCGACTGCAAGCTCGACGGCGGCATCACGAACTTCAACATCTCCGTGGCGGCGACCGACCGGTTCATGGACGCCTTGGCCTCGGGCGGCGAGTACGACCTGATCAACCCGCACAGCGGTGCGGTGACGGGACGGCTCTCGGCCAAGGAGGTCTTCGACCGCATCGTCCGCGCCGCGTGGCG
>Ga0075425_100009861_pt1 | contig 10171 bp, 6 predicted proteins | sample SoiMethybrSBSTD4_FD_75300 | JGI IMG/M metagenome (GOLD analysis project Ga0075425, IMG submission 75300) | Bulk soil microbial communities from a Populus tree surrounding site in Tennessee, USA - Soil MetaG P. TD hybrid SBSTD4 | ecosystem: Environmental > Terrestrial > Soil > Tree plantation...
CCTCGAGCGCGTGCGCAGCAAGTGGTTCATCGCGATCACCCTGCTCGGCCCGGTCGTCATGACCACCATCATCGTCGTGCCGGCGTGGCTGGGCGCGCGCGCCGCGCTCGACCGCGTGAAGATCCAGGTGGTCGACAAGAGCGAGCACAATCTGTTTCCCGCGATCGTGCGAGCGTCGGCCGGCTTCGAGATGCCGTTCGACTTCGAGTGGGTGTCGCCGAACATCGACCAGAAGGTGCTGCTGGGACGGATCCGCGACGAGAAGATCAACGGGTTCCTCCTGATCCCCAAGGGAGTGCTCGCCGGCGAGAAGGCGATCTACCGGGGGGACAACGCGACCAACATCCGGGTCGGCGTGCAGCTGCAGGGGGCGCTCTACATGGCTGCGCGCAGCGCGCGCGCCGCCGAGGCGGGCGTCAAGCCGGAGATCATCAACCAGATCGACTGGCCCAAGGTCGAGCTCGAGGCGCAGCACGACACGGGGCGCGGACAGGCGTCCCAGGCGCAGGCCTCCTTCCTGGTCGGCTACGTGGTGATGTTCGTGCTGTACATGTCGATCCTCATCTACGCGGTCAACGTGATGCGGAGCGTGGTGCTGGAGAAGACCAGCCGCGTGGTCGAGATCGTGGTGTCGGCGACTCGCCCCAGCTCGCTCATGTTCGGCAAGGTGATGGGGGTCGGCACGGTCGGGCTGCTCCAGCTCGCCATCTGGTCCGGCATGGCGCTCTTGCTGTTCCGCTTTCGCGGCGAGCTGCTCGGGGCGTTCGGCGTCGAGGACGCGGGCGACGTGGAGCTGCCGCCGCTGGCGCTGGTCGACATCCTGGTCATCCTGGTCTACTTCGCGCTCGGCTACTTCCTCTACGCCGCGCTCTACGCCGCCATCGGCGCGATGGTCAACAGCGACCAGGACGCGCAGCAGGCGCAGACGCCGGTCATCCTGCTCCTCATCCTGCCGGTGGTCTGCGTCCAGCTGGTGGCGGGAAATCCGCGCGGTCCGATCGCGCAGGTCTTGACCCTCATCCCGTTCTCGTCGCCGATCCTGATGCCGATGCGCTACCTCCTGGCGGGCACCACGCCGGCCGAGCTGGCGCTGTCGATCGCGATCCTGGTCGCCACGCTGATCGGCGCGGTCTGGGTGGCCGGCCGGATCTACCGGATCGGTATCCTCATGTACGGCAAGCGGCCGAGCCTGCGCGAGCTGGGGCGCTGGATCCGCTATCCGTCCTAGTCGCATACGCCGCCACGGTCATCGCCGCAGTCGCCGTAGTCCTCGCAGGTGTCCTGGCCGCAGGAACCACAGTCCTCACTGCAGCTGGCGCAGGTCTCGCCGTCGGCGACGTCGCAGGTGTCGTCCTTGTCGCAGACGAACCGCTCGCTGTTGCAATCGACGCCGACGTCGGCCCGCCGCCACCTCGAGATCGCCGCCGACCAGCGCGTTCGCGACTTCCATGTGGCGTACGGGCTTGCTGACGATCGGATGTGACTCGCTGGGAGCGCTGCAGGCGACGAGCGCGAGAGCAGACGCATCGGTTCCTCCTCCTCCTCGAGGAGCCGCTGTGCAGCCGCCGTTCCTGCCGGGCGTGAACTCCTTTCGCCGGGTTGCCGCCGCGGCTGCAGCCGTTCGGTTGCAGTCGCGCTGGGGACTGCACGCGCTCGGTGATTCGCCGCACGAGCGCGCGCCTCAGCGGCACGTACCGGCGTCGGCGCAGCAGTCGCCCCGCCCCTCGCACATGGCGTCGCAGTAGCAGCCGAAGGGCGCCACCTGTCCACAGCTCAGCGCCGCGCAGCCGCAGTCCTGGCCGCAGCTGGCGTCGGTCTCGTCGTCCGAGCAGATGTTGTCGCCGCAGCCGGCCGGCAGATCGCACCTGCTGCAGTCGTCGAGGTGGAGCGCGCACTTGGCGCGCTTGAACCTGCCGCACTCCTCCGAGCAGCTGCCGCAGTCGTCGACACAGCTGGTGCAGGTCTCGCCGTCGCCCACGTCGCACTTGTCGTTCTCGTTGCAGACCGCGGTGCCGATCTCGCACTGGACGCCGACGTCTGCCCAGGAGTCGCCGAGCGCGATCAGGATCTCGCTCGGCTGGCCGAGCGAGCGGGCGGCGTCGATGGTGCCGCGGCAGGCCTGCGCGTAGGTCGAGCCGGAGGTCCAGTAGGCGGCGTTGGCCGCGTACCAGATCTCGCCCACCTTCCAGATCGCGCCGAGCGTCGTCGTGCCCTCGCCGGCCACCTTGTAGCGGGCCACCGCCAGACAGAAGGCGCGGTTCGCCACCCCGCTCGAGCGGTGCGGATTCATCCCGTCCACGTAGTTCCTGGCGTCGCCGATCGATCGGCCGTCCTTCGTCGGGTCGCACATGTAACGGAGCGCGTCCTGGTGCTTCATGACGTCCTCGGCGATCTTGAAATCGGCAGACGACCCCTCGTGATAGAACTCCGCGACCGTGCCGGCGACGTCGGAGAAGGACTCGTTGAGCGCGCCCGGCTGGTTCTTGTATCCGAGCCTGGAGTGGAAGCTGGTGAAGCCGTGGTTGAGCTCGTGCGCCACCACGTCGAGCGCGCCGCTCAGCGGGTAGAAGGTGTTGGCGCCGTCGCCGTACCTCATCTGCTTGTCCCCCCAGCACGCGTTGTCGGCGGTGCCGTCGCAGGTCGAGTCGTGCACGCGGCTCTTGATCTTGAAGCCGCCGTCGTCCAGCGAGTCGCGCCCCATCCAGTTCTTCAGCATGTTCACCGTGACCTCGGCGTAGCCGTGGGCGTCGTTGGCGACCGAGTCCGGCATGGCGTCGACCGGCCCCTGGAACACCTTGTCCTTGTCGGCGTGGTTCACGGTCTGGAAGCGGGCGGTGTCCATCTTGAACTCGTCACCGTCGGCCTCGACGTCGAGATCCGATTTCCAGGCGTTCGCCTTCTTGGCGTTGCCGCCCGGGCCGGAGGCCTGATCGAGCGTCTCGCGGGCGTTCCACATCTCGAGGATGCGGCCGCTCCTGGCGTCGATGTCGTAGGTCCAGGTGCCGGCCTCGTGCGCGCTGGTGGCGGGGCTGTCGAAGGCCACCCGCCAGATGAGCGCGGCGCCGCTGCCGTCGGACTCGGGGCGGATGAGGAGCTCGCCGGTGTCGCCGGAGGTCTGGCTGCCGCCGTGATCGGTGTGCGCGGTCGCCAGGGCCTCGTCGGCGGTCACGACCGGCTGGACGTCGAAGGCGCCGAGGTGCCGGGTGACGATCCCGTTCAGGCCGAGGAACGTCGAATCGTCGGCGTGCGCGATGACCTCGCTGCCGTCGACCGGCACGCCGTCGTGAACCTGCTGCATCCTGACGTGCCGGACGCGATCCCACTCGACGACCGAGGTGACGATGAAATCATCGGCGTCGGACAGGCCGAGGTCCAGCTCGTCTTCGTGCGCGCGCACGTAGTCGACGGCAGAGGTCTCGAGGTCGACGCCGACCCGGGTTGCGGCGGTCTCCATGTACCAGACCGGGTCGGTCTGAATGACCGGCTCCGCCGTGTCGACAGTACACGCTGTGATCAGCACGAGGCTGGCTGCGATGGATCCCCTCATGCCACCGCGCCTGTGCAGGAGTGGATCCATCGCCGGCGCGACGGCCCTCCGCTCGGTTGCACGCCGGAGCGCGATGCAGGCGCGCTACAGATCGCTGGCAGAATGCTACGCGGGCATCGACTCCCTAGCCGCCGCAGGTCCCGGCGTCGCCGCAGCAATCGCCGCGCTGGCTGCACATCGCGTCGCAGTAGCAGCCGAACGGCGCCACCTGTGCGCACTGGTTGGCCGCGCAGCCGCAGTCCTGCGCGCAGCTGGCGTCGCTCTCGTCACCGGTGCACATGCCGTCGCCGCAGGTGCCGGCCGGCTTGTTGCACTGGCTGCAGTCGCCGATGCCGAGCTTGCACTTCTCCTTCTTCCAGTTGCTGCACGGGTCAGCGCAGTCGCCGCAGTCGGCGGGGCAGCTGGTGCAGGTCTCCCCCTCGCCGAGCTCGCAGGCGCCGTTCTGGTTGCAGATGGTCGAGCCGCTGTCGCACTTGACCCCGGTGTCGGCCCAGGAGGCGGACAGCGCCTCGAGCGCCTCCCCCTTGTAGCCGAGCGAGCGTGCGGCGTCGATGACGCCCTTGCAGGCCTGCTCGTAGGTCGAGGTCGCGGTCCAGTAGCCGGCGTTGGCCGTGTACCAGATCTTGCCGACCTGCTGGACGCCGTTGAGCGTGGTGGTGCCGGTGCCGACTGTCTTGAATCGGCCGACCGAAAGGCAGAAGGCGCGGTTGGGCACGCCGCTCGACAGGTGCAGGTCCATCCCGTCCCTGTACTTCTTGGCGTCGCCGATCGAGACGCCGTCTTTGGTCGGCTCGCACATGTAGCGGAGTGCGTCCGCCTTCTTGGTGACGTCCTCGCCGATGTTGAAGTCGGCGGCCTCGCCTTCCCGGTAGAACTCGGCGATGGTGCCGGCGACGTCGGAGAACGATTCGTTCAGCCCGCCCGACTGGTTGTTCCTGTACTGCAGCTTCGAGTGGAAGCTGGTGAAGCCGTGGTTGAGCTCGTGGGCGACCACGTCCACCGCGCCGCTCAGCGGATGGAAGGTGACGCCGCCGTCGCCGTAGGTCATCTGCACGCCGTCCCAGCAGGCGTTCTCCGGGGCGCCGGCGCAGGCGCTGGTGTCGTGCACCCGGCTCTTGATCTTGAGGCCCTTGTCGTCGAGCGAATCGCGCCCCATCCAGTTCTTCATCATGTCGGCCGTGATCTCGGCGAAGCCGTGGGCGTCGTTCGCCGCCGCATCCGGCATGGCGTCGAGCGGGCCCTTGATGAGCTGGTCGCCGGTCTGCCGGTTCACGGTCGCGAAGCGCGGTGAGTCCATCTTGTAGACGACGTTCCCCTTGCCGTCGTCGCTGTCCTTCTCGACGTCGAGCTCCTTGCTCCAGCTGTTCGCCTTCTTCGGGGTGCCTCCGGCGCCGGAGGCCTGCTCGATGGTCTCGAGCGCGTTCCAGCGCTCGACGATGCGGCGGTCGCGCGCGTCGATCTGGTACATCCAGATGCCCGCCTCGCGCGACGCGGTCGCCGGGCTGGTGAAGCCGACCTGCCACACCAGCGCGGCGCCGACGCCGTCGTCGCCCGGGCGGATGAGGAGCACGCGCGCCTCGTCCGACAGCTCGCTGCCGCCGTGATCGGCGCGCGCCGCCTCGAGCGCCTGCTCTGCGGAGATGACCGGCGTGACGTCGAAGTCGCCCAGGTTTCGGGTCACCACCCCGTTGAGCCCGAGGAAGGTGGTGTCGTCGGCGTGGACGATGACCTCGCTGCCGCTGACCGCGACACCGTCGTGCACCTCTTGCAGCCGCACGTGGAAGAGACCGGCGGCCTCCGCGACCGAGCTGACGGTGAAGTCGTCGGCGCCGGACAGACCGAGGCCGAGCTCGCCGTCGAGCCCGCGCACGTAGTCCTTCGCCGCGGACTCGAGGTCGCCGGCGACGCGGGTCGTCGACACCTCCATGTAGCGCACCGGCTCGGTGGTGATCGCGTCGGGCGAATCGGCGGTGCAGGCGGACAGCAGCAGGAAGCTCGCGCTGATGTGTCCCCTCATGTGTCCCGGTACTGCACAGCCGGGTCCACCGGGGACGGACGTCCCTTCGCCATCTTGGGGGAAAAAGTGCTGCGGAAAGGCAACAGGGGCGATGGCTGCGCGCAACGGCCGGCGCGCCCAGGCGCTCGGTCGCAGACATCGCCAGCGCGTCACGCGAGCGGCGGCGTCGCGACGCTGTGGCCGCCGTCCACCACGACCACGGCGCCGGTGATCCACGCGCCCGCGTCGCTGGCCAGGTAGAGGGCACAGGTCGCGACGTCGTCGATGGCCCCGAGGCGGCCGAGCGGGATCTGATCGACGAGGCGCTTGCCGACCTCGCCGGGCGCGAGGCGGCGCATGCCCTCGGTGTCGCCGATGGGACCGGGCGCGATCGCGTTGGCCCGGATGCCGAGGCGGCCCCACTCGACCGCCAGCGTTCGGGTCAGGGAGTCGACGCCGGCCTTGGCGGCGGCGGCATGCGCCTGGAGCGGGGTGCCGCGGTAATGGAGCGTCGCGCTGATGTTGAGGATGCAGCCGCGGCCGCTGGCTTGCAGCGCCTCGAAGGCGGCCTTCGAGGCGTTGAACGTGCCCATGAGATCGATCTCGATGACGGTGCGGAATCCGTTCGGCGACAGCGCGGCGGCCGGCGCCAGGAAGTTGCCGGCCGCGCCGTTGACCAGGATGTCGAGGCGGCCGAAGCGCTCGCGGCAGGCGGCGACCGCGGCGGCGATCTGGTCCGGCTGGCGGACATCGGCGGCGGCGGACATCATCCGGGCACCGGTCGCGCTGGCGATCTCGTCGGCGGTGGCCGCGAGGACGTCCGGCTTGCGGCTGACGACGCACACCGACGCGCCGTGGCTGGCGAACGCGCGCGCGATGCCCTTGCAGATGCCGGTTCCGCCGCCGGTCACCAGGGCGACGCGGCCGGCGAGGATGTCGTCGCGAAAGATCGTCATGGCGCGGGGACGATACTCGCGCCACGTAAGCGACGTCACCGGGCGGCGTTCATTCGTGTGGCCGGCGGCGCCTGACGCCACAAGTGCGCGCGCCGTTTCGGCTCCGCGGGTAGACCCTTTCCGCGACTGCTGCGTCTCTACGGCCAGACACTGTAAGAGAGACAGCGAAAGGATTGTGCGGACCTAGGTGCCCCTACAAGCGCTCCCTGTTCGAGCAAGGTAGAATCGATCTGTCCGCAAAGACGCGATGTTGGACTGCAGCAAGATAGACGGGCTCATGATGGACTGGCTCTACCAGGAGCTGGACGAGTCGAGCTCGGCGCGGGTCGCGGAGCACGTCCAGGGATGTCCCCGGTGCTCAGCAGAGGCGAGCGCGCTCCAGCGAACCCGAGAGGCGTTTCGCGAGCTTTCACCCGTCGAGCCGCCGGTGGCAGTGAGCGCGATCCTGCTCCACGAGGCCGCGCGGCGCGCGCCGGCAGCCGCTGCGGTTCCGGCACGCGGAGGCGAGGACGGCTTCTGGGCGCGGCTCAGATCCTGGTTCCGGCCGATCGCGATGCATCCGGCGGCGGCCGCGATCGCGACGCTCGTCCTGGTCGCCGGCGTCGCTGGCACCCTGTACGTGCGGCACGGCGACGAGATGACCGACACGCCGGATCTCGATCGCGCGCCGGTCGCCGCCGCCGAGTCGCCCAAGGCAGAGCAGACTCCGGCTGCGCCTGCGGTCGATATGCCGGTCGCTCCGCCCGCCGAGGCGGAAGCGCAGGGCAACACCGCCGACACCGAGCGCGCCGATCGCGACGGCTACACTGCCGACGTCCTCGGCAGCGAGGACCAGCGCAAGCTGGCGAAGGCGACCGCGAAGCTCGAGGAAGCGCCGGCCGATGAAGCGGCGAAGGAATATTCGATAACGAAGAAGCCGGCGGCCACGCCGCGCAGCAAGAAGGCGAAGCCGGTCGAGAAGGGACCCATCGCCAACGCCGTGAGCGGCGCCGATCCTCTGATCGAGGGCGAGCTGGACATGAAGGGCGGCATCGGCGGTGGCGGCGCGTCGGCGACGCGCGGGCGCGCGGCCGACAAGATGCAGCAGGCGGCTCAGCCGCCGGCGGCGCCGCCGCCGAGCACCAGCAGCTCGACCGCCACCACCGGCAATGCACCGGGCGCGATCGACTTCGCCCAGGACGGCGACAGCGGTGGCTACCGGGTCTACAAGCAGAAGCCGATGACGTCGGCCGAGCTGAAGGCGAGCGAGGGCAAGCTCGGCGCGGCGGTGAAGAAGAAGAACTGCCTGGAAGCGGCGCGCATCGCCAACGACATCCTCGACCGCAACCGCGACTACTACTACAAGAAGGTCGCCGGCCAGACCAAGCCCTGTCAGATGGCGGTGACGGCAGAGACGCGGAACCGCACTGCGCGCCGGGCGAGCAAGAACGTCGGCTCGGGCAAGAACGTCGCGGCGCCGGCCAAGATGAAGGCCGCGCCGGCGAAGGACGAGGCGGCCGAGACCGCCGAGTAGTAGGCTCGCGGCTGATGCCGCGGGTGCTCATCCTGGCAGCCACCACCGCCTATCAGGTGGAGGATCTGACCGCGGCCGCGCGGCGGCTCGGCCTCGAGCCGCTGCTCGGCACCGACCGCTGCCACGTGCTGGCCGAGACCTGGCCGGCCGGGGCACTGGCGCTCGATTTTCGCGATCCGCCGCGCGCCGCGACGCAGGCGATCGACGCCATGGGCGCGTCGCCGGTCATCGGCGTGGTCGCCACCGACGAGAAGACGGCGCTCATCGCCGGCGAGGTGGCGGAGCGGCTCGGGCTGGTGCACGCCTCCCTCGAGGCCGCGCGGATCGCTGCCGACAAGCGCCGCTTCCGCGAGCGGATGCGCGCCGCCGGGCTCGAACATCCCAGCTTCGCGCTGGTCGCGCTCGGCGAGGATCCGCGGCCGGCGGCGCGCGCGATCGGTTATCCGGTCGTCGTCAAGCCGCTCCACCTCAGCGCCAGCCGCGGCGTCATGCGCGCCGATGGCGACGCCGAGCTCGTGGCGCGCGCGGCGCGGCTCGCCCGGCTGCTCGCGGATCCGGCGGTCGCGGCCATCGCCTCCGATCCGGACGCGGCCGGCATGTTCCTGGTCGAGCGGTACGTCCCGGGTCCGGAGGTCGCGTTCGAGGGATTGATGATGGCGGGCGCTCTCCGGCAGCTGGCGCTGTTCGACAAGCCGGACCCGCTCGACGGCCCTTTCTTCGCCGAGACGATCTATGTGACCCCGTCGGCGCTGCCGCAGGCGCGGCAGGCGGAGGCGGCGGCGGCGGTGGCGGCCGCGGCGCGCGCCATCGGGCTCGACGAGGGGCCGGTGCACGCGGAGCTGCGGTTGCCCGCCGGCGGCGCGCCGGTGGTGCTCGAGCTGGCCGCGCGCTCGATCGGCGGCCTGTGCGGGCGGGTCCTCCGCTTCGGCGCCGGCATCGCGCTCGAGGAGGTGGTGATCGCGCATGCGACCGGCCGCGATCCCGGCGAGCTGACGCGGAGCGGCGCGCCGGCCGGCGGCGTCATGATGCTGCCGGTCGCGCGGCCGGGCGTCCTGGCGGACATCCGCGGCGTCGATGCGGCGCGCGCGGTCCCCGGGGTCGTGGATGTGGTCGTCACCGCGCGCATCGGCGATCACCTGGTGCCGCTTCCCGAAGGGCACGCGTACGCCGGGTTCGTCTTCGCCGAGGCCAGCGCACCCGAGGCGGTGGTCGCCGCGCTGCGCGCCGCCTCCGCCGCGCTCGCCTTCGAGGTCCGCCGCCTGCTGTGACGCGCTCGTCAGATCGGCGTGAGCGACACCGCCAGGTCGACCTGCGATCCGCTGCCGGTGAGGTGGAGGACCAGGTCGCGGCGCCAGCCGACCTCGTAGGGCGCCGGGAGCTCGACGGTGCCGAGCGGATCGTCCTGGATGGCGTCATTGTCGATCAGCGCGGCGTCGAGCTGGATGCTGCTGCCGGCGACTGGATCGACCGCGACGATCGCCTCGGCGACGATTCCGTCCGCCGGCCAGCTGGCTCCCTGGGCGATCTCGATGGCGTCATAGCCGGTGCGGTCGAACAGGGTGGCGCTGTCGCGGCCATGGGCGGTCACGCCGCCGAACACCTCGAGGGTGTCGTCGGGATCGTCATCCGAACCGGTCGACACGACCTTGATGTTCTCGAGGGTGACCAGGACCCGCTGCGTGACCCGCTCGCACTCCCTCTGCTGGTACTCGGTGGTGAAGGACATGCGCGCCGGCTCGTTGTCGCGCAGGTAGGCCAGCTTGTAGGCGATGGGCGCGCCCGGTGAGGTGCGGCTGTAATCGCCGCCCGAGCGGATGAACTCGACGATCTCCTCGTAGCTGCCGAGCGAGCGGGCTGCCTCGCCGCCCGACCCGCCCAGTACGTAGGCGGTGACGTGCGCGTTCGACAAGATCTCCTTGTAGGTGACCGAGACCTTGCCGGACACGTCGGCGCCGCCCGAGTACAGGAATTCGAGCGCGGCGCCGACCTCCTCCGCCGAGTAGCTGGACTCGTAGGCGAACATCACGATGCGGCCGAAGGTGACCGAGGAGACATAGAGCGGCGGATTGTCGGCCCCCATCACATCGGCGAGGTCGTCGGCGGTCACGCCGTCGGAGAAGACGCGGGCGGGCGAGGCCGGCTGGTCCAGGTCGACCGTG
>Ga0075425_100009863_pt1 | contig 10169 bp, 9 predicted proteins | sample SoiMethybrSBSTD4_FD_75300 | JGI IMG/M metagenome (GOLD analysis project Ga0075425, IMG submission 75300) | Bulk soil microbial communities from a Populus tree surrounding site in Tennessee, USA - Soil MetaG P. TD hybrid SBSTD4 | ecosystem: Environmental > Terrestrial > Soil > Tree plantation...
GATGACCGAGGTGATGATCCTCGGCATCCTGGTCGCGCTCATCAAGATCGCCCAGCTCGCGACCGTGGAGCCAGGCATCGGCATGTACGCGGTCGGTGGGCTGATCGTGCTCCTGGCCGCAGTCGCGATGACGTCCGACCCGGCCGAGCTCTGGAAACGCGTCGAGTGGGCCGCTCGATGACGGCGATGGCGCTCACCGCGGCCCGTGCGGGACTCCTCTCCTGCGAGGTGTGCCGCTTGCTCTCGCGCCCCGCTACCGACAACGAGCCGGGATACTGTCCGCGGTGCGGCGGCGAGCTGTCGAGCCGCCGCGCTCACTCCATCCAGCGCACCTGGGCGCTCGTGATCGCCGCGGCCATCTGTTATGTCCCGGCGAATGTCCTGCCGGTCCTCACCACCAACGCGCTCGAATCGTCCGAGCCCGACACCATCATCGGCGGCGTGATCCTCCTCTACACCACCGGCTCGTGGCCGCTCGCCCTGCTCGTGCTGATCGCGAGCGTGATGGTGCCGCTCGGGAAGCTCGGCGTCCTCGCCTACCTGCTGATCACGGTGCAGCGCGGCTCGCTCCGCGGCACGCGCGACCGGATCCGACTGTATCGCCTCGTCGACATCATCGGTCGCTGGTCGATGCTCGACGTGTTCGTCGACACGTTCACGGTCGCGCTCGTTCAGCTGCAGCCTCTCATGTCCGTGGAGCCCGGGCCGGGCGTCATCTTCTTCGGAGCCGTCGTCGTGCTGACGATGATCGCGGCCGAAACGTTCGATCCACGATTGATCTGGGACCCGGCCGTGGCCGGCTCCAAAGGAACACGTCATGCCTGAACCCGTCCAGCGTTACGAGATTCCGCAGGCGACCGTCGTGCCGCCGAGGCGCACCCGCATCTCGGTCGTCTGGATCATCCCGCTCCTGGCCGCCGTGGTGGCCATCGGCATCGCGGTCCAGCGCATCCTGAGCGAGGGCCCGACGGTCACGATCATCTTCAAGGCTGCCGAGGGGATCGAGCCCGGCAAGACCGTCGTCAGGTACAAGGACGTCAACATCGGCCAGGTGACGGCCGTCCGGCTCACTCCCGATCACTCCCGGGTGGAGGTGACCGCGAAGATGGCGAAGAGCGCGGCGGGGCTCATGGTCGAGGATGCGCGGTTCTGGGTCGTGGAGCCGCGCGTGACGCTCAGCGGAGTTTCCGGGCTGGGCACGCTGCTCTCGGGCAACTACATCGGATTGGCGACCGGCAAGTCCACGCGAAAGCAGCGGACGTTCACCGGACTCGACGTTCCGCCGATCGTCACCGGCGGCCAGCCAGGGCGACAGTTCGTCCTCAAGGCCGACAATCTCGGCTCGCTGGGCGTGGGATCGCCGGTCTACTACCGCCGGCTTCAGGCCGGACAGATCGTGGCGTACGAGCTCGCGAACGACGGCAAGACGATCGAGCTGAAGGTGTTCGTCAACGCGCCTTACGATCAGTATGTCCACGCCGGCACACGCTTCTGGAACGCGAGCGGGATCGATGTGTCCATGGGCGCGGGGGGCGTGGACGTGCGCATGCAGTCGCTCGTCTCGCTGATCGCGGGAGGCGTCGCGTTCGAGACACCATCGTTCGCCGTGACGGCCGCGGCCGCCGCCCCCGACACGACGTTCACGCTCTTCGGCGACCGGACCACGGCGATGAAGGAACCGGATGCCATCGCGGCCCGCTACGTCCTGCACTTCGACGAGTCGTTGCGCGGTCTCTCCGTCGGCGCGCCGGTCACCCTGCTCGGCCTGCCGGCGGGCGAGGTCACCGCCGTCGGTCTCGACCTCGACCCGAAGACGCTCAACATCCTGGGACGGGTGGAGATCGTGTCATTTCCGGAGCGGCTCGTCGGGCGACTGAGCCGGGAGCAAGCCGGCGCCGGCGAAGCCCTGGTGCGCAGCGAGCAGCAGCGCCACGCGCTCTTTCAGCGTCTGGTGGAGCAGCGGGGGCTCCGCGCGCAGCTGAAGAGCGCAAGCCTCGTGACCGGACAGCTCTATGTGGCATTCGACTACTTCCCGCAGGCGGCCAAGGCGAAGATCGACTGGAGCCAGGACGTCCCGCTGCTGCCGGTAGTGCCGGGCACACTGCCGGACATCGAGGGAAAGCTCACCGGTATCATCGCCAAGCTCGATCGGCTGCCGTACGACAGGATCGGCACCGAGCTCACCTCGGCGCTGGGGAGCCTCAACGGGACGCTGCGCGACGCGAGCATGACCCTGAATCGCATCGACACCAACGTCACACCTGAGCTCAGCGCCACCCTCGACGACGTGCGTCGCGTGCTCGGCACCGCCGACGGGCTCCTGAAGAACGACGTCAACACGACCCTCGCGGATCTGCGGCGGCCGCTGGCGAGCGCCGACACGCTCCTCAAGAACGCGGATACGACCGTGCTGGGCCGGAATGCGCCGCTCCAGCAGGACCTTCGCGACGCCCTGCAGGAGATCACGCTCGCCGCGCGGTCGCTGCGCGTGCTGGCGGACTACCTCGACCGCCATCCCGAGTCGCTGCTCCGGGGCAAGAAGGACGAGAAGCCATGATGCGCGTGCTCCTGGTTCTGGTCGTCCTCGCCGCCGGCTGCGGGTCCTCGCCGGCCTCCCGCTTCTACACCCTCACCCCGGCGCCTCCATCGGCTCCGGCCCCCGCGTCGTCCGATCTTTCCGTGCTCGTCAGCCCGGTCTCTGTTCCGCTCGCCGTCGATCGCCCGCAAATGGTGGTCGCCGTGAGCGCAAACCAGGTCGCGCTGGACGAGTTCAATCGGTGGGCTTCACCCCTCGCCAACAACATCGCTCGAGTCGTCGCCGAGAACCTGGCCGCGACGCTGGGGACGTCCCGGGTGGCGGTGTCGCCGCAGGCGCTGACGTCGGGCGTCGACTATCGCGCCGCCATCGAGGTCCAGCGCTTCGAATCGGCGCTGGGCGAGGCGGCCACGCTGGAAGCGGTCTGGGCGGTGAGCCGCGACGCCGACGGGCGTGCGCGCACGGGACGCACGACCGCGCGCGAGGCGGTGCCGGACAAGACGTATGAGGCGCTCGCCGCCGGTCACAGCCGTGCCGTGGCCCGGCTGAGCCGGGACATCGCGGAAGCCGTGCGAGCGCTCGACGCGTCGCGCCGCTAGAGCGACGGCGGCCCAGCGCCCCGCGGGGGCTCGCGTCCGGCGTCCGACGGGTCAGGCGCTATTGGCCGGCTTGGATCTCGCAGTACTGCTCCTCGGGCAAATAGTCGCCGCCCTGGTCCTGGCAGGTCTGCCTGGCTTGCCGGACCTGAGAGGCGTAGCTGCAGGACTGGTTCTGAGCGTTGTAGGTCCCGCCGTGGGCCTCGCACATCCTCTTGGCACTGAGACGGACCTTATTGCCCGGACGCGTGCCCGCGCCCGAGCCCGTGCCCGCGCACCCGGAGAGCGGCAGCAGCAGCACGGTGGTCAAAGCGGCAACAGCGAAAGCGCGTCGACGATCCATGTGAGCCTCCTCCTCGAGAACACCGATAGTGAATCAACGCTCGTTCGTCCTACTCGCTCGCCCGGTTGTTTCGCTGCGCGTGCATCAGCCGCCCCTCGTCCTCCGGCGAGAGCCTTGAAGTCGAACTCCAGCACGTGCTTGCCGGGAGTGAGCTCGGGACCCTGCCAGCGCACGCGCTTGAGATCCACCAGGTTCCACAGGAACACCGGCTTGTTCTTCACCAGGTAGAAGCCGTAGCCGTTGAACGGCTCGACCTGCGCCAGCTCGGGCTTGGCTTTGACGGCACGAACTGCGGGCTGCCCTGCGTGGTCGTCGCCTGCACGAGCTCGATGATCGCCTTCTTGGCCGCGCCGTCGTTCCAGGACGGGAGTGGGTCCGTTTGCGCGCTGACGTGGATACCCAGAAGCAGCGCCCACGCGGCCAGGATCATCGCCAGCGTGAGGCCGATGCGAGTCGTGCGAGAGAGTGACGCCGGAGTCATCAGCGTTCCCCTTACCGCATCCGCACGAAGACGACTTCGAAGCTCTGTCCCATGGCCGCTTGGAAATACGCTCCTGAGAGCTGGTCGCGTTGCTGATCGTAGATCAGCGTGTATGTGCTGCCGGGATAGCCGGGGGCGCGGAGCTCGACGAGCAGCTTCATCGTCGAGTCGTCACGCGTGGCTTGCGCCCGGGCGATGTTGATCGGCCGGGGATTGAGATATACCGCATCGACCGCGCCGCCAGCTTCGACGCTGCGGATCTCCAGGACGTAGCCGCCGTCAGGGCGAAGCCAGCGGCCATTCAGCCTCCCAAAGCCGGAGTCCGTCGCGAGGGGGACGGCGGCCGGGGACATGGCAAGCGAGGCTGCGCCCCGCGGCCCTCCTGCGCGGATAAGGGTGAAGGCACCAGCAATCGCGACCGTCACGGCGAGCATCACGGCGACGAGAAGCGCTCGCCGATTGCCCGGCTCAACAGGACGCCCCCGCGGTGTCTTGCGTCTGGTCTTGCTCATTCCTGTCGGGAGGGCGCCCGCCACGCCGCGGCGGGCGCCCCGTCAGGAGCGCCCGCCCTGCCTACGGCTGCGCTACTGCCCCCGGTGCTCCCTCAGCATCGCTTCGATCCTCTTCTTCACGGCCTCGAGGTTGAAGGTGGCGGGATCCTGCATCGGCGGATAGTTGATGGCGGTCTCGGCGAGCTTCGCCACGTATTGCTGCACCAGAACGAAACGCCAGAACTCTCGAGCCATGAAGTCGTTCATGTAACCGCCGCCCAGATCGTTGAGGCTCTGGCCGCTGATCGACGGGGTGCGCTCGAAGGGATCCTGACGGATGTTGACCATCGTGGGCATATCCGTCGTCACCTTGGGTCCGGGCCAGCCCTGCGGCTGCTCGTAGAAGCGGAACTTGAAGTCGTCGATGCGGACGGCACCGAGATGGGGCCCGCCGAAATAGAAGACCTCGCGCCGCTTCGATGGGCCTTTGCCCGTCAGCAGGTCCATCTGGTTGTAACCGTCGAGGTGGTTCTTGTACTCGCGATCGCCCAGCTTGACCCCCTTCAGGAGCTGCTCGGTGATGTTGGGGTTGCCGGCGGCAGCCGTCAACGTCGGGTACCAGTCGAGTCCGGAGAAAAGGCCGTTCTCCACGGTGCCCGGCTTGACCACGCCCGGCCAGCGAATGATGGCCGGAACCCGGAAGCCGCCTTCGAAGACCGTCCCTTTGGTGGCCTTGAACGGGGTCATGCCGCCATCGGGCCAGGTGAAGACTTCCGCTCCGTTGTCAGTGGTGAAGATGACGATGGTGTTGTTCGCCTCGCCGATATCGTCCACGTGCTTCAGCAGCGCGCCGACGGAGTCGTCCAGCTGCGCCATGCCGGCTTCCTCGAGGCCGTAGTTCGTCTGGCTGTTCATCATCCCCCGGTACTTCGGAGCCAGGAACGTCCACACGTGCATGCGCGTCGTGTTGTGCCAGACGAAGAACGGCTTGCCGTCCTTCTTGGCCTTGTCCATGAAGTTCGAAGAGGCCTGGACCAATACCTCGTCGAAGGTCGTCATGTGGTACTTGGCCTTGGCGAAGGGCACGTCGTGCATGTTGGGCACGTTGGACATGTCCGGGAACGGCGCCAGCGGTCCCTCGTCGACGATCTTCTGTTTGCCGATCTTGCCCCATCGCGGCATCACGGTGGGATCGTCCTCGGCCGTGGCCCAGCTGTGCACCAGACTGCGCGGGCCGTTCTCCTTGTAGAACTTCTCGTCTGTCGGGAACGAATACCAGTACGGGTCCGACATGGCGTCGAGGTGGTACAGGTAGCCGAAGAACTCGTCGAAGCCGTGCACCGTCGGCAGATATTTGTTCAGGTCGCCGAGATGATTCTTGCCGAACTGCCCGGTGGCGTAGCCTTGCGCCTTGAGGGCAGTGGCGAGCGTGCTGGCCCGGGCGGGGATCCCCACATCGGCTCCCGCCTGGCCGACCGTGGTGAGACCGGTGCGGAGAGGGATCTGACCGGTGATGAAGTTGGCTCGCCCCGCCGTGCAGCTTGCCTCGGCGTAGTAATCGGTGAACATCATGCCCTGCGCGGCCAGCTTGTCGAGATTCGGCGTCTTCCCGGACATGATGCCCCGGTGATAGGCGCCGATGTTGAACCACCCGATGTCATCGCCCATGATGACGAGGATGTTCGGCTTCTTGCCGGGTGTCTGGGCGGATGCCGGTCCGGTGACCAGCGCCACCACCGCGATCAGTGCCAACAACGTCGAACAGAGTCTCGTGATCCGCATTCTCATCCCCTCAGCTTCATCCCGTTTCGTAACAGGTCGCCCACGCCCATGAGTTGAGCCAGCGCCACCCCGCAACTCCTTTCGCTACCGATCGAGCAGTGGCCTTTGCGAATCCTCTCCGCTACTGTTTGCTCACGCCGGCCCGCCTCGTCCAAGTGGACCTTGGTCGTATCGCTTGTCGATGATCAGCTGATCGTCGCCCCAGACGCGTCGTCCTCGCCGAGCTTCACTCCGCAATTCTCCGGCCTGGGACCAAGGCCTCGCTCTGCTGTTCCTCACCGCGTCGATCGGCGCTGCCGCGGTGACGAATGCTCAGCCCGAGCAGGCTCCACCTCCGGCCGCCCATATCACGCCGGATCCCTCCTGGTCGTGGTCGTCCTCGCCGCCGGCTGTGGGTCCTCGCCGGCCTCGCACTTCTACACCCTCAGCGCGGCGCCTCCACCGAGTCCGGCCGCCGCGGCGGTCGATTCATCGGTGCTGGTCGGCCCGGTCTCCGTTCCGCTCGCCGTCGACCGCCCGCAGATCGTCGTGGCCGTGAGCCCCAACCAGGTCTCGCTGGACGAGTTCAACCGATGGGCGTCACCCCTGGCCAACAACATCGCTCGCGTCGTCGCCGAGAACCTGGCCGCGATGCTGGGCACACCGCGGGTGCGGTGTCGCCGCAGGCGCTGACGTCGGGCGTCGACTATCGCGCCGCCGTCGAGGTACAGCGCTTCGACTCGGCACTAGGCGAGGCGGTGCCGTGGCCCGGCTGAGCCGGGACATCGCGGAAGCCGGGCGAGCGCTCGACGCGTCGTGCCGCTGAGCCCGCGCATTACGGTGCAGTGAACGATTGACAAAGCCCTGATGAGCGACGTGCCTAAGCCCAATGTCCAATAGCCAGCGGATCGACACATCCATCATCGTCGTTCGTATCAGCGAACCAGGGAGGGAACGCAGATGTGCAGAGTATCCGGCCACGTATTGCTCGTGCTCGCTCTGGCCGCGGTGGGATGCGCCACCCAGGCTCAGTTTCTCGACGGCAAGCAGGCGGCAGCAATGGATACCGCCGTGAGGCGTGGGCAGTTCGAGATGAACTGTCCGGGTGCGACAGGGACCCTGTTATCCCGAGAGGTCGTCCAGCCGGCCCTGCAAGGGCCGGTCGTGGCCGGACTCCAGCGGGCCGAATACACCATCGGTGTCGCGGGCTGCGACAAGCGGACGACGTTCGTGGTGATCTGCCCCGAAGGTGGGGACGGCTGCTTCGCCACCGGTCCCGGTCGCTTCACGCGGGAATGAGGAGAGCCCACCGATGAGATCATCGCTGCTTCGTGCGCTCTCCTACGTGCGCTCTCCTATGTGTTGCCGATCGCGTTTCTGACCGCGGCGCGCGGCCGCCGCGCAGGGCGGCGCTATGCTCGCCGACCCGCGCCGTGCTGCTCAGCGGCCGCAACTATGTCAGGGATGACTCGACGCGCCACGCTCAAGGCATCCGGACACACGGAGGAACCCGCAAGATGAGCCCAAGAAGCGCATTCGCCATGACGCTGAGAGGTCTCGCCGCGGCCACGGCCCTCGTGTTGACCGCCGGCCCGGGCCTCGCCCAGCAAGCCCGGGGAGTGCCGGGCTCACCCAGCGCTACCACGACGATCACGGGCGACCAGATTCCGGCACCGCCGCAGAAGTTCGGCGGCCGGATCGAGCGCGACGCGTTCAAGTCCAAACCCTACTGGCCCGCGCGCATCGTGCCGCCGAAGGGCGCGCCGAACGTGCTGCTCATCATGACCGACGACGTCGGTTACGGCGCGCCGTCCACCTTCGGCGGCGTGATCCCAACCCCGGCGCTGGACCGGATCGCGCGGGACGGGCTGCGCTACACCAACTTCCACTCGACCGCGCTGTGCTCGCCGACCCGCGCCGCCCTGATCACCGGCCGCAATCACCACTCGACCGGCTTCGGCGTCATCTCGGAGCAAGCAACCGGCTATCCGGGCTACGACAGCATCATCACTCGGGACAAGGCAACCATCGGCAAGATCCTGAAGGACAACGGCTATCGGACCTCCTGGTTCGGCAAGAACCACAACACCCCGGCCTTCCAGGCGTCTGCAACGGGGCCCTTCGATCAGTGGCCGGTCGGCATGGGCTTCGAGTATTTCTACGGATTCATGGGCGGCGACACCAACCAGTGGCAGCCGGCCAACCTCGCCCGCAACACGACCTACATCTATCCGTTCCAGGGCAACCCAGGCTACAACCTCACCACCGCGATGGCCGACGAGGCGATCGCCTACATGAACCAGGTCAACACGCTGACGCCCGACCAGCCGTTCTTCGTCTACTACGTGCCCGGCGGCACCCACGCGCCGCACCATCCGACGCCGGAATGGATCAAGAAGGCCACGGAGCTGAAGCTCTTCGACAGAGGCTGGAACGCGCTGCGCGAGCAGATCTTCGCCAACCAGAAGAAGCTCGGCGTGATCCCGCAGGACGCCAAGCTCACGCCCTGGCCGAAGGACCTGTTGAAGGAGTGGGCCCAGCTCTCGGCCGACGAGAAGAAGATGTTCCTGCGTCAGGTCGACGTGTACGCCGCGTATCTCATGTACACCGACCACGAGATCGGCCGGGTGATCCAGGCGGTCGAGGACATGGGCAAGCTCGACAACACCCTGATCATCTACATCAGCGGCGACAACGGCGGCAGCGCCGAGGGCACGCTGGTCGGCACGCCGAACGAAGTCGCGATGTTCAACGGCGTCGAGGTGCCGGTCGAAGCTCAGCTCAAGGTGTTCTATGACGTCTGGGGATCGGACCAGACCTACAACCACATGGCGGTGCCGTGGTCGTGGGCGTTCGACACGCCGTTCTCATGGACCAAGCAGATCGCGTCGCACTTCGGCGGCGTGCGCCAGGGCATGGCGATCTCGTGGCCCAAGGTCATCACGGACAAGGGCGGGATTCGCCACCAGTTCCACCACGTGATCGACATCGTGCCGACGATTCTCCAGGCCGCCGGGATCAAGCCGCCGAGGGTCGTCGACGGCATCAAGCAGAGCCCGATCGAGGGTGTCAGCATGATGTACACCTTCGACAAGAAGAACGCGAACGCGCCCTCGACGCACAGGACGCAGTACTTCGAGATGTTCGGCGACCGCGCGCTCTACCACGACGGCTGGATCGCCAGCACGAAGGTCATGCGCCCGCCCTGGGTGACGATGGCACCTGCCCGCGATCCGATGAGCTTCCCGTGGGAACTGTACGACCTGCGCAAGGATTGGACGCAGTCGGAGAACGTTGCCGCCCAGTACCCGGCGAAGCTGAAGGAGATGCAGGACATGTTCTGGCGGGAGGCGCAGAAGTATCAGGTACTGCCGCTCGATGCGACGGTGGCGACGCGGCTCGTCACGCCGCGGCCCAGTATCACCGCCGGTCGCGACGTGTTCTCCTGGACCGCTCCGCTCACCGGCACGCCGAACGGCGACGCGCCGAGCATCCTGAACGCGTCGTACACCTTCAAGGCCGAGGTCGAGATTCCACAGGGCGGCGCCGAAGGCATGCTCATCACCCAGGGCGGCCGCTTCGCCGGCTACGGCTTCTACGTGCTGAAGAACAAGCCGGTGTTCGTGTGGAACCTGGTCGACCTGAAGCGCGAGCGCTGGGAGGGCCCCGAGCTCACGCCCGGCAAGCACGTGCTCGAGTTCGATTTCAAGTACGACGGACTCGGCGCGGGCACGCTGGCCTTCAACAACATCTCCGGCATCGGCCGCAGCGGCACTGGCGTGCTCAAGGTCGACGGCCAGGTGGTCGTCACGCAGAAGATGGAGCGGACGATCCCACTCATTCTTCAATGGGACGAGAACCTCGACGTCGGCGCCGACACCGGCACGCCGGTGGACGACAAGGACTATCAGGTCCCGTTCAAGTTCACCGGCAAGATCAACAAGATCACGCTGACGATCGA
>Ga0075425_100009864_pt1 | contig 10169 bp, 5 predicted proteins | sample SoiMethybrSBSTD4_FD_75300 | JGI IMG/M metagenome (GOLD analysis project Ga0075425, IMG submission 75300) | Bulk soil microbial communities from a Populus tree surrounding site in Tennessee, USA - Soil MetaG P. TD hybrid SBSTD4 | ecosystem: Environmental > Terrestrial > Soil > Tree plantation...
CCGGACAAGGTCACGGGAAGGGCCAAGTACACCTTCGACCTCACGGTGCCGGGGATGCTGTGGGGAAAGATGGTGCGCGCCACGGTGCCCGCGGCCGAGATCGTCGGCATCGACACCTCGAAGGCGGAGGCTCTGCCCGGCGTGAAGGCCGTGTGGACGACCGAGTCGCGGACGGTGCGCTTCGCGGGCCAGGACGTGGCCGCCGTGGCCGCGGTCTCGCCGGAGGTGGCGGAGGACGCCGCCCGGCTGGTGCGCGTGACCTACGACGAGCGGCCCTACGTGACCGAGCTGCGCGCGGCCATGGAGCCGGACGCGCCGCTGGTCTACGAGATGGGCCAGCTACCGGGCGACGCGGAGGACGAGACCAAGACGCTCCCGCGCAAGGGAAACGTGGTCGGCCCCAACGTGCCGCGCCGCGGCGGCTCGCGCGGGGACCTCGACAAGGGTTTCGCCGAGGCGGAGGTCGTGGTCGAGGCCACCTACCACGTCCCCGTGCACACCCATGCCCCGCTGGAGAGCCACGGCGTGCTCGCCCAGTGGGACGGGGACAGGCTCACCATCCACGCCTCCACCCAGGGCATCTTCGCCGTGCGCAACGGCGTGGCCGAGGCCCTGGGCATCGATCGCAAGAACGTCACCGTGATCACGGAGCACATGGGCGGCGGCTTCGGCAGCAAGCTCGGGCCGTCCGCCACGGGCAGCGCGTTCGCGGTCGTGGCCTGCCGGCTGGCCAAGAAGGCGGGCGCGCCCGTGAAGCTGATGCTCGACCGCCACGAGGAGCACCTGTGCACGGGCAACGCGCCCAGCGCCCTCATGACCGTTCGCCTCGGGGCGAAGCGGGACGGCGGCCTCACGGCGCTCCACCACCGCGCCTTCGGATCCGCCGGCATCGCCGACGGCGCGGGCAGCGGCGGCCCCGCCGGCGCGCTCTACCAGGACTGTCCCAACGCGAAGATCGAGGAGCACGACGTCTTCACCAACGCCGGCCCCGCCGCGCCGCTGCGGGCGCCGGGCCATCCGCAAGGCGCCTTCGCCCTGGAGTCGGCGGTGGACGAGCTGGCCCACAAGCTCGGCATGGACCCCTTGGACCTGCGCCGGAAGAACGAGTCCAGCCCCGTCCGCCGCATCCAGCACGAGATCGGGGCCAAGGCCATCGGCTGGGAGCGGAGGAACAGGACGCCCGGCCAAGGCCCCGGGCCGCGCAAGCGGGGGATCGGGATGGCCAGCGGCAACTGGTACGTGATCGCGCGGGGCAGCGGCGTGGGGGCCGAGGTCCGCATCCACCAGGACGGCGGCGTGGAGCTGTTCCAGGGCGCCCAGGACATCGGCACCGGCTTCCGCACCGCCATGGCCGCGGTGGTGGCCGAGGAGCTGGGCCTCAAGCCGACGGACGTCAAGGTCAACATCGGCGACACCCGCTACCCGGAGGGACCGGGCTCGGGCGGCAGCAACACCACGAACTCCGTGGCCCCGGCGGTGCGGCTGGCCGCCAACGCCGCGCGCAAGCGGCTGTTCGAGGCGGTGGCGCCGGGGCTGGGCGCCGGGCCCGAGGAGCTGGCCGCGGCGGGCGGCAAGGTCTTCGTGGCCGCGGCGCCCTCGCGCGGCCTCACCTTCCAGCAGGCGGCGGCGAAGATGCCGGGCGAGGTCATCGCGGCCACCGCGGACCGCAAGGAGCAGTTCGAGACCTACCGCAAGGACATCGCCGGCGTCCAGTTCGCCGAGGTGGAGGTGGACGTCGAGACGGGAAACGTGCGCGTCATCAAGGTCGTCTCGGTGAACGACTGCGGCTTCCCCATGAATGCCCTGACCGCGGAGAGCCAGGTCATCGGCGCGATGATCCAGGGCGTCTCGTGGGCGCTGCTGGAGCACCGCATCCTGGACCGCAACGTGGGCACCATGGTGAACCCCAACCTCGAGTCCTACAAGGTGCTGATGCCCGCCGACATGTTCGAGGCGGTGCCCATCCTGACGGAGATCGCCAACGCCGGGAACAACACGTCCGCGGCCGGCCTGGGCGAGCCGCCCATCGTGCCCACGCTCGCGGCCGTGGCCAACGCGGTCTTCAACGCCACGGGGGCACGGGTCCGCTCCCTGCCCATGACGCCGGACCGAGTCCTGGCCGCGCTGGCCGAGGCGAGGAGGGCCGGGGCATGAACCGCTTCGAGCTCGCCCGCGCCACCAGCCCGGCGGCAGCGCGCGACCTGCTGGCGGAGAAGCCGGGCAGCGTCTTCAAGGCCGGAGGCATCGATCTCATCGACCACCTCAAGGAGCACCTCGTCGAACCGCCACGGGTGGTGGACCTGAAGACCATCCCCGGCCTGGACGGGATCACGGCGGCGGCGGACGGGAGCCTGCGCATCGGTCCGCTCGCGACGTTGGCTCGGGTGGCGGCGGACGCCGGCGTCCGCAAGAGCCATGCGGCACTGGCCCAGGCCTGTGCCGAGGCGGCGTCGCCGCAGATCCGGAACGTGGCCACCGTGGGCGGGAACCTGCTCCAGCGGCCGCGCTGCTGGTACTACCGCCTGGAGTCGTACAAGTGCCTCAAGAAGGGCGGCGACGTCTGCTTCGCGGTGGGCGGCGAGAACCGCTACCACGCCGTCTTCGGCGGTGGTCCGTCCTACGCGGTCCACCCCTCGAACGCGGCCGTGCCGCTCGTGGCCTTCGGCGCCTCGTTCATCCTGGAGGGCGAGCAGGGCAGCCGCACGGTTCCCGCCTCGGAGTTCTTCACGTCTCCTGCAAAGGACCCCGAGCGCGAGAACCAGCTCCGGCCCGGGGAGATCCTCACCGAGATCCTCGTCCCGGCGGCCGCGGGCGTGAGGTCCACCTACCAGGACGTCCGCGAGCGCGCGGCCTTCGACTGGCCGCTGGTATCGGCGGCGGTGGCGCTCAAGGTCGAGGGCAACGTCGTGCGCGAGGCGCGGGTGGTCCTGGGCGCCGTGGCCCCCGTCCCCTGGCGCTCGGCCAAGGCGGAGCAGGCCCTGGTGGGCAAGCCGCTCGAGGAGGCGACGGCCGCGGCGGCGGCGCGCGCCGCCGTCTTCGGGGCCACGCCCCTCTCCGACAACGGCTACAAGGTCGGACTCGTGCAAACGCTGGTCCGCCGCGCCCTGATGTCGATCGCTTGAGGCGGCCATGAACGAGGATGTGAAGGACGTGCCCGTCTGCCGGCGGCTGCGGACCAAGATGTACTACGTGATGGGACGGGACCACGTGGACCTGCGCGAGCCCTCGCCAACCGCGCAGTACTGGTGCGCCCGCACGACCACCGTCCTCGGCCCCGACGACGTCTATTGCAGCCCGAGGACCTGCCAGCCCGGCCGGGCCTGCTTCGAAAAGGAGTAGGGCTTACTGACGAGTCACCCCGGGGTCCTCTCCGGGCGCAGCGTGGACGGCCGGTCTACTCGAGCTGCGCGAGCGCCTTCTTGGCCAGCTCGCCCTGCGGCGTCGCCGGTGACAGCTCGACGACCTTCTGCAGGTCGGCGCGGGCTTCGGCGACCTTCCCGAGGTGCACGTATGCCAGCCCGCGGCGCAGGTAACCGTCGACGTGGCTGGGGTCCTTGGCGATGGCCTTGCCGAACCAGACGACCGCCTCGTCCACCACGCCGGCATTGAGCAGGCCCACGCCGATGTTGAAGAACATGTCGGGGTCGGTGATCTTGCGCTCGTCGAGGGCGGCCAGGATCTCGCGCCCTTTCTCCGGCTGCCTGGCGTCGAAAGCGGCCTGCGCGGCGATGGCGCGGATCTGCGCGTCCTCCGGCTCGGCCGCCAGCACCTTCAGGAGGTATTCGAGGCCCTTCGCGTAGTCCTTCTGCTGGATGAACGTGAACCCGATCTGCTGGTTGATACGGGGCGCGAGGTCGGGGCGGAGTGCGAGGAGCTTCTCGTACTCGGCGCGAGCCTCCTCGTAACGGCCTTCGTCGTACGCCTTCTCCGCCTTCTCGTGTGCCGCCTTCACCTCGGGGGGCAGACCGGTGGCCGCCGGCTGCGCCCGCTCCAGCTTCACCTCGATCGGTGGTGTGCGGACGGTCTCGGACACGTTCACGCTGAGGCTGCGCGGCGTATACCCGGGGGCGGTGATGTCCACGTTCCACTTCCCGCCGGCGAGCCCGAGGATCGCCCACCTGCCCTTCTTGTCGCTCTTGAGCTCGGTGCCCCCGCGGTCGGGCAGCTCGAGCTTGACCACGGCGTCGGTGACCGGCTTGCCGTCGGGATCCGTCACCTTGCCTTCCACGCGGCCGGTCCCGCCCCGCCAGTCCTGGGCGCCGAGCGGCGCGGCCAGCAGGGCGACGGATAAGGCGATCACTCCCCGGGAAACTCGCATCGATCGACCTCCCTCTGGATCATGGCGAGCGCTGCGCCGCCAGCCGGCGACTCAGGGCGCCGGCGCCCGGTCGCCGTCGCCTTCCGCGGCCTCGGCCGCGCGCACTCGCAGCAGCGAGTAGGATTCCAGCCGGGTGCCCGCTTCGCCGATGCCGATGCGCAGCGTGTAGTCTCCGGGCGGGACGCTCTCGGGCGTGTAGCCGAGCAGGTAGGTGCGTCGGCCGTCCGGCGCACGTGAGAACTTCAGGATGCGGATCGGACCCGCCGGCAGGGACACTCCATCGGGTCCGGTGAGCGAAGACTGGATCTCGAGGCCGGCGGCGGGATCGGCCGGCCGGTCCGGCTCGTAGGCGAACAGCGCGAGCTTCTCCGTCGTGCCGCTGCGGACCTCGAAGCTGGTGCGCGGCACGAACGCGGTCCCTTCGATCACGAACGGCCACTCCGGCCGGGCGCCGCCGCTCCTGGTCATCTCCATCGCCAGCCACGCATCCGCCTCGTCCATGACCACCGGCGGCAGCAAGAAGCCGGCCTGGGCGTCGTAGCGCGGCACCGTGATGTCCATGAACTGCACGCCGGCCGTCCCGCGTTGGGGGTCCTGCGCCATCAGCCGCAGCGTGTACTTGCCGGTCGGTACGCTCAAGGTGCCGAAGACCGAGACGCCACGCGCGCGGCCCTGCGGGTCGGCCTGCCCGGGATCGATGCGGGCCAGTTGCGCGAGGTGGTCGTGAACGGTGCCGTCTTCCGCCACCGCGTAGACATAGATCTCGAGTTCGATGGGCGTGCGGTCGGCCCGCGGCAGCGAGCTCTTCGGCACCTGCACGACCAGGCCGAGGGTCTGGCGCTCGCCCGGCGAAGGGAAGGGAAGGCACAGCACCGAGAACGGGAGGTCGTTGGAGCCGGCTCCGGTGACGACGAGCTGGGCCGCCTCGAACTGGCGCTGCAGCGGCCCGCGCTCCGCGGCGGGAACCCCTTCGTGGTAGCCGGCACGGTGCGACAGCCTCACGCTCTTCCGCGCGACCTTGACCTTCACCTTGTGGAACGCCCCCGGTCCCTTCTCCGCTGCCGGCTGGAAGCCGAGGACGTAGTACCGGCTTGTCATGTCCAGCATCTCCTGGAGCACCGGGCCCAGGTCGTTCGCGTCCTTGAAGAACCGGCCGCCCGTCTGGGCGGCCAGGTAGCCGAGGGACTCCCGCCCCCCGGTGTCCGTCTCGTGCGTGGGCCGCACCTCCAACTCGGTCAGCGAGTGATCGAAGCCGAGCCCGGCGACGTCGATGGAGTGGACCACCGCGTCGGCGGCCGAGAGGTTGCGGGTCGCCTCGTCGAGCAGGTCGCGGATGCGCGTGCTGCCGTATTGCGCCTGGGGGTCCACGTCCCACAGCCGTCCTTCCGCGATCGCCTGCGCGTTCTCGCGCTGCTCCAGCCCGCCTCTCTCGCCGACCAGGACGCGAGCGTCGAAGCCGGACGAGAAGTAGAGGACCTGCTTGCGCCCTTCGACGCGGCGCAGCGCCGTGGCCAGGTCACGGAAGCTGTTGACCAGCATCGTCACGTTGGCGTGGTAGCTCTGAAGGTCGGCCGCCCGCATCCGCCGCATGATCGGTACGAGCATCGACTCGGCGAGCAACTGTCCGGGAGTGTCGGAATCGGCCCGCATGCCGGCGAGGGGCACGTCCGTAGCCATCAGGTCGGCGGCCAGGCCGAGCGGGTCCGTGATCCGGCTGATCGAAGGCACCCCGAGCGTCGCGATGGCGTGGGCCAGCAGGCCGCGGTCCTCGGTGAAGTTCGCCACCATACGGATGCCCCGGTTGGCGTCGAAGGTGGCCACCGCCGCCAGGTCCGACGGTGTCAGCTTCGTGCGCACGAACTCGATCGCCGCCGCCCGAGCGCGGCGCAAGCCGCCCGCCTCGGTGAACGACTTGTCGAACAGCAGAAGAAAGCGCCGCCGCGCTGCCGAAGCCTCGCGGATCTGCTCCAGGTCCTCGGCGGACGTGGTGTCGACGTAGCGGAACGACACCACCTCGACGGGCTTGCCGTCCTCGTAAAGCGTGAAGTCCTCCGGCCGCAGGCCGCGCACCGCCTGTCCCGAGGAATCGGCCACGAACACCGGCAGCAGGACGAGGGAGACCTGGCTCGAGAAGACGGGCGGTTTCGCGCTCTGCGCCGCTCGCAGGGGACTCACGGCGAGCAAGAGCGCCGCGCAGAACGCGAGGCGGACAGACGGTTTCAGGGTCGATCTCGGCACGGCCCGAAAGCTTCCGGCCATCGGAACACGGCTGCTGGTGCGTTGTAAAGGGAGATCGCGTCCAAACAGTTGGATAGGAAGCCGCCGCCGTCCAACCGATTGGATTATTGGCCGCTCGGCGCTGACGGATGTCCTTCAGAGACAATCAGTTACTGTCCGAAGGCCGTGGCACGAGCATTGCTATTCTGCAGACGGCTCCGTCCCCAACTGCAACGCTGTCAAGGAGGAACGATGAGAACATCAATCGTTCTGGCGCTGGGGCTACTGGTGGCCCTGGCTCCAGGCGCATTCGCGCAGATCTCGGGAGGCAACATCTATGGCACCGTCACCGACGACTCCGGCGCCGTGTTGCCGGGCGCCGCGGTCAGCCTCTCGAGCGAGCTCGGCACCAGGAGCACGACGACGGGAACCCAGGGCGAATTCCGCTTCCTGAACCTCGAGCGCGGCCGTTACAAGGTCACGGTGACGATCACCGGCTTCACGACCGTGAACCGCGACGTCGAGGTGGTCACGGGAGAGAACGTGAACATCATGTTCCCGCTCAAGGTGGCCGGCGTCGCGGAGACCATCACCGTCACCGCGGAGACGCCGCTCGTCGACGTCAAGAAGCGCGGCACCGCCACCACGCTGACCGCGGAAGAGCTGGGCCAGGTTCCAAACGCACGAGACCCCTGGGGCGTCCTAAGGGTGGTGCCCGGCGTGCTGGTCGACCGGGTGAACGTCGCGGGCAACGAGAACGGGCAGCAGGCTTCCGCGGCCGGCAAGGGCAGCACCACCACCGACAAGGTGTGGAACCTGGACGGACTGAACATCACCGACATGTCCGCCACCGGCGCCTCGCCTGGCTACTACGACTTCGGGGCCTTCCAGGAGATCACCGTCACCACCGGCGGGGGCGATCTCAACGTCCAGACGGGCGGCCTCGGCATCAACCTCACCACCAAGCGCGGCACCAACAAGTTCCATGGCGGCGTCCGCGGCTTCCTGGCCCATGACGACATGGCCTCCAACAACACGCCGGACAGCCTGGCGAACGACTCACGGCTTTCGAGCGGGCTCGCCACCGGCAAGGGCGATCACCTCCAGCAGATCACGGATTATGGCTTCGACCTCGGCGGCCCGATCATCAAGGACAAGCTGTGGTTCTACGGCACCTACGGCAAGCAGGACATCCGCAACGTCCGCCTGACCCAGACCTACGACAAGACCCTGCTGCCCTCGTACAACATCAAGCTGAACTGGCAGGCCACGAGCGACACCATGGTGTCCGCCTTCTACTTCGTCGGCAAGAAGCAGAAGTTCGGCCGCGCCGTTGGGTTCCCGGTCAACGAGACGGACGACTTCCTCTGGAACCAGGACAACGCCTACGTGGACGGCGGGCTGCCGGGCGGGCTGTGGAAGGCCGAGATCAACCACACCTTCTCGCCCAACTTCTTCATGAACGCCAAGGCCGCCTACTACGATACCGGCTTCGGCCTCTTCGCGCGCGGCGGCTCCGACAAGACCTACACCCTCGACTACGTGGAGGGCGAGGCGATCGGGTCCTACCAGACCTACCAGGCCATCCGGCCGCAGAAGACGATCAACCTGGACGGCAACTACTTCTTCAGTGGCATGGGCGGCAATAACGAACTGAAGTTCGGTTTTGGGTTCCGCAACGCCAGCACCCACTCGGCCTCGCACTTCAACGGCAACCAGCTCGCCGGGATCATCAACTGCGCGCCCGCTGCAGACTGCGCCCCCGGCGACAACGTCGCCTATGTGTGGCGCGATGGCATCACCGACTACGGCGGCAAGTACTGGAGCGGCTACCTGGGCGACACCTTCTCCAAGAACCGCTTCACGCTCAACGCCGGGATCCGCTTCGACCGCCAGACGGCGAAGAACTTCGCCAGCGAGGCGCCGGCGAACGCGAGCTTCCCCGAAGTCGTTCCGGCCGTGCGGTTCGAAGGCTCCGATAACCTCGTCGAGTGGAACACGCTCTCCCCGCGGGTGGGGCTGAGCTACGCCCTCGACGACGCTCGCAAGACCGTCCTCCGCGCCTCGTACGCCAACTACGCCGAGCAGCTCGCCTTCGGGGACGTCACCGACGAGAACCCCATCGTGTACGGCTACCTGGCCTACGCCTGGAACGACGCCAACAACGATCGCTTCGTGCAGCCGGAGGAGGTCGACCTGGGCAACTTCCTGTACAACTTCAACGTCGATCCCGACGAGCCCGGCTCGCTGACCGCGGTCAACAGGATCGACCGCGACCGCAAGCCGAAGCGGGACAACGAGGTGGTGGTGGGCATCGACCGCGAGGTGGCGGCTAACTTCGCCGTCGGAATGGCCTACACCTGGCGCCGCGCCACCGACTGGTCCTATCGCCCGTGGCTGGCGGCACCGTGCCCCGACTCCACCAACTGCCAGATCATCACACCTACCGACTACATCCCGAACCCCCCAACCACGTCCAACGGCTTCACGGCCTCCACCTCCTCGCCGGACCCCGACCTGATCGACGCCGGCGGCGGAGGCCGCGTGCGCACCAACACTGATGGATATCACACTACGTTCAACGGCCTCGAGCTCACGGCCACCAAGCGCCTCTCCAACCGCTGGATGGGCCGCCTGGCCGCCTCCTGGAACGACTGGACGGAGCACTGGGACGGCACGCCGTATGGCGTGCACCGCACGGAATCCTCGGGGATGGTCAGTCCTACCGAGTGGGACGCCCTCGTGCAGGACGGCCAGGTGGCCTTCCTCTCCGGCGGTTCGGGCAAGGCGAGCTTCTACACGAGCGTGAAGTGGCAGTTCTACGCCAACGGCCTGGTCCAGCTCCCCTGGGGGTTCGACCTCTCCGGGGGTGTGTTCGGCAAGCAAGGTGGCGTGTATCCGATCAGCGTCCGGCTCAAGGCTGGTAACGACGGAACCGTTCCGTCCCTCGCCGTGCCCGCGATCGACAGCACTCGGTTCGACAACGTCTGGGACGTGGACACCCGCCTGGCCAAGAACTTCAAGTTCGGGGACGCCAGCGTGACGCTCAGCGCCGAGGTCTTCAACCTGCTGAACAACAACGTGGTCATGTCGCGGTATCGGTTCGCCAACTCCGGCAACTTCACCAACACCGATCAGGGCGCCGAGCCCGGCATGGGCCGCATCGAGGAGATCCTCGCCCCGCGTGTCGTCCGGCTGGGGATCCTCTTCAGCTTCTAGCCGCAGACGTCCGTCTCATCCGGCCCCGGGGGGAACCCCGGGGCCGTTTTTCTTGGTGCACCCGACTGCGGGCCCGACGTGGTCGCAGCCGCGAGTCGGAGGGCAGCGTATACTGCCATCCCACATCCAGCGCTCGTCGCCCCGGAGGTCAACCATGAGCGCCAAGCCGACCGCGAGCGCACTCGTAATCGTGAGCGCGCTGGCCGGCGCGCCCAGGCCGGCGGAGCCGCAGGTGCCGCCGCCGCCGGTGTTCGGAGTCGACGTGCGGGTCGTCGCGGTGCCCGTGTTCGTGACCGACAAGTCCGGACGAGCGGTGCCGGGCCTCACCGCCGACGACTTCGAGATCGAGGACGCCGGCCGCAGCGTGCCCGTCGCGGGTTTCCTGACCGTCGACGCGGGCGTGCCCGCACCGCCC
>Ga0075425_100009865_pt1 | contig 10168 bp, 9 predicted proteins | sample SoiMethybrSBSTD4_FD_75300 | JGI IMG/M metagenome (GOLD analysis project Ga0075425, IMG submission 75300) | Bulk soil microbial communities from a Populus tree surrounding site in Tennessee, USA - Soil MetaG P. TD hybrid SBSTD4 | ecosystem: Environmental > Terrestrial > Soil > Tree plantation...
GCGACGTAGACGGAGATCGTCGAGCGCTGCTGCGAGATCGAGACGACGAGCGCTCCGGTCTGTTTCGCGACGCGCTCGGCCGTGCGGTGCCGTGTTCCGGTCTCGGCCGACGGGATCGTCGGATCCGGCATCAGCTGGACGTTCGCGTAGGCGATCTTCGTCAGGGTCGGGTTGACGATGATCGCGCCGTCCATCTTCGCGAGCTCGTAGAGGAACTGTGGCGTGAACGGCTGGTCGAGCCGCATCCCGCCGGAGTAGAGGAACGAGAGCTCGGCCGGATCGCCGATCACGATCAACGCCCCCTCCCGCGAGCGGATGACGTCGTCGATCGCCTGCCGGAGCTCCGTGCCGGGCGCGATGCGCTCGAGCGCGCCCAGCAACTGCGGATCGCGGCGCGGATCGTCCTCGGAGGGAGTCCGCGTGAACCCGAGAGCGGTGGCGGCTTGTGACTCCGGCATCAGTGCACCAGCGCGTTAGTTTGCCACGTCAGCCCGCGAGCTCAGGCTCGGGCGCCGGGGCGGCCTCACGCCGCCCGATGGTCGCCGTGACGAGCCCGAGGAGGATGCAGCCGGCGCCGGCAAGCTGCAGCCAAGACGGCGATTCGTTCACGATCAGCGCCGCGAAGATGACCGAGCAGACCGGCTGGAACGTGAGCAGAATCGACGTCGTCACCGCCGGAAGGCGCGGCAGCGAGGTCGAGATCAGCAGCCAGCCGAGCACCTGCGAGGACAGCGCGAGCAGGATCAGCCAGCCGATCGCCGCCCACGAAGGCGTCAGGTCGAGGTCGCCGACGACGGCCCCGATCGCCGCACAGCCGATTGCCGACGCAAACGTCGCCGTGAACAGCGGCCCGGCCGGTCGCCTCAGGTCGCGGCTGCCTTCGCGCAACGCGAGCAGGAAGCCGGAGTACGCGAGCCCGGTGAGCAGCCCGTAGAGGACGCCGAGCCCCGGGTTCGATCCGTACGCCCCGCTCTCGAGCACGCCGGAGATCAGGAGCACACCGAAGCCGACGACCGGGATCGCCGCGAGCGAGGAGCGTTGCGGCCGCTCGCCGAGCATTGCCCATGCAAGCAGCCCGACGAGGACGACCTGCGTATTGCCGAGAACCGTCGCCAGGCCTGCGCCCACCTGCTCGATTCCGTTGTGCCACAGGATCAGGTCGGCGGCGAAGAACGCGCCCGCCAGGCAGGCGAGTCGCACCGCGCGGCGCGGCGGCTTGCCGTAGCGGCGTGCCTCCCGGTGTGCGAGCACCCAGAGCGGCGGCAGGGCAAACAGGCAGCGGTAGAACGCCCCCGTCGACGGGGACACGTGCGAAAGCCGAAACAGGATGCCGGAGAACGCGATCGCAACCGCGCCGACGAGCACGGCCAACACAGGCCTCTGGCCGACGCCGCGCAGCACGGCGACACGCTACCGCTACGGGCCGTAGCCACCTCCATAGCCACCGGTTGACGTCGGTGGCGGCGCGCCCGAGCCGGCTGAGACGGTCGCTACGCGCCAGACGCCGACGTCCTTGAAGCCGTTGCCCGTCACGTCGCCGCGCGCCTTGTCCCGGACGAACGCGTACAGCGGGCCGCCGCGATACGCAACCTGCCGCCGGCCGTCGGGACGCTTCACGACACTGAGGTGGGCGACGCCGGTGGCGACTGCGCCCCTGGCGATCGTCAGCGGCTTCCAGAGCGACAGACACGTCTTCGTGGTGCAGACGAACCTGCCGTTCCGCTCGACGCTCAGGCTGTACAGCGACATGCCTTTGCGGTTGACGAGGATCTTCTTGCCGAGCTTTTTGTTCGTTGCCGTCATGACGACACGAACGTGCTCCGCACCGTCAGCGCGGATCGCGTAGAACGCGGCGACCGCGCCAAGCAATGCGACGAGTGCAACTGCTGCCCCGAGACGAGTTGCGGCCCTTTCCATGAGAGCCTCCCGGGTTGGAGTGAACGTCTATGCAGGTCTACGACCGAGGCGCCGCAACGGATTCCGTCGCGTGACGAACTAGACGAGCGCCGCCGCGATCGCCTTGCCGAGCGTCTCGGTCCCGGTCGGCGTGATCACGTGCTTGATCCCCAGCTTCGTGCACTCCTCGAGGCGCCGCTCCGCCTGTGCAGCTTGCCGAAGGCGACCCGTCAGCCCGATTTCCCCGAAGGCGGCGAGGCCGTCCTTCGTCGGCGTCCCCTTCGCGGCCGAGGCGATTGCCAGCGCAACCGCGAGGTCCGCCCCGGGCTCGTCGATCCGCACACCGCCGGCGACGTTGACGAACACGTCGGCGGTCCCGAGCGCTACGCGAGCGTGCCGGCCGAGCACGGCGACGATCATCGCGAGCCGTTTCGGATCGACACCCGTCGCAACGCGCCGCGGCATGGCGAGATCGGTCGGCGCGACGAGCGCCTGGATCTCGAGCAGGATCGGGCGAGTTCCTTCGAGCGCGCACGCCACCGCCGAGCCGACCTCGCTTCCTGCGGAGCGGCCGAACACCTCCGACGGATCGGGCACCCCGACCAAGCCCGTACCGGTCATCTCGAAGACGCCGATCTCGTTCGTGGAGCCAAACCGGTTCTTCGTCGCGCGCAAGACGCGGTGCGCGTGGTAGCGGTCGCCTTCGAACTGGAGCACACAGTCGACGAGGTGCTCGAGCACCCGCGGGCCGGCGACCGATCCGTCCTTCGTCACGTGGCCGACGAGGATCGTCGCGACGCCGAGCTCCTTCGCCGTGCGCATCAGGCGCGCCGCCGCCTCCCGCACCTGCGCCACAGAGCCCGGGGCCGAGCCGATCTCGGCGGCATGGAGGGTCTGCACGGAATCGATCACGCACACGGCCGGACGCTCGGTTTCGAGCGTGGAGCACACGGTCTCGAGCTCCGTCTCGGCGAGAATCTCGACGCGCCCGGCGCCGCCGAGCCGCTCGGCGCGAAGCTTGACCTGGGCGACCGATTCCTCGCCGGTGACGAGCAGCGCGCGGCGCTGCTCCGACATCTCCGCGAGCGCGGTGAGCAGGAGCGTCGACTTGCCGACGCCGGGCTCACCCCCGACCAGCACGAGTGAGGCGGGAACGAGGCCGCCGCCGAGGACGCGGTCGAGCTCCGCAACGCCCGTCGAGATCCGCGCGGCCTCGGTCGCCTCGACGTCGACGAGGCGGAGCAGCGGCTGCGGCGGCGCTTTCGCGCCGGGCGCGCCGACGACGTCCTCGATCAGCGTTCCGAAGGCGTTGCAGCCCGGGCATTTCCCGAACCACCGCCCGGCGGAATAGCCGCAGTCGGTGCAGGCGTAAGTGACGGCAGGCTTGGCGATTCAGCCATCCTAGGAGCGGGTCCTGACGACGGTAGTGTCGGGTCTGTGTCGATACGCGAACGAATCTTCGCCGCCGTCTACGACCCGCTCAGCGCGCGCACCGAGGAAAAGTTCGGCGCGGAGCTGAAGCGCAAGCTGCTCGTGAATGCGCGCGGCCGGGTGCTCGAGATCGGCGTCGGGACCGGCCTCAGCTTCGCGCACTATCCGCCGGAGGTCGAGCTCGTCGGCGTCGACCCGTCGGCGCCCATGTTGCGTCGCGCGCGGGCCCGGGCCGCGCAGCTCGGCCGCGGCGTCACGCTGATCGAGGCACCGGCCGAGGAGCTGCCGTTCGAGGAGAGCTCGTTCGATACGGCCGTGAGCCTCGCCGTTCTCTGCTCGGTGCGCGACCCGGCGCACGCTCTCCGAGAGCTACGGCGAGTGCTGCGTCCGGACGGCCGCTTCATCTTCTTGGAGCACGTGCGGTCGGAGGACGCGAAGCTCGCACGCTGGCAGGACCGCCTCGAGCGTCCCTGGGGATGGGTCGCCGGCGGCTGCCACCCGAACCGTCCCACGCTCGAGCGGATCGAGTCGGCGGGCTTCGAGCTCGTCGAGGTCGAGCACAAGGATCTGCCCGAGGTCCCGCGGCTCGTGCGACCGAATGTCATGGGGTGGGGACGCGTCTAGCGCTCGTCGAAGCCGACGTGGCCGGACGCGCCGTCCTGCAGGTGGTCCATCGCCGGGAGTGTCAGCGCCGCGAGGGCGACCCCCGCGACGATCGACAGCGTCGCTGCGGCAATCCTGACGGAGATCCCCGGCACGCGTCGCCGCAGAGCGCGCCACAGCAACCCGACGCGCGTGAGGAAGTGCACGGCGAATGCGCCGCCCCAGACGACGAAGCTCGCCTTGTGCAGACCGACGAGGCTGCCCTGCGTCTGGCCGAGCACCAGCAGCGCCACGCCCGTCCCGAACAGGACGATCGTCGAAGCGACGAGCACCGGCGCGACGACGAGCCGGATCGCCAGCTGCGGCGGCCCGCGGCGGACGTACTCCTCGCGGGCGGCGTAGTAGCGGACCATCCGCCAGCCCGCGCTCGCGAGCTTCACGGCGACGACCGGCACGAGCAGCATGCCGATGAACGCGTGCACGGTCAGCAGGGAGCGAACGTTCAGCAGCGTTGCGGCCTCAGCCAGGAGCAGGGGCACCAGCAGCGCAGCGACGATCGCCGTCAGCTGCTCGTTTCCCCCACTACCGCCGAAGCGGCGCACGCCGTTACTCGGGCGCGAGCTCTTCGTCCGTCTCGTCGGAGGGCTGTACCGGCGGGACTGTGACCTTCTCCGGTGTGACCTCGCCCGGGATGACGGTCATGTCGACTTCCTCCGTGTCGCCCTTCCGCGCCACGAGGATCGTCGAGCCGGCCTCGAGCGAGCGGCCGAGGACGAAATCGGCGAGCGGATCCTCGATCACACGCTGGATTGCACGGCGCAGCGGCCGGGCACCCATTGCGGGGTCGTAGCCCTTCTCGACCAGCAGCTCCTTGGCCTCGTCCGTCAGCTCGATCGCAACCTCGTGAGTCGCCATCTGCTCGCGGACGCGCTTCATCTGGATGTCGACGATGGTGAGGATCTCTTCCTTCGTCAGCTTGTGGAAGACGATGACCTCGTCGATGCGGTTCAGCAGCTCGGGCCGGAAGACCTTCTTGAGCTCGCCCATGACGCGGTTCTTCATGTCGTCGTAGGACATGCCCGTGTCGTCGCCCATCGAGAAGCCGAGGCCGACGTTCTTGGAGATCTGGGCGGCGCCGATGTTCGAGGTCATGACGATGATCGTGTTGCGGAAGTCCACGCGGCGGCCCTGCGCGTCGGTGAGCTTCCCCTCCTCCAGGATCTGGAGCAGGATGTTGAACACGTCCGGATGCGCCTTCTCGATCTCGTCGAGGAGCAGCACCGAGTACGGCTTCCGACGCACGGCCTCGGTGAGCTGGCCGCCTTCGTCGTACCCGATATAGCCCGGGGGCGAGCCGACGAGCCGGGACACGGAGTGCTTCTCCATGTACTCCGACATGTCGACCTGGATCATCGCGTCCTCGTCGCCGAACAGGAACTCGGCGAGCGTGCGCGCCAGCTCCGTCTTCCCCACGCCCGAGGGGCCGAGGAAGATGAACGAGCCGGTCGGCCGCTTCGGGTCCTTGATGCCTGCACGCGCGCGGCGGATCGAGCGCGAGACGGCGACGATCGCCTCCTCCTGCCCGATCACGCGCTTGTGCAGCTCGTCCTCCATGCGCGTCAGGCGCGCGGACTCGGCCTCGGTCAGCTTGAAGACCGGGATCCCCGTCCACATCGAGACGATGTCCGCGATCTCGTCCTCGCCGACCTCGGGTTGCTCGGTCTCGGCCTCGTTCTGGCGCCAGTTCTCCTCGAGCTCGCGCTTCTTCTGCGTCAGCTTGCGCTCCTTGTCGCGCAGCGACGCGGCCTTCTCGAACTCCTGGTTCTCGATCGCGTCTTCCTTGTCCTTCCGGACCTTCTCGATCTCCTCCTCGAGCTCCCGGTAGCGGGGCGGCGCGCTCATAGTGCGGATGCGCATGCGCGAGCCGGCCTCGTCGATCAGGTCGATCGCCTTGTCGGGAAGATGGCGGTCCTGGATGTAGCGGTCCGCGAGCGACGCCGCGGCGTGCAGCGCCTCGTCGGAGATCTTGCAGCGGTGGTGCGCCTCGTAGCGGTCGCGCAGCCCGCGCAGGATCTGCACGGTGTCGTCGACCGACGGCTCGTCGACGCGGATCTGCTGGAAGCGCCGCTCCAGCGCCGCGTCGCGCTCGAGGTACTTGCGGTACTCGTCGAGCGTCGTCGCGCCGATCGTCTGCAATTCACCGCGGGCCAGGGCCGGCTTGAGGATCGACGCTGCGTCGATAGCACCTTCCGCCGCACCGGCGCCGACGAGGTTATGCAGCTCGTCGATGAACAGGATGATGTCGCCGCGCTGCTGGATTTCCTTCATGACCTTCTTCAGCCGCTCTTCGAACTCGCCGCGGTACTTCGAGCCGGCGACGAGCGCGGCGAGGTCGAGCGAGTAGATCTGCTTCCCCTTCAGCAGCTCGGGCACCTGGCCGTTGGCGATGCGCTGTGCGAGACCTTCGACGACGGCGGTCTTGCCGACGCCGGGCTCGCCGATCAGCACGGGATTGTTCTTCTGGCGGCGCGAGAGGATCTGCATGATCCGCTCGATCTCGGTCTGGCGACCGACGACCGGGTCCAGCTTCCCCTCGCCGGCCTGCTTCGTGAAGTTGCGGCCGAACTGGTCGAGCAGCTTCGAGCTCTTCGCCTTCTCGCCCGGCGCGGCGGCGCCGCCCTGCTGGCGGCGGCCGGGACCGGAGAGCATGCGGATGATCTCGTTGCGGATCTTGTCTGCGTCGGCGTCGAAGTCGAGCAGGATGCGCGCCGCGACGCCTTCGTTCTCGCGCACGAGGCCGAGCAGGATGTGCTCGGTGCCGATGTAGTTGTGGCCGAGGCTCAACGCTTCGCGCAGCGCGAGCTCCAGGACCTTCTTCGCGCGCGGCGTGAACGGGATCTGCCCCGTCGTGACCTCGTCACCCTGGCCGACGATGCGTGCGACCTGCGCGCGCACTTCCTCGACCGTGATGTCGAGCGACTCGAGCACACGCGCGGCAAGCCCTTCCTCTTCGCGCAACAGCCCGAGCAGGATGTGCTCCGTGCCGATGTAGTTGTGCTTGAGCGCCCTTGCCTCGTCCTGGGCGAGGACGACCACTTGCCGTGCCCGTTCGGTGAAGCGTTCGAACAACTGCGTCCTTCCTTCCTAGCCGGGAGGGTCATCGTAGCCCAGCTAGCGGCGGCTATGTCCCGCGGCTTTACGGGATCCTTACTCGGTTATCGGCAGGAGCCCGGTCGGCCTTACCCTGGCTTTTCGGCGTCCCGGGCAGGGCAGGTTCCGACCGCCGGGGTGCCGGTTATACTCGCCGCTCTGCGGTGAGCTAGGGAATCAGGGGAAATCTTGACTGCGGCAAGGAAGCGCCTCTGGGCGCCTGTGACGATTGCGTTCTTGATCGCCGGCATCGGCTTCGCCGGGTACGCAACTGCTGCCACTTTTTCGCTGCAGGACCCGAAGCACCACGTGATCATCTGTCATGCCACGGGCTCGGCCAATCACCCCTACGTGGCGATCAACGTCGCGTACCAGGGTGGCTGGGTCGACGGTCACGACGGGCATTCCGGGGACTTCATCCTCAAAGACCCGGCCGATCCCGGCGAGCACCTGCCCGATGCCGAGTGCGGCGGGACGACCTCCACGAGCACGAGCACGAGCACCAGCACGTCCACGTCCACGTCCACGTCTACGTCGACCTCGACTTCCACCTCGACCTCGACCTCGACGTCGACGAACCGCACGACGACCGCCGGGCCGACGACGAGCTCCGGGCCGACGACGAGCTCCGGCGGCACGACGAGCACCTCGGGCGTCGCCGGCACGACGACGACGTCCGGCACCGGCAGCACGACGACGACCGGCCCGCTGACCCCGCCGACCGTCCCGTGCCCGGCGGGCGCGATCCGCGTCTCGCAGAGCGTCGTGATGGTCGGACATGACACGGTCGTCGTGATCCGGGTCCTCGCCGACGGCCACCCGCTCGCCCGTGCGACCGTGGACATCCTGGGAGCCGGCGTCTCGACGACCCGCGTGACCGACGCGAACGGCGTCGTCAGGCTCAGGCTCAGCCCGCGATCGGCAGGCGTCATCCGTCTCCAGGTCGTCGTGCGGAGGAGCTGCCCCGCGACGTCACGCCTGCTGCGTGCAGTCGCGTCGTTCCGGCCGCCGACGCCGAACTTCACCGGCTAGCTGTGCGCCGAATCCTCCTGCTCGGCTGCGCGAGCGTCGCGCTGCTCGGGTCTGCTTCGCCCGCACAGGCGGCCGAGCCTTCGCGTTGGGGCTACGTGCTCGCGACGACGGCCGCGCGCAGCGCGCCGATCGCGTCGGCTCGAGTGGTCGCTCGCATCGCGACCGCCACGCCGCTCGGCAATCCGAACATCGTCTCGGTGCTCGAAGTGCACCGCGACCGGCGCGGCCGCGTCTGGGCCCGCATCCGGCTGCCGGTCCTTCCGAACGGATCGACCGGCTGGATCCGGCGGAACACGATCGACGCCCTGCACGTCGTGCGCACTCATCTCGTCGTCGACCTCGCGCAACTGCAGGCCACTCTGTACAGGAACGATCACGAGATCTTCTCCGCGCCGATCGGCGCCGGTCAGGGGCGCTGGCCGACCCCGGCCGGCCAGTTCTACGTCCGCGAGCGCACCAGAGGCTTCGGGAATCCGTTCTACGGGCCGGTCGCGTTCGGGCTCAACGCGCGCTCGCGCGTGCTGACGGACTGGCCGGGCGGCGGCTTCGTCGGCATCCACGGGACCAACGAGCCCGACCTCATCCCGGGTCGCGTCTCGCACGGATGCATCCGGATGCGAAACGACGCGATCCTGCGGCTCGCGAGGCTGATGCCGCTCGGAACGCCCGTGACGATCCGCTAGCAGCTAGAAGTCGGTGCGCGCGATGAACGACGAACGCGCGACGCGAATCACGCGATAGCCGCGGTCCTGAAACCGGTAGCCCGTGCTGAACCGCTTCCACCCGCCGCCGCCGGCGCTCGCGCTCCGAACGCGACCGAAGCGGTACGCGAACGAGTTGCACGACGGGGTGCCGCCGTTCCAGCTCTCGGCGGTCGCGATCGGGTGCCAGCGGCCGTGACTCGCCGGGAGGTGAAGCGGATGGGTCACCGGGCGGTGGTCGACGAAGACGCGCCACCAGTTGGGCCGCCCGTGCATCTCCAGGACGGTCACGCGATGCGACTCGCCGGGCGCCACGGTCGCCAGGACCTCGACGTACCTGGGCGCAGCTCCGGGCTCCGCGAGCTCGTAGTAGAGGGAGCTGTGGTCGGAGAACGCGCTGATCCCGACCTGCAGCCACTCGTCCGCGCCTTTCGGCCCTTGGCCCGGGCCGCCGACGCCGACCCATGCTGCGACGTGCCCGTTCACGACAGCGGGGGCGGCGAGGGGCGTCAACACCGCGGAGGCGCCGTGGGCCCGGCCCGACGCCGCGTAGCCCGCATACGTGTATGCGTGGTCGCCGCACGCGGCGGCACCCCCCGCGCCGGCCGGGGCGGCTGAGGACGAGACGAGGGCAAGGACGGCGGTGGCGGCGGCGAGGAGTCGCATGGGCCTCGCTCCAGCGATCGTCCATGCGTTGCCGTCGGTCCGTCCCTCGTTCGAGGGATCGGCCCGGCGTCAGTCGTCGCGCGGCAGCGGCCCGAAGACGTCGTTGACGAGCTGGTCGAAGGCCGGCGGGAGCGCTCCGTCGGCATCGGCGTGCTCCCGCAGGAAGAAGAGGTACGTCGACCACTCATCCTGCTGCCCGGACGCTGCGCCGGCGGCCGTGCGCTCGCGAGTGAGGGCCTCGAGCCCCTGGAGCGTCCACCGCCCCGCGGGTCGCACCTCCGCGGGCACCGGCTCTGGTTCTGCTTCTGGCTGCGGCGCGGGCTCCTCCGGCTCCGGGGCCGCAGCCGCCTCCACTTCCGCGGCGCGGCGCTCGAAGTCGTCCTCGCGCCGGGCGAGATCCTGCTCGCGGGCGGCGAGTTGCCCTGCCCGCTGCGCGAGCGTGCGCTCGCGCCGCGTGACCTGCTCTATGCGAGCGTTCAGGCGCTGCCCGACGCGCGGGTCGGCCGCGGCGCGCGACGGCTCGGCCGGCCGGGTCGACGACAACGCGACGGCTACTGCGATCCCGACGACCAACCCGACCAGGCCGGTGATGAGCAGGTTGCGTCCGGGCGTCGGGCTCGTCTGCGCTGCGACGTGCGCGGGATCGAGGACGGTGGCGCTGACGCCCGCCGCGCGGAATCGCTGCGCCA
>Ga0075425_100009867_pt1 | contig 10168 bp, 8 predicted proteins | sample SoiMethybrSBSTD4_FD_75300 | JGI IMG/M metagenome (GOLD analysis project Ga0075425, IMG submission 75300) | Bulk soil microbial communities from a Populus tree surrounding site in Tennessee, USA - Soil MetaG P. TD hybrid SBSTD4 | ecosystem: Environmental > Terrestrial > Soil > Tree plantation...
CAAAAGCGGGCTTGAGTGGGCCACCGGCCAACCTGCACGCACTCCTCACGGAATGCATGCGCCGGAAAGGCCCGGATGCGTACGTCTTCACGAGAGTGGATGGCAAGCGGGTGAAAGACTTCCGCAAGGCTTGGTACAAGCTCTGCGTCGAGGCTGGAGTCGGGCAGATGGTGTGCCGGCGCTGCGATATCCCTGTGAGTGGGAAAGAGTGCGAAACCTGCAAAGGTCGAGAGCTGAGGTATTCCGGTCTCATCATCCACGACACACGGCGCAGCGCGGCGCGCAATTTGCGCCGCGCCGGCGTGAGCGAGAGCGTGATAATGCGCATAGGCGGCTGGAAGACTGCCTCAGTTTTCAAGCGCTACGACATCGTGGATCAGGCTGACATCGCGGAGGCCGTTACGAAACTTGAACAGCAACGGGCGCGGGCAGCGGAGAAAGCGAAGGCGGATTCTGAGTTTGGTCATGAGTTTGGTCATGATTCGACAAACACAAGCGAAGCCAAGCCTGACAGCGAGAGCGAGAGGGTGAACTGAAGTGCTAGAGCCAGCACAATTTGGATGGTGCCCGGGACCGGAATCGAACCGGTACGGACCTTTCGGCCCTCGGGATTTTAAGTCCCGTGCGTCTGCCAGTTTCGCCACCCGGGCGGGTGACTTTCAGTCAGTTAGCTTACCACCGGGGGGAGCTGGAGTCAGATTGAGTCCCACTCAAGCCAAAAGCAGGCTTGAGTGGGCCACCGGCTAAAAGCAGGCTTGAGTGGGCCACTAGCCGACAACTACGTTGACGTCAGAATCCTAACGCTCAAACAAGACTTGCGCTGAGGAAGACAGTGGTTCCGTGCGGTGTCGCGGAATCAATGACCGAGCATGGAGATGACCACGGAGCTGTTGCGATGCAGGTAGTCGAGCAGGTCGCGGGTGGGGTCGAACATTTGAGCGACCTGGTAGCTGAAGAGAAAGAGAACGGTGTAGAAAACCTGAGGCCTGGCTTCCAGCAAAGCGCAGAGCGGTCCGGCAACCGCGGAACGAAGCTTCTGCCAGTTGAAGAGCAAGACCAGCGCGGCACCGAGGAAGGCTCCGGCGAGGAGATCAGAGAGGAAATGGAAGCCCAGCCAGAGACGGGGGAAGCAGATGAGGACGACGGCATAGGAGAGCGCCAGCGCGCCGACCCGGCGGGAAGCAAGCAAGATGCCGGTGGCGAGAGCGATGAACAAGATGGCGTGGTCGCTGGGAAAAGAGCTTTCCGGCTTGTCTACAGCAGAAAAAGCGGGGACGGTGAAGTGGAAAGCGGGATTGTCATTAGGGCGCAGGCGGACGGGAAGAGTGGAAACCAGCGCTCTGCCGATGGCTAAAGCGAGAACGCAAGCCACAAGAGTCGAGATCAGCACCTGGCGGCGGGTGCGTTTTTCCGGATCAGGATAGAACCAGACCCAAAGGAACATGAGGATCATCACCTGACCGCGGAAAAAGTAGCTGCTGGCCAGAAGAGAAAAGAAGGAAGTGACCGCAGGATGTTGAGCGGCCAGGGCACTGAAGAACAGGCTTATGTGAGCGTCAATGGGGCCCATAGGTTACTTTCGTGCACAAACTCTCTCTAGCTGGTGTGCACGCGACTTGCCAGGGACAAAGGCGGCAAGTAGTTGCTGAGATTCAGTATAGAGAGGAGTTGCCAGGTGTTGCACGGGGAAGGTGCAAAAGCTTGCAGCCGGGGGGAGCGGCCAAGCCCGTAGCCGCGGGCGGGGCGCCCGCGCCACAGCGAAGCGCTACTGGTTGACGCCGCTGGCGAGGAAGCCGCCATCCACGGGGATGGTAGCGCCGGTGATAAAGGCGGCGGAATCGGAAGCGAGGAAGATGGCGGCGCCCACGAGCTCTTCGACCTTGCCAAAGCGCTTCATGGGAGTGCGCAGAAGAAATTCCTGGCCGCGGGGCCCCTCCAGCAATTTCTGGTTCAAAGCGGTGCGAAAAACGCCGGGCATGAGGGCGTTGACGCAGACACCGTGGGGCGCCCACTCCACCGCCAGCGAGCGGGTCAAGGAGAGCACGCCGCCCTTGCTGGCGGCATAGGCGGCAACTTCAAAGAGGCCGACGAAGGAGGAGAGCGAGGCGATGTTGATGATGCGCCCATAGCGGCGCTCGAGCATGTGGCGGGCAAAAATTCTGCAGGCGTGGAACGTGCCCTTGAGATTGATGTCGAGGATGGCATCCCAGTCCTGCTCAGTGACGCTCAGGGTAGGCGAACGTTTGGAGATGCCGGCCGAGTTGACCAGAATGTCCACTTTGCCGAAGGCGGTGAGCGACTGCTCCAGCAGTTGTTGCAGGGAAGGCTCGGAGGTCGCGTCGCAAGTGGCGGCGAGTGAGCGGCGGCCGAGGCGCTCGATTTCCGAAGCTGCGCTGGCGACTTCCGGGGCGCGGCGGGCGCTGGGGATAACGTCGGCGCCGGCTTGCGCCAGGCCGAGAGCAAGGGCACGGCCGATTCCGGAGCTGCCGCCAATTACTACTGCTGTTTTCCCATTCAGATCGAGGCCAGGATAGGTCATGGTGGGTCACCAGGTTCCGCCCGTTGCGAATCATTAACAATACAGGGAACGAGCCCAAAAGAGGAACCATGCCCAACTCTCATGGTCCGAGGACCGCTAGATAACGATCAGGCGGGGTTGATGAGCGACTTCATATATCATGGCTCGGCAACGCAAGGATCGAAGGCAGGGGATGGGGACGAGATGGCGGCACTGAAGATCAAAGACAAGGCAAGTTGCCAGTGGGACCTGGTAAGCCTGGGAGAGGTGATGCTGCGGCTGGATCCCGGGGACCGGAGAATTGCGAGCACGCGACAATTCCATGCCTGGGAAGGCGGGGGCGAGTACAACGTGGCGCGAGGGCTGCGGCGCTGTTTCGGAATGGAGACGGCGATTGTGACCGCGCTGGCGGACAACCCCGTGGGACGGCTGGTGGAAGACCTGATGCTGCAGGGCGGAGTGAGCCTGAAGCATGTGCTCTGGGCGCCCTACGATGGGGTGGGCCGCGGGGTGCGCAACGGGCTGAACTTTACCGAACGCGGTTTCGGGTTGAGGGCAGGAGTGGGGTGCTCGGACCGGGGGCATACTGCCGTTTCGCAACTCAAACCGGGGGAGATTGACTGGGAACAGATTTTCGGCAAGGAGGGAGCAAGGTGGTTTCATACCGGCGGCATTTTCTGCGCGCTTTCCGAGAGCACGCCGCTGGTGGCGCAGGAAGCGATGCAGGCTGCTAAGCACGCCGGAACAGTTGTGTCGTATGACCTGAACTACCGGGCGTCGCTGTGGAAAGCGATTGGCGGCAAGCAGAAAGCGCAGCAGGTGAACCGCACGCTGGCGCCGCTGGTGGACGTGATGCTGGGCAACGAGGAGGATTTCACCGCGGCGCTGGGCTTTAGCGTGGCGGGTTTGGACGAAGGGCACTCGCAGCTGGATGCGGCGAACTTCATGGCCATGATCGAAAAGGTGCTGGCGGAGTATCCCAATTTGAAGGTCGTGGCCACGACGCTGCGAAACGCCCGCACCGCGACACTCAACGACTGGGGAGCGGTGGGGTGGTGCGATGGCCACTTCTACCAGGCTTCGGTGCGGCAGAACGTGGAAATTTATGATCGGGTGGGCGGGGGTGACTCGTTCGCGTCCGGCCTGATTTACGGTTTGCTTTCGGGCAAGGAACCGCAGTGGGCGGTGGAATGCGGGGCGGCGCACGGCGCGCTGGCCATGACCACGCCGGGCGATACCAGCATGGCGACGCTGGACGAGGTGCTGCAAGCGATGAAGGGCGCCACAGCACGCATGGCGCGATGAGGGCGGGATGAAGATGGAGGACGTGGCGCGGAGGATTGGCGAAATCGGCATCGTGCCGGTGGTGCGGGCGGCGGGAGTGGAAGAAGCACGGCAGGCGGTGGATGCCATCCTGGCCGGCGGAATTCCGGTAGTGGAAATCACCATGACGGTGCCCGGGGCGGTGGAAGTAATCCGTAGCGTGGCCCGCCAGTTCGCCGGCAAGGTGCTGGTGGGCGCGGGCACGGTGGTGACGCGGGAGCAGGCCTTGGCGTGCCTGGATGCGGGAGCGCAGTTCCTGGTGAGCCCGGGATTGTCGCTCGCAATGATAACGGTGGCGCGAGAACGCAACACGCTCGCTATTCCCGGGGCTCTGACGCCGACGGAACTGATGGCGGCGAGCGCGGAGGGCGCTGAGGTGATCAAGATTTTCCCCTGCGGGAGCGTAGGCGGACCGAAGTACTTGAAGGCGCTGAGGGGCCCGTTTCCGAGTGTGAAGGTTATTCCCACGGGCGGCGTGAATGCCGGGAATGCGGCAGAGTACATCACCGCAGGAGCCTTCGCGATCGGGGTCGGTTCCGACCTGGTGGATACGGCGGCGCTGCGCCAGGGGAAGCCAGAAAAGATTGTCGTCGCAGCCAAGGAACTGGTAGCGGCGGTGCAGGGGGCACGCAAACCGGCGTAAGGCGTCTAGTCTCCGATCAGCGCGAATTTTTCAAAGCAGAGTACCTGGGATCCTCAGTCCAGGCGCCGTATTGCCGCTGCTCGCCGGCAAGAACCCAGGTGTAGTGCAGGCGGCATCCGGGGGCGGCGACCACCGGGTGATAGCCCTTCGGCAAGAGCACCGTATCACCGTTCTCCACCACAAACACATTATTGAAGCCGTCAGGATCGCCGGGCGCGGTGTAGGTCCAGATAAAGCCGAAGCCTCCGGCCGGCTGAATCTGAAAATAGTAGATCTCTTCCAGGCAGGTTTCGTGGGGCGGGTTGGAGCGGTCGTGCTTGTGGGGAGGGAAGCTGGACCAGCCGCCGGGAGCATTCAGAGTTTCGCCGGCCAGCAGGCGCTCGGCGGCGAAATTGTCGCCCAGAGCGGTGAAGACGGTGCGCTCAAAGCTGCCGTGGCCGACCTGTTTGGTTTGCACTGCGCCGGGTTCGAGCAGGGCCGGTGGATGGGCCTGGGTGGCGGGAGCGGAAAAGAGGCCGGCGTGAAAATCATCCCCTGCGGGCTGGATGGTGTAGGAGCATTGCGGGGGAAGGTAGAGGACGCAGGGCGGGCCGGAAAAGACATCTTTTCTGCCGCCCACCTTGGAAAACGTTTTGTGAACGTTGCGGCCCTCGAGAGTGACGGTGGCGACGCCGGAGAAGACGTCGAGGAGGCATTCACGCTCTGTTGTGGAGCCCTGGTGGTCGGCGCTGCCTGTTAGCAGGAAGAACTCAAGAAAACGCAAAATACCGCGAGGCACTACGCTGCGCTGATTCGCATCGGGCTGGGCTTTGATGAGGCGCTGCATGGGAAATTACTTTAGCACCGCAAGCTGCAGCGAGGGCGAGACGTCCTCGCGACAGCCGGCCAGATGCCGGCGCTACAGCGCGGGCGACACAAATGGATAGCTTCTTCGGTTATGAGAAAACGCAAGGTCCTTCGACTCCGCCCACCGATTCGCCAGCGAATCGGCCGGCTTCGCTCAGGATGACAGGGCAAAGTAGGTGCGGCAGTGCACGCGGGATCCCTCGAGCCTGAAGGCCGTCGGGATGACGCCTTCCTGCGGAAGGCGGAAAAGCGACAAAAGCAGGTCCCTCGTCGCGCTCACCGCGACAAGCGCGGCTCGCGCTTCCTCAGGATGACAATTACAGTGTGAACAATCGCTGATAGGAATATGAACAGGCGTCGATAAAAAGGTGGCCTAGTCGTAGAAGTTGCGGAGCCAGCGGTGGGGGTGAATTTTGGCCAGCAGAGCGGGGGGGAGCGGGCCGGCGTCGGAGGCGGCGGCGTTGGAGGCGACGTGGGCGGGGGTGCGCATGCCGGGGATGACGGTGGAGACGGCGGGGTGGCTCAGGCAAAAGCGGAGGGCAAACTGCGGCAACAGGTCGAGAGGGATGGCGGCGTCTTTCGTCAGGCGCTGCACGCGATCCCAGACCTGCTGCTTGCGGTTCCCGGAGAAATAGTCGTGGCGGAAGTCGCCCTTGGGAAAGGTCGTATCAGGCCGGATTTTGCCGGTGAGGCTGCCTTCGTCGAAGGGAACGCGGGCGAGAACGCCAATGTGGTGCTTCTGGCAGTAGGGGAGGAGTTCGTCGTCGGGCGACTGGTCAAAGATGTTGTAGATGACCTGCACCGCGTCAATGAGTCCGGTGGCCAAGCCCTTGAGCGAGTTGGCAGGCTGGTGGTCGTTGATGGAGATACCGAGAAAACGGGCCTTTCCGGAGCTGCGGATTTCGCGCACAGTGGAGAGCCATTCGTCATTATCGGCCCACTCGTCGTTCCAGACGTGGAACTGGTAGAGGTCCACAGTTTCGCGGCCCAGGTTCTTGAGGGTCTGGTCGAGAGTGGTGAGCACGTATTTCCGGGGGAAAACGTCACCCAGGGGAACGCCGGGCTGGGCGGGCCAGATGAAGTTTTTGGGAGGAACCTTGGAGGCAATGATGACCTCGGTGGATTTGCCAAAGGCGCGGGCGATGAGCTGCTCGCTGTGGCCCATGCCGTAGGCGAGAGCGGTGTCGAAAAGGTTGACCCCGGCATCGCGGGCTGCCTTAAGAGACTTGAGGGAGAGTTCGTCTTCGGCGCCGACCCATTCGCTCTGGCCGATGCCCCAGGCGCCATAGCCGATTTCGCTGACTTCGAGTCCGGTTTTGCCCAGCTGGCGATATTTCATTCCGCATTTCCTCGCTAAGAGATATGTTTACATGTTCGAGGACGGAAGCTGTTCTCGTCAATTCGAGACGGCGCACGCGAGAGAGGTCCTTCGCTACGCTTCAGGATCTCGGCAGCGGGCTCAGACGCCCGCTAGACGCCTCGACTTCGGGCCTAAAGGCCCTCTGCATGACGCCGGAGTGGGGGAGTTCATGGGAAAAGGGAAAGAGGAACGCGGGGATAAGGCGCTGGGGATGGAGCAGGGCATCACGCGGCGGGATTTTCTGAATTCCACGCTGCTGGCTTCCGGCGCCATGCTGCTGGCGCCGCTGACCTCGGCCGAATTGCTGGCACGGGCGGCGGCGCAGGGAGAAGACTGGAGCGGGCCGGGGGGAGTGGGCGACTACGCCGATTCCAACGGCAACACGCTGGCGGTGCTGACGGCAGGGCATAAGATCCGCGACCATGCCTACGACAGGCTGCCGGCGGATGTGGTGGAGACGCACGAGACCTACGACTGCGTGGTGGTGGGCGGCGGAATCAGCGGGCTGGCGGCGGCGCTGCTCTTCAAGCAGCGGGCCGGCGAAGGCATGAAGTGCCTGGTGCTGGATGACCATCCGATTTTTGGGGGGGAGGCCAAGCGCAACGAGTTCCTGGTGGACGGGCACCGGCTGATCGCGCACCAGGGTTCGGCGTTTTATTTCGTTCCCTATCCTTACAGCTTCATCGGGCGGTTCTACGACTCAGTGGGGCTGAAGCAGCCGCGGCTGGAATATCAGAAATGGGGCGGGCCGGGGCCGGAGATGGTGGTAAGCACCACGCCCTACGGCGCGCCGGGCCTGGACCGCGGCCAGTACGGAATATTCTTCGGGGCCAAGTTCGGACAAAAACCGGGAATGTGGGTGGTTGACCCGCTGGGCAAGAAGCTGGCGGGGGCGCCGATTCCGGAGGCAACGCGCGCGGAGTGGATGAAGATGCTGACCGGCACCTCGCGGCCGGGCTGGCAGGAGCCGCGACCGCAGTACGACGGCGACCCGGTTTCGCGCCAACTGGATACCATCACGCTCGAAGACCACCTGATGGACCGCTATGGGGTGAGCCGGGAGGCGGTGCGCACCTTCCTGACCGACGAAGGCAGCGGGTTCGGGCTGGGTCCGGATGCGCTTTCGGCGTTCTCGGCCTATGCGCCGGACATGCTGCACCCGCTGCCGAATGGCGAGAACCAAATGTTTCCTGGAGGGAACGCGGGGTTCGCCCGGCTGATCATGAAGACGCTGCTGCCTGGGGCCATTTCCGGGGGCGACAGCGTGGAAGAGGTGTGCCGGGGCGCGGTGAACTTTGGAATCCTTGACCGACTGGGCTCAGCGACGCGGGTGCGGCTGAACGCGACCGTGGTGTGGGTGCAGCACGATGGCGAGCCGGAAAAATCGCAGACGGTGACCATTGCCTATGCTCGGGGCGCGAAGGTCTACCGGGTGAAAGCGCGCGCCGTGGTGATGGCAGGGGGCTCGTGGACCACAAAGAACGTTGTGCGCGACCTGGGGACGGCACAGCGCGAGGCCTATGGTCAGTTCTACCGCTCGCCCGCGATGATGGCGAACGTGGCGGTGCGCAACTGGAAGTTTCTGGCCAAGCTGGGCATCACCGGGTGCCGCTGGTTCGAAGGCGTGGGTAGCTACATGCAGGTGCGGAAGATCGCGCTGGTGGGAGCCGATTCGCCGACGATCAGCCCGGAACAGCCGATTGTGCTCGCGCTGAAGGTAATTTTCCCGTTTCCGGGATTGCCCACGGACCAGCAGGGGCATCGGGGCAGGTATCAGCTGATCTCCACTTCGTTTCGCGAGTATGAGCGGCAGATCCGGCAGCAGTTCGACGACATGTTTTCGCGGGCCGGTTTCGATCCCAAACATGACATTGCGGGAATTGTGCTGAACCGCTGGGGACACGCATATTTGAGCCCGCAGCCGGGGTGGTACTACGGCAAGGATGGGAAGCCATCACCGCGCGATGTGCTGCGGGCGGAGCCGTTCGGCCGGATTGCCTTCGCCAACACGGATCTCTCCGGCAACATGGACCATCGCGCTTCTATCCTGGAGGCGGACCGCGCGGTCAGACAGTTGCTGGACCAGGTGGTGAGGGGATAGCTGCTGAGTTTTCGGCGGCTATCGCCATGCTTTGCGAATGGCGGCCTATTCCGAGGCACCGGCTGCGCCGCGGGTGCTGCGTACCACAAAGGCGGGCAGGCCGGTGCGAGCCAGGAGGCGCACAAAAGGGGCGCGCACTGCTCCCGGCAGGCGGAGCAGGCGGCGGTAGCGAGCGGCATTGCTGAATATGGGCAGAAAATTCTGCTGGTAGAGGCGCTGGTAGGCAAGACCGGCGGCGGGCAGGGAAGCTTCGCCGCGGAAAAAAGGGAGCAGGCATTGGGCGGCAGCCGCGCCGGTGCGCAGGGCCAGGGCGATGCCATCGCCAACAAACGGGTCAACAAATCCGGCTGCGTCGCCGGCCAGGAGTACGTGGTCGCGCAGCGGTTCTGGGCGGCGAAAGAAAAGAGGCGAGGTGGCGACGGCCTCGGTAGCGGGCTGCCAGGGGCGACTGCGGGCTGTGAGCGCCGGGTGGAGACACAGGATGTCAGATAACCTGGTAGCGGCGTCAGCGCGCACCATGGCCGAGACAGTGATCAGATCAGGGCCAATGGGCTGCACTCCGCAGTATCCAGCCTTGAAAAAGTACAGATCCACGGAGCAAGGCGGGCTGGCTTCGTGGAAATGGGCCTTGATGCCCAGCCATTTTTGGGGCGAGGCCAGGCGCGGGCTGAGGCTGGACCAGCGCCCGGAGGCATTGATGATACTGCGCGACGCGAAGCTGCCGCCCGCGGTTTCCAGCACGAAAGGGCCGTTGCCGGAGAGGCGCTGCACAGGCGTTTGCAGGCGGACGTGCGCGCCGGCCTGTTTTGCGGCGTGCCAGAGCGCCAAATCGAGGTCGAAGCGGGAGATGCTGGCGGCGGGAGGGTGAACGCGGGCATTGAGGCGGCGGCCATCGAGAAAGATGCGGGCTGCGGGGATGCGAGGAGCGTGATCAACCAGGCGGGTATCGGGCAGCAGCGATTTCAACAGGGCGAGTGATTCCGCCGAGATAAATTCTCCGCAGACCTTATGGCGCGGGAAGCGGCCATGTTCCAGTATGAGAACACGGGCGCCGCTGCGGGCAGCAGTGATGGCGGCCGCGGTGCCCGCCGGGCCTCCGCCGATGATGATCAGGTCGTACATTGCTTCCAGTTGGGTGCCGTCCCTCCGGGACTTGTTCCTCTATTGCGATTGTACCCAGGACTTCGTCCTGGGCTTTACTATGACGCCCCTGCGGGGCTGAGCCAGAGCCAATGAGCCGAATTCATTCATTTACAGCTGGAGACGCAGCAAGTTACGTTTCTATCTATGTTATTTCCAACCAGGGCAGGTCTGCCGACTCGAAACACAAGGTCCCTCGACTCTGGCTTGTCTCGCAAGCTCGACGCGCCCTCGCTC
>Ga0075425_100009868_pt1 | contig 10167 bp, 9 predicted proteins | sample SoiMethybrSBSTD4_FD_75300 | JGI IMG/M metagenome (GOLD analysis project Ga0075425, IMG submission 75300) | Bulk soil microbial communities from a Populus tree surrounding site in Tennessee, USA - Soil MetaG P. TD hybrid SBSTD4 | ecosystem: Environmental > Terrestrial > Soil > Tree plantation...
GGTTCACCTGGAGTAGTGCAAGCGTCTGGCCACTCTTGATCTTTTTAGAATGAACGTTTTAACGGCACGCGCCGAGCGTAAATGACAAATTTCGACAGCCGTTCTCACACGCAAAGTCACTCGCAGCGGCAGGAATAAAAAAGTCCTACGCGCCCTTTAGAGCACGTAGGACGTTAATTACCCTACCTTATGCAGTCTTATTGAACCGGTGCGCCGGACGAGGTACCCGGGAAGCAGGGGGCGCAGTTGGTCGCAACAGCCGACGCGTAACGGACGACGGCATCGGGCAAGCTGAAATAACCGTAGCGTCCGGTATTCGTCGAAGTCGGATACGCATTCACAGTGTAGTCTGATCCAGAGTTCGTAATAGTGAAGCTGTAACCCGACACCGGATTGCTGAAGCGCGAGTCAATCAGGCCGGCCGTAATCAGGTCAGTAACTCCACCGTAGTTGCCACCGGCCGAAGAGAGGTACGTTACTTCGGCAGTGTTGATCGTGCGGGTGTTGGCAACAGCAGACGATTCATTGGCAGCCTGACGGGAACGCAGCAGGCTCGGGATCGCGATCGTTGCAATGATCAGAATGATCGCGACGACGATCAGGAGTTCCAGAAGCGAGAAACCACGAGAATTCTTCATTACGTTTGCCTCCATGTACGTTTTAGTTCCTCAAGGTCTATCCAAGGCCATCCGAATCCTACCGCCAGGTCGACCCTAAGCCGCGGAGGAAAATGCAACTGGGTGTCCACGTGCACAACCGTGGAGAATCTGTCGTTTGGCAGGGTTAAGTAGTCAAAATATGACAAATTTCGGCATGTCCAATGCGGTATAACGTCAATCGATGAGTGACGCCCTGAATCGTTTTGGAATCCACAATCGCCTGCAGATGGTGATTCTCGCATGCGTGATTTCGCTTGTAGTCATCACCACTCTCGGCGGCAGCGGCGGAGCCACACCGGTATTCTTCATTTACCGAACTCTGCTTCTCGTCATCACGATTCTTTGCATTTACGGCTGCCGCAATGAAGAACTGCGCATCGCTCGCGGGGTTCTCGCAGGAGTTGGTGTTGCGTTCGCCCTCATGCTGGTTTCATTGTTGCGAGTTCCGGGTTCTCACTTCGATGGACTGTATCTCTGGTACAAGCATGTGTTCTTCATCGCCGCATTCCTCGCGCTCGCCTGGTACAGTCGGTCCCAGCCATTCCGTTGGAAAGCAACAATTCTTGCCGCCGTCGTTGTTCTCAATGTGAGTCACATTGTTCCTGACCTTGTGCGATACAACCAGCCCTTTGCCGGTTTCTCGACAAACAACGTGAATTATTTCGGCACGTTTCTGCTGACTGGACTGGCTGCAACGATGAGCGTGGCAATATTCGGATCTCCAGCGCGCGCCCGAGTGGCGGCGGGTTGCGCAGCGGCGTTGATTTTCTTCAGCATCACGCAGACCTGGTCTCGGGGCGCGACACTTGCCGCTGGTCTCATGGTCGCAACCTGCGCGATTCGCGCAGGCAGCCATATACCTCGGCGGGTCTGGGTCGTCACCACGGTTCTCGGTATCGTGGTCGTTGCTGTCGCCAGCCCGTATATGGTGGTGAAGTTTTTCGACACTGGCCAGCATGATCCGTACAACTACGCGCGCACGGAAATATGGCGTGGCGCGCTTTTGGTCATTTCTGGAAACCCACTGCTGGGCGTCGGATTAGGCCAGTACGTAAATGTTTCAAAGCGCTTCACGTTTCCGGTGAATGCGGATGTTCTGGCGCGCTACTTAAAGCGTGCGCAAATGGCACATTCGGAATACCTGCAGCACCTGGCTGAAAGCGGCGTCCCGGCCGCAGTCCTTTTGTTGTCGGTTCTGCTCTACCTGATGTGCCTCACATGGAAGCGGGCGAAAACGGTTTCGCCGGAGAATCGAATTTTTCAAGAGGCCGCAGTACTGATAGCCGTCGGCGTCGGCGCGCACGCTCTGGTGGATAACTGCTGGACAATTCCCGTCACTGCCTCGTCACTCACGATAATGGCGCTCGCGGACATGCTGCCACTCGAAAAACGAAAATCGATCCTGAATTTGCGGCAGGTCCAATTCGCCGCGGCAGGTATTCTTCTCCTGGTGTGGGGACATTCGGTTGCAATTCCAGCGGCTGGCTTTTATGCCAATGACCGGGGGCATGAAGCATACGAGAAATCCGACTATGCCACCGCGGAGCGATGGCACCTCGATGCAATTCGCATTATTCCGAACCACCCGATGTTCCTCGACAATCTCGGCATGGTCTACTTCCAGCAGTACCTCGATACCCGGCAGCCGCTGCTGATAGAACCCGCGAAGAAATATTTTGCGGCTGCAATTGCCGCGAAACCGCAATCGCTCGATTCGTACATTCACATGGAAACACTTCTCATCCGAACATTGAATGGAGATGTGCAGCACGACCTTGCGATCTACAAAGACCTGATCGCAAACAATACGAAGTTCATCGAGATCGACCCATTCATTCCGTTCGCGAGAAAAAACCTCGCTTCCGCTCTATACCAGCTTGGCCAGCGCGACGCAGCCTTCAAACAATTGCAGCAAGCCATCGACTACGAGCCGAACTACGTGCCGGGATATCTCCAGTTTTCAACCTGGTATCGCGATATGGGGAATATCTCCGAGAGTCAGGAGTACGAGAAGAAGGCCATTGCAATCGTCCTCAAGTATCGCGACTTCAAACCTCGAGAGCCGTACGAAGGCATCCTGCTGGGACGGCCCGAACAATCTTTCCTCGCGAAAAAGTAGCGGAGTAATTCGTCGAATTAACACACCCACGGCAGTCTGTTTGCCTTAATACGGGCGGAGGTAAGAGTTGAATTGCGCGGCAGATGACCTCGGACACGGCAAACAAAAGCTTTAGTCCGGCATGCCGCGTCAGAATTTCGTCTCAGAAGAGAAATCGTTAACGGCGTTCTGACACTCGATCGCTTATGAACAAGCCAACACCCGTCTCGATACTTTGCGAGCAGACCCCCGTGGTCATCCTTGCGGGTGGCAAAGGGACGCGACTGATGCCATATACAACGTCGCTGCCCAAGCCACTGATGCCCGTTGGCCAGTATCCCATTCTCGATATTCTCCTGCGTCAACTGTCCGCCCAGGGCTTCAGGAAAATCACGCTTGCCGTCGGTCATCTTGCGGGTTTGATCCAGGCATATTTCAAGGAAGGACAGGAATGGGGCGTTGAGCTGGACTACGCGCGTGAAACCACTCCTTTGGGAACGGCTGGGCCAATCGCACGGCTTCCGCGGCACGACCGCGCGCTGCTAGTGCTGAATGGCGATTTGCTGACGACGATGGATTTTTCACGAATCGTGCGTTTCCATTACGAGAATCGCGCGATCGCGACAATCGGCACACATCGAAGAACCGAAGCGGTCCAATTTGGCGTCGTTGAAACGAGCTCGACCGGCCAGATCACACAGTACAAGGAGAAGCCCAGCCTCGATTACACGGTGAGCATGGGCATCTACGTCTTTTCGCCTGATGTGCGCGAGTACATTCCACGCGCTCAAAAATTCGATTTCCCTGAGCTCGTGCAACGGCTGCTGGCCAACGGTCAGCGCGTGATGGCTTACGAGAGTGACGCTTACTGGCTCGACATCGGCCGCCCCGATGACTACCAGAAAGCAAACGAAGAATTCCCAAATATGGAGAACCTTTTCCTTAAAACACATGTGGAAAGCGCGGCTGTCGGAACTCGAGTTTGATGAGCGTGAGCTCAGTGCAGTCCTCGATACACTCAATTCCGAGTGGATCACCGCCGGACCTCGCACTGAAGCCTTCGAAAAAGCTTTTGCGGAACTGACCGACACGGCCGAAGCGGTTGCAGTTTCTAACGGAACCGCTGCGCTGTTTCTTGCATTGCGGGCTCTCGGCATCGGCCCCGGCGATGAAGTGCTCTGCCCTTCGCTGACATTCGTCGCCACCGCCGCCGCCATAATTCACTGCGGCGCCACACCGGTTCTTGTGGACATCGTCAGCCTTTCGAATCCAACGTTGGATCCCGACGATGCAGCTTCAAAGATAACGTCGCGCACGAAAGCGCTTCTTCCCGTCCACTACGCGGGAATACCGGCCGACATGGATCGACTCTGTGAACTCGCCGAAGTGCACGGCCTCTTTCTCGTCGAAGATGCGGCTCACGCTCCGGGTGCGCGTTTTGCCGGACAGGCCTGTGGCAGCTTTGGCGCCGCGGGCTGCTTCAGTTTTTTCGGCAACAAGAACATCACGACCGCGGAAGGCGGCATGATCACCACCAGCGACCCGCTGTTGGCGAAACGTCTGCGGCTATTGCGGTCTCACGGTATGACCGTAACAAGCTGGGATCGCGAAAAAGGACGGCCCGCTCATTACGATGTTTTGGAATTCGGATTCAACTTCCGTTTCGACGACATCCGCGCAGCTCTGGGGCTTGTGCAACTCGAAAAGCTTCCCCAGATCAACCAGCGACGCGCGGAACTCGCACAGCGATACAACAGGGCATTCGCAGAGATCGATTGTGGACTTATTCTTCCCCTTGCGTCGTCCACCGTCCCAAAGGAACCCGCATACCATATCTATCCTGTCGTTTGTGATAGTTCGGAAGAGCGCGATCGCATGGCATCGTTACTCAAGGAAGAAGGTTTTCAAACCAGCATTCACTACCCGCCCATTCATCAATTTACTGCGTACCGACGTCTCGATTCGAGCGTCGGCCTTCCTGTAACTGAAGCATTTGCTTCGCGGGAATTGACTCTGCCGCTGTATCCGTCACTAACGGACACGCAGGTCAACGATATTGTGTCCTCAACTGTAGCGGCGGTCTATGAACGCCGACGGTAAGATTAAATCGTGAACGGCTGCTAATCCCCTCCTCCAGAGGAGGGGTGGACGCGACCTCACAAAATATCGCCGAAGGCATCCTTGAATAGGAGCGGACGGGGTGGTCAGAAATGTTTTGACCACCCCGTCTGCGCTTCGGAGGTTGCTTAGCAGCATTTGCTTGATGCGCAGCCACCCCTCCTCTGGAGGAGGGGAATAGAAACGTGCCCACGTTCACTGATAGAGTTGAGAAGAATTTCGACCCAAACGTAGACTAGCTATCGTGAGCAGCCAGCGCTGCCGGGCCTGCGGCCTGAGTAATCCCGAATTCCTCTTTCAAATCGGCGACAACCGTGTAGCCCGTTGCCGGGGCTGCACCCATGTCTTTCTCGAAACATTTGAGAACGGCGCAAACAACCTTTGCTCTGAAAGAATCGACCAGGAAGTAATCAGTCATCTCGACGACTATCTGCGCACGTGCCGTGAACACTGCAAAACCGGCTCGCGGGCTCTGCGGCTCCTCGCTATCGGTTGCCGAAGCGAAGCGCTTCTATCACGAGCAAAAGAACAGGGCTTCGTCACTGACAATATTGAAACACCACTTTCCGAATCCAGACTCTCGCCGGAAAAGTTCGATGTGATCACGATGTACGATCTCGTAGAGCACCTCCAGGATCCAATTCAAGATCTCCGGCGCGTTCAATTCTGGTTGAAACCCGGTGGTGTGCTTTTCGTTCTCACACCAAATGAGGAAGCGCTTCCCCGTCGCGTCGCGAGGCTGGCTTTCCGTCTATCGTTTCGTCGGATTCAGCGGCCTTTGAGCACGCTGTACTATGCCCATCATCTTTCCTATTTCACAACACGCAGTCTGCGATCGCTGTTTGAGGGGACCGGTTTCGACACCGTTCGGACGCTAACGCGGAACCAGGCGATGGGTCGATCAGGATCCGGCGGCAAACTTCTGGCGTGGGCTCGGCGCCGCGCGTGAATACTGCTCTCGACACGCTTGTGTCTCCTGTGTTTCACTACACCCAATGAAGACGGCCCTCATCACTGGAATTACTGGTCAAGACGGTTCTTATCTCACCGAATTATTGCTCTCGAAGGGCTATACCGTATACGGAGTGATTCGGCGCTCGAGTTCATTCAACACCGGCCGGATTGATCACATTTATCAGGATCCTCACGACGCGAAGCCGAGATTGCGGCTCATGTATGGGGACCTGAACGACGCAAGCTCATTAAACAAAATAATTCGCACAGCGCAACCCGAGGAAATTTATCACCTGGGTGCGCAGAGTCACGTGCGTGTCAGCTTTGACGTCCCGGAATACACCGGCGAGATTACGGGCCTTGGAACGGTCCGGCTGCTCGAGGCGATTCGCGAAACCGGAGTGACCACGCGCTTTTACCATGCATCGAGCAGCGAAATGTTCGGCAGTTCTCCACCTCCGCAAAATGAGCAGACGCCTTTCCACCCGCGAAGCCCTTATGCAGCTGCAAAGATCTACGCGCACTGGATGACTGTGAACTATCGCGACGGCTACGGGCTGTTCGCCTGCAACGGGATCCTTTTCAACCACGAATCGCCGCGTCGTGGAGAAACGTTTGTCACGCGAAAGATCACAAAGGCGGCGGCAAGGATTAAGCTCGGACGGCAGGACAAATTATTTCTGGGAAATCTCGATGCAAAGCGCGACTGGGGGTATGCGCCCGACTATATGGAAGCGATCTGGCTGATGCTACAGCAGGATCACCCGGACGATTACGTCATCGCCACTGGAGAAACCTACACGGTCCGTGATTTCCTCGACGAAGCTTTTGCCCACCTTGGCATGGACTGGCATAAGTACGTCGAAATCGACCCACGATACTACCGGCCGACAGAAGTTGATGTACTTATGGGCGACGCGTCAAAAGCCAGGAAGAAGCTGAATTGGCGGCCCAAAGTGAACTTTGCGGAACTCGTCCGCATCATGGTCGATGCCGATCTTAAAGCCGAGTCTGAAAAACCCTCCACAGCCATTGCAGCGAATCATGAATTTCTGGGAAGGTAAACGAATTCTGGTAACCGGTGGATCCGGTTTCCTCGGATCTCAGGTCGTTGACAAACTGCGGGCGAAGTCGCCGGCGAAAATATTTGTTCCGCGGAGGAAAGATTACGATCTCGTTAAATGGGCAGATGTCGTCAGGGTCTATGAGGACTCGGAGCCGGACATCGTTATTCATCTGGCCGCTGAAGTAGGTGGCATTGGAGCCAACCGAGAGAATCCGGGAAAGTTCTTTTACAACAATCTAGCAATGGGCACGCAGATGATGGAGTACGGCCGGCAGTATAACCTGGCTAAATTCGTAGCAATCGGGACCATCTGCTCCTATCCAAAACATACCCCCGTTCCATTTAAGGAAGAGAATCTGTGGAACGGTTATCCCGAGGAAACAAACGCTCCGTATGGGCTTGCAAAAAAGATGCTGCTGGTTCAAGCCGACGCTTACCGGCGGCAATACGGCTTTAATGCAATTTTTTTGCTGCCCGTTAACCTCTATGGCCCCGGCGACAACTTCGATCCAAACAGTTCTCACGTTATTCCCGGCATCATAAGGAAATGCATGGCGGCCGTGAAGGCTGGCGAGAAAGAAATCGTTCTATGGGGAACGGGCAGTCCCACTCGCGAATTCCTCCATGTGAGTGACGCCGCCGAAGGAATCGTCCTGGCAACCGAACGATACAACGACTCTGCCCCTGTGAATCTTGGTTCCGGAATGGAGATCAGCATCAAAGATCTTGCAGAGTTGATATGCAAGTTCACTGAATTTCGCGGCACCATCACATGGGATCGCGAAAAGCCCGATGGCCAGCCGAAGCGTTCGCTCGACGTCAGCAAAGCGGAACGCTTGTTTGGTTTCCGCGCAAAGATTAACTTCGAGGCGGGCCTTCAACAGACTGTCGCCTGGTACAAAGAGCAATTATGAGACTCCTGATTACTGGTGGAAGCGGTTTCGTCGGCCGGAATCTCGTACGTTACTTTGCCACGCGGCATTCGGTAACCTTCACTTTTTTCAAATCTGCCGTGAAGGATCTTTATCCGGTCGGCGACAGAATTCCTGTAGATATTCGGCAGTCGAATCAAGTCATGACCGCCTTAGAACGGGCGCGGCCCGACATTGTCATTCATGTGGCGGGTAACAAGAACGTTCGGTTCTGCGAAGAAAACCCGGCTGAAGCGCAGGCCATCAATGGAGAGGGAACCTGGCATGTGGCACGCGCTTGCAAGATCGTCGGAGCACGAATGCTTTACCTCTCCACCGATCTTGTTTTCGATTGTGAGACCGGAGGCTACACCGAAACCTCTATACCAGTACCTGGATCGGCGTATGGCAAATCCAAGTTGTCTGGTGAGAAACTCGCATCCGACGAACTCCCGGATTTAGCGATATGCAGAAGCGGCGGAATCTATGGGCCAGAGTCTCCACTTCTGGGCTGGCTTGCGAACGAACTGGCTGCGCGTCGCGAAATCCTTTGCCTGACGAATGTAAAAAATACGCCCACCTATGTCGACGCGCTCGGCAGGATGATGGAACGGATAATTGAGCGCAACATTTCGGGCACTTTTCACACAGTCGGCTCCGATGTCGTCAGCCGGTTTGAGTTCTTTCATGCCTTTGCCAGTGCATTCGATTTTGACTCATCATGCTTGCGGCCTATCAACTCCCCCGAATTGATGAAAGATATGCTCCTGCAGCCCAACGCCTCGCTGGATTCTACGTTGACCCATCAGGTTCTGCGAACCACCGGACTATCTCTGCGGGAGGGGCTGGCTGCACTTAAGTCAATGGCCGGCCAACCAACTCACTCGGGCAGATCTTGAAACGCGGATTACGAATAGGGCTGTTGCTTCCGGCCATCGGAACTCTCAGCGCGGCAGGCGGAAGCAATATGCAAGGTGACGAGCAGGTCGCCCGATCATGGCAGAAATATCTGTCGCGATCCGACTCCGTGGAATCGGTGACCCTGTACGGCGCAAGCTCACCAAGAGAGCAGCAACTCGATGTGCTCATCCATTTCAATCCGTTTCTTGAATTGCACGAAAATACAAAGAACATTCTCTATCTGCAAAACGCGTTTCCAGAATCCAGGTATAAGGGTGGAGTGCTCGGAGTGTTTCAGCAGGTGAGAAACCGATTTTCGGGTTTTGTGTTTACGAGCAGAAAACTCATGAAAGCCTGTACTGACGGCGCTGTTGTGCCGTTTGCGACGGATCCCGAAGTGTTCTTTCCACAACCCTCTGATGTTTATCGTGTGCCTGTCGCTTTCGTCGGAAACGATATTCGTGGCGCAGCGGTCAATCAGCAATATTTGTCTCCAGCGGTTCCGCTTGGCCTCGTCATCTACGGTAATCATTGGGCGCCGCCTCTTTCCAAAGCATGCCGTGGCAAACTTCCAATGGAAGATCTGCCGAAACTGTATTCAAGTGCGCTTATCAATTTGAACGCGCATCTCGCGGATCACATCCGGTGGGAAACGATCAATCTCCGAATCTTTGACATTTTTGCATGTGGCGGTTTCATTATTTCCGATCATCACCCAGGCCTGTTCGAAGAATTCGGCGATTGTCTGGTGTATACGGAGGGCCATGAAGGTCTTTGGGCGAAGATCGTTAGACATCTTGCTGACGCGGACGACCGGCATAAACGATCCACTACAGGACGGGAAATTGTTCTAAGCCGGCACACGTACGCTCATCGCGCCATCGACTTGGTCACATATTTAAATGCCCTCGCATAATGCAATTCACCCGGCACCCGCAAGAACACTTGTTCTAAAGAACACTTTCGTCCTGCTAAGTGGCCAGGCAGCGCTGATGTTGGGTTCTGCTGTCACAACTTTTGTCTTAGCGCGACAGCTCGGGAGTGAACGATTCGGTGAGTACAACGGCGTTCTGACTTTTGTTGGGTTGTTCTTGCCAATCGCGATTTTCGGACTCGATAGTATGCTCGTCCGTGAGATGTCGGCGGCGCCTCAACGCGCAAGGATAACGTTCGGGACCGGATTGATCTTGCAACTCGCAGCCTCTGTTGTCGCAATTCTGTGTTGTATCGGAGCCAGCATCTATTTCGGTTATTCCGCGCAGGAAAAACTCCTCATCGGTATCTGGTCCGTCAGCTTGATGTTTGCGGGCGGGCAGTTATTTCAGGTCGCGTACACCCTGGAGCTTAACAACAGCAAACCAATACGCCTGAGCACGGCAATAGCGCTTGGTGGCACTATCGTCAAACTGCTGCTTGTTCTCACTAAGGCAGAACTCATTGCGTATGTGGTCTGCGATCTCG
>Ga0075425_100009869_pt1 | contig 10167 bp, 5 predicted proteins | sample SoiMethybrSBSTD4_FD_75300 | JGI IMG/M metagenome (GOLD analysis project Ga0075425, IMG submission 75300) | Bulk soil microbial communities from a Populus tree surrounding site in Tennessee, USA - Soil MetaG P. TD hybrid SBSTD4 | ecosystem: Environmental > Terrestrial > Soil > Tree plantation...
TCGCCTCGCTTCCCGAGCAGACAAGGAAACAAACGCTGAGCGGATCGGGCAAAGTCGAACACAAGCGCTCAGAGAACAGCGCGATGTTTTCGTGAAGGTAGCGGGTGTTCGTGTTCAGAACTGTCATTTGTTCGGCGGCGGCTTTTACAACGCGCGGATGGCAGTGCCCGACGTGAGCGACATTGTTGACGGCGTCCAGGTAAGCTCGGCCGCTTTCATCGTACAGGTACTGCTTCCAACCCTTCACGATATGCAGCGGTTTTCGGTACGAGATGCTCAACGACGGACCGATGTGTCGACGACGAAGATCCGTGATCTTATCCGCCGCCAGAACAGCTGAAGGGAAGGCATGTTCCGGAATGCGCAGAACCAGATTAGGATCTGGACAGATGCTCAACCATACTTCGCGCTGGTCTGCTGGGGCGACGCCAGGAAAGTCCCCGCGCATTCCGAGCATATCGCAAATGATTTGAAAATGAAGATGCGGCGGCCAGCCTCCATTTGTAGGAGGCGCGCCGATCGCGGCTATTTGTTCCCCGCGTTTTACGATCTTGCCGGGATGCAATCCTTCCAACGAGGCTTCGCTCAGATGTCCGTACAGAGTGAAAAACTTCACTCGACCGTCGTCAAATTTGTGGTGCATGATGATCGCGGGTCCGTAATCGAGCGGCGCGGCGTTGTTTGCAAAGCTATGGATGACGCCGTCGAGCGGCGCGAAGACCACAGAACCGGCCTTCATAAACAGATCGATGCCAATGTGAATCGTTCTGTTTGTGCCGTCGTTGGATTTGAATACGTCGCTGGTATAGAGCAGTCGAGGCTCGTTGTAGCGGCCGATGCCCAGGTCGGTTCCCATCGCCTTCATCAACGAGAAAATCTTTGCAGTGAACGCGGCGGTGTCGGCCAGCTCGTTGGGATCGGCGAACTCGGCGCTCCCGACGCTGAGATCGAAGACCTTGACCGGCGGCGGTTGCTCTGCGGCTCGGCTCAGAGACGGCAGTTGTGTTGCAACCTTTCCGGATCTTTGAGAGAAGACCGCGCTGTTGACGACAGGCGCGAAGGCTTCGCCGTTGTGCGAGAGCCAATCGACGACAGTCGCGTGTTGCGGACACGGCGGCAGATTGCAAGCCCGTCTGAACAGATAATGAGGCAGCGATGGATCGATCGTCCGCAGCCGCTCCAGCAGTTCCCAGGCTGGTTGCTCGCTCACCAGCAGGTATTTGTTTTCCGGATGCAGCTTTTGTTGGACCGCCGAATTTGTAACGCTCACCGCGAGCCGCATACAGATCATCGGATATAGGACTTCGAGCTCCGGATCGGTGAATGGAAAGACTTCGTGATACCCACCGACGATCTGCGCGGCTACCCCGAGCGGGTCCGGCTTGTCGAGCATCGCATAAGCCGCGGCGACGGCCACTTCGCTAACCGTGTAGGTCTGCAGCATGTCCCCAAAATCGATAAGGCCAGCGATTCTTTGCGTACCGGTCTCGTCGAGTTCCACCAGCACGTTGTAGTCGTTTGCATCGTTGTGAACGACCGACCTGCGAAGCGGCGACGATGCTTTCACGACGCGCTGCTCAAATTGTTCTATGAAGTACCGGACGATTTCGCGGCCGCTGCCGGTCGCGATTTGATCGAGGTAATCCTTAATCCACAACGCGCCTTGCAGATCCCACTTCAAAGCCCTGCTGGAAGCCGGATGAGTAAAATCGGCCAAAGCCTTGTCGATTTCTCCTAACAATTTTCCCAGACCGCGCAGCAACTCGGGCGAGTGAGGGCTCACCTCGGCGAGAAGCGAGCTCGGATGGTATGTAATCAAACGCACAAAATAAGACTGGTCATCGCAACCTTTTACGCTGGCGATATCTTCCCCTGAACGCGTTCTGCGCAGACGAGGAATAAAACCGGAAGTAACTCTGTGCTCGAGGTGTCTTATGGCGGCGTTTTGAAATTCCAATGTTTCAAGTCGTTCGGCAGCGGCGGCTATCTTGAGGACGTACTGCTCGCCCGAGCCGGCATCGATAAGAAAGTTCTGATCGCGCTCGCTTGTGAGCTCGGTTAAGGTTCCTTTGAGCTCAAACAACTCGCCCGCGATTCGCGCGGCATCGGCATCCGAAAAAGCGGGGCGCGGTTGTGCCTGATCCTGAATGTGAGAGTGATCACTCAATTGTTCTCTTCCATGGCTCAGATCAATGATCGATCGTTACTGGCGTGCCTACTTCGATGACGTCGTACAATTCGCGGATGTCTTTGTCGTCGAGGGCGACGCAGCCCCACGTCCAATCCGCCTGCGAGCCGTTTCCATGAATAAAGATCTCGCCGCCCAGGCGCGTGTATTGGGGCGGCTGGCGCTTTGCTTTTATCGCTCCAATGATCTGTTCGTATTGAGCTTGGGTTATCAAGCCCTCGCGAAGACCGCGTTCGGCGTGTTTCAGATTCGGATAGCTAATCCCGAGTGAGAGGTAGAACTTGCTCTTCGGGTTTTTCTGGCAAATGTAGAAGTCGCCTTCGGGTGTTCGACGATCGCCGGCCCGCACCTTGTCTTCAACCGGATTCAATCCCAACGCGATTCGGTATGTGCGCACGAGTTTGTTTTCTGAAAATACCTGGAGTGTGCGTTTGCTCTTGGTGACTACGATTCGTGGATTGACTAACGCGGGTAAGGGTCGACCATCGGATGAATCGAGTGAAGAAGCATCTACCCGCGAGGCAAAGATGCCCAGCGACAAGCGCAGAAAGGTTCGTCGGTCCGTCTTGAATCTCATCTCATCATCGAGCGGTATTTGCGTCGCCCGCTGCGCGGGCTCGCAGGCTCACAAAACAACTCTAAATTCCCGTTCATCGAACCAAAGTATTTCACTTTAGGCAAGATTGTTTTGTATATTCAGATTCGTGAGATGACTCAGTTACCTCACCGAATGGAGTTCATATGAAAATTGACATTGGCATAAAAGAAAGTTCAGGGTTCCGGGTTTAGGGTTCCGGGTTCAGAATTCCGGGTTCTGGTTTGTTAGGAGTTTATAGTTCAAGTTTCGTAGAACCTGGAAGTCGAACCCCTGACCTCTGACCCCTGACCACTGACCCCTATTAAGACAATGCGCCTACCGAGATGTTATCGCCTGATTGGAAGCTTCGTTACGCTTGCGTTTCTAATCGCATCCAGCATTTCACTCGCCGCTCGCGCGGAGCAACACACCGTGACAGCTAAACGACCGCTGATAATTGCCCATCGAGGAGCTTCGGGGTACGCGCCTGAACATACACTCGCCGGTTACGAGCTGGCGATCTCGCAAGGCGCAGACTTTGTCGAACAGGATCTGCAAGTCACCAAGGGCGGCGCGCTGGTCTGTCTGCACGATCCGGATCTCGAGCGGACCACAAACGTCGCCGAGGTTTTCCCAGGCCGCGCGACAATGCGAGATCCCCTGGGAACCGGAACAGCTAAACAGGGATTCTACACAGTCGATTTCACTCTTGCGGAGATCAAGCAATTGGATGCCGGCTCGTGGTTCAATCGAGTCAATGCCTTTGCCGCAAATCCCTCCTACGTAAATCAGCGAGTTCCGACGTTGGAGGAAACTATCAAACTTGTTGGAAACCGTGCCGGTCTGTACATCGAGCTGAAGCACTATCCTTTTTATAAGGCGCTGGGGTTCGATACTGCTGAAAAGCTGGCATCTATGTTGAAGACGCACGGGTTTGAGAGTCCCTCTCAGCGCGGCAGAATTTACATCCAATCGTTTTACAAAGAAGCTCTGCTGCGAATGAAGGAGCTGGCGCCGGGTTATGCTCGCGTTCAACTCTTGCCGATGGAGACAGCGGGTCGCGAAAAAGATACCGCGGTGGTGACTGCTCAACTTGCGACTGAACTTGCGAGTTATGCTCAGGGCGCGGGGCCGAGCAAAAACCTGCTGAAGAGCGCCGATGACGTCGCCACGTTTCACAAGGCCGGGCTGGTAATTCATCCGTACACGTTTCGAGGCACGACCACCGCAAACGCGCGCAAGCCGCTATCCGAACCTCAGGCCAACGGCTCGACTGTGCGGTCAAACATCATCGCCGACATTCAGCGCTTTGTTGGATTCGGAATCGACGGTGGCTTTACGGATTACCCTGAATTGTGGAAACAAGCGATTGCGCAAAAGCCTGCACGCTGACTATCCGAAATCTCCGATCATCGAATAGCCTGCCCAAAAGTAAGGTTCCTTGTATTGTTCCGAGCGCAAAACCTTCAGCATTGCCCGTTGCAATGCTTTTGCTTTGCGAACCGAACTGCGTTGAGTTTGTGCCGCCTGCAAGCTTCGATGAAACTCTGCAAAAAGGTCAGTCGTTGACGGCGAATCGTCCGCCCAGTTCGAGACAACGGTTGATGGACAACCCGCGATAAGCAGGGACCAGGCGAGCGACGAAGCCGCTTCGCCACCGCCGAATCCGTTCCGCGAACTCTCGCTCGATGACCAAATCATCATCTCGCAAGCCAGATTTAGCTTGAGAAGTTCTTTGGTCTCGACAAGCCCGTCATCGATATTGCCTTCAGATTTCGAGAGCACAAGATATGAATGAAGAGGATTGGTATCAGACAGCCGACCCGGGACAGCCAAATGAATGACATTGAATTGCGCAGCTTCCTGCCTGAACAGCGCTTCGGTTGCGTCTGTACCGACATAGACCTTGGCTTTGGTTGAAGGATAGAGCCGCTCGATCGATCTAACCTCGGTCTCGGATTGCATTGAAGTCTTTGGTTCAACGCCACTCATCAACGTCGCTTGATCGGCGGTCCGTTTGTCGATCGTCGGGTTACCAAATGCCAGAAGGGAAGTAGGGCCGTCGTTTCTTGTCACACGCGATTTCATCATCTCAAGTAGCGCAGTGACAGACGGAGTGTAAACGATGGCGTGCTCTTCAATTAGATACTTGTCATCAGCGGGTTTGAGCGCCGCAAAAGGGAGTTGCCACAGTATGCTATCCGGCGCGATCAACCACGTCGTCTTGCCGCTAAGCTGGTCTCGCGCAGATGCGAACAGCAATTCGTAAAGCTCGCGCGCGCTTTGACGGGCCTTGTCATCGCGTCGGGCAATAAGCTCGCGAAACGATTTCACTCGTTGCGTGATATCTGACAGGCCGCTGTTTACGACATAGCAGTTCAAAGTGAGAACCGGAGTCCGCGAACGCGACGGTGCGGCGGCTTTCGCATCGCGACTCAGAACGAAGAGATAGGTATTTGTATCGGTGACTACAAACTCGAGCAGCGCGGTCGAGGAATCGGTGATCAACTCATTAGCGGCGTCGAGATTTTGAAGCGGGTTCTCGCAGCGCAATGCCTTGAGCACCGGGTGCGACTTGTAAAGAGATGCTTCGAATGAACGATAGTCTTCGATGGCCTTCTGCAGCTTCAAATCTAGCGACGCGTAACGTTCCAGGTTTGGCTCTCGTTTCGCGCGCTCGTGAGCTATTTGGGCCTTGACTGCGACGGCCGCTCTTTCCAGCTTCAGTTCCTGCTCCTCCTCGCCCTGAGTCATCGCCGTCGTGATCCTGGCCCGTTGAAAAATATCCCCGAGCGAGTTCATTCGCGCTCTTTCGGCGTACAGAAGCGCATCGGGAATCTTGTTTTCGGCGATCAACAGCTCGGTCATCGCTGAGTAGGCGGCGTTCTTGTTCTGATGGAAACGCTGGGCGTCGGGTTCACCGTGAACGAGCTTTGCCTTAATTGATTCGATAGTGGCGATCGCTAACTGAAAACTCTCTTTTGCCTGGTCGGGTTTGTCGGTTGCGCGAAAGGCGAGTCCCTGCGTGTATCTCGCGCGCCAGAGGGCTTCGGGATTTGCGCTCGAAGTCGCCAGATCGACCGCTCGTGCGACCAACTCGAGACAGGTCGCGTATTCGCCTTTCGAATACCTGACGTTGGCAATCCGCTCGATGATGCCGGCCGCTCGCGCCTTGTCGTTCATCGATTCATATTTCGAGAGACTCTTTTCGTAAAACTCCAATGCCGTATCAAATTGGTGTTGGGCGTAGCGAGTTCCGGCGATGCTCGCAAGCATGCTAGCCACACCCGGGATGTGTTTTATCGATTCAAACTGAGTGAAAGCCTTTTGATAACTGTCTACGGCGAGATCATATTCGCTCATGAAGAAGCGGATGTTGCCGATCGCATAATGCTTCATCGATGAATCGCCGAGGCTCTTCAGCTCTTCAAAGATCTGGGCGCTCCTCTGATAGCTCTGGATCGCGTCATTGTAGTTCAAGAGATTGGATTGAGCTTCGCCGATGTCACTCAACACCGACGCGATCTTTTGTTTCTCCTGCAGTGACTCAAAGACAGTGAGGGCCGGCTTCAGGTACTCCAGGGCGGATGAATAATTTCCCAAAGCGGAATGTACGTTCGCGACGCCGACTCGAATGGTTGCGGCGATTCGTTTGTCGCGAAGGGTATCCTGTAGCCGTAGGGCTCTCAGATAGAAATCCAGTGCAGTTTCGTAAGCGCCTTGCGAAAACTGAGCGCTTGCAATGTTGCTCAGCGTGCTTACGACCGCGTCGGGATCCTTAATCGCGTTGTTCTCAGCGTTGTTGATCTCTTCGAACAGCGAAAGCGCCTTCTGGTAACTCTTAATCGCCGAGTCAAATTCCTTTTGTTGAAAATAAACATTTCCGATGCTGTTGTGAGTGGCGGCGATCTCGGCTTTTCCGGCGTAAGTCTCGCGCAACTTCAGGCATCTCGAGAAAATCTCGAGCGCGAGATCATAAGACTCCTGCTCGTAGTAGACGCTGGCTAGCTCTTCGAGAGTGTCCGCGATTGCCCGGTCGTTCGATAAAGCCTCAAATACCGTCAGCGATTTCTGATAAGTATCGATCGCCAGCTTGTAATTCTTTTGAGCGAAGTAGACCTGACCGAGGCTTATCAGAGTGGTCGCGCGCAACGACCGGTTTTGTATCGCTTCATACATATCCGCCGCGGTCTGATAGCGCTTCGCGGCATCGGGCCAGCGGCCCCACTCCCGAAGCACATCGCCGGTCTGACGTTCGGCCGCCGCAATACCGGCCTCGTCTTCGAGCTGCTCGGAAATTCTGCGTACCAATGAAAGAACCGCCAGCGCGCGATCGTAGCTGCCCGGCCGCTGCAGCGGGCCGACCTTGCGAGACAAGGCATTTCGCAGCTCAGAGGTTATCATTTTGGGGTTCTCGGCCAGCAGCCGTTCCCGTTCAGGTTCACTCGCATTGATCAAAGCCACGGCGAACTGTTCGATTGAATCGGCGGAGACTTTCCACTCGGAGCCCTTTTCGAGAAACGACGAGAGATCGACGGAGCTGTCTGCGTCTCGCCATATTTTCCACTCGACGGACTCTTTGATCAGGGCGAAATTTCGAACGCGGCGTTCGCGGCGCGAGGCGTTGGTCTGCGGGTCAATCAGCGTCAGATCGACCGACGCCTGGAGAATGGCTTTTGACTCGTTGACTTTGATTTGACTGATAGCGACTTCTGAAACCACTTCGCCGCTTTGAATGCGTTGCGCCTGCTCGATCCCAGCTGGGAGGTCGGGAGACTGAAGACTCCAGTGTTTTACCAGCGACTCGAAGTCGTGGCGGACGTACGAGGTGAAATAGGATTTAATCAACGCCGCGAACGCGGATTGATCAGGTGATTGGGATTGGGGTGTGGCGACTGCAGCACAGGCCACAAGCAGAATGCCTGTGAGCAACACCTTTAGTTGGCGCGGTCTCTTCACGGGCGCACTCCGTGAGGATGATTATTTTTATTGCTGACAAGTGAGATGAAGCTTTTCCAGATTTGTTAGACACTCGGAGCTAGGTTTTGTTCCCGGAATTTTGGTTGATTGGTTTGAGTACTGAATCCCGTCAGGGTGCATGTTTGTAGCAAGGCGAGCGGGCAGGGTTCGAACTCCGTCAGGGTAATGTTTGTAGCAAGGCGCACGGGCAGATCCGAGCTCCGCCAGGAGTTCAATGTCAACGTTTCGCACCAAAGCATTTCGTCAAATGCGTAATCGACAAACAGGGCACTCACGCCGGAATCTACAAACATGGCCCCCCTGACGGAGGGCCTTCACACTGCCGCTTAGGTTTTCGGTGTTCTTAGCCTGCAGGAACTGGTACCTGAATCGGCGCGCTCAACTGCATCTTACCCCAGGCGATTCGCAAGGTTATGTCCTTGATGTTTGGCTTCTGCCAGGTGAGATCGATCGTCAGCTTCTCCTTTGAATCGGAAGCCTGTTCGACGGTCATCGGTGCTTTGAACGCGATCGGAGCTCTGGCGATTTCCGAAGCGTCGATGTGAGCCGCTCGGGCTTTTGCGGGATCGATAAACACCAGACTCCAAACCGCGCCGTCGTCGGAGCGGTGCAGTCCCAGGTACCACGAGCCCGCCGGTATCGTCTTGCCGGCGATTGTCAGAGGCATATCGGTGTCGAGAGTCGTCCAGAAGTTGCTCCCCAACCGGTACACCTGGCCTTTTGTTATCTTGTCGAAGGCGGCATTGTCCTCGTATTCCTTTTTCCAGATCGGCCGGCCGTAGTCGATCGCGAATTGTCCCGCGCCCTGGTTCTTTTCGTTGCTCCAGTAGCCTACGCGAGTCGTCCCGCGCTCAGGCGAATCGCTGCCGAACGCGACTATCTTAGGCCGCTGCGCGGTATCCTGCCCGTAGAGCCCACTCACCAGACCGAGCAGCATAATCGCAGCGAAAATCAACCTTGTCGTCTTCACGAGTTTCATAACATTCTCCTTCTCCATAGTAAGGACGGCCGTGAAACCGCACGGAGTCTGGCCGCCTCTCTATCACATTCTCCAAACTTCGCGTCACTCATATCTCAACGCGATCATCGGATCCACTTTCGTAGCCCTACGCGCAGGGATGAAAGCGGCTCCCAGAGCCACTCCTGTCAGGATCAGCGAGATCCCGCCAAAAATCACCGGATCGGTCGCGCTCACTCCAAACAGCAGGCTCTCCATAACTCTGGTGAGGGCGAAGGCGGCGCCGATCCCCAGCGCGACTCCTATCGCGGCCAGGATCAATCCCTGTCGCAAGACGATCTTCAACACATCTCCGGTCTCCGCGCCCAGCGCCATTCGAATACCAATTTCGTGCGTTCGCTGAGTGACCGAGTACGATATCACGCCGTAAATTCCAATCGCCGCAAGCACCAGCGCAACCGCAGCGAAAATCGCCATCAAGGTCATGTTGAACCGTTGCGCCGCCTGAGATGCCGACATGACATCGGTCATCGTTCGCAGTTTCGTCAGCGGAATGTCTTTGTCGATCGACCAGATTTTGCTCTTGATCGCTCCGGCGAGTGCGGTGCTGTTGCCATCACCCCGAACGGCCAGATACATCCACCGCTTCCACGGCTGATCCTGCTGCTCGTACGAGTTGTAGAACGCCGGAAGCTCGGGGAGATTCAAACCATAGTGTTTTACATCACCGACGACACCGATGATCGTCATCCACGTACGAGGGCCTCTCGCCCAAGCGATTCGAGCACCAATCGGGTCCTCATTCGGAAAATATTCATGAACGAAGCTTTCGTTCACCAGACCTACTGGAGGTGTGTCGACGCGATCCTGAGACGTGAAGTCGCGTCCTTGAAGCACCGGGATTCCCATAGTGCGGAAGTAATCGCCGGCCACCGTTCGAGTTTCCAGCTCCGGCTCTTCTCCGGGAGACAGAGGCGTACGTCCTTCGATGACAAAGTTGTGCATCAGGTTCTCAGTCATCGGGAGCTCGCTGATCATCGCGGCTTGCGTACCGGAAATCGATTTGACCGCGTCAAGGACACGATCCCTGAACTGAATCTGTTTTGGAATCTCTTTGTAGCGCGATTCGGGCAGTTCGATTCGCATCGTCAACAGGTTCTCGGGGTCGAAGCCGGGATTGATAGCTCGAAGCTTCCAGATGCTCTTGATCAGCAGCCCGGCGCCGATCAATAAGACGAGGGCCAGAGCGATCTCAGAAACCACCAGGATGCTGCGAACTCTCTGTCTCGCAACACCGCCAGTCGACGAACGACCGCCCTCTTTCAACGACTCGTTCACATCGAGTTTCGAAGCGCTGAGCGCGGGGAGCAGCCCGAACACAAGCCCGGTTAGAACGGAAACCCCGAGCGTGAAGGCCAGGACGTAACTATCGATGTCGATCGACGCGAGACGAGGCAGGTTCGC
>Ga0075425_100009870_pt1 | contig 10167 bp, 5 predicted proteins | sample SoiMethybrSBSTD4_FD_75300 | JGI IMG/M metagenome (GOLD analysis project Ga0075425, IMG submission 75300) | Bulk soil microbial communities from a Populus tree surrounding site in Tennessee, USA - Soil MetaG P. TD hybrid SBSTD4 | ecosystem: Environmental > Terrestrial > Soil > Tree plantation...
GCTGCAACGCGCGACGTTCTCGGAGCAGGACCGCGTCACCGTCACCGGGGGCGTCACGAATCATTCGCCGGCGCCGGCATCGAACGTGGAGGTATCGCTCGAGATCGATGGACGCACCGTGCAGACCGAACGAGTGTCGGTCGAACCGAACAGCTCTGCGGCGTTGACATTTGCGCCGTTCACCCCGGCGGCGCGCAACACGCGCGGCACCGTTCGAATCGCCGCCGACAAGTTGCCGCTCGACAATGCGTTCAATTTTGTCGTCTCGCCGAAGGAGGCGGTGCGCATCATCATTGCGGAGCGTCCGGGGGCGCCGCGCGAGACGAGTTTGTACCTGATGCGTGCGCTTGCGCTCGGTGAAGCGCCCCCCTTCGACATCGCGACCAAATCGGTGGACTCGATGTCGACCGAGGATCTCCAGCGGGCATCGGTCGTCATTCTCAACGATGCGCCGGTCGCCCAGCTGACTGCCGAGCGGCTCGGCGCCTTTGTCGCCCGTGGCGGTGGGCTGCTCGTTGCCATGGGCAGCCGTGCGACGTGGCCCGCGGCGGCCGGATCGACCGACATCCTCGGCGCGACACTCGGACAACCGATCGATCGCACCACCGGACAGGCCGTCCGACTCGGTGCGCTCGAGTACGGCGATCCAATCTTCGAGGCATTTCGCGCGCCTCGAAGCGGCGACTTCTCGGGTGCGCGATTCTACTCGTATCGGACGGTGACGCCGGTCAAAGACGGACAGGTGCTCGCGCGATTCGACGACGGTGCACCGGCCCTCGTCGCGCGGCGGGTTGGCAACGGCCGAGTGCTGTTGTGGACGTCATCGCTCGATCTCCAGGGAAATGATCTGCCGTTGAAGGCGGTGTTCCTTCCGTTCGTTCATCGCATGGTCACCACGCTTGCGTCGTACACCGAACGGCCGTCGTGGCTGAAAGTTGGCGACGTGCTCGAAGCTGGGCGAGCGGCGCCGGTTCCCGGAGCGTCGCGCCAGGTGCAACCGCGGGTAGTGCTGACGCCATCAGGCGAACGAGTGATGCTCGACGGTGAAGGACCTGACGTGCTCGAGCTCACCGAGCAGGGCTTTTACGAAGTGCGTGGGCAAGGACGCAATGCGGCGCCGCCCATGACTGTTGCGAGCAACGTCGATTTGTCCGAATCCGATCTGACTCCGATGGATCCTGACGAAGTCGTTGCCGGCGTGCTCGGACGGGCAGGCGGAGCGGTTCCGGCTGGGACGAATGTATCCACGACCGACCAGGAACAGGAAAAGAACCAGCGCGTGTGGTGGTACCTGCTCTTCGCAGGCATCGTCATTCTCGGGCTGGAAACACTGGTCGGAAATCGGATTTCGCGCTCGGGGCCAGTTCAGGTTTAAAAGGGAAAAGGGAAAAGGCACAAGGGAAAAGGAAAGGCGAGAAGGCCGAAAGTGGCATGGGTGGCCACTGATTTGTCGCAATTGTCGAGCGGGGGTATGTCGGGAGGCGGTGTTAAGCTGACAGCTAGCCGCGCTACGGGCGCGAAGCCCCCCGGATCTATCAGGAGACCGCGCTTATGATTGACGAGTATCGGCGCACAGATTCGGCCTCGGAACTGGTCGAGATCATTCATCAGGTGCGACGGCGGTGGCGCATGAAACTGGCGCTCCGCGGCGCGCTCGGCGTCGTCGGGCTCGGCGTGGTCGTGCTGCTCGCGTCCGCGTACGGACTGGAATCATGGCGATTCACTGCCGGCGCAATCATCACGTTCCGTGTTCTCCTCGGCCTCGCGTTCGTTGGCCTGGTTGGGTATTTCTTCGTTCGCCCGTTGATGCGGCAAGCGTCCGACGAACAGGTGGCTCTGTATCTCGAAGAGCATGAGCCGTCGCTGCAGGCGGCGATCATCAGCGCGGTCGAAGCGGAACACGGCGGAAACGGTTCACCCTTCTCTGCAACGCTCGTGCGCCGGCTCGTAGAGTCGGCGGTCGAGAAGGCGCGCGATATCGACGGCGGCCGCCGGGTTGAAGCCGCGCCCATGCGCCGCTACGGCACGACCCTGGCGGTGATCAGCATCGCAACGATCGCCCTGTTCCTTCTCGGTCCGGCCTATCTGCGGCACGCGCTTTCGGCGCTGCTCATCATCTCGCGCGACGTCGAAGCTGCGGCGCCGTACAGCATCGAAGTCAGCCCTGGGAACGCCACGGTTGCGCGCGGTGCCGATCAGGCGATCACGGCGAAGTTGTCGGGCTTCGATTCGGAACAGGCGTCGTTGATGATGCGCAAGTCGCCCGATGCGGCTTACGAGCGCGTGCCGCTGTTGCGCAACGAGAGCGGTTCCTATGAAGGGATGCTCTTCGATCTCTCAGCGCCAGTCGAATATTTCGTCGAAGCCAACGGTGTCAATTCCAAACACTTCAACCTGAAAGTCGTCGACCTGCCGTATGTGCAGCGGCTCGAACTCGAGTATCACTTCCCGGCATATACCGGACTCGCGCCACAGAAAGTTGAGGATGGTGGCGACATCGCGGTTTTGAAAGGCACTGAGGTTCACGTCCGAGCGGTGCCGACCATGACCACGCCCGGCGGGCAGATCGTGCTGGGAGACAAGGACAAGCCGGGTCTGGCGCCGGATCCATCGGGTGGATCGCCAGCGCCCCTTCTCGGCACGTTCAAGGTAACCGCCGACGGGTTCTATCACATCGAACTCGACGCCGCATCCGGCGAGCGGTTGACCGCGTCTCCGCAATACACGATCGATGCACTCGACGATCAGCCGCCCACAGTGTCTATCTCCAAGCCAGGTCGGGACACCACGGCATCGCCGATCGAGGAAGTCTTTGTCGAAGCGCGCGCCGAGGACGATTTCGGCGTGCGCGGCCTGGATCTCGTGTACTCGGTCAACGGCACGGCCGAGAAGACGATTCATTTGTTCGATGGCAAGAAGCGCATGACTGAGGTTTCCGGCGGCCATACGTTCTATCTCGAAGAGTTGGACGTAAAGCCGGGAGATTTCGTGTCGTACTACGCCAAGGCGGCGGATAACGATTCGGTTCAGGGACCGAAGCCGGCGATGAGCGACATGTACTTCGTGCGCGTCCGTCCGCTCAGCAAGGAATTCCGCCGCGCGCCGTCGGATGCGGGCGGTGGTGGCGGCGGAGGCGGCGGTGGTGGTGGTCAAGTTGGCGCACTCTCCGAACAGCAGCGCCAGATCATTGCCGCGACGTTCAACGTGCAGCGCGATCGCAAGAAGATGACCGCCGATAAATTGCGCGAGAACAGCACGGTCATTGCGTTGTCGCAGTCACGGCTTCGCGATCAGGTCGAAGGGCTGCTGACCCGGATGAACAGCCGGCTGGTCGAGCAGGATCCCGCGTTCAAGAAAGTGGCGGACCTGCTGCCGCAGGCTGTCGCGGAAATGAAGAACGCCGAAGGAAAGCTTCACGCGGTCAGTCCGGATGGCGCACTCGCTCCCGAGCAAAAGGCCCTGCAGTTCCTCCAGAAGGCCGAGGAAGAGTACGAGACGCAGGTGCAGATCCAGCGCCAGCAGGGCGGCGGTGGCGGCGGTGGTGGACAGATGGCGCAGGACCTCGCCGACTTGTTCGAGATGGAACTCGACAAGATGGCCAATCAGTACGAGACGCGCCAGCAGGCTTCGCAGCAGCAGTCGGATCAGAGACTCGACGAGCTGATGGAGAAACTGAAGGATCTCGCGCGCCGCCAGGAGCAGGAAGCGGAGCGGCAGCGCCGGCGCGCCGCGCTCGGCCAGCAGGCGTCTGGCAACGGTGCCGGCCAGTCACAGCGGGAACTCGCCGATCAGGCGGAAGAGGCCGCCCGCCGGCTGGAGCAGTTATCGCGTGAAGAGAACCGCCCGGATCTTGCCCAGGCTGCCCGTCAACTGCGCGATGCGGCCGACGCGATGCGCCGGGCCGCGGCAAACGGCCAGCAGGCGTCGGCGGCACAGGCCGCGTCCGCACTCGAGCAGCTGAAGGAAGCGCAGAAGCGCCTGCAGCAAGCACAATCGGGCCGCGCGGATCGCGACGTCAAGAATGCGTTGCAACAGGCCGAGGACCTCGCTCGCGAACAGCGCGGAATTGCCGACGACGTCAAGGGCCTGGAGTCGGCGGGCGACCGTCGCCAGGAAAAGGCGCAGCAATTGGTTGAACGCAAGAATGCGCTCGAACAGAAAGTCGGCGAACTCGAGAAACAACTCGATCGCACAGCCGGTGACATCCGCACCCAGGAAAAGGACGCGTCGCGGAAGCTCAGCGAAGCTGCCAACGGGATTCGCGACAACAAGGTGCGCGACAAGATCAGATATTCCGGCAGGATGTTGCAACAGGGCGCGGATCGGTCGTACCAGGAGCCGATGGAGAACTCAATCGGGTCGAACCTCGATGCGTTGAGGAACACGCTGTCGCAGGCAGCCTCGGCCCTCGGCCGTCCGTCGCAAGCCGACGCGATGAATCAGGCGCTCGACAAGGCGCGACAGCTCGCGCGTGGCGTCGATTCGCTCGATCAACGGATGCGCGAGCGGCAGCAGCAGGGCCAGCAGGGCCGCCAGGGGCAGCAGAACGGCCAGCAGGGCCAGCAAGGGCAGCAAGGCCAACAAGGGCAGCAAGGCCAACAAGGGCAGCAGGGTCAACAAGGGCAGCAGGGTCAACAAGGCCAGCAGGGGCAATCGGGCCAGCAAGGCCAGTCGGGCCAGCAGGGGCAGCAAGGCCAGGGTGGTCAGCAGGGCCAGCAGGGCCAACAAGGCCAGGGTGGTCAGGGCCAACAGGGCCAACAGGGTGGAAACGGCGGCACGAACACCGGCGACCGCACGCAAAACGGCGCGAATGGAAATGGCGATACGTTCGGTGGCCGATTTGCCGACAACGGCGGGTATGGCGATCGCCGCGGCCAATGGCTCGGCGGACAGCTCGATGCCGGCGACATCCGCCAATGGCGTGGCGAGGTCCGGCAGTTCGCCAACGACGCACAGCAGTTGCGCCGGATGCTTCAGGGTCAAGGTGTCGATCCACGCGCGCTCGATGACGTCCTTCGCAACTTGCGAGCGCTCGATGACGATCGCGTGTACAAGGACGCCTCGGAACTCGCACGCCTGCAGAACGCAGTGGCCGAGGGAATGAAACGCTTCGAATTCAATCTCCGTCGTCAGGCAGAGATGAAGGGAAGTGAAGTGTTCCTGTCGGGCGCCGACGACGTGCCGGAGGCCTACCGCAAGCTCGTCGACCAGTACTACAAGTCGCTGTCGAAGGGGCCCGAGAAGCCCACGGATACTCCAAAGACCGACGCGCCGAAGAAAGACGAGCGCAAGTAATGCCGGTTCGGCGCTTTCCGCTGATAGTGATCACACTCATCATCGCGGGAAGCGCCGTGCTCAGCGCGCAGAATTTCATGCGCCGGAGCCGCGCGCCGTTGCGCGAGCCGACCCCGGAGAGTTTCGATGGCGGCTTCACGTTCTGCCGCGGCATGTACACCAGCGTGCGGCGGAACCCGAGCGGCGGGGGGTGGACGACCGACTACCCCGACGCCGACATCAACTTTTCCATTCGCCTCTCGGAACTCACAAAAACCCGCGTCAGCAGACGCCCGGACGGCGAACCAAATCACTTGACCGTCCGGCTCACCGACGACAATCTCTTCAATTGCCCCTACCTTCACATGGAAGACATGGGAGCCGCGAAGTTTACTGAAGAGGAGGTCGTTCGCCTCCGCGACTACCTCATGAAGGGCGGTTTTCTCTGGGTCGATGATTTCTGGGGCCACGCCGAATGGAACTACTGGGTCGAACAAATCTCGCGGGTCCTGCCGCCGAAGGATTACCCCATCTTCGACCTGAAGCCCGATCACCCGCTCTTTCAAACGCAGTATCCTGTCAAAGCCGTTCCGCAGATCCCCTCGATCCGCGTCTGGCGGCCGGGAGGCAGCACGTCGGAGTACGGGGAGGACAGCGTCGAAGTTCACGGCCGCGGGATCAGCGACAAAGCCGGCCGGCTGATGGTGTTCATGACGCACAACACCGATATCGACGACGCGTGGGAACGTGAAGGGGAAGATCCGAGATACTTCCTCGAGTTCGGACCCAACGGTTATGCGCTCGGTATCAATGTGATCCTGTATGCGTTGAGCCATTGACATGCGCAGCCCTTCAGGGCTGCCCATCCGCTACGGGCTGCCATCCGCCATGAAGCGTGTTCTGTTCGTAACCGTCCTCGCGGTCCTCGCGGCGGTCTTCGCCGGGGCGCAAGGGTTCGAGCAGGGCTGGGGGCAAGGCTGGGGCCGCCTTCGATACGCGCCACCTCGGTTTCCAACCAAGAACAGCTTCGACGGTTCGTTCAACTTCTGCCGCGGCATGTACGATGCGGATCGGCGCGAGCTTGGCGGCATGGGCTGGTGGACGGACTATCCCGACGCGGACATCAATTTCTCGATCCGTCTTTCCGAGCTCACGAAAACGCGCGTCAGCAAGCAGTCCGACGGCGAGCCCAACTACCTCGTCGTGCGATTGACCGACGAGGCATTGTTCAACTGCCCGTGGATCGAAATGGAGGATGTCGGCGTCATGCGGTTGAGCGACGCCGAAGTGAAACGGCTCCGCGAATACCTGCTCAAGGGAGGTTTCCTCTACGTCGACGACTTCTGGGGCGAGCAGGCATGGGAGCAATGGGCGGAGGAGATCGGCCGGGTACTCGATCCGAAAAAGTATCCGATCGTAGATGTGTCGCCGTCGCATCCACTGTTCCGCACGATGTTCGAAATCTCGAAGCTGCCGCAAATCCCGTCGATCAATCACTGGATGCGGAGCGGCGGCGGCACATCGGAGCGCGGTGAGGACAGCGCCGTTCCTGATATTCGCGGCATTTCCGACGAGCACGGCCGCCTCATGGTTCTGATGACCCACGACACCGATATTTCCGACGCGTGGGAACGCGAGGGAGAGGATCCGCGCTATTTCTACCTGTTCTCGCCGGATGGATATGCGGTCGGCATCAACGTCGTCATCTACGCGCTGACACATTGATTGCGTGCAGCCGGGTTCCTTGTGAATCGCGGATCACTAATCGTGAATCACTGAATCGCTGTCGGCGGGACTGCGATTCGAGGACTGAATGATTCACGATCAGTGATTCGAGATTTACAAAGGCAACGATTCACAGCGAGGCTATCGCGCCAGGGTCAATCTTCCGAGAGCTGAGTTCGTACAGAAATAGACGGTGCCCTCGGGTCCGGCCACTAACACGCGTATCGGTCCAACCTGGTTCTCCAGAAGCTTCTCCGAGTCTTGTACTCTCGTCGCATCAACGTCTGCGAATCGAAGCCGCAGGATGTATCCCCCCGAAGCCACGAGCGCGTTGTTCCGGAACTCGGGTATCGCGTCAGCCGTGTAAAAGATCGCTGATCCGGACTCCGGCGGCAGCGCCGTGCGACCTCGGGCGATCGCGCGGACGGGCGGCGGCGACATCGACACACCACTGAGATGTCCCGAGCTCGAATCCTTGTCGACGATCCAGAGGATCGGCGCGCGCGGATCCCACACCAGTCCCTGAGCAATGGCGACTCCGCCGGCGACAGCCGGCGACGTGCCCGCCTGGTCGGACGGCACCGTCGCATCAGGATTCAGCCGGAACACTTTGCCGGTCGCCTCCTCGCTTCCGATCACGAGGTAGAGCCTGCCATCGGGCCCAAAACGCACCAGCGCCGACGGGTCGCCGCCACCCTCGATCACGGACTGAAACAACACGGCTCGTTGACCCAGGACTCCGCCCAGTTCACGGTATCGCGCCAGGAAGACGACCGGCCCGTCTCGTGAATCAATTGTCTGCAACATGAATACGAACCGCGTGCGCTGAAAATCAGGATCGAAGGCAATCGACAGCACGTGCTGCGACGTGTCATCGGCGGGTAGCGACAGGGCCGCCCTCTGCTGCAAGGCGCCGTTCGAGAGCACACGGACCTGTCCGCGCTCCGCGATGAAGAGCCGGCCGTCGGGTGCGAACGCGGCGTCGGCGGGACGATCGAGTCCCTCTGCGAGCTTGTCGGCTTGAAGTCGGACGCCGTCGTGCGTCGGTTCGGGCTCAGTGCGCAGCCAGTCGGCCGGTGGCGCGGTTGCGGCCGACAGCGAGGCCGAGACGATCACTTGCAGCACACCTGATCGATCGCTTTCGACCACCTCGCCCTGTGGACCGCTGAACGCGGCGATCTGCAACGTATGTGCACCGCTCGTCATCGGCGGCAGTTCTCCACTGCACGGCAGGCCCGACGATCCAGCGGTCGGCGCGCACGATACACCTGCCATCTCGAAGCGAACGTTGTCGACATAGATCGCGAATCGCAGCGCCCCGATCAGGGCTGCGTCGGATACCGGTTGATCCCACCCAATCCGCTCTCGGCCTGTGATCGAAACGGTGCCGCCCCCCGATCCGGTCGACGGGGTCGATGGCTTGCTCGAACCGCACGCGGCAGCAAAAAGCGTGATCAAGATCCAGAAACCGCGCATTTCCCTCATAATAGTTCGCTTCAGTGCGTTTGAATGTGTCGGCTCGATTCCTGCAATGCCCGGCATTTATGCGCTCGCTCAAATTGTCCATTTTTCTGACACTCGTCTCGGGCACGATTGTCTTCGGACAGCGAGAGTCAGCCCTCTCCGTGGTGATGAGCCGGGTGTACGCATCCGGGTTCACGTCCCCGGTCGCATTCGTTCAGGATTCCACCAATAACTCTCGTCAATTTGTGGTCGAACAGGGCGGCCGGATTCGTGTCGTCGAGAACGGCTCGGTTTTGCCGACCGACTTTCTGAACTTGTCAGCTTCAGTCTCCTGTTGCGGCGAACGTGGACTGCTTGGAATGGCGCTCTCGCCTGACTACGCGGGGAGCGGCCGGTTCTATGTCAACTTTACCGACCGCGCAGGAAACACGGTCGTCGCGCGATTCGTTCGCTCGGCAGCCAATGCCGCGGTAGCCGATGCGACGTCGCGGTTCGATCTCGTGTGGCCATCGGGCTTGAGCTACATTCTGCAGCCGTACGCCAATCACAACGCCGGCAATCTCGCATTCGGTCCAGACGGCTATCTTTACATCGGACTCGGCGACGGCGGATCTGCCAACGATCCTGAGAACCGGGCACAGAATCCGGCGGAGCTGCTCGGCAAGATGCTGCGCATTGACGTCAACGTCGCCTCGAGCCATCCCACTGGCTATGTTGTTCCATCATCGAATCCGTTCGTCACTGGCGGCCCGGCGGGCGTGCAGAAGGAGATCTGGAGCTTCGGCTTGCGCAATCCGTGGCGCTACTCGTTCGACATGCCATCGCGCGGTGGCAACGGCGCTCTGATTATCGCGGACGTGGGCCAGGGCGCGTGGGAAGAGGTTGACTACGAACCAGCAGGCCGGCCCGGCCGCAATTACGGCTGGCGATACAGGGAAGGCGCGCATCTGAACGTGACGAACCCTGCACCCGTGTACAACCCGCCGACGGGATTGACCGATCCGATTTGGGAGTACAGCCATTCGGTGGGTCAGTCGATCACCGGTGGATTCGTCTATCGCGGCGCCTCACTGCCGTCAAGCTACCGCGGCCGCTACTTCTTCGCGGATTACGTTCAAGGTCGCGTGTGGTCGATGGTCCTGTCAATCGATCCGTCAACCGGCGAAGCGACCGCAACAGCGCCGACCGATCACACCGCTGAACTCGGCGGTTCTGCAATGCTCGGCAACATCAGCTCCTTCGGAATGGACGCAGCCGGAGAGTTGTATGTCGTCAACCACACGGGCGGCACAATCGTGAGAATACTCAGCTCGGCGCCCGGTGCGCCGACCAACCTGCACATTATTCGGTAAGCTCGCCGGTCTAGTGTGACACTCGGAAACGAGTAAGAACGCGATCCCGTTTCGTCCAGATCCGCTCAGTCGTGATCCGTTGTCCCGCCCGATACTTGACGTAATCCTCTGGATCGTAAATCCGCAGCACATGATTGATGTCCGCGATCGGCGGCCACGCGAGGCTTCCGGTTGGACTCTTTGCCTGGAAGTGATCGACGAACTCCTGTTGTTCACCGTTTTCGATCAGAAGGTAAGGCCGATAGTCGTGTGCGCGGACAAACGCGAGTGCCGGCTCGAGCGCATCAGGCGGGAGCGCACGCCACGCTATCGTCACGCGATTCGAGTAGAACCGCACGCTGCCCGTTTCCTG
>Ga0075425_100009871_pt1 | contig 10166 bp, 5 predicted proteins | sample SoiMethybrSBSTD4_FD_75300 | JGI IMG/M metagenome (GOLD analysis project Ga0075425, IMG submission 75300) | Bulk soil microbial communities from a Populus tree surrounding site in Tennessee, USA - Soil MetaG P. TD hybrid SBSTD4 | ecosystem: Environmental > Terrestrial > Soil > Tree plantation...
GCGCGATGAAGAATCAGTTTGATCTGGCCGATCAGGATTTCCAGCTTGCCGCTCAGCTTGCTCCGGACAACAATCTCACCTACGCGGGTCTCAGCATCAGCTACATGCAGACAGGCAATTTGCCTGAAGCCGTTCGCACACTGCGGGAACGGATTCGCGAAAAGCCGGCGGACGCGACTTTGCAATATTTGCTCGGTGAAGCGTTGATCCGGGCCGGCGCAGCGCCGGACGCGCCGGAATTCGCGGAAGCCAAAGCCGCCCTCGACCATTCGATCGCTCTGAATCCCGCGTTTGTTCCCCCCAAAGTCGATCTCGCGAAGCTCTATTTGCGCGAAAATCGCGTCGATGATGCAGTGACTCTGCTGGAAAAAGCGCGCTCGCTCGATCCGAATGAAAAATCGATCTATTCGCAGCTCGCCACGGCATATCGTCGCCAGAAGAAAACGGAACAGGTTGCCGCGGCACTCGGAACGCTGACCCGGCTAAACGAAGAGCAGCGCGAACGTGATTCGCACAAACGGGTCCGCCTGGTGCGCCAGGACCGGCCGTCGGCGCAAGATCCGTAGCCCGAATTTCTCAGTTAGTGCGGTGCACCGATTCTCAGGATCGAAACTACAGTCTCATTCTTGCGAATCGGAATCGGCAAGAAAATCTCTTTGTTTCCTTGCTGCAAGAATTCCGCCACGATTTTCCCAGCGGAAGTGACGCGATACTTTCCCGCGGGCAATCCAGAAATCCGAATCGCCGCTTGGTGAGCGAACCCAGCGCGGTTCTCCAGCGCAAAGTCGATCTTGCTAAAACTGTCATCGAATCGGATCGTCTTCTCCTTCGCAAACCCATCACGCTCGAGCAGTAAGTGCAGTCTCCGTTCGCCAAGTACGACGTGGAACCGCGTCCGCAATCCATCCTTCGGAACGACGCTCGTGACGCCGCGTACCCGGCGCAGATCAGCGCCATACGCGACGAGCCCAAAGACGGGATCATCCGCAACGATCGTCGCAGCCGAACGAAGTGCGCCGCTGAATCCCAGATCGATCTCTCCCGAATACCACCACGATCCGCGGCCCATTTCTTTGTTCCCTAACCACGCTCGCCCCCACGGCCGCGGCTCGAATCCTCCGCCCGCACCTCCATCATTCTCTTTCCCTGGAAACCAGTAGCCATAGTTCGACTCCGGAATGCCGGAGTTCAGCAACGCCCACGAACTCAGATACGAGGCGTAGCCCAGCCGCAGGTAGGGATAGGGATCCCGCGCGTCATAGAGCGCATAGTCCGCGATGGCCCACCCTCCCATCTGCGCCATATAGCTCAGCGTATAACTACTCGGTCCCGATCCGCGGTAGTCGCTTCCCAGATAGTAGTACGCCCCCTCCAGCCATCCCCGGCACGCCAAATTCAATTTCATTTGTTCTTCGAGAAAGGCGGTCGCATCGGAAGATTTCACTGTGCGCCGGAAATCGCCAACGGGAATGTCGTCCGAAACGGGTTGGCTGGGCGCTGCGCTGTGTTTTATTGCGTATTTTGCGAAGGCGTGAGTGGATTCGAAACCAGTGGAGTCGAAAGGATACTCTGAGCCGAAAAGGTAAGGATGGTCGTTAATGAAATATTTTACTTTTTTCTCCCACTCGGACCTGAGCCAGCCGGCTTGTTCTTTTCTTCCATTTTCGTAGAGCGCGTCGATCAGATCCGGAATGACGAGTTCGTTGTAGGTCCCGGTTTCGTAAGGAGACCACTTCACGATTTCCATTGGGACCGTAAAGAAGGCTTTGGCCGTTCCGAAGGCTCGGTCTAGGTAACCTTCTTTGTTCAGATACTTGGTCATCGACGGGTAGAGCTTCGCGACTTCGTACATGTTGTAGTAGAGCAGTATGATGTGGGGGTAATCGTAGATGCGCCAGATATGTTTTTTGCCGCTCGGATCGTCCTTCGGTGAATCGCGATTCACCTTCCAGTTGGGAATTCCGTAGATTGCGTATGGATAGAGCTCCTTGTCGGTTTGCTGGAGGCCTCCCCAGACGAAATTGCGCAGATAATTTTCGACAGCGTCGATTTCCTGCTGATTGGGATAGGCGATATTCTTTCCTGCAACGTAGGGGGCTTTGCCAAGGGCGGGATCATCAGACGCGACAGAATAGGGCTGCAGTCCATCAAGATCGTCCGGACTGCGCAGAAGTTGATGCTTCATGTCCCACTGCGAGAAGACCGAGTTGTACCACTTCGATGGATCCTTGACTTGTTCGTGAGAAACGAGGAAAGCCGCACGCTTTTTGAAGAGCCTTTCGAGAGGTTCGGTGACGAAGAATTCGAGTGAGAGATACTGACCGTTGCCGTATTGAACCTTCAAGAGATTTTCCCCAAGCTTGGAAAAGTGAACGCGATACAGGAAAGTGTCTTTTCCACGTTCACCGAGTGACTCGATTTTGGTTTGTGCGGGAAATTCGGGGACGAGCGAGAGATTTTTGTTGCGCGTGTGAAGCGAGAAGGTTGCTGGAAGATCGGTGGGAACGGTCATTCCTGGGACGAAATCGAGGTCGAAACCACCCTGCTCATACAAGGCTTGGCGAACGGCGGAGTAATCCTGCGCCCAGCGGAAACGGAATTGGTATTCGACAGAGTCTCCCGCAGAATCCGACGAATTTAAGATCAAGTTAGTGTTCGGCAGCCGCCACGTCCCGCCTTTAGCCCGTAGCTCCTGGCTGGCTGTTTCGGAGTGGATGAAATAGGAGATGCCGCGGCCGAACCCGCGTGGTTCGAAATATTCGAGGCTGGAACCGGAGGCCGGAGTCATGACCAAGTACGGGCCTTCCGCGTTGGTGCGCATCCAGTAGAGGAAAGAGCCATTTCCGGCAACCAAACTGTGCGGGATAAGGCGCTTCGTGTAGGTTTCGGTTTTGTCCCAAACGTAATTGGTGTTGAACTGTAAAGGGAGTGCGAGATCGCCGACTTCGATGGGCTGCGCTGAACGATTTTTCAACGAAATCGTCCAAACCAAATCCTTGCCATCCAGATGAAACGATTCCCGAGCGTCCATGTCTTGCAGCGGTGCTACACGACGCCCTTCATCATTCACGCGCCACTCATAGAGCCCTGCCGTAGCGTTGTCTTGCAGTTGCGCTTCGATGCGAACAGCCGAAGTCGATACTGGTGTGAATTTCGCTTCACTCTCGATATCGGGATTGATCGAATATCCCGGTGATGCGACGACTTCTTTCCAGGACTCACCGTCGCGATAGAGGACGCGCCAACTCTTCGGCAACTTGCAGGGAAGACTATCATCGTCCTGAACGGCCCAATAGACTTCGACGGAAGAGATGTTCACGGCTGACGGAAAGTCATATTGCACCCATTCCGCTGTTCCTTTCTTGTCATGCCATGTGAAACGCGGGACGCCGTCATCGTGGGAATTGGCAGGCAGAAGGCGATCGTTCAGTGCGGAAACGGCTGGAGAACGGACGGAAGCGGAAAGTTGGGCGGAGGTTGCGAGAGTTGAAAGCAGATGACCAATCGAGAAGTTAACGGTTCGCCGGCCCTCCGGGCCGGAGGGAAGTGCGTAGGCCGCGTCGGCTTGCGTCCAGTCTTTCTCACTGGCCTTGCGAAAACGGATGAGAAGATCGCCGAGTGTGCGGCCGGGAGCGATATAGTCCGTGTCGTACTTGTCGTTGGTGTGTTTCAGGCTTGTGATGCCAGCAGAAGAATAGTCGAGGTGGAAGCTGGAGTCGGCGAGGGATTGGGAGGACGAAGGAATGGGGGTCAGTGAGAAGAGGAGGAGCAAGAAGAGAAAGCCGCGAGGCATGGGAGACTCCTGGGCGTAAAAAAGTAAGCGCTTGCAATATACCGCAGCGAATATAGTATGCAACATGCTCCCAATTTCGAATTAACACCGGCTGAGGAACGAGGCTGAGCATGCTATCTACAAGAAATCATGAGAGATGGCTGGCCCTTGCACTGACGCTGGTCATGACTGGTTTGGCAGGCAGCGGACGGAGTGCTCGGGCGCAGGAACAACGAAAGAAGGTGCCGCCGACGCCCGGACCAATGCTGGAGGAGGGGTTTCTCGAGCTACAAACACCGGCATTCGAACTGAGACTGGTCAAATCCTCGCAGACGGTGGCGGCACTCATACCGAAGAGCGATTCAAAGTTCGATTTCACGCCGGGAGATCTTTTGAAGGCAAGGTCGCAGGACGGCTACTACCATTTGGGCGATCTTGACCTGCGATTGCGCGAAGGAAATTCGGGAGAATGGAAAGGGTATTCGACAGCGCTGGTGCGGCAGCCCGTGAAGGCGTTAGCTGCTTCGGGAAATGTGCTCGCCGCCGCGGATTTGAGTCCGACATTGCCCGCGGACATTCCACTGCAGATCACGCGTTCGTGGGGAGTTGAAAAAGGCGTATTGGTTTTGCGGTTCACGCTGAAAAACAAGACTGGCAATGAAGTGCAGGTCGGGTCGCTGGGAATCCCGATGATCTTCAATAACATTTTGTCCGACCGAACCTTGGAGCAGGCCCATGCAGTGTGTTCTTTTTACGATCCATACATCGGAGAGGATGCCGGCTATCTGCAAGTGACGCGATTGACCGGCAAAGGGCCGGCACTGCTGGTGATTCCGGACGGGAAAACGCCGCACGAAGCGTACAGCCCCATCCTCGACTCACGGCGGGAGGATGGAGAAAAGCTGTTCCACGATCGTACGGAACGGGGGATTACGTTTGAGGGATTTTACGACTGGATGGTTCATAGCGCCGCGCTTGCAGAAACCGAATGGAAGCATGCGAAGCCTTGGAATCCGCCAACCCGATTGACGCTGGCACCGGGACAATCGAAGACGTACGGCTTGCGATTTGTGACGTCTGATTCGATACGGAATATCGAAAAGACTCTGGCACAGCAACAGAGGCCCGTGGCGGTCGGTGTGCCCGGATACATTGTCCCCACAGACCTGAATGCCAAACTCTTTCTGAAATATCCCAAGGCGGTGAAAAGCATCGAAGTTGAACCAGCGGAAGCGATGATTTTGAAGCCAGAAAAGTCCGCGGCACCAGACTGGCAGAGATATTCAGTGCAAGGAAAATCGTGGGGCCGCGCGCGGGTGCAGATCACTTATGCAGACGGAACGATGCAGGCGGTCAACTATTTTGTGACCAAACCAGAAACGCAGGTGGTATCTGACATGGGGCATTTCTTTACGACGAAGGCGTGGTTCACCGACAAGAGCGATCCGTTCCATCGCGCGTCAGCGTTCATGACGTACGACCGCGAAACAAATGAAATCGTGATGCAGGACAGCCGGGCGTGGATGGCGGGCTTGGGCGACGAGGGAGGCGGAGGAACGTGGCTTTCGACAATCTTGAAACAGTTAGTGCGGCCGGACAAAGAGGAACTCGGAAAGATTGAACAGTTTGTGGATGGGGTGCTCTGGGGAGGATTGCAATACAAGGATGGCGACAAGAAATTCGGCGTGAGAAAGAGTCTCTTTTACTACCAACCAGACCAAATGCCAGCGGATTACTACCGTAAAGATTTTGACTGGAAGACATGGACGAGCTGGAGCAAGGAACACGCGGAGACGGTGGGGCGGTCGTACAACTATCCGCACGTCGTAGCCGCTTACTGGGTGATGTACCGGCTGGCGAGGAACAACGACGGCCTGGTAACGAATCATCCGTGGGAGTGGTATTTGACGAACGCATATGAAACGTCGGTGGCGATGGTGAAACTTGCGCCGGAGTACGCAGTTTTCGGCCAGATGGAAGGAGATATCTTTTTAGAAGTGCTTGCCGATTTGAAGCGAGAGGGACTGAAGGCACAGGCAGACGACCTGGAAGCGAAGATGAAGGCGCGGGCGGATCGCTGGAAAGTAGAAGCATTTCCATACGGCAGCGAAATGCCATGGGATTCGACGGGACAAGAAGAGGTGTATGCGTGGATGAAATACTTCGGGTATCAGGAGAAGGCAGACGTTACGCTCGACGCGATTCTTGGTTATGACCCGACGATTCCGCATTGGGGCTACAACGGAAGCGCACGGCGGTATTGGGACTTCATTTTTGCCGGAAAACACCGGCGGCTCGAGCGGCAACTGCATCACTATGGGTCAAGCCTGAACGCAATTCCGGTTTTGCATGAATATCGCGAGCATCCGGACGACTTCTACCTGCTGCGAGTCGGCTACGGCGGAACGATGGGGATGCTTGCCAACATCGATCAGGATGGATTTTTGGCGCCAGCGTTCCATGCGTTTCCGGACATGCTGGAACCGGACGGAATTACGGGAGACAACGGACCCAGTTTTTTCGGGCATGCGTTCAACACGGCGACGTATATCGTGAAGCATCCAGAGTTTGGCTGGCTGGCCTTTGGCGGAAATGTTGAGGCGACAGGTGAAGTTGTGAAGGTGGCGCCGCTCGATTCGTCACGCTCACGCGTTTACGTTGCGCCCATGGGACTGTGGCTGACGCTGGATGCGGGACAGTTTGGGAAGGTCGAAATCGATCCAAAGACCCAAACAGTGCGAGTGGCGCTGGCACCGGCGACGCAATTTACAAACATGGCGCGGTTGAGAGTGGAACAACCGGCGAATCTAAGCGGGGTCGGCAAAATCCATCCGAAGAAAGAACTGCATGTCGAAAGAGGCGCATACGTTGCGCCACTATCGAGCGGAACGACATGGATCGAGCTGACAGCCAAGTAAGCGGACTAAGACTGCTGCTCGTGACGCTTGGTAAGAAATTCCTTGAGATAAGAACCGGCGGTGATAATGTGCCGCCAGAGCTCAGCGGAAGCGGTCTCGGGATCGCGGCTCTTGCACGCTTCCAGGAGAATCCGATGAGCTTCGCCGGCCTGGTGCAGGTTGCGAGTGACGACGAGGTGCAGCCGGGTGTAGCGGTCGCAATTCGTGTTTAGAGTTTTGATGAACGACAGCATGGTCGGGCGATTTGCCGGCGCGTATAGCGTGGAATGAAAACTCCAGTTCCATTCGCCCCAATGGGGCATTTCCGAGTCGAGTTCGAGGCAGGCCTGATACTGACGAAGGATTTCCTCTGCTAAGGCAAAATCCTGATCGGTGAAGTTTGGAATGGCAAGGCGGAGAATGTGACATTCCAGAACAGCGCGCGTTTCGAAGATTTCCCAAATTTCTTCCGGTGCGAGGGAAGAGACGACGGCGCCACGATTCGCAATGATGGTGATGAGACCTTCGGCTGCGAGGTGGCTGAGCGCTTCGCGGACCGGAACCCGGCTGGTCTTAAATTCACGGGCGATGTAATGCTGGCGCAGTTGCTGCGCTTCGTGAAGGCGGCCGGTGAGAATTTGTTCGCGAAGTCGATCGGCGACTGCGGACGCAAGAGATTGGCGCGGAATGGAAGAGGAGCGCCGCGCTTCCACGGCGAGCGTCGGCTTGGGCCGATGAGGCAGGTGCGGACGAGTCGACGTACCGTGATGAGTGGGCATGCAACTTCCGTCGGAATGCTTCGCCAATAGCGCGCACAGGTTCACGAACAGCGAAAAAATCTAACCGTGCCAAGCGGGACATCTCGCCGAAGCATGGCTAGTTTATCACGCCGAGTCCTTGGTGTATTGGCCATCGACGAGTCGAAGCATACTTATCGCCTGACCAGCTAACACTCTCGCAAAAGGAATTGGACCTACGATGCCGATTGATTCGGACCATGGCAAGCGGTTCGTCAAGGTTCAATCCATGGCTGTAGCTGACCACAACCGCGCCGGAGCCATTGGTTTCCTCGATTAGATTGTCCCCGTCATACGCGAAGATGCTGGTGCCCGAGTTTGAGGATTTGTAGATTCTTCTACCGAAGGGATCGTATTTGAATCTGACTGTCGTTAAGAGCTCCATTAATTCACGGCTACAAGGAACTTTCCCGTGGAAGGGGGTAGCGCCTGAGGGCTCGTCCCAGGAGAGATTTGGCCCGTACCTGGGGCGGCCGGTGAAGGTAGCTGTTGCGGGGACCAGGGGGCTGTTACCGTAGGTTACGAAAATTTGGGCGTTACTGGCGCAGCATCTGCCCAGGTAGTTCGGCTGGCTGAAGACCGGGCCGGATGCGGCGCGAGACAAAGGCGCTACAAGTAGGCATAGCAAGTTGAAGAGCAGCAAAACACCGGTGTGAGGCAGAAGGATCCCATTGAGCCGCAGATCTCGCGAATTCACGACACGATTACAGGCAGCGTGGAACAGTAGAAGCCCCAGCTCCCATGTGAGGCTCACCGCTCTGATGCTATTGATTGCGAGCCTATTCCTGCTCTTTGTGCTTTCCCCTGCGTGGAAAACGATGAATACAGATTTTCCGAACTATTACACTGCCGCTCTTGAGCTGCGACGAGGCTGTTCGCTTACTGATCTTTACGACTGGACATGGTTTCAACGGCAGATGAACTACGCAGGGTTCGGACGGCAGCGTGGGGCCTATACGCCGCAAACTCCTCTGACCATGGTGCCTTTCGTGCCCTTGACGCGGGTTTCGCCACTCACTGCAAAGCGAATCTGGATTGTTTTGAATTGTGGCCTCCTGGCTGGCTCGCTTTGGTTGCTGTCGACCGTGACGCGTTTCGGCGTCGTTCAGTTGTCAATTCTTGCCGCCTGCGGATGGAATGCCTGGCGCACGAATTTTATGTACGGCCAATATTACGTTTTTTTGTTGTTCTTGTTGACGCTGCTGTTCGTGTGCTTGTATCGATTGAAGGAGAAGTCCGCCGGAATTCTTGCAGGAATCATCTTCGCGTTGAAGCTGTATAGCGGGCCGTACTTTCTGTTCTTTGTCGCTCGGAAGAAATGGAACGCAGCAGCAATCATGGCTGTGACGATCCTGGTTTCGTCATTAGCCGCAATTGCGCTGTTCGGGTGGCATGGCACGGCTTACTACCTAAAGCAGGTCGCCTGGCGCTCGCTCGAAGGCAGTTCGATCGATCTTTATGACCCTGGGAACCCGACCCTTGCGACCCTTCTCCAACGTTCGTTTGTTCGTGAACCGGAATTGAATCCCGCTCCGATTCACGAATCGCCCTGGCTGTTTTTCTTTTTGAGGTCGCTCATCAGCCTAGCCATCTTGGGATTCGCAATGGCAGGAGTAAAGGGTGAAGGTCCCGGCGATCTCAAGCGAGGGTTCGCCTGGTTTACTCTCGCCATCGTGTTGTTATCGACTAGCGTTGGTCCATATACCTACGTGCTGCTGTTCCTGCCGACGGTCTTGCTGCTTGACGAAGCCACGTCTTTGGAGTCGATCGTCCTGGTTCTATCGTTCGTCGCCTTGACAGGACCAAACCTCGCAAAAAGTGCTCGTTTGTTTCCGAAGGTTTGGATCCTTCTTTTCCTGTTTGTCTTCTTCGCGATTCCTTGCCTGAGGACCATCAAGCAAAGCCATTTACTTGCACTCGGCGGCGCCATCTTGTTGATCGCCCTGGTGGATGCTCGCTGGCATCTGTACCGCTATAAACGCGGAGCTGACCAGCAATTTGAAGCAGTAAAAATCGAACCGGGTGCGCTCTTCTCGTCCGCGCCTGCCGTCAGCAGGCTTGGCATTTTCTATCAGGGAATGGGCAGAGATCGCTATGTCTTGCGTTGGCTGAGGAGCGGGCGGATCGAAACACTAACCTTTGACGGCCATGCCTTTCTGCCGAAAGCGCGGACAGTCGATGGCCCCATCGATTTCGAGCTGGTGGCGAACGGGAAGTCGACAGCGATGCAGCTCGATGTGGTTGCGGGGCAGGCGCAGATACGAGAGAGCGGACAGAGTGTAGAAATACGCCGTCGGGAACCCATTCCATCGCCTGACGGACGCTGGGTTGCCTGGACACAAGGAGTATCGGGCCCCCGACAGATTTGGGTGCAACGCTCGGATGGAACGGGCAGCCATGCTTTGACGGAAGGCGCGTGCAATAGCTGGGATCCAGCCTGGGAGTTGGATTCACAATCGATCGTGTTTGCGAGTGATTGCGGCAGGGCCGTCGGCCTGCCAACTTTACGCCGGGCCTGGATTCGCTGACGGCCGCTGCCGTTTGCAACGCAGCGTGCGAAGGACCTCAACGAGCGCTTCGGGCGGCAGGCGATTCTCAAGCAAAGGGAAAGCGTCAAATGGAGCAGCTGGTACCGGCGTCCGGCACACGCTCGTTGCGAGAATCGCTTGCGTCTTCGAGTGGCAAAGTCTCCAGATTTCC
>Ga0075425_100009873_pt1 | contig 10166 bp, 9 predicted proteins | sample SoiMethybrSBSTD4_FD_75300 | JGI IMG/M metagenome (GOLD analysis project Ga0075425, IMG submission 75300) | Bulk soil microbial communities from a Populus tree surrounding site in Tennessee, USA - Soil MetaG P. TD hybrid SBSTD4 | ecosystem: Environmental > Terrestrial > Soil > Tree plantation...
AGCGGGCGCTCAGCATAGCACAAATTATAGTTTCTACTGCGAATTCAAATATGCGGGATAACGGCAATCAATTCTGTCCCATATTCAATGGACGAAAAATAGAACGAAGACAAACAATCCACATTGCACAACGGCAAAATCCTGACCCGCCGAACCCCGTGCCTTAAGGCCATTGCGCAGGATTCCAACCGGCTTCGCATCTCATCGCTTAGCGCCAGTCTTTTCAGGCCATTACCAGACTCGATGTCCAGCCACCTAAGAATGCTGCCATGCTCGCCGGGCACTCCGTTCTCTTCGGTGACGTAGATGAGCGCATCAGCATTCCAATCCACAGCGCAAACTGCGGCCATCTGGTCAGGATCAATCAAATATTTGGCGCCGTCCCAGAAACAAAGGTTCGACAAAATGGGCACAGCCTTGTTGCTGCAGATGATCTCCAGCCAGCGCGAATGCAGGCGCGCAGCCTCCACCCTGGTTCGACGAGCATCATGGCCAAAGGAATGCCTCCGCAACTGCACCAGCCCGGCGTCGGTAGCGCACAGCCCGATGCTGGTTACTCCGGATTCAGCCAGCAACGCGACCAGCCCTCGGCTCTCAAGCTGCGCCGCTGGGAATGCTGCGCATTCCACTTTGCCGGGATGGTTTCCGTTGCTATGAGCTCTGCCATTGGTGCTGGCGGGATCGAATTGCCGGCTACTGCCCTGGCCATGAATTACTGTCAGGGAGTGGCCGTCATGCACGAGGTCCGCGACTGCGCGGGCGAACTTCCGGCCGTAATCGCCATGATTGGCGGCCATCCGGACAACTCGAAGGACGAGCCTCATCTGCACCCATGACTTATGAGACTGAATCAAGCGGTGGGAGTGCTTGCCTGTTCAGCGGCGATGCCGGATCACCAGAATCTGACCGGCAGGCAATGGAGTTCATCTGCAAGCAGATCATTGGCAATAATTTGCAACCTCAGGAGATATCAATCCTGCAAATTTCACTGTTCCTTTAGGGGTAAAGTGTCCCAGGTCAAGAAAATCGCCATCGCCAAAATTCGTAATTCCGGCGTCAATATATTTTGCTGGAATCGAGGCCGTGGCGTCTTTCAGGACTGAATTGAACCGCGCCACTAAAGGCGGAAAATCGCCTCTTTTAACCAATGGCGCCCAAACATTAGGCCCCTGAGGCCATTTTTTGTTGACGATCTGTCCAACAAAAATCGTCTTCACGCCCCGGGAGGCATTGATGGCCGCTATGGTCTTGATGTGCTCGACAAAGATGGCTTCCAGGTGCTTATCGGTGCCGGTGAGAGGCGGCTTACCAACAATCTCCGGATGCTTGGGGACGGTGTCAAAGCGGTTCCTGGCAACTTCATTTACCAATAAGGCCAGCGGAGAATACCTGGCAATAGCAATATCAGGTCTGCGGACGGGCGTGGTCAGCAGGTGATAGTCGGCGTATGCAGGGTCGAGGTTTTCGATATGGGCATTGATGATATCGTTCCATCCCACGTAATACATTGCACAGGCCGGCCTTTTTTCTCCGACGCTCTCGTAAAAGGCGGTCTGCAGCAGGTGCTCGGTTGTGCTATGAGCGACTATGCCGAAATTCAGGACGGTGTATTTGTTGTTAAGGTCAGATTGCAAGCGCTCCACCCACGTGTCACCTTGAGTAACGCCAACGTCATAGGTGGTTGATCCTCCATAGACAAAGATCAGGGGCTTGGCCAGGTCCTCTGCGGTCAGCTCTTTTCCTCTTATTCCCATGGAATTGTGAGAAAAGATGAGTTCCTTGCCTTGCAATGCGTCCACATCCACACCCGCCGCTCTAGCTCTCTTTTCTATGGGCCGAAAATCCAGATGGTCTTTGTATTGAAAGTTCGGCCTGGGAACAATTTGCAGCAAGGGATGGTAAATAAATGCATCACTGTCAGGGCTGGATTCCGAAACGATGTTTTGCGGAAAGAGAGAGACGCCGGCCCAGTACTTCTCCACGGCGCTGCTTGCTAATGCCAAGCCCAGCTCAATGACGCACCAGCACAGAATCACGTATGACAACTTGCTGGCTTTGCTGAGGGCTGCGGCAATGAGGAGCAGGCAGATGATATAAGAGAAGAAATAGAAACGGTTTGTTCGAATTCCCAGGCCGCTGCTGAAGGCCAGGTATATGCATACCAGGAGCACAAGAGCGAGCACGCATATACTCAGCAAGAATGGGATTGCCACTCTAAAGTTAAAAGGCCTTTTCAATCCGTAGAATTCCCGCGCGCTGGTCCAGCGCACTGGCATTGTGTTAGTCCAATTCATAGGCGCTCCTATAGTCATTCATCAGAGATGGGTGTTGATCGGACTTGCTTAAAATTGCGGTGCCTACCGCCAATAGATCGAGTTCGGTGCCCATGAAGCAGCGGAAAGCATCTTCAGGCGTGCAGACGATCGGTTCGCCGCGCACATTGAATGAGGTGTTCACCAGGACCGGACAGCCTGTCAACTCTTTGAATCTGGAAATAAGGTGGTAATAGCGGGGATTGGTTTCCTGGTGCACGGTTTGGATCCGCGCAGAGTAGTCCAGGTGTGTGACCGCAGGGATTTCGGACCGCACGACATTGAGTCTTTCAATACCGAAAAGCCTCTTTTGATCTTCTGACATCGGCAATTGTTTCGACTCGACGACATCAGCAACCAGCAGCATGTATGGGCTGTCCAGATCGAGCTGGAACCAATCAGATACGTCTTCTCTCAACACGCTGGGTGCAAAAGGCCGGAATGACTCCCTGTACTTCACCTTCAGGTTGAGTTGCTTCTGCATGACCGGCGAGCGCGGGTCTGCGATGATGGAACGGCCGCCCAGGGCGCGCGGACCGAATTCCATGCGTCCCTGATGCCAGCCGACGGCCTTGCCTTCTGCAAGCGCGTGGGCAACAGTGCAAATCAGCTCGCAGTCCGATACCGTCCTGAAGATCGCTCCCACGCTGGTCAATCGTTGCTCAATCTCGCTCTGGCTGAATTCAGGTCCGAGAAACGCTCCTTTCATGCTGTCAGTGGATGTTATGTGCCGGGGCTGATCGAGCATCATGTAGTAAGCAGCAAGGGCTGCGCCCACCGCGCCGCCGGCGTCTCCGGCTGCGGGTTGAATCCAGATGTTGTCGAAGATTCCTTCCCGCAAAAGCTTTCCGTTGGCCACGCAGTTCAGCGCTACGCCGCCAGCAAGGCAGAAGTTCTTCTGGCGGGTCGAGCGCTGCACGTCTTTGGCAAGCTTGATGACAATTTCTTCGGTAACGGCCTGAATGGAAGCCGCAAGATCCATCTCGCGCTGTGTAAGCTGGCCCTCTGGATTCCTGGGTGGGCCGCCAAAGAGTTCGGCGAACCGGCCGTTGGTCATGGTGAGGCCGGTACAGTATTCGAAGTACCTCATGTCGAGATGGAAAGTTCCATCTTCCTTGATATCAATGAGGTGCTTCTTAATCAGATCCACGTAGCGCGGCTCACCGTAAGGGGCAAGGCCCATGACTTTGTACTCGCCAGAGTTGACTTTGAATCCCGTGTAGTAAGTGAAGGCCGAGTACAGGAGTCCAAGGGAGTGCGGAAAGCGAATCTCTTTTTGCACGGATAGCCGATTGCCATGCCCGGTGAAAACAGACGTTGTCACCCATTCACCAACTCCATCCATAGTCAGGACCGCCGCTTCTTCAAACGGCGATGGAAAGAATGCGGATGCGGCATGGCTGAGATGGTGTTCGGAGAAGCACAGACGCTTAGACCAGTCGCCCTCCGCGCCAAAGCACTCCCCCAGGGCATCAGCAATTACCGTCTTCTGAAACAGTTTGTCTTTCAGCCACACTGGAAGCGATGTTGCAAAGCTTCTGAACCCTCTTGGCGGAAATGCGAGATACGTCTCGAATATGCGCTCAAATTTCAGGAACGGTTTGTCGTAGAAGACGACGTAGTCAATATCCCCGGGCTGCAAGCCTGCTGAACTCACGCAGAACTCTGCAGCTCTGGCGGGGAACCCAGAGTCATGTTTCCTGCGCGTGAACCGCTCCTCTTGAGCAGCGGCGACGATCTCGCCATCTGACACCAGACAGGCAGCGGAGTCATGATAAAAGGCCGAAAGGCCGAGGATTTTCACTGGTCACAACAGAGCGTACAAACCGCGCGAAGATTTTCATTCGCGATTACAGCCGGGAATCAAAACAGAGAATAGATGAACGGAGCGAGGACAGAGCCCTGAGCTACGATGAGCAAGGTGACAATGATGATCATCACGCTGATGATTGGAGCAACCCACAGCTTTTTGCGAATGCGCAGGAAGGCCCACAATTCTTTGATAAATGCACTCATATACTTATTTTCCTTCCTTATGATTTTTCAGTTCAAAGTGACTTTCGTGTGCCAGCCGCCATCAGGCCGGCTTCAAAACTGGTTTTTGAACGAGTCACCTGTAGGGCCTGAAGCGCGGTCAATCCAATAAGAATTAACTGCGCGCCGCTTCAATCGAAGCTCATCACGGCCCAACAGCCGGGTCAGGAGCGAAATTGGGGTCAGAAGACCGAAGAAGATAATGCCGAGCACAACAGGGCTGACGATCTTCCCCATCAACTCTCCTAAATGGAACCAGGCCCGGTTCAGCGGCGCGAGCGACCTGGGACTAGTGTATGCAAGCAGGCCACAGATAATGCCAGCCATGAGACAGGCACCGCACACCAACCAGCTCCGGTGCCGGATGATTCCGTAAACTCCTAAAGCTGCCAGAGCGGCGGCGAAGGTAAATCCGAAGCGCCGTTCCGATGGAAGCTCAGGTGAACTCATTGGCTTATCGTGTGCCCGAAGCCGAACTGGCGATAGTGTCCAGAACGACTGCGTCGAGGTAATTGATGTGGTCTTCGATGTAAGTTTGGCGCAGGTGCCAGGAATCGTGATACATCGGCTCACCGCCTGGAGTTACTGGAGGACAATTCTGGGTATTGCAAAGTGAATCCATCGGATCAATAACGTTTGCGCCGGTGTCTTGTGCGATCTGCGCCAGCCTGGATACAAATGGCCCGATGGCCCGCGTGATCGCGGCGCGCTCCGCCGGACGAATGTCGAGCCGAAAGCCTGGACTGAAGACGGTGCGCCGAATCATTTGCCGTGGAGGGAACCCGCCGTCGAGCGGCAACTGGAGCATGACATACACGCGCTTACCCTGGTTCCTGAAATCGGTCACCATGCGTCTAATCCTGTCAATCGCCTGATCGGTTCCCGGCACCATTGGGCCGCTGTCGCCGACATGGTCCTGATCCAGGATTCCTACAAAATACGCATACCAGCAGAAGCCGATCACGATTGTGTCAACCTGCGGGTCTTTCGCGCGCTCAACTGCCGATTGAATCAGCTTCTCGCATCCAGCGGGATTGACCAGAGACAATTGGGGGACCGGAGCACACCCCGCTTGCCACGCAAACACGGCTTTATGACTATTCAACGGATGCTCTGCCAGTATCCTAGTAATTCGTCCGTGATACTGAGCTATGGTGCTATCACCGATGAACAGCACGCTCCGGGGTCCTTTTCCTAACGTGATAAATCCTTCCTCGTCCGGATATGGGTCGCCCTCCTTGGCCGCGCGCACAAACCGCGCGATGTCTGCGGATGCTGATCTTGCCGGTATGTTCTTTTTGAAGGTCAGATATCCCACACACAGGCAGACGAACATCACGGCGAAGAGCGGAGCAGCGAATTGCAGGATCTTCCGCGAACTGCGAATCGGCCGTTCAATGTATTTGTAGGTCAGAGTAGCCAGGATGAACGACACGGCCACGGCTGTCACTTTGATCACCGGTGTGAAGTCACGCCAGGCGGCGGTGTGCGCCAGTGACAATAAGGGCCAATGCCACAGGTACAACGGATAGCTAATCAGTCCGATGAAGACCATGGTGCGGCGGCTCAGCACATAGCGATTGATCCAGCCCTGCGGGCCGGCTGAAATCAGCAGAAAAGCCCCAACACACGGGCCTAGTGCCCACCAGCCCGGAAAGGCCCGGCCTTCATTGATGACCACACAGGATGCAAGTATCAAGGCTACGCCAACGACTCCGCGCACGTGCGGACCGAAGAGTCTTGCCAGCGCCGGCCATCGCACACCCAATGCTGCGCGGGTTCGATCCAGCAGCGAGTTCTCGCGCAGCTGGGCGTGAGCGAGTATGCCACCCAGGCACAGCTCCCAAAGGCGGTTCCAGGGCAAGTAGAAGGATGCCAGCGGGTTAGAGGAAATTGCGGCAACGTTCAAAGTGAAGGAGATCACAGCGACCGCTACGATCATGCCGAACTGCCCTTTGCCCAATCGCCAGGTAGCCAGAAGGAACAGCGGCCACATCAGATAGTACTGCTCCTCAACGCCGAGAGACCACAGATGGATCAAGGGGCTGGTGATGGCCCCAAAGTAGGCTTTGGTGTCGTTGTATAAGGTCAGGTTGAAAATGAACCCGGCGCCAGAAGCGATGTGTTTTCCGAGTTTCTGAAACTCATCCGGGAGCAGCACCGCCCTGCCCAGCATCCAGACGCCAATCAACGTCACAATCAATGCGGGAAATATGCGCTTTATTCTGCGCCCATAGAATTGGAACAAGCTGAAACGCCCTTGCCCCAGCGCCCGCAGTATGATCCCCGAAATCAGGAATCCGGAGATCACGAAGAAAACGTCAACGCCTATGAATCCTCCCGGCAGCAGGTTGGGAAACGCATGAAAGACGATCACGGCCAGCACCGCAATCGCGCGCAGCCCATCAACATCCGGCCGGTACTCGAGGTGCGGAACGACGGACAGCTCGGACCGGTATGAGCGCAATGAAATAGGTTGGACTGAGACGGCCATGCAATTTCTCCTTACAAAGCAGCGGTCGTACACTTCCGGGAGGGCAATCCTGGTTGCGCTGGCCGGCCATGCTTTATACCGCCGAAAAGATTTTCAGTTGTGAGTATTGGTATTGCGGATTTTTAACCACTCGACGCGCTCACTCAGCACACGCACGTATGCGTCAGTAAACGTGATCGCTGACGTCCTGGACAGGTGCGACCAGTCCGGGCAAGGAAGTTGTTGCATTGCTGGATAGTCCTCGAAATAAACGCCAAAGGACGCGGTATCGTGAAGTAGTTTGTCCCAGACTGTTGCACGCGGGTAGCGCGCTCGTTCGATATCGAGAAGAGGCCCGCTTGAAGGAGGACGAACCCAGACAACATCACCGCCGCGTGCCCGGATTCGATCAATATCGGTTTTGGTCTCCGCGCTCACTCGCTCGACCGTGTCCGGCTTCACCGCTGGCCCTTCGAAAAATTCCATCCAGATGGATTTCGCCTGGTCACGCAGGTACTGGTCCCGCTCAATCCGGTCCCAGAGATGGCTCTGGCGGTCGTCATAGGCTTCGCTGATCTTCCAGACATCTATATAGGGACTTTCCACGCCTTTGCGCTCCGGCCACTTATGCCGTTCCAATAGCGTGAACATGGTGTAGTTGCTGTCAAGAAACGCAAAATACCGTGAGAGGGTCTTGTGGATCTGGAGACCGCTTCGCTGTGATGGAGACTCATTCTTCATGTACCTGAGAACGCCAGGCAGGGAACCTGCGTCGTCACTGAAATAGGAGAACTCTGCAGTGCCGATTACGAGGAGTCCGGCGAAGTGCTCGTCGGCGGCCAGGTCGTGCAATATAGGTTGCGCATTCATGCCCAGCAGAGCGAGCTGAATGGGACGGCGCCCAGTGAGCCTCTGCCAGGTGGCAAGATCGGTGTCCAGCAGGATTCGCGAATCACCGATGATGACCACCGAGTCCCGCGGGCCGGAGTCAACTTTGCGCCGCTCCACCGCCCAGTAGCCGCGTCCATCATCGAGATCACCGGCGCGCAATCCCAGATGCCGCATCTCAAGTTCCCATGCCACCATCAGTACCAGCGTGGCGGAGGCCACTATGAGGAGAATGCGCAGCCACGGGAGAACAGGGACCGGACGCTCGAAACCCCTCGGTGGCGGAATGCTTATTGCACGAGGCCTCTCTGCCACAGCCACATCAGAGAGAGGCGTCTCAATGACAGTCAATTCAGAATTGGAAATAGATGAAGGCATCGCCTCTCCCTTGCGTGATGATGATGGCAAACGCCATGCAGGCCCAGGCGGCCCCTACCAGCCGGGGTGAGGATTGTGTCACTACGTCTTCCAGGGTTTTATCGCGCATATACCACTGCGTGAACAAAAGTCCGGCAATGCAGATTACAGTTTCGAGTATCTTCACTGTCGGCAGCACGGCAGAGGAGTGCGTATGCAGGCCGGCCATCGCGCCGAGCATGGTCACGGCTGCGCCCAAAGTCTTGGCGCGGAAAAAAATCCAGGCGATGTTGACCAGAGTGTAAGTAACCAGGGCCAGCAGCAACTTGAAGGCCAGGCCGCTTGGCAGTCTCCAGCGTTCGGCCCGCTCCTTGAGCCAGCGTTCGGCAGCCAGGTAAACGCCGTGCAAGCCGCCCCAGATAACAAAGGTCCAATTGGCGCCGTGCCATAAACCGCCTAGCAGCATCGTCGTCATCAGATTGGTGTACGTGCGTGCTTCCCCTTTGCGGTTGCCGCCGAGAGGTATATAGAGGTAGTCACGCAGCCAGGTTGAAAGCGAGATGTGCCACCTGCGCCAGAAATCGGAGAAGCCTATTGCGGCATAAGGAAAACGGAAATTGTTGGGAATGCTGAAGCCCAGACACAAGGCGGCGCCGATCGCGACGATTGAGTACCCGGCGAAGTCGCAAAAGATCTGTCCGGAAAACGCCAGAGTGCCAAGCCATGCATCCAGTGCGTTCACGGGACCTCCCGCTTTGAACACTGCGTCAGCTACCGGAGCGAATGCCCCATCGGCGAGCACTACTTTCTCAAAGAGGCCGAACGTCATCAGGGCCAAGCCCCAGCAGAGCTGGTCGCGGGTCGCAGTCCGCGGACGCTGGAACTGAGGCACGAGATCGGCTGTGCGCAAAATAGGACCGGCCACCAGCTGGGTGAAGAATGCGACGAACAGCGCAAAGTCAAACAATTTCGGAATCGGTTCCACCCGCCGCCAGTAGATGTCGAGCGTATAAGACATCGAGTGGAAGGTGTAAAACGAGATGCCCACCGGCAACAGGATGTTCCACTCTGGTGGCTGGTAGTGCACACCCAATGCATTCATGAGCGTGTGCCAGTTCTGGAGCACAAAGTTGCCGTACTTGAAGAATCCGAGGAAGCCCAGGTTTACTACCAGCGAGACGATGAGCCACGCCTTACGGCTGCCGGGCGTTTCCTGGCGGTGTATCTGGCGAGCGACCAGCCAGTCAACGACCGTGGAGGCCCACAGCAGCAGGATGAAGGGCGGGTTCCAGGCTGCGTAGAACAGATAGCTGGCCACCAGCAGGTTGAACTTCTTGATAGACCAGGAGAAAGGCATATTGTGCAGCAGCAGCACAATTGCAAAGAAGACAACGAATGTGAGGGAGTTGAAAACCATAGATGTCTACCGGCCCAGCGCGTAAACCAGGCTTGCGCCAACTGTCATTAAGCCCAGCAGCGCGGACGAGAACAGAAGAATGCGGTCCTGCCGGCGTGACCGCGCGAGCGCTTCAGCGTATGGAATCGTCGTATGCGCGACCATGGTGTAGAGCGGGATCCACGCCTGCGGCCATAAGCGATGGATGGCCAAGTCCAGGCGCTTGCGGGCGAGAAACCACGGCGAGCGCACTTTTTGCCGGAGCTCGGCAAAACCTGCTTTGTTCAATTCGCATAAGACGTCGGTGTGGGCGCGCCTCGCCAACTGATAAGCCTGAAAAGCGGCAGTGCGGTCGCCATGGCATTCGCCAAGCGCCTGTACCAACACCGAGCAATCCTCAAAGGCAGCGTTCATTCCCTGGCCCAGGAACGGATACACGGCATGGCAGGCATCGCCAACCAGGACCGCCCAGTCACCGAAGGCCCAGGGCGCGGTGCGTGTTGTGACCATGCCGGCGGCACTATGCTGCATCCACTGCTCAACCAAATCAGGGAGCAAAGGAATGAGGTCGGGGTAGTATTTGGCAAACAAGGCCATGACATCTTCCGCCGTTTGCGTAGTGGCGAAGCTGTCCTCGCCCTCAAAGGGAAGCAGGAATGTCAGCGTGTGCGATCCGTTGAGGTTGGGATGCGATACGATCATGCAG
>Ga0075425_100009875_pt1 | contig 10165 bp, 19 predicted proteins | sample SoiMethybrSBSTD4_FD_75300 | JGI IMG/M metagenome (GOLD analysis project Ga0075425, IMG submission 75300) | Bulk soil microbial communities from a Populus tree surrounding site in Tennessee, USA - Soil MetaG P. TD hybrid SBSTD4 | ecosystem: Environmental > Terrestrial > Soil > Tree plantation...
GCGATCAAGGAGCCGTCGACCGGCGACTCGCATGCGCGCCGGCGACTCGAGAAGCGGGAGCGCGACGTCGTCGACGTCGTCCCGGACCGGAACAAGAGGAGCGTGTGGACGGTCGCGTCGCAGCCGTTCACCGACGCTCACTTCGCGACGTTCCCGCCGAACCTGATCCGCCCGTGCATCCTCGCCGGAGCTCCGCCGGGCGGCGTCGTGCTCGACGTCTTCAACGGCTCCGGCACGACGGGCCTCGTCTCCCTCCCGCTCGGCCGGAGCTACGTCGGCATCGAGCGCGGCCTGCACTACGTCGAGATGTCGCGCCGGCGCATCGACGAGGCGACGCGGCAGGGCAGCATCTTCGAGCTCGCCGGCTGGGACCTGGCGACGTGAGGGTCTCGCTCGCGGAGATGGCCCGCCGCGAGGCGTCCACGCGCGTGGACGCAGCACAGATCAGTTACGCGGAAGTGCGCGCAGCCGATCGAACCGACTGGCAGCTCGTCGATGTGAAGGAGACGTTCGGCAGACACGTGTTCGACCGCCAGCGCGTGCGCGTCCGCGGCGAGCTGCGCGACAGAGACAGCCACATCGTCGTCGTCGCGCACGACGGCCGGCGGTGCGCTCTCTCGATGCACTACCGCCGCAACAAGGTCGACCACCTGATCCGCGTCGAGCTCGAGGGCGTCGACGCGAGCGACGTCGAGCACCGCGACGAGCGCGCAGCGTACGCTATCCGCGAGGTGCTGTTCGTCCTGCGCGGCTCGTACCCGGACGACTGCGAGCCCGTGCCGCGGTTCATCGCACAGGACGCGGACGGCACGCTACCGCCGTTCCTGACGCTCGAGCGCATCGTCGGTCGACGCTGATGGGCTGCCGTCCCTCGACGCGCTACCATCCGGCGCATGAAGAGCAGGGTGGCGACGGTCGAGGAGGTCGCCGCGCGGGCGGCGCGGAGGTGCATGCGTCCCGACGCTCGGCCGATGAGTCGGCTCGAGATGCAGCGCTACGTCGAATGGGCCGTGTGGAAGCACGTGCTGCGCTCGCTCGCGCGGAGGACGGTGCAGCGATGAGCTGGTTCAAGAGCTGGCAGGCGATGGTCGTGTACTTCCTCGTCGTCCTCGCCGCAGCAGGCGGGCTGCTCGCGTGGGGTCTCACGCACGACGACGAGCCCGGGCTGATGGAGACGGCGCCGCGCTGGGACCGCGCGAAGTTCCCGCTCCGCGCGTGCATCGGGCCCGACGACGACCCGGAGGACCTCGACGAGGCGCGCGCCGCGATCCGTGTCACGAACGAGCGACTCGGCTTCGAGGCGCTGCGGCTCCTCCCGCAGGACTACCACCTGCACGACGGGCACGACTGCCTGGTGATCCTCGACCTGCACGAGCCGCTCGACATGTGCGAGGTCGAGGGCGGCGCGACGTCGTTCTCGTACCGCGCGCAGGGCGCGAACGAGTGGCGCGGCCTCGAGCCTCCGCGCGACGCGAAGGAGAGGCAGGAGCACGAGACGTTCATGATCGAGTCGAGCGGCACGCACACCGCGCTCGTCTCCGTGTGCGAGGTCGGCGTCGCGGAGGAGCGCTCGCTCGTCCTGCAGCACGAGCTCGGGCACGTGCTCGGCCTCGCGCACGACCCGGGGAACGGGGTGAGCATCATGCAGCCGACGCTACACGCGACGCCCGACGGCGAGTTCCCTCCGCGCATCGACGACCACGACCGGAAGCTGCTGCGCGAGCTGTACGGCCCTCGCTGACGCGCGCGCCATGATCGGGGCATGTCCGACCCCGACTTCAAGATCCACCCGCCGCGACTCCTCGACGTCACGCTGAGCCACTTCCCCGGGCTAGCGCTCGAGCTGCACGTCGCGGAGTGGACGGACCACATCGCCGGCGAGGTGCGCGTCGCGGGCGGCGACACGTGCGTGGCCGTCGTCATCCGCGCGAACAACGAGACGCGCTTCACCGCGCGCCGCCCGATGGGGCGCATCGAGGAGGGCCTGCTCGTCGCCGCCGTCACGGACGTCTTCGACGAGATCGCCCGCGACCGCATCAGGGCGAGGCTGCTCGCGTCCGTCGCTCCGCCGGTCGTCGTCCTACCGCGTGGCAAGTTCACGCTCGTCCTGCCGTTCCCCGTCTCGCACGGCGCCGAGGAGGAGTGGCACCGGCTCGAGGGCGCGTTCGTGACGCACCTGACGGCGCGCGAACGGACCGGCGGAGCCGTCGCGGTCACGTCGGACACCATCGAGGTGTGCGCGGCGCCGTCGCCCCCGCGACCCGTCAAGGAGCCGCGCCCGCTGTTCGTCCGGTCGCGCGTCGTGCTCGACCTCCGCGACCGGATCCTCGTCGCGCTGCGTGGAGAGTTCCGCACGACCACCGAGGGGGACTACGTCGACGGCGAGCTCGTCGACCTCGTGACCGCCTTCACGGCGACGCACGACCTCTCGCCGCTCGCGCGTCGCGTGCTCGTCGCGCTCCGCCTCGCGAAGCCGCCGCCGGAGCACGGCACGGCCTCGCCGAGCGACGGCGCGCCGCCGGAGAAGACGTCGTGAGCGAGAACCTCAAGGCGCTGCTCTACACGCTCATGCGCGACGACGTCGTCCCCGGACGCGTCGAGCGCCTCGTGCAGGAGCAGGAGGGCCACCCCGGGCCGTACGCGTTCAGCAACGCGCACCTCGCCGCGTACGCCGGCGAGCTTGCGGAGCGCGTCCTCGTCGACGCTCGTCCTCCGGCGCGCGCGCGGAGCGCCCAGGACGGCGTCGAGGGTCTCATCTACGCGCAGCGCGTCCTCGAGGTCGCGCGGCTCTCGCTCGAGGTCGCGCGCTGCGAGGCGGTGCCGCTCGGCGAGGAGGGAACGCCCGAGCGCGCCGTGTGGGACGCGGCGATCGACCGCAAGTTCGCGCTCGAGTCGCAGCTGCGTGCCGCGCTCCGCGCGGCGTTCCCCGACGACCCGCTGTTCGTCGCTCCTCCCGCGTCCACGCGCGTGGACGCCGGCGACGTCGGCGCGCCCGGCCTGCCCGGAGACGTCGGGCCCGTCGAGCCCGTCGCAGACTTCCGCGGCCGCGCGCGCACCGACGACGAGCGCACGCAGCGCTGGCTCGACTCGTACGTCGACGCCGTGCGCAAGACGCTCATGCACGTGCGCGACCGCGACGCGGCGACGTTCGACGACGAGGCGTCGCTGGAGCTCACCGAGGCCGAGGTGCTGGAGGTCTCGTCGGCGCACGGCGTCCGCGTCTACGCGGACGACTCCGTCGTCTCGATCGCGCGCCGCGTCTTCGACGACATCCCGTTCTGAGGAGGACCCATGGTGAAGGTGATCATCGAGCTGGAGATCGAGGGCGACCTGCAGGACGCGCTCGACGTCGTCGACGCGCTCCTCGAGAACGGCGTGCCGCAGGACGAGATCAACGACCACGAGTACCCCGACCGCGGACCGCTGCACGTGACGAGCGCGACCTGTCGCGCGGGAGAGTGACCGTGTCGAAGAAGCAGAAGGAGCTCTACCTCGGGCCGGGAGCGGGCAAGGCGCAGCGCGAGTACACGCTCGCTGCGATCCACGAGCGGTTCAAGACGGCGATGGAGGAGGCGCACGACGCGCCGCTCGGCGGCGAGCTGCTCGTCGAGGCGCTCGACGTCGCGCTGATGCTCCTCCGGAAGAACCGGGCCTACGGCAACAGCGCGCTCGAGCCCGTGCGCGTCTTCTCGAAGGCGTCGCCCATCGAGCAGATCCTCGTGCGACTCGACGACAAGCTGTCGCGTCTCTCGCGCGGTTCGGGCCCGGAGATGGAGGACGTCGAGCAGGACATCCTCGGCTACCTCGTGCTCCTCCGGATCGCGCGTCGCTCCGAGCCGAAGTGAACCGGCTCTACCAGACGATGCCCGACCAGGCGAAGGCGCTTGCCGACGCCGTCGACGCGGCGCTCGACCCGGAGGGCCTCGCGCCTGCGCTCGAGCTCATCCTGCACGCCGGCGACGACGCGCCCGTGCTCGACGTCCCGTCGCTGAACATCACGTTCGAGGACGGCGAGGAGGCGCAGGACGCGCTGCGCCTGATCCTCGCGCGCGTCGCAACCCGGCGTCGCTGACGCGCCATGATGGGTCATGGGCGCAAGGGCGATCGGACGAGGTGATCTCGAGCGCGGCAGTCGCGTGCTCGTCGTGCGCGGCTCCTCCATCAACGGAGTAGAGCCGCGCCGCTACAAGGCGAAGGTGACGCAGCCGATGCGAGCGGCCGCGCAGGTCCTCATCGACGACCAGGCGTGGACGCACGGACGCCGCGAGACGACGGTGCCGTTCGGGCAGCTCGAGTGGGACCCCGCGCACCTGCCGAAGAACCCGCCGACGTCGTCGCCGCTGCTGGAGCTGGTCGGAGCTCCGCGCGCGTCGAACCACCACGTGCCGTCGCCTCGCACGCCGGTGCTCTCGCCCCCCGCTACGCGTCAGCCGACGATCGTCGAGCACAGACGCTCGTACGTCCCGCCGCTCCCCGCGGCGCCGAAGGAGGAGCCCGTGGAGGAGAAGAAGCTCGACGACCTCGACGCGTGGGTGCAGATGGGCCGCGACCTCGTGACGGCCGCCGAGGCGCGCGTGAAGGAGGGCGAGGCGATCCTCGAGCAGCTTGACCAGACGATGCGGCAGCTGGAGGAGGAGCGCTCCGAGCAGCAGCAGCAGATCGACAAGGACCGCGAGCTGCTCAAGCGGATGCGCGGGCTGTGATCCTACGGACGATCACCGAAGACGCGCGCGGCGCCTTCGTCACGCGCGTGTACATCGACCACGGCTCGCCCGGGCAGGAGCCGTATGTGCAGGGCACGGCGTCGACGCCCGGCGCGTCGGTGCTCGACGCGATGCGGAAGTTCGCGGAGGCGCAGTCGCTCGCGGCGTGGCAGGCGATCAAGGACGCGCATGCGGCGCGGATGGCGGAGGCCGGCGGCGAGGATCCGCCGACGCCGCGCGATCCGACGAAGAGGTACACGGGGGAGGAGTGCGCCGCGTGCGGCGAGCGCGTCTTCGAGACGCCGTCGGGCTCGACGTGCGTGAACGGACACGGCGGAGCGCCGACGCGGCGCAGAGGAGAGAGACGATGATCAGGTTCTACATCAACGGCAAGCCCCTGGACGCGCCGTCGGTCGACGGGCGCATCACGCTCGACCTGGAGACGCTGGGACGTCTCGCCGACGTCGACGGCAACATCGTGATCAGCGAGGAGCCTCCGCCGCCGCGCGAGCCGGGCGACGTGGAGAGCAACGCAGTGGAGGACGCGCGGCGTCGCCTCGACGCGTCGAGCGAGGAGGACCGCGAGGCGGCGAGCGAGTTCCTCGCGCTGATCCTCGACGGGCTCGTCACAGCGTTCAACGAGGACCGCCTCCGGATGGTCAACGTCGAGACGTTCGCGGAGACGGTCCTCGTCGACGGCAAGGGACGGCCGGGCGACGTCGTGACGTCGTTGCGTGTGCTGACGACCAGGGCGCAGCAGAAGTCGCAGACCGTCGCGGACGTCGTCGACGAGCGCGTCGACGTCGACGAGGCGAGCAAGCGACTCTTCGCCGAGCTCGCCGCGGACCGCGAGGCGATCGGCGTCGACTTCTCCGCGCGTCACATGCAGCAGGTCGGCGAGCCGGTGCTCGTCGCGCGTGAGGACGGCCCGGACGTCCTCGTAGCTGTCTGCGCGAGCGCGCAGGCGTACCTCGAGCGCTGGCCGGAGGAGGACCCGGACCGTCGCCGCGACGTGATCCACGACTTCGCGCTCTCGCCCGGCACCGGCTACGTCGTCACGGGCGAGGGGAAGATCCTCGGCGTGAACACGCGCGAGCTCGAGCCCGGGCGCCTCGGCGGTACGCGGTACGTGCTCGTCGCGTGGGAGGACCTCAAGTGACGCACGTGCTCCGACACGTCGTGGAGCCGCCCACGCGCGTCGTGACGCTCAGCGACGTGCGCTCGGTCGTCCAGCACCACGGCTTCCGCCTGGTCGACCTCGAGCGCGGCGAAGCGAACTACCTCGTGCTCGTCCTCGACGCCCCGGAGATGGAGCCCGCGGTCGTCGAGGACGACGAGCCGTTCCGCGTGCGGCACAACTACACGGCGCTGATGCAGGCGCGCGCCGGCGAGGTCGTGGAGCGTCTCGCTCGCCTCGACTCGTACTTCGCCGGACACGCCCCGCTGTGGATGAGCTTCCGCGTGCAGCTCCGGGAGCGTCGATGAGGTTCCGCCCCTTCCGCGACTCGCAGATGATCGTCGAGGTCGACGGCGTCGGGATGTCGACGCACGGCCCGCTCGCGCCGGTGCTCCCGGTCGGCGGCGAGTTGACGTTCGTCGTAGCGGTCGACGAGCAGACGCGACGTCGCCAGCGCGGGTTCGTGCGAGCGATGAACGACCTCTTCCGCGCGCACAGCCACCGACGGCTCGCCACGCTGCAGGCCGGCGTCGATCTGTACGTCGTCGCGTTCGACGCGGACCGCGTGACCGGCCGGGAGGACGTCGAGGCGGAGATGCTCGCGTTCTCGCGCGACCCGGAGGCCGTGCGCGCGGCGATCCGCCTGCTCTCCCTCTGAGGCGTCTACGCGCGTAGACGCGCCATGATAGGGCGTGGCCGAGAACATCACCCTGACGCCCGAGACGATCGCGGAGCTCTGCCGCGAGCACCTGACACCCCTCGAGGTCGCGGAGGTCGTCGCCGCTCCCGCTGAGCGACTGCTCGAGGTCCTCCGCTCCGAGCGACGCACCGACATGGACGGCCGAGAGGTCGCGAACTGGTTCCTCGCGGCAGCGCGCCGCGCAGCCACGGAGGTCTCGTGATCCCGATGAACGGACCGGCGACGTGGCGTCGCCTGTACTTCCGCGCGCGGCAGGCGCTGCGCGAGCTCGGCTTCGTCGACGACGAGATGGACCGTCGCGTGAACCTGCTCCACGACGGCGAGCGCGTAGTGCCGCTCCTCCCCGGTCCGCCGGTCGACGCGTCGATCGTGCTCTCGATGGACCTGCGCGAGGTGCACGTGTGCTCGCCGCTCCCGGGCGCGATCCACGTCGACGTGCGCTTCGTCGTCCCCGACCGGCAGAAGCGCACGCAGCCCCTGTGGGTGCGGCGAGAGCTGACGACGCCGGCGAGCGACGAGGAGCGCGTCGCGCTGCTCGAGCGAGGAGAGGTCCCCGACAGGGTGTGGGACGTCGTCGAGGAGGCGTGCGCGCTGATGATGCGGCACGAGGTGCAGGAGCAGCTCAGGGTCGGCGGCCGTCGCCGGCGCGACCCGCACGAGGAGCAGACGTGAAGGACCGCCCCGACCCGTCGAAGTACTCGTTCGTCGACATCGTCGTCGATCTCCCGCCGAAGCAGCCCGCGACCGTCGCGGAGGTCCTCAGGCGGTACGAGGGCAGGCCGAACGACGACAACACGCGCGCGGCGATCGCGCGCGACCTGGTCGACCTCCTCGAGCGCGCGGAGCGGAGCACGCCGCACGAGCGTCGCGCCGCGTGGCTCGCGCAGGTCGGCGTCGTGCCCGACTCTCGCGACGGCGCCGTCAACCTCGAGGTCGCGCACCCGCACGCTCCTCCCGTCGACGAGCTCGGCATGATGTGCCCGACCGAGCGTCGCCCGACGGGCGTCGCGCTCCGCGTCGACTTCAAGCTGCTCTCCGCCCGCGCGTGGCTCTCCAAGGGCGGCTACGAGACGCGAGGCCGGCGCGTGCTGCACCTCGACACGACGTGGAGCGTCCCGGACCGCGACCAGGACGCGGACGAGCCGCGCACGATGCTGTCGTGCCCGCAGCAGCGCGTGCTCGCCTCCGACGCGGAGGAGGCGCTCGTCGTCGACTGGTTCAGCAGGCCGCGCTCGAGCGCGCTGCCGCTGGTCGTGCACGAGCTGCTCGTGGAGTGCTGCCACGACGCGTTCGGGCACGAGCTGCTGGAGCAGCTGCGCGTCGACAACCGGCGCGTGCAGGACCCGCACGAGGGCGAGGAGAAGGAGCTCGTCGAGCGCGCGATCGAGTACTTCTCGGACGACGAGGGACGCCATGGCGCGTAGCGTGATCGACCTGATGATCGCGGACGACTTCCTCGACCTCCCGGAGCCGGAGCTGCCGATCGGGTTCGTCTACGGCACGTGCGTCGGCTGTCCGACGGCGTCGTTCATGCTGCTGCGCTTCGACCCGTCGCGCGCGACTCCGCAGCACGGCACGCCGTACACGCTCGTCGCTGCGACCACGACGCTCGAGGCCGCGCTCGCCGCCGCGCGTCTGCTGACGAGGGACTTCCTCTGATGGCTCCGCCGCGCACCAGGGACCGCTCGCACCAGGTCGACGTGCACATCCGGCTCGACTTCGCGTGGAGCCAGCTGCTGGACGACCTGCTCGCGCGAGCGCGCCGAGCGAACCCCGGCTTCCAGGTCACCATCGCGGACGTCGTGCGGCAGGCGCTCTACGCGGCGTCGCTGCGGCCGCCGACGCGCTTCCCGTTCGGGCACGCGCTTCCTCCGCCCGACGTCTGCGAGCACGGCGCGCTGCTCACCGAGGCGCCGTGCCGCCGCTGTCCTCCGAGGAAGCCGTGATCCGCGTCCCTCGAGGGCACAGGGCCGGCGACCCTGACTGCGACTGCAGCGCATGCGCGCACCCGGAGCTGGAGCGACAGCTCGAGCACGTCGCGCACGACGCGCGGAGCGACCGTGTCATGGAGCTCCTGGCGACCAAGTACCCGGAGATACCGCTCGCCTGCTACTGCGTGGTCTGCGGCGCGAAGCAGGGAGAGCAGTGCCGCACGGCTGCGTTCGGCGAGCGCGTGCTCCGGAGGATGTCCGGCTTCCACCCGAGCAGGTGCCTGCGCGCCCAGGACCTCGAGCGAGCCGTCGAGGAGCACCGAGCGAAGCGCATCAGCGACACGCAGCTCCTCGACGTCGCCGACGCCGTGCGGATGAACCGCTAAGGCGCCTCGGCGTACGCGGCGGCCTCGAGCACGTTCTCGCGGTACGGCGCGCGGCCGCGGAGGAGCGCCGCGAGCATCGCCCCGACGTACGAGAGAGCAGGAGCGAGGCACCAGGCGGCGAGAGCGCCTCGCCAGCTGCCGAGCGCGAGAACGACGAGCCCGACGAGCGCGCCGAGGCAGCACGCGGCCTCGTACTGCTTCACGTGCACGAGCTCGTGCGGCAGGACCCGCTCCTGCCCGGGCGCGAGCATCACCGCGTGTCCGAGCGTCGCGCCGCCCCACGAGCGGAACCACGTGCGCGCCGGCCACGACCCCTCGCGCAGCGAGACCACGAGGACCTCGTCGCTCCACGACCAGCGCGAGCTCGAGCCCCACAGCGCGCGCACGAGCAGGAGCGCGCACCAGGCCACGACGTCGCCGGGCAGGCAGAGCTGCCCGAGCACGACGGTCCCGAGGAGCGAGAGCGTACGGCGGAGGTTCGTCATCCGGAGACTGTAGCGCGGCGTCATGATCTCCGCGGAGGTCACCATGGCGTCTCTCACTCGAAGGATCCTGCGCAACCTGTCCCCGTCGGCCGTGTCTCGCGCGGAGGAGAAGTCCCGCGCCGCCCGAGTCGCTCGCGGGCTCCCCCCGGACCCGCCGACGGCCGAGAGGTCGAAGCCGCAGCGCAACAAGCGCGCGAGGCACGTCTCGTGAGAGACGCGCACGAGAGGGCGTCGCACGTCGCGTACCTCGTGCACGTGTGGTGGGCGATGCGGCAGACGGCGTTCCGGGAGGGCGCGGCGACGCTCGCGCGCCTGGGCATGCCGCTCGACGTCGCGGAGGCGACGCCCGGACGCGAGGAGCTGACCGTGCGCGTCGACGAACGCTGCGGCGTGCTGGTGTGCTGCCTCGTGCAGCGCGCCGGCGACCTGCACGTGCTCAGCGCGTCGCGGTACATGGAGGCGGCCCGCCTCGAGGGGCTCGCCAGGAGCGAGCTGCTCACGCGCCTGGTCAACACCGTCATGGGGACGATCGCGACGGAGGTCGGAGGACCGTCGCCGCTGCTGGTCGACGTCTCCGAGCTCGACCCGTTCGTCCTGGTGCTGCTCTCGCGCGAGGTCGTCCTCGAGCAGGCCCGTCGCCGGTACGAGGACGCGTCGCGCATCGCGCAGCACGAAGGCAGGCTCCCGTTCCTCGACGCGGCGGAGCCGCCCCGCGCCGAGCACCTGCTCGACGCGATCCACAGGCACGTCCCGCAGCTGACGCTCGAGCGCGTGCGCTCCCTC
>Ga0075425_100009876_pt1 | contig 10164 bp, 8 predicted proteins | sample SoiMethybrSBSTD4_FD_75300 | JGI IMG/M metagenome (GOLD analysis project Ga0075425, IMG submission 75300) | Bulk soil microbial communities from a Populus tree surrounding site in Tennessee, USA - Soil MetaG P. TD hybrid SBSTD4 | ecosystem: Environmental > Terrestrial > Soil > Tree plantation...
CTTCATCGTCGTGCCGACCCCGAGCACCGACGAAGGCGGATTCACGATCAGCTACGTGCTCGAGGCGGCCCGGTCGATCGGCCGCGCGCTTCGCGAGAAGAATGCGTACCACCTCGTCGTCTTGACGAGCACCGTCCTGCCGGGGTCCACCGACTACGGCATGATCCGCGTCCTCGAGCACGAGTCCGGCAAGCGCTGCGGCACGGACTTCGGGGTCTGCTACAGCCCGGAGTTCATCGCCCTGGGCCAGGTCATCCGCGACTTCCTGAACCCGGAGTTCCTGCTCATCGGCGAGTACGACGAGCGCGCGGGCGACCTGCTCGCGTCGATCTACAAGAGCGTCTGCGACAACGATCCGGCGGTGGCCCGCATGAGCCTGGTCAACGCCGAGCTGACCAAGATCTCTGTCAATGCCTACGTCACCATGAGGATCTCGTTCGCCAACATGGTCGCGGCGTTGAGCGAGCAGCTGCCCGGCGGCGACGTCGACACGGTGACGGCGGCGCTGGGACTCGATACACGAATCGGGCGTCGCTACCTGAAAGGCGCCGTCGCCTACGGAGGGCCATGCTTCCCGCGCGACAACCAGGCGCTTGCCTACCTGGCGCGGCAGCTCGGCCAGCGGGCTTCGCTCGCCGAAGCGGTGGACGCGTTCAACGGCTCGACCAACGAACGGCTGGCGACGCGCGTACTCGGCATGGTGCCGGACGGCGGTTCGGTCGCGGTCCTGGGCCTCTCGTACAAGCCGGACAGCAACGTGATCGAGGAGAGCGCCGGCTTCCTGCTCGCGAAGAGCCTCGTCGGTTCAGGCGCGAGCGTCACCGTGCACGACCCCATGGCGATGGACGCCGCCCGCGGTGTGCTGGGCGACGCCGTCGTCTACGCGTCGGACGTGGACGAGGCGATCAAGGACAAGGATGTGATCGTGATCATGAACCCGGACCGCGCGTACGCCGGGCTCGACATGGCGACGATTCCGAAGTCGACGATGGTGGTCGATGCGTGGCGGATGCTGCGCAAGCAGGCCGGCGACCGGCCCAACTACGTGGGATTGGGGCTCGGCGACGACAGCCAGCGCCTGACCAGGGCGCTGGCCGGCATGTGGATCGACCACCCGGCCCGGGCCCGCTGACCGTGTCCGTCGCGGCCGAATCCAACTCCGTCATCGACCAGGTCCGCGCCTACTGGAACCGCCGCCCGTGCAACATTCGCCACTCGACCAAGCCGGTTGGCTCGCGCGAGTACTTCGACGAGGTCGAGGCGCGTAAATACTTCGTCGAGCCGCATATCCCGGCATTCGCGGACTTCGCGAGATGGCGCGGCAAGAAGGTGCTCGAGATCGGATGCGGGATCGGGACCGATTCGATCAACTTCGCGAGGGCCGGCGCCGACATCACGGTGGTCGATATCTCCGACGAGAGCCTTGCGCTTTGCAGGAAGCGCTTCGACGTGTTCGGCCTCGAGGCGAAGTTCTTTCAGGGCGACGCCGAGCAGCTGAGCTCCTTCGTCCCGGTCGAGAAGTACGACCTCATCTACTCGTTCGGAGTGATCCACCACACGCCCCACCCGGAGCGGGTGTTCGAGCAGCTGAGGCAGTACTGCAAGCCGGAGACCGAGCTGCGAATCATGCTGTACTCGAGGTGGTCCTGGAAGGTCTTCTGGATCATCTTCGGCTACGGCAAGGGCGCGATCTGGAAGGCTGACGAGCTCGTCCGAGAGTATTCCGAGGCGCAGACGGGCAGCCCCGTCACCTACTACTACTCATTTAGCGGCGTGCGCCGGCTGATGCACGACTACCAGGTCGAGAAGATCAGCAAGGACCACATCTTTCCTTACGTGATCGACAGGTACGTGAAGTACGAGTACGAGTGGGTCTGGTACCTGCGCTGGATGCCGATGCCGGTTTTTCGCTGGCTCGAGCACCGACTTGGCTGGCATACCCTGATCTGGGCCCGGCCGCGGACCGCCGCCTGACGCCGAACCGGCCCGCGCTGAGCGTGGTCGCGACCACGCGCAACGACGATCACGGCGGAAACCAGCTCGCGCGAACCCAGCTCTTCATCAACGGGCTCGCCGAGCAATGCGATCGGTTCGAGCTGCCCCTCGAGCTGCTGGTGGTCGAATGGAATCCTCCGCCTGACCGTGAGCCGCTCGTCGAGGCGCTGACCTGGCCTGCAAGCGATTGGTTTCAGCCGAGCCTGGTGGTGGTTCCTGCGGACCTGCACCGAGCGCTGCCGCACGCTGACAGGCTGCCGCTGTTTCAGATGATCGCCAAGAACGTCGGGGTCCGGCGCGCACGCGCGCCGTTCGTCCTGGCGACGAACATCGACATCCTGTTCAGCGACGAGCTGATTCAGTTCATGCGGTCGGGGCTGCGGCCGAACGCCATGTATCGCGCAGACCGACTCGACGTCGTGGCCGACCTCGGGAGTAATCCGCTGCCGTCACCCGCCGAATGTCGCGCCCAGCCATGGATCCGCGCCCATCGCCCGGACGGGCCGCACTACGCGGACGGGCGCAAGCTCGAGTGGTACGCCGCAGCGAGGACGTGGTTCAACCGGACCGCCTGGAACGCGGTGCACGGAGGCGCGCTGCCCTCGCTCCACACGTGGGCGTCCGGGGACTTCACGCTCACGAGCCGAGAGGTCTGGGATTCCCTGAGGGGCTATCCCGAGTGGCCGATGTTCTCGATGTTTCTCGACAGCGTGCTCCTCGTCCAGGCGTACCGGGCAGGCGTGGAGATGATCGACCTGAAGCCGCCGATGGTCGTCTTCCACCTCGAGCACGGATCGGGTTCCGGCTGGACGCCCGAAGGAGCTCGCAGTCTCTCAGCGCGCCTGGACGCGGCGGGGATCCCGTACCTGACCGGGAGCAGCTACGACCGGCGCGCGCGCGAGATCCTCGCCCAGGAGAAGGGCTTCCACCCGTTCAACGGTCCTGACTGGGGGCTGGCGTCGGCCGACCTACAGGTCGTTCGACCCGCTGGGGAACGCACAGAAGGTTCAACCCGGTGATTCGCTCTCCGTCCACCGGTTCCGCCATCCCTGAGGGACCGAAGACCTTCACCTCGTAGTCCAGTTCGCGCACCAGCGCGAGCAGCTCGGACGCGCTCGACCCGGCCTGGCGGAGCGATTCGTCCTGCGCCTCCACCACCATGACCGGCCTGAACCTCGCGAGAGCTGCCCGGCCCCCCTGCAGCACCGCCGTCTCGAAGCCCTCCACGTCGACCTTCATCACGTCCAGGCGAGTGAGGCGGGTCGCCTCAGCTACGTCGTCCAGGGTCGTCACCTCCACCTCGATCGAATACGCCGCGGCGTCCTCGGCGTACATGAAGCCGCCGATGGTGTTGTGCCCGGGCCTTTCGGCTCCCGACACGGTGAGCACCGCTCTGCCAGGGCTCCTGCCCAGGGCTTCGCTGTGCACCGTGACGTTGGTGAGCCGGTTCAGCGAGATGTTGGCCTCGAGACGCACGCGGTCTCGCGGACTCGGCTCGAACGCGTGCACCACGCCGCGCTCGCCGGTCAGCCTGGCCGCCATGATCGTGAAGATCCCGGCGTTGGCTCCGACGTCGACGAAGCACATGCCCGGCTTGATCAGCTGGGCCATCGCGTACATCTCGTTCGGCTCGTACCGGCCGTCGACGTAAGTGCACTGGCTCATGTCGCCCGACAGGTGATGATTGAACCTGAGACCGAAGTACCAGCCGGTCGTGACCGGTCCGTCGTAGTTGCGCTCTCGGGCCAGCCGCCACAGCGCGCGCCTCGCCCAGGCTCGTGGATCGCGCCGGTCCCACTGCCCGAAGTACCAACCAGGCACCGGCTCGAGCGGGCCGACGTGAAACGCCGCCCTCGCCATCAGGTCGAACGCACCGCTCACGGCGCCACCCGACCGGATGGATGGGTGGTCACCAGGTCCCTTCCGGCGAGCCCCCAATCGGGCCCGTTGACCGGCTGGGACTGCCTTCCCTCCCGCACCAGCTTGCGCGCGAGCTTTCGATACTCGGCGGTGCTGAGATACGGGACGCCCGACTGGTCGAGCCTGTGGAAGAGGGCGCTCGAGCCTTCAGGGGTCCAACCCGATCCCTGGCTGTGCTCGAGGTGAAGCGCGACCATCGGCGGCGGCAGGTTCACCATCGCCACGCCGGCCGCGTACGCCTGGTAGAGCACCACGCCGTCTATGTGCCAGGAGAAGATCGGCCACTCGGGGTAGCCACGAAGCGACTCCCATACCTCGCGGCTCGTGAGCGTGAAGTCGCCGCATCCGCTGGTGTGCAGCCTAGGAAGAACCAGGCGGTCGAGCGCGGCCGTGGGTAGTCGACCGAGGTCGCGCCAGGTGCGGCGCGGGAGGGCGGCGGGGGCCTCATCCGGATAGCGCATGCCCCCGATGCCATGCTCCCGGATGGGTCGAATGGCCCGAACCGCCGCCGGTGAGGGCAAGACCGATAGGTCGAGCGGCGCGACCACGTCGAGACGGTCGACCCGGTACATGGTGTTCGGCTCGAGCCCGGCCTTCAGGTAGTCGAAGAGCTCGTCACTGAGAAGGATGTCGATGTTGGTCGCGAGCACGTAGGGGCCGCGCGCGCGGCGGATTCCGGCGTTCTTCGCGATCATCTGGTACATCGGCAGGCGAGCGGAGTTGGGCAGCGCGTCGTGGATGCCGGCCGGCACCGTCGTCACCTGGGCCTGGAACATCTCGCCGGGACGCCACCGCAGCGCTTCGCCCAGGGGCGGCCGGTCCGGGGGAGGATTCCACTCCACGACGATCAGCTCCACCGGCAGCCCGTAGCGCCCGGCCTGTTCGGCGAATCCGTCGATGAACAGCTGCATGCGCGCGAGCAGGTTGCCGCCGTGGTTGTCGTTGCGGGACGTCGCGACGACGCTCAGCTGCGGATTGAAGGTCACGTCGAAGCGCTCACCGTCATCTCGCTCGTCTTTCGCCGCAGGGCCCAGTAGTAGGCCGCGGCGAGGAACGTCTGCGAGACGACGTTCGCCCATGCGGCGCCGAGGCCGCTGAAAGGCGGGATCAGGATGAGGTTCGCGATCACGTTGACCGCCAGGCCGCCTGCGGTCCCGACCGCAAATCTCCTCGCGTCGGTGACGGCGGTCAGTCCCTGAAGCGCGATCGCCGTGGCGCCCGGCAGCGTCGAGAGCATGAGCACGACCACGATCGGCGCGGCAACGCCATACCGCGCGCCAAAGAGAAATTCCAGCAGCGGCCGCGCGAACACCGCGATCACGATGACCGGAATGAGCACGAGCAGAAAGCTCTGCGCCGCGACGCGCTTCGCCGTGGACATCCTGGATCGTGGGTCCTGGCCCGCGGCTTCCGAGAGGGCGAGCTGGCCCAGCGCGGTCGGCAGCAGGATGATCATGTCCTGGAACCGATAGCTGGCGCCGTAGACGCCCGCGGCCGTCGCGCCGCGCAGCAAGGCGACCAGGTAGTTGTCGATTCGCTGATAGACGGCGCCCACCGTGTTGGCGAGGGCGTACGGCGCCGCGGCGCGCAATGCAAAGCTCGGCAGGACGTCGTCAGGCCGATTCGAGGTCTGGGCGCGCACCAGCACGAAGACGATGATGCCGAGCGCGACGCCGACGGCGGAGTACGACACCGCCACGGCGACGATGCCGCCGCCGGCCAGCAACCACAGTCCGCCGCCGGCCAGCACCACGGCTCGCGAACCGATCTCGCTGATCATCTCGAGCCGGATGTTCCCGGTCGCGCGGTAGGCGCTGATCGTGGGGTTGTAGAGAGCTGCGCCCACGATGCTCAGGCTGAACAGGAACGGCACGGCCAGGTTGGTGTCGTGTGTCGCGATGACGTACAGCGCAACGAGAACCACGCAGGAGACGGCGGCCAGGATCAGCTTGCGCACGATGGCCCCATCCAGCACCGAGCGGCGGATGCGGCCGGTGTCGACCACGTCCCGGACCAGGATGACCTGCATCCCGAGGTCGCCGACCGCGGTGAGAATCAGGACCAGCGCGAGGGCGACGCTCACCTCGCCGAACTGCTCGAGCGTGAGGTTGCGAGCGATGAGGATGACCCACACCGCCGACAGGACCGAGGCGACGCCACGGCCGAACGACAGCACGACCGCACGTCCGACAAGCACCTGCCCGGAAAGGAGCCTGCTCCGGGCGGTGGCCAGGAACCCGGTCAAACGCCGTAGCGCCGCGCAAGACGCCAGCTGCGCAGGCGCGTCCTGATTCGACGGCTGGCGCGGACCGCGTGGCTCAGCATCTGCCGAGGTTTCGCCATTCGGTACTTCCAGCCTCGAGCCGGTGCGATCCGGCCGCCTGGCTCGAGCGTCCACGTCGCGTGAGCGATGTTGTAGTAGTTCGTCCAGTGCTTGATCCACCTGCGGTTCTCGCGCGCCTCTTCGCCGTCCCATACGTCGACCTTCTGGGCGTGCGAGTAGTCGTGGTTCTGATGGATCAGCGTTACAAATCGCGTGGCGTCGATCAGCGGAATGCCGAGCGCCACCGTTTGCCAGAGCAGCCAGTTGTCATAAGCGGTCCTTCCGATCGCGAACGGCGGCATCTCGGGGTACTGGCCGCGGCGATACACGAACATGTCGATCGCGCCTGGCGAATGGAGCGTGCCGGTGGCGACGGCCTTTGCCGCCCATTCCGACTCCCACCCGTCTGCGAAATCGAGGAGTCGCCTCACGTCCACGTCGTGCCGCTGCGCGACCAGCAGAAAGCGTGGGGACCACTGGCCGGCGATTCGGGCGGCGTCCACCACGCTCTGTGTCAGGACGATGTCGGCGCTGACAAAGGCGACGACGTCGCTGGTCGCGAGCCTGTCCGCCTCCGAGAACATGCTCGATACCAGCGGAGTCCCGTGCGAGTTGATCTCCACGGATGTGACCAGCTCAACCTCGAGACGACTGGCGACCGCGCCGAGGGAGGCGTCGTTGCTGAATAGAATGACCTTCGGGCGTGGGCGGAGCTTGAGCCAGCTGTGAACAGCGTTTTCCTGGATGATGCCGACGTGGCCCTGAAAGGCCTTCGGTGCTGAAAAGATCGTGAGCGGCGCTGATCCCGCCGCATCGTCGAGTCGGTGGGCAGGGGCGCTCAGGTTCGCTCGCAAGCTCCAACGCCGCACGCTGCGCGACACCTTCGGCCGGCGGGCGATGGCGCGGAGATATCGCCGCGTGTGGATCGATGTCGGGGCCCACGAGGGCGAGCTGACATTTCCATTCGCATCGGTCGACCGGACGTTACTGGTTTACGCATTCGAGCCTAATCTTCGCGCGGCGAGCCGGATCATGGGACGGCTGCCCAACTATGTCGTCCTTCCCATCGCGGTCGCCGCGACGGATGGCAGCGCCGAGCTGCAGCTGAACGCCTACGAGCAGTCGAGCTCCCTTCTGCCGGCCGACGATGCCGGAGTCAAGGCCTGGAGGTCGGAGCTCGAGTTCAAAGTGATCGGGTCGGTCACGGTGCCCACCATGCGGCTCGACACCTTCATGAACGGCGCCGGCATCGAATCCGTGGACTTCTTGAAAGTCGACGCTCAGGGTCTCGACCTCGAGGTCGTGCGGTCCGCCGGCGACCGCCTCCGCGACGTTGCCAGGGTCCAGCTCGAGGCGACGACGGCCTCCTACCGGCAGTACGAGGGCGCTCCGGGCAGGTCAGAGATCGTCGAGTTCATGGAGTCGAAAGGCTTCCGCCTTGCCGAAGAGGAGAGCCAGTCCCACGGCCAGGAGGCCAACCTGACCTTCGTGCGGGCGAGCAACCACAGCTAGGCGGCCGCGTGCCGGCTCGGGACCTCGCTCGCGAGCAGCGGGTTCGACTGCGGCGCACGCGAGCCGACGAAGATGGCCCGCGTGTTCGGAACGGTCGACGGCACCGTCCAGTCCACCGGGAAATCAGGATGCCTGGGCTGCGTCGTCGAGACATACCCGTTGCCCCAGAATCGCTTCAGCCGCTGCATCACCCACAACCTGGTGGGGCGCGACCCGGTCCCCGAGAAAGCCTGATTGTGCGTCAGCTCTTCGGCGACGTTGGGCGCGGATTCGCCCTCCCCCGGGCTGACGCAGGTCTCGAGCAGGATCATGTTCGACACGCGCGCCATCGCCTCGAGCGCCGGCTCTGGCGAAGCCAGGTGGTAAAGCGTTCCGTAGCAGAACACGATGTCGAACTCACCGAGGGCGGCGACCTGCGCGGGGTGCTCCAGGTCGAGCACGGCCACCTGCCTCTTCGGATTGCGTCTTTTGATCTCGGCGACGTTTTCGGGCCGCGCGTCTGTAGAGAGGACGGTGCAGCCGCGCTCCTCGAAGAAGCCCGAGAGGAGTCCGATGCCCGCTCCGACCTCGAGCACCGACCTGCCTTCGATCGGTAGGTTCAGGCTTGCAAGGTGGTCCATGCGCGCCTTGTTGATGGCGAGCGCGTCCTCCTCCAGGAAACCCCAGAAGCGATGCGTGCGCACGAAAAGCTCGCGGTTGAGCTTCTTGAGCATCAGCGGATTATATGGACCTCGTAATCGCGCTCAGCTGAGCGTGTAGGTCGCCCCCGCCGTCGAGTCGAAGCGGCCCATGCTGCCTCCGTCGTTGATGCCTGGGCTCGCCGCATCGCGAACCCAGACGCCGAATCGATAGACACCGGCCGGTACCCCGGTGGTGCTCCACGTCCATGTCGCGGTCGCCGACCAGCTGCGGACCACCTGCCAGGTGGTGCCGTTGAAGTACCAGAACTCAAATAGCGGATTCGCGTGCGTGCAGCCCGACGCTGAGGCGGTGAAGGTGACCTGCGTCGTGCCGCCGTGCGCGATTGGCGATGGCGGCCCTGCGCTGATGGCGACCGAAGTGCACGACGCGGGGTTCACCGCATATGTCGCCGCAGCGTTGCTGTCGAAGGTAGACGTCCCGCTGCTCGCGTCCTTCGCCCAGACCCCGAAGTAATAGGTGCCGGCGAACACGCCGCTCGTGTTCCACGTGAAAGTGTTGTTGGTCGAGTACGCCTGCACCATCTGCCACGGACCCGTGCTGGAGCGCATCCAGAACTCGTACCGCGGGTTGGGGCAGCCCGACGCGGCGCCAGTGAACGTGACCGTCGTTCCGGCCGTCGACTGCGACGCGGGCGCGCTGCCCAGAGTCACCGAGCCGCACGACACACCCTTCAACGTGTAAGCCGACGAGGCTGCCGAGTCGAAGCTCGCCGCGACCGCCCCCGCGCTGCTTGCGTCCTTCGCCCAGACCCCGAGGTAGATCGTGCCCGTCGCGGCCCCGGCGCTGTTCCAGCTGAACGTCGGGCTGCTCGCAAAGCCGCGAAGCTGCTGCCACGTGGTCGAACCCGCGGGGAGCAGCCAGAACGCGTACTGGGGTGCGGGGCATCCCGACGCGGCGCCTGTGAGAGTTACGGTGTCGCCGGCGGTCGCGGACGTAGGCGGCGCGACGGTCATCGTCAGCGACGTGCATGGCTTCGGCGTGACCGTGTAGGACGTCGAGCGCTGGCCGTCGTACGTGCCGAGTCCGTCGCTGTAGGTGCCAGGGCTGCCGGCGTCGCGGGCCCGGACCATGAACCGGTACACGCCGCCCGGGTTGCCGGTCGACGTCCAGCTCGCAGTCGACATGGTGGAGTAGGCCTGGACCAGGCTCCAGCTCGCCGTGCCGGGCGGATCGACCCAGAACTGGTAGGCGGGGTTGGCGCACCCGGACGATGTGGCCGAGAGCTGGATCGTCGTGCCGGACGGTTGCGGTGATGCGGGGCTGGCGCTGATGCGAGCGGTGCTGCAGCGCCCTGGGATCACCGGGTTCGCGCTGATGCTGTCCTGGCCATCGGGGTTGATCGCGGTCACTGTCAGCCTGTAGGACGTTCCGGCCTGGAGGTTGTTGAAAGTCGCCGACGTCGCGGTCGCGGGCAGGTTCTGGACCAGGTTGCCGGGCTGCGCCGTCACGGTGTAGCCGGTGATCGGTTTTCTGCACGTCTGCGCGGGCTGCCAGGTCACGGTCGCGCTCGCCACGCCGTTGGTCGCCACCGGGTCGGGCCCGAGGTGCGGCGGGCTCGGCAGCTGGTTCGCGTAGAGCTGCGCCTGGATCATGTAGTTGGTCCAGTCCCAGTACGGACCGGGGTCCGTGTGGTGGTCAGAGCCACCGAACAGACCGGGGTTGTTCGGGTCGGGCACCTCGTTGTGGCCGATCACGTGGTTGCGGTCCAGAGG
>Ga0075425_100009878_pt1 | contig 10164 bp, 8 predicted proteins | sample SoiMethybrSBSTD4_FD_75300 | JGI IMG/M metagenome (GOLD analysis project Ga0075425, IMG submission 75300) | Bulk soil microbial communities from a Populus tree surrounding site in Tennessee, USA - Soil MetaG P. TD hybrid SBSTD4 | ecosystem: Environmental > Terrestrial > Soil > Tree plantation...
GAGAACCACAGGCCGTCGTAGATGAGCTGGGCGTAGCGGACGGAGACGGATTGCTTGAAGTGTAAAGTATCGCGGTCCAGGACCAGGCGCTCCAGCTCGCGGTGCGCGAGGTAGAGCACCGTCCCCGCGGGCGTCTCGTACACGCCGCGCGACTTGATGCCGACCAGGCGGTTCTCCACGAGGTCGAGCCGGCCCACGCCGTGGCGGCCCGCGATGCGGTTGAGCGTCACCACGAGGTCGACGGGGCCGAGCTTGCGGCCGTCGAGTGCCATGGGCACGCCCTTCTCGAACGCGATCGTGATCTCCTCCGGCTTGTCCGGCGCGTCCTCCGGGGCGACCGTGAGCTTGAACATCTCCCTGGTGGGCCCGTTCCAGGGGTCCTCGAGGTTGCCGCCCTCGTGCGAGAGGTGCCAGAGGTTGCCGTCGCGGCTGAAGATGTCGCGCGGGCTCTGGTCCACGGGGATGTGGCGGGCGGCCGCGTATTTGAGCGCATCCTCGCGCGATCGGATGTCCCATTCGCGCCAGGGCGCGATGACCTTCAGGTGCGGGGCGAAGGCGGCCCAGGTGACCTCGAAGCGGACCTGGTCGTTCCCCTTGCCGGTGGCGCCGTGGGAGAGGGCGTCCGCCCCGCGCGCCAGCGCCACCTGGGCCTGGCGGTAGGCCAGGAGGGGGCGGGCCAGGGCCGTGCCCAGCAGGTAGTTGTCCTCGTAGACCGCGCCCGCGGCCAGGGCCTTGAAGGCGAAGTCCCGCACGAACTCCTCGCGCAGGTCCTCGACCACACATTCGGAGGCCCCGGTGGCGATGGCCTTCTTCCGGACGGCCTCCAGGTCGTCACCCTGTCCGACGTCGCCGCAGTAGGCGATGATCTCGGCGCCGTCGTAGTGCTCCTTGATCCAGGGAATGATGATCGAGGTGTCGAGACCCCCCGAATAGGCCAGCACGACCTTCTTCACAGCCTTCACAGCCATCGTGTCTCCTTAGGCAACCGCACCACCGCCGCCTTCCACCCGCAGGCCCACGCCCTTCGCGAGCACGTCGTCGAAGGCGACGAGGAAGGACCGCAGCTCGCTGCGCTTCACCACCAGGGGCGGCAGCAGGCGCAGGACATTCTCGCCCGCTTTGGTGGCGAGGATTCCCCGCGCGCGCAGGCCGGCGACGATCGGGGTCGCGGGCCCACTGAACTCGATCCCGAACATCAAGCCCACGCCGCGCACGTCGCGGATCTGATTGGGGTACTTGCGCTGGATCGCGCGCAGGTTGCGCCCCAGCATCTGGCCCTTCTTCTCGACCTTGCCCAGGAAGCCGTTCGAGGTCAGCTTGTCCATCACCACCAGGGAGGCGGCCGCGGCCACGGGATTGCCGCCGAACGTGCTGCCGTGATCGCCGGTGTGGAGGGCGCCCGCCAGCTCTTCACGCAGGAGCACGGCCCCCAGGGGCAGCCCGGCCCCGAGGGGCTTGGCCAGGGTCACGATGTCGGGCCGGATGTGCGCCTGCTGGAAGGCGAACATGGCGCCCGTGCGCCCGAGCCCGCATTGCACCTCGTCGCACACGAGCACCGCGCCCGCCTCGCGACAGATGTCGGAGATGCCGTGCAGGAAGTCCCCGGGGGCGACGCGGATCCCGCCCTCTCCCTGCACGGGCTCGATGAACACGCCCGCCGTCTTCGGCCCGATCATGGCCTTGGCCGCGACCAGGTCGTTCCAGGGACAGAAGCGCACGCCGGGCACCAGCGGCTCGAAGGGCGCGCGGTACTTCTCGCGCCAGGTGAGCGAAAGCGCGCCCAGGGTACGGCCGTGGAAGGAGCCCTCGAAGGCGACGAGCTCCGTGCGCCCGGTCGCGTTGCCGATGCGGCGCGCGAACTTGATCGCCGCCTCCACGCCCTCCGTCCCCGAGTTCGTGAAGAACACGCGGGACGGGAAGGACACCTTGACCAGCTCGTCCGCGAGCCGGGTGACGGGCTCCGTGAAGTAGAGGTTGCTGGAGTGGATGAGCCGGCTCGCCTGCTTCTTGATCGCGGCGACCACCTTGTTGTTGCCGTAGCCGAGGCCGTTGACGCCGATGCCGGCCGCGAAGTCCAGGTAGGTGTTGCCGGCGCTGTCGGTCAGGCGCGCGCCCTTGCCCGAGACCATGACGAGGTCGCGCTCGTAGACGGGGAGCAGGGAGGTCATGCCCGCGCTCCCTCCGCCGCGGCCAGGCGCAACCTCGTGCCCGGGAAGCCGCCCACGAGCCGCGCCCGTCCGGCCACGATCACCTCCGGCACCCCCGCGGCCACGGCCTGCAGCGCGGTGTCGACCTTCATCGCCATACCTCCCGTGATCGCGCCTTGCGCGACGTGATGGCGGACCTCGTCCGCGGTCAGGGACGCGACGGTCTCGGCTCCCAGCCTCACCCCGTCCACGTCGGAAAGATAGAGGAGCGCTTCCGCGTGCAGGGCGACCGCGAGCGCGAGGGCCGCCTCGTCCGCGTTCACGTTGAGCGCGCCGCCGTCCGCACCCTGGGAGACGGGCGAGACGACGGGGACGAAGCCGGCCCCCCAGGCCGTCTCCAGGACGCGCGTGTCCACGGAATCCGGGCTTCCCACGCGGCCGAGGCCGGGCTGCACGCGCGCACGCAGGAGGCCGCCATCGCGTCCGGAGAGGCCGAGGGCGGGCAGGCCGGCGGCGGTCAGTCCAGCGGCCAGCCCCTTGTTCACGACGCCGGACAGCACCATCTCCACGACCGTCATCGCCTCCGGCGAGGTCTCGCGGCGTCCGCCCACGAAGCGCGATTCCAGGCCGCGCGCCTGGAGCTCCCGCTCCACGTAGCGTCCGCCGCCGTGCACGACGAGCACGCGGCCGTGCGCGCGCCGCAGCTCCTCGGCCAGGGCGGGAAGCAGGCCCGGATCCTCGAGCGCGGGTCCGCCGAGCTTGTACACGCGCACGCCGCTCACGCGCGCCCGCGCACGAGGCCCGCCTCTTCGGGCAGGCCCAGGGCCAGGTTCAGGTTCTGCACGGCCTGCCCGGCCGCGCCCTTCACGAGGTTGTCGAGGGCGGAGAAGACCACCACCCGGCCCGGCGCCGCGTCGTGGACCGACATCCGGCACTCGTTCGTGTGGACCACGTCGGAAAGCCGGGGCGGGTGGGGCGCCACCACGCGCACGAACGTCGATCCCTCGTAGGCCTGGCGCAGGATGGTCCGCAGCCCTTCCGCGCCCGCGTCCGTCTTCAGATAAAGGGAAGACAGGATGCCGCGCCGCACGGGCAGCAGGTGCGGGCAGAAGGTGAGACGCACCTCCCGGCCGGCCTTCTCGCGCACCGCTGCTTCCATCTCCCCGACGTGCCGGTGCACGCGGCCGGGCGCGTAGGCCGAGAAGTCGTCCGCGACCTCCGAGAAGAGGAGGTCCTCCCGTGGCCCACGGCCGGCGCCGGTGGTGCCGCTCTTGGCGTCCACGATCACGTCGTCCGCGTCGATCGCCTTGGCGCGCACGAGCGGGATCAGGGGCAGCAGCACGGACGTCGCGTAGCACCCCGGGTTGCTGATGAGGCGCGCCGTGCGCATCTCGTCGCGGTAGAGCTCGGTGAGGCCGTAGGGGGCCTGGCCCAGGAGCGCGGGCGCGGGATGGTCGTGCCCGTACCACGCGCGGTAGGACTCCGCCGTGGGCAGCCGCAGGTCACCGGAGAGGTCCACCACGACGGCGGAGGGCTGCGCTTCGCGCAGGCGCGCGGCGTAGGTGGCCGAGATCCCGTGGGGCAGGGAGAGGAAATAGGCGTCCGCCTTCTGCTCGAGCCCCGCCTCGTGGGCGAGGTGCCCCTCGCCCGTGCCCGTGGTGAAGGCGACGCGGGCGCGCGGGTGCACGGAAAGGATCCGCACCAGCTCGCGTCCGGCGTAGCCCGTCGCCCCGAAGACTCCTACGTGCACGTCCACCGCCGCGTCCTCCCGCACCGGGCCACGCCCGGCCAAAAGAAAAAACCCACTGGAGCTTCCTGCTCCAGCGGGCCTTGGGATCCAGTCCGATTAGGGAAGGACTAGACCGGTTCGCCCCGCCGGACGCACGGGCCTCGCCTGACGCGGGCCTCGGGTCGCACGACGGGTCGCAAGAACATGACAGAGTGATCATACGTACGCGTGCCGTCGTGTCAAGGAGCGGCGCGCGGTTTCCGTGCCCTCCTCTCGGGGGCTAGCATGTGAGCCACACCGAGGTGCTCCGATGGCCGAGACGCTGACCGTCCGCCGCAGCCTGCCCTTGACCGACATCAGCGAAGACGAGCGGATGTTCCGCGACGCCGTGCGCGACTTCGCGGAAGAGCGCGTGCGGCCGCTCGTCCACAAGATGGACGAAGAGGCGAACATCCCGCGCACCCTCATCGACGCCTTCTTCGAGCTCGGCGTGATGGGCATCGAGATCCCGGAGGCCTACGGCGGCGCGGGGGCCACGTTCTTCATGTCGATCCTGGCCGTGGAGGCCCTGGCCCGCGTGGACGCGTCCGTGGCCGTGCTCGTGGACGTGCAGAACACGCTCGTGAACAATGCGCTCCTGCGCTGGGGCACCGAGGCGCAGCACGCCCTCTACTTCCCGAAGCTGGCATCGAAATGGGTCGGCGCCTACGCCCTGTCCGAGGCGGGCTCGGGCTCGGACGCCTTTGCCCTCTCCTGCCGCGCCACGGACCGGGGCGACCACTGGGAGCTGACCGGCCGCAAGCTCTGGATCACCAACGCGGCGGAGGCCGACCTCTTCATCATCCTGGCCACCGTGGATCCCGCGAAGGGCTACAAGGGGATCACCGCGTTCCTGGTCGAGCGCACCTTCCCCGGGTTCCAGGTGGGCAAGAAGGAGGACAAGCTGGGCATCCGCGCCTCCTCCACCTGCGAGCTGATCCTGGAAGGCGTGCGCGTGCCGCACGCCAACGTGCTCGGCGAGGTCGGCCAGGGCTACAAGATCGCGATCGAGACCCTCAACGAAGGGCGCATCGGGATCGGGGCCCAGATGGCGGGAGTGGCCCAGGGGGCGTTCGATCTCGGGCTGCGCTACGCCCAGGAGCGGCAGCAGTTCGGAAAGCCCATCTCCGAGTTCCAGGGGGTGCAGTTCCTCCTCTCGGAGCTGGCGACCGAGATCGAGGCCTCGCGCCTCCTGACCTACAACGCGGCCCGGCTGCGCGACACCGGGTCCTCCTTCATCAAGGAGGCGGCGATGTCGAAGCTGTTCGCCTCCCGCGCCGCCGAACACGTGACCTCGAAGGTGATCGAGATCTACGGCGGCTACGGCTTCACCCGCGAGTATCCCGTCGAGAAGTACTTCCGGGACCAGAAGGTGGGGCAGATCTACGAGGGGACGACGCACATGCAGCTGCTCGTCATCGCGAAGCAGCTGCTGGGGAAACTGTAGTCTGTTGTAGACGGCAAGAACTCGACGACCGACCGTGGTGACGAGCCTCTTGTCCGCTAACCGCGTCGATCGAGTTTAGATCAGGGGCTGATCCGCCTCGGACTTGAAGTGGAACTTGTGCTTCACCCCGGGGAGCACCTCGACCGTCCGGTCGTACTCACAGACGATCACGCGCCGGACCTCGAGGGTGTTGATCTTGCAGGTGCGGGGGCCGATGAACTGCTCGAGGTGGTTCTCCTGGGCGGCCTTGATGAGCTCCGTCTCGATGCGGTCGTCGGGGTGGCTGTACTTCGGCGCGCGGGCGAGCTCCGTGACCTTGTCCCCGAAGTTGTAGTTGTTGAAGAAGGCGGGAATGAGGTTCCAGGCCGCGTAGACGACGCCAGCCAGGATCAACACCCCGATGATGCTGCCCAGTCTTCCCTCGCCTCTCTCGTTTCCGGATCTCAGCATCGATTACCTCTCAGCGGATCAGATGGAAGAAGCGCCGCCATCGCGTCTTGCCGAACGCATTCAGCGTGTCCCGAACCCACTCCATGCCGGTGCGGCGGTACTCGTCGCGGGAGGCCTCGTAGGACCAGTACACCATCAGCGCGCGCCCTTTGACCTGGTCGATGGGGAGGAAGCCCCAGTAGCGGCTGTCCTTGCTGTTGTCGCGATTGTCGCCCAGGACGAAGAGCTTGCCCGGGGGGACGACCTCGGGGCCCCAGTTGTCGCCGCGGCCTTCGATCCGGAGGCCGAACTCGGGGTCGCCCGGACGCAAGGGGGGCTCCAGGAAATGCACGTACGGCTCGTCGAGGGGCTTGCCGTCGATGTAGACGACCTTCTCGCGGATCTCCACCTTCTCGCCGGGCAGGCCGATCACGCGCTTGATGAAGTCCCGCGTGGGCTCTTCCGGGTACTTGAAGACCACGACGTGCCCGCGCTGGATCGGCTTCTTGGCCAGGACGACGTTTTCGCCGGGGACGAGCGAGGGCGAGTAGACGACCTTGTTGACGAGGAGGTGATCGCCGATCAGCAGGTTCCTCTCCATGGAGCCGGTCGGGATCTTGAAGGCCTGCACGATGAACGTACGGATGAACGTGGCCAGGATGAAGGCCACGACCAGCGACTCGAGGTACTCGCGAGCGACGGACTTCTTGAAGTGGGGGGAGGCCGAAGGGGCGGACGCCATGAGGCGCCATTTTAGCCTCGTTTCAGCCGAGGCGCGTGGTTCCGAGCATTCCCTGCGGATCCAGCCGGGCCTTGAGCGCGCGGCAGACGTCCTGGACGAGGGCCGGCGTGTAGCGGTCGTAGAAGGCCTGGTTGTGCGGGCCCACGCCGTGCTCCGCGCTGAAGCTGCCCCGGAACTCCGTGACCGCCAGCTCGTAGATCCGCGGCTGCAGCTCGCTCCTGAGCTCCGCGGTCGGGCGAGGGGCGTCGTCCTTCTTCCATACGAGGTTGAGGTGCACCCCGCCGTCCCCCCAGTGGCCGAAGTCGCAGACGCGGATGAAGGGGTACTCGGCGGCGACGCGCACCCGGGCCGCCTCCACGAAGGCGGCCATCGCGGAGCGCGGCACGCTGATGTCGAAGCCCAGCACCTCGCCCTCGTGGCGGTGGCTCTCGGAGACGTGGTGGCGCACGTCCCAGAGATCGCTGGGCTTGCCGGGGAAGATGTCGGTGATGCCTTCCCCCGCCTCCGCTTCGAGCAGCGCGCCCAGGGTGGACTCCAGCAGGTCGTCGAGGGAGATCCGCTCCGCAGGGAGCGTGGTCGACAGCTCGACGAGCACCGTGTACGGCGGCAGCGCGGACCCGAAGGGATTGCGCAGCCGGGGCTGGTAGCGGAACACGGGGGCGAGCGCGTCCGCGCTCACCACCTCGAAGGCGGTGAGGACGTCGCCGAGACCGCGCTCGAGGTGGGAAAGGAGCTGGAGCACGACGGCGCCGCTGGCCGCGCCCACCAGCGCCGTGGCGCGCTGCGCGGGACGCGGCACCACGCGCAGGATGGCCCGCGTCACCACGCCGAAGACGCCGGAGGTCCCGACGAACAGTTGCTTGACGTCGAGGCCGGTGTTGTTCTTGCGCAGAGCGGTCATGAGGTCGAGCACCGTGCCGTCGGCCAGGACGACCTCGACCCCGAGGAGGTTCTGCCGCACGTCGCCGTAGCGCAGCACCCGCGTCCCGGCGGCATTGGTGGCCACCATGCCTCCCACCGTCGGATCGGCGCCGAGGTCGATGGGGAAGAGCAGCCCGTGCTCGGCCAGGGCGGCGTCGAGCTGGCTGAGCAGGACCCCGCCTCCGGCGAGCACGGTGCGGTCGACGGGATCGATCTCGAGCTGCTTGGAGAGCCGCTCCAGGCTGAGCACGAGCATGCTCCCGCTCTCGTCCGGGGTGGACGCGCCCACCAGTCCCGTGTTCGCTCCCTGGGGGACGACGCGGAGGCCGCGCGCGGCGGCGAAGGCGAGCAGGCGCGAGACGTCCTCCGTCCCGGACGGGCGCACCACGGCCAGGGCGGCGCCGCGGCCGTAGCGCCAGCCCTGCTCGTAGCGGGCCCGCTCGTGGGGCTCGGTCACGACGGCGTCGGGGCCGAGGAGTGCGGACAGCTCGCCCGCCACCTTCGCGCGGTCGGGCGCGCTCGCCACCGCCTCCAGCTCGATCTCGCCCCGGTCGCGCACGCTCATCCCCCAGGATAACGCGGCGCGCCCGCGCGCGGACACGTGGGGCGGCAATCGGATAGCCTGGAAACGTGGAGCGAGTGTCCGCCCGCCCGGCGCCCGACGAACGCCGCAGCCCGACTCCGGCCGCCGTACACAAGCGCGAGGGCATCCACCGTCTCAAGGATGCGCTGGCGGCCGATCGCTTCGTCCTCCACTACCAGCCCATCGTCAGTGCGCGCGACGGCCGCGTGACGAGCGTGGAGGCGCTGCTGCGCTGGCGCCACCCGGGCGGCGAGACGGACTCGGTCACCGAGCTCCTGGAGTCCGTCGAGTGCAGCCCCATCATCTTCAAGCTGGAGAACTGGGCGCTCGACCACGCCCTCCGGGCCGCGCGCACCTGGCTCGACGCCGGGCTCAGCGGCCTGCGCGTGGGCGTGAACCTTTCGGCGCGGGAGTTTCCGCGGGCGGACCTGGGGCGGCGCATCCGGGATCGGCTCTCCGCCGCGGGTCTGCCCGCGTCCGCCCTCGCCCTGGAGGTCACGGAGTCGAGCCGCATGGAGGACTTCGGCGCGGCGAAGGACCGGTTCGAGCGGCTGGCCGGCATGGGCATCGAGCTCTGGCTCGACGACTTCGGCACCGGCCACTCGTCCCTGGAATGGCTCAGCCATCTGCCCACGCACGGCCTCAAGATCCCGGGCACGTTCGTGAAGCGGCTCTTCACGGAGCCGCGCTGCCAGGTGATCGTGAAGCGTGCGATCGAGCTGGCCCACGACCTCGGCCTGCGCGTCGTGGCCGAGGAGGTGGAGTCCCGCGAGCAGCGCGACTACCTGGCCGCGTCCGGTTGCGACCTCTTCCAGGGATTCCTCTTCCACGCGGCCCTGCCCGCGGAGGACCTGCCGCGCGTCCTGGCGGGCACGGTGTCTGCCCCTTCCCCGAGGAGCCTTCCTTGACCACGTCCTTCGCGAAATCGCGCATGAAGATCCTGCTCCTGGAAGGCGTACACGACCGCGCGGTCGAGAACTTCAGGCGCCACGGCTACACGTCCATCGAGCGGCACAAGAAGGCCCTGGCCGGGGACGAGCTCCGGGACGCGGTCGCCGACGCCCACTTCGTCGGCATCCGCTCGCGCACGCGCCTCACCGAAGACGTGATCGCGGCCGCGCCCCGCCTCATGTCCATCGGAGCCTTCTGCATCGGCACGAACCAGATCGACCTGGACGCGGCCATGAGGCGCGGCATCCCCGTCTTCAACGCCCCCTTCTCGAACACGCGCTCGGTGGCGGAGCTCGTCCTGGCCGAGATCATCTTCCTGCTCCGCGGCATCCCGGCCAAGAACGCGCTGCTGCACCGGGGGGTGTGGGCCAAGTCCGCGGACGACGCGCGCGAGGTGCGCGGCAAGACCCTGGGCATCGTGGGCTACGGGAACATCGGGACCCAGCTCTCGGTGATGGCGGAGGCGCTGGGGATGGACGTCTGCTTCTACGACATCGTCACCAAGCTGCCCCTGGGCAACGCGCGCATGATGCCGAGCCTGGAGGAGCTCCTGGAGGTGGCGGACGTCGTGACCCTCCACGTGCCGGAGACGCCGCTCACGCAGGGCATGATGGGGGCTCGCCAGTTCGCGCGGATGAAGAAAGGCGCGAAGTTCATCAACGCCTCGCGCGGGACGGTCGTGGACATCGAGGCGGCGGCGGAGGCCCTGGACCGCAAGCAGGTCGCGGGCGCCGCTTTCGACGTGTTCCCGGCGGAGCCGGAGGGGAACGACGAGGAGTTCGTGTCGCCCCTGCGCGAGTTCGACAACGTCATCCTCACCCCCCACATCGCGGGATCGACGCTCGAGGCCCAGGCCAACATCGGGACCGAGGTCTCGGAGAAGCTCGTGCGCTACAGCGACAACGGCTCCACCCTCTCCGCCGTGAACTTCCCGGAGGTCGCGCTGCCCGAGCACCCGGGGAGCCACCGCCTGCTGCACATCCACGAGAACGTGCCCGGGGTGCTGAGCAAGGTCAACGGCGTCTTCTCCAAGAACCGCATCAACATCAGCGGCGAGTACCTGATGACGAACGCCCACATCGGCTACGTCGTGATCGACGTGGAGGCCAACGAGCGTTCGAGCCGCGCCGCCCTGAAATCGCTCAACGCGATCGAGGGGACGATCCGCGCCCGCGT
>Ga0075425_100009879_pt1 | contig 10163 bp, 10 predicted proteins | sample SoiMethybrSBSTD4_FD_75300 | JGI IMG/M metagenome (GOLD analysis project Ga0075425, IMG submission 75300) | Bulk soil microbial communities from a Populus tree surrounding site in Tennessee, USA - Soil MetaG P. TD hybrid SBSTD4 | ecosystem: Environmental > Terrestrial > Soil > Tree plantation...
TCGTCCCCGGATAGACCTCCCGGATCTTGTTGAGGTGGAAGGAGGCGCTCGCGAGCCCCGGTGTCACCGCCAGGCCCAGGATTGCCAGTGCGCCCGCCACGAGCAAACGACCGTGCCTTTTGATCTCCTGCCTGAGGAGCATCACTTGCGAGGTCATACGGCCGCCCAGTTGCCCAGGTTCACCCCGGTACCCTCTTGGCGTGGCTTCCAAGCGTCAGATCTGGGTCAAGGACGTGCCGATCGGGGGCGGCGCCCCGGTCGTCGTCCAGACGATGACCAAGACCGAGACGGCCAACCTCGCGGCGACGATGGAGCAGATCCAGCGGGTCGCGGAGGCGGGTTCCGACCTCGTCCGGGTCGCGGTGCCCCGCGAGGCGGACGTCGAGGCTCTCAAGTCGATCGTGGCCGCGTCGCCGATCCCGGTGATCGCGGACATCCACTTCAACTACACGCTGGCGCTGAAGGCGATCGACGCGGGCGCGCACTGCATCCGGCTGAACCCGGGCAACATCGGCGGTCCCGACAAGGTCGCCCAGGTCGCCGAGCGTGCCACCGCGGCCGGGGTGCCGATGCGGATCGGCGTCAACTCCGGCTCTCTTCCCAAGCACCTGCATGAGCTTGAGCGCTCGAGCCCGGTCGAGGCGCTCGTCCAGGCGGCGGTGGAGTTCGTGGAGCTGATGGAGCGGCTCGAGTTCGAGAACTTCAAGGTCTCCATCAAGTCGACCAGCGTTCCGAACACAATCGCCGCCAACCGCTTGCTGGCGTCCAGGATCGAGTACCCGATCCATCTGGGCATCACCGAGGCGGGCACCAAGTGGTCAGGGTCGCTGAAGTCTGCGGTCGGGCTCGGCACACTGCTCGCCGACGGCGTGGGCGACACGATCCGGATCAGCCTGTCGACCTTCCACGCCGAGGAAGAGGTGAAGGTCGCCTGGGAGATCCTCAAGGCGCTCGGCCTCCGCCAGCGCGGCCCGGTGCTGATCGCGTGTCCGACTTGCGGCCGGCTTCAGTTCGACATGGACACGGTGGTCGCCGAGATCGAGCGCCGTCTGGAGCAGTACACCGAGCCGATCGAGGTCGCGGTGCTGGGCTGTGCGGTGAACGGGATCGGCGAGGCGTCACATGCCGACTTCGGCATCACCGGGGCAAAGAACGAGGGCCTGATATTCGCCCACGGCGAGCCCCTACGGAAGGTCCCGCAGGGTCAGCTCGTCGATGCGCTGTTCGAGGAGATCGACAAGTCGCTCGATCGCGGCGACGTCGAGGTCGATGCGCGAAAGGCGGCCGAGGGTGCCCAGTGGCTGAAGCGCATCGAGGACGAGAACGCCGACGAGCTGACCCCGGAGCGGATCGCGCAGATGGAGGCGGCCGCCGCGAGAGAGAAGGGGAAGGACGTCACCGCCGAGCCGTTCCTGAAGCCCGTCCGTCCGGCGGTCGACGAGGAGGCCTCCCCGGTCGCCGGGCGCCGGTTTACGCGGACGCCGTAACCGCCGCCTGACGCCTCCCGGCACCGGGCCGGGCCAGGGCCAACTCGTCCAGAGGATCGTCGCCCTCGAGTGACTTCATGGGTCATACGGGGCCCCGCGGTCCCCGAGGGTTCGCTGGGCACGCGGATCGGGGGTCAACCGTCTAGGCTCGCGAACCGGTGACTCGCCTGGCCAACTACTTCCTTCCCACCCTTCGAGAGGACCCGGCGGACGCCGAGTGGAGGTCGCACAAGCTCATGGTCCGGGCGGGGCTGGTGCGACAGCTCGGAGCGGGCCTGTGGACGTGGCTGCCGGCCGGATACCGCGTGGTGAAGAAGGTGGAGGCGATCATTCGCGAGGAGATCGATGCGATCGGCGGCCAGGAGATGCTGATGCCGGTGCTCCAGCCCGCGGAGCTCTGGAAGCAGACGGGGCGCTATGCGATCGACGAGCTGTTCAAGCTCCACGACCGCAAGGAAGCCGAGCTCGTGCTGGCGATGACCCACGAGGAGTGCCTCACGTTTCACATCGCCCGCGACCTTCGCTCATACCGCGAGCTGCCGAAGATCCTCTACCACCTGCAGACCAAGGAGCGCGACGAGCCGCGGCCGCGTGCCGGGGTGCTCCGCACGCGCGAGTTCACGATGAAGGACTCGTACAGCTTCGACCGCGACTCCGACGGCCTCGACCATTCCTACCAGCTCCACATCGAAGCCTACGACCGGATCTTCGACCGCTGCGGGTTGCGCTGGTACCGGGTGGAGTCCGACGTCGGGATGATGGGCGGCTCGGGCGCCCACGAGTACATGGCGCCTTGTCCGGCGGGGGAGAACGAGGTTGCGATCGCGCCTGGCTACGCCGCGAACGTGGAGGTCGCCTCGGCGGAGCCCCAGGCCGTCGAGCTCACGCCCGAGCTCGATGAGCCGCGAGAGGTCCCGACCCCTGGCCTCACGACGGTCGAGGAGGTGGCAGGCGCCCTTGGCGTCGCCGAGGGGGCTGCTCTGAAGGCCATCCCTGTGGTCGCCGAGGAGCGCGGGTTTCTGCTCGCCCTCGTGCGCGGGGACCACCGCCTGAACGAGATCAAGCTCGCGAACGCCCTCGGTGAGCCCGCTCGCCAGGCGACCGCCGAGGAGATCGAGGCGAAGCTCGGTCCGCCCGGCTTCATCGGCCCAGTGGGCGCCGACGTTCCCGTGCTGAAGGACGCCGCGATTCAGGGAGAGGGCTTCTTCGCCGGCGCGAACAAGCCCGACGCGCATCTGATCGGTATCACCCCCGGACGCGACTTCCCGTTCGAGGAGCTGGATATCCGCTCCGTGGAGGCGGGCGACACCGCACCGGGCGGTGGGACGATCGAGATCGAGCCCGCGATCGAGATCGGCAACATCTTCAAGCTCGGAACGCGCTACTCGGAGGCGCTCGGGGCGAGTTACCTCGACGAGCGCGGGGAGGAGCGGCCGATCGTCATGGGCAGCTACGGAATCGGGCCTGCCCGTGCGGTCGCGGCGGCGATCGAGCAGGGCGCGGACGACAAGGGCATCGTGTGGCCCCGTTCGATCGCGCCTTGGGACGTGCATCTGGTCGGGCTCGGGCGGGCTGGGGACGAGACCATGCAGGCCGCCGACTCGCTCTACGGAGCGCTTCGCGAAGCGGGGGCGGAGGTCGTCTACGACGACCGCGATGCGGGCCCCGGAGAGAAGTTGACCGACGCCGAGCTGCTCGGCTGCCCGCTGCGGCTCGTGGTCGGCAAGCGGGCGCTGGCCGAGGGCGCGGTCGAGGCACAGGCTCGCCGCAGCGGGGATGAAGCCGAGCGCCTCCCGGTCGCTGACGCCTCGAGGCTCGCCCTCGAGCTGCTCGATGGCATCGACTAGAAGGCTTTTCGGCCTCGATCGCTCCGGTCCGAAGCCGGTTCAGACGCGCCGCGGACAACCGCTGCGTCCCCTGACGATCCCCAACCTGGTCGGATATGCCCGGCTGGCCGGGATCCCGGTGTTCCTGTACCTGGCTCTCAGCTCGGGGGACGGCCGCACCGCCTCAGCGGCGATCCTGTATCTCGCGATCTCGGCCGGCGACTACCTCGACGGCTTCCTGGCCCGGGTCACGGGCCAGTACAGCCGGATGGGCGCCCTCCTGGATCCGGTCGTGGATCGGCTCACGATCCTGGCCGGGGTCGTGGTGTGCTGGAGGTTCGAGCTGCTCCCCAGGTGGGCCCTGGCGGTGCTCGCCGCGCGCGAGCTGCTCACGCTCGCGCTGGCCCAGGCCGCCCTCCGTCGTGGGGTGGACCTGGAGATCAACTGGGTCGGGCGAACGTCGGTGTGGCTGACGATGGGCGGGATCTTCCTGGCCCTCGCGACCAGCGCCTGGATCGCCACGGCGATGTTCCTCGTCGGCCTCATCGGCTCGCTCCTCGCCTCCGCGCTCTACATGAAGGCCGGGCTTCGGCAGGCTCGCGAGGGCTAGCGGAGGCGCGGGCGCCGGAAATATTCGTGCAAGGTCCCTCAACCTCAACTTGACCTTTGCGGCACGCCTATAATCGACCCGCCGGCTAAGCGTAAGAGGGAGCAACCAGTGGAGGAAACTTTTCCCGACGTCAGCTCGATGAGCGACGAAGAGCTCAAGGAGCTGATCGACCAACTCACCGACGAGGAGCGCGAGATCTCGTACAAGCGCCGGCTGCTCCACGGCAAGATCGACATCCTCCGGGCCGAGCTGGTCAACCGCTTGAAGGCCCACCGCGAGGCGGGCGAGGCTCTGATCAGCGGCCAGGACGTCCAGCAGCTCACGGACATCCTGCTCGGGAAGGTGCCTTCCCCCGACGACGAGGGGTCGTAATGGAGGCCGGTGCTTGATGGCCCTGCACTGCCCCGAGTGCGGGTTCGTCAACCCCGAAGGGGCGAACTACTGTCAGAAGTGCGGCGCCTACCTCGCCCGGCCGGAGGGCGAGGACGCATCGACGATGGCCTACAAGGTTGGCGAGACGGGCGAGTACGAGCCTGTCGAGGTCGCCGACGAGGTGGACAAGGCGGGAGCGGCCCTGGTCATCCGCTCCGGCGGGGGGCGAGCGGGCGAGAGCTTCACGGTTGAGGGCGAGAGGATCAGCATCGGGCGGACGCCGGATGCAGCGGTTTTCCTCGACGACGTGACGGTCTCCCGCAACCACGCGCTGATCGTGCGGCGTCGCGACGGGCTCTACATCGACGACCTTGGGTCCCTGAACGGAACGTACGTCAACCGGCGCCGCATCGAGTCCCACAAGCTCGAGGACGGCGACGAGATCCAGGTCGGCAAGTACAAGCTGAGCTACCTGGAGCGCTGACGATGGCGATCGCGACGCACAGAGGGGAGGGTGACGCGGGCAGTGCCGAGAGGGGGCGTCGGACCGCCTCCGACAGTGGCTCCGCCTCACGGCCCCGCAAGGCGCTGACCATCGGCGCCGTGGCCAAGATCCTGGGCCAGGAGTTCGACGACATCTCGATCTCGAAGATTCGCTACCTCGAGGATCAGAAGCTGCTCGCCCCCCGCCGGACGCAGGGGGGCTACCGGCTCTACAGCCAGGCTGACGTGGAGCGCCTGCGCGCGATCCTGCGCATGCAGCGCGATGAGTTTCTCCCGCTCAGGGTGATCCGCCAGGAGCTCGCCACCGGCGACTTCACCGGCGCCAGGCGCGGCAGCGAGGCGGCCGCCACACGTCGCGCCGGCTCCGTGGACGCACCGGTTTCGACGCTCACGCTGGAGGAGCTCCTCGACGAGGCGGGCGTTCCGGAGGGGCTCTTGCGGGAGCTCCAAGAGTTCGGGATCGTGCAGCCAGAGCGGCGCGACGGGCGTCTGGTGTATGACGAGACCGACCTCGAGATCGTCCGGGCGGCCTCCGAGCTTTCTCAGTTCGGCGTTGCCGGGCGCAACCTGCGGGTCTTCAGGACGTCGGCCGACCGCGAGGCGGCGCTCCTTCAACAGCTCGTCGGCCCGGCGCTTCGCTCTCGCAGCCACGCCCGCCGCAAGGAGGCGATCGAGAACCTGGAGAGCCTGGCGGCGGTCTGCGGGCATCTGAAGCATCTGCTCCTCGTCCGAGATCTCCGCCGCCTCAAGGGCGACTAGGGCGCTGCCGCGCGTCTCGAGAAAACGGGTGATCGACGCCTCGGCGGATCGCGTCTGGGACCTGGTCTCCGACCCGCACCACCTGCCGCGGTGGTGGCCGCGTACCGTGCGGGTCGAGGACGTGCGGAGCGTCAAGGGGGGTCAGCGCAGCCGCTGGACGACCGTGCTGGGCACCCAGAGGGGTAGGGGAGTCAGGGCCGACTACCGTTGTAGCGGCGCAACCGCCGGCAAGCGCTACGCGTGGACGCAGGAGATCGAGGGGACGCCGTTCGAGAAGATCCTGCGCTCCGCGGAGCTCGAGATCCGACTCGAGCGCCAGGACGAGGGCACGGTGGTCACGCTCGTAAGCAGCGAGCGACTGCGGGGCCTGTCGCGACTCGGCTCACCCATGATGCGCCGCGCCACCGGGCAGCGCTTGGACGAGGCTCTGGCTGGAATCGAGCAGGCCCTGACGTGACGGGGGATCCGGAGCGCACGCACATGAAGTGGTGGGGCTGGGGGGACCCGGCCAAGCGGGCGGAGCTCGGCGACGTGGCGGTGGCGGCTCTGCGAGACGAGCTGGGCGCGGCCGAGCCGGCCTCGCGGGCGGCCCTCGAACAGGTGGAGCTGCCCGAGGCGGCCTCGCTGCCGCCGGCGATCGTCGAGGCCGTCGGGCCCACCTCGGTGCTCACCGACCGCGAACAGCGACTGCTTCGGGCGGCCGGGCGGAGTTACCCGGACCTGGTCCGGCTTCGCGGCGGACGGCTCGAGGGAGCTCCCGACGCGGTCGTGCTGCCCGGGACCGCCGCCGAGGTAAAGCGCGTGCTCGAGATCTGCATGACGGAGGGGATCGCGGTCGTCCCGTTCGGGGGCGGCACCAGCGTGGTCGGCGGCGTCGACCCCGCCCGCGGGGGGTTCGAACGCCTCATCTCGCTCGATCTCGGCAGGCTTCGCGACGCCCGCGTGGACCGTCGATCGCTGACCGCGACGCTCGGTCCGGGACTGCGCGGCCCCGAGGCGGAGGCGGCGCTGGCTGCATCGGGAGTCACGCTCGGCCACTTCCCGCAGTCGTTCGAGTACGCGACGATCGGCGGCTTCGCTGCGACTCGCTCCGCCGGGCAGGCCTCCAGCGGATACGGCCGCTTCGATGCGCTCGTGACCTCGATCGCGCTCGCGGCGCCAGTGGGGGAGCTCCAGACGCTTGAGACCCCTCACAGCGCCGCCGGCCCCGCCCTCAGGGAGCTCGTGGTGGGCTCTGAGGGCACGCTCGGCGTGATCACGGGCGTCGCGGCAAGGGTCAGGCCGGTGCCCGAGCAGCGCCGCTACGAAGCCTGGATGGCGGCCGATTTTGAGTCCGGGGGCGAGGTGGTCCGGTCGCTTGCCCAGGCTGGAGCCCTTCCCGACGTCGTTCGCGTGTCCGATCGGGCCGAGACACGGATCTCACTCGCCCTCTCCGGGGGCCAGGGTCCGAGGAGGGCCCTAGCGTCCGCCTATCTGCGGCTCAGGGGGCGTCTCGACGGTTCACTGGTGGTCTGCGGCTGGGAGGGGGATCGCGACTCGGTGGCCCGTCGCCGTGCGCTGGCCACGCGCCGACTGCGGGCCGCGGGCGCGGCGCCCCTCGGCGCGGCGCCTGGCCGGGCGTGGGAGCGCGGGCGCTATGAGGGGCCGTACCTGCGCGACGAGCTGCTCGACCTCGGCTATCTGGCTGAGACGCTCGAGACCGCACATCAGTGGAGCCGCCTTGGCGAGCTCTACGAAAAGGTCGGCTCCGCGATCTCCGAGGCGCTCTCACGCCGCGGCACGCCAGGGCTCGTCATGTGCCACCTCTCGCATGCTTATGCCGACGGCGCCTCGCTCTACTTCACGTTCCTGGCTCGGGCGAGCGCCGGCGACGAGCTCGAGCAATGGCGTGCGGTCAAGACGGCGGCGTGCGACGCCATCGTCGAAGCCGGGGGGACGATCACCCATCACCACGGCGTGGGCCGCGACCACCTCCCCTATATGCGCCGCGAGATCGGCGAGCTCGGGGTCGAGGCCCTGCGCGCGGCCAAGGACCGCTTCGATCCGGCCGGGATCATGAACCCCGGCAAGCTGATTCCCGACTCAGCCTAGCGGCAGGGAGTCCAGGGCTTCGCGTCGAGCGAGAAGTCCGAGGCCTTCTTGATCGAGCTCACCCCGAGGCTCGCGGCCCTGCCGCAGAACCGGCTCGGGGCGATCTGGTACTCGACCTGGAACACCGCCTTGCCCGCCCGCGTGAACGCCTTGTAGCCGGGCGCCGGGTTGTTCGTGCACTCCCGGTACTGGAAGCACTGCTCGTTGATGGCGTAGTCGAACCGCGGCTCGAGCTTCGGGACCTGACCGAGGTCGTTCTTGAGCGCCACCGAGAGCCCGTTGCGATGCGCGATCGAGGCCAATGCCCGGTCGAAGACGAGCTGTTGGTGGGCGGTGATGTGCCATCCGGTGACGTTGTGGCCCTGGGCGTAGGCGTCCACCACGTCGTACTCGACGCCGTCGAACCCCGCGCCGGCGCACTTCTTCGTGCGCGCCTCCACGCGGCCCAGGATGAAGTCCCGCTGTCCGTGGGCGTTGCTGAGGTTCAGCCAGTACTCGTTGGGGAACCTGGTGCTGAAGGGCTTGCCGATCAGGCTGTGGCCGTGGCTCTGGTCGAAGGCGACGTACCGCGAATAGTCTGGGCGAAAGCGCTCCGCGGTCCCGGCGGACATGTAGCAGACGACATGTGCCCCGCGGTCGTGAATGGCCCGTACGGCGGCCGTGTCGATTGTGTGGTTGTTCCCGGAGACCTGGCCGTCGACGTAGAGGTCGATGTCGAACACGTCGGGGCGAACGCAGTGGCCGCCCGAGTGAGGAGGCTGGCAGATCGACACGTCGATCCCGCCGCTGGATGCCCGGTGACGAGAAGAGCTCTCGAGCTGGTACTGCCAGCGATCCCCCGGGGACGGTTGCCAGCGCCCGGTGGTCCCGGCCTGCCCGGAGGACGCCCCGAACGCAATTGCCAGGGTCGCGCCAACGAGCCCGGCCACGGTCCCCAGCGCCAAGCTCGCCCCGCGTGGACGCACGGCTAGCCGCCGTTCGAGTTGCCGGTGCCCCCGGATCCGCTGGCCTTCGGGAGCGTGCCGCGCAGAACGGTCGTGCCAGGCCGCTGGATGATGAGCTGGTTCTGCTTGATCGCGGAGCTGATCGCGCTTCGCACCTGGCCCGTCGGCGCGACCGCAACGTCGACGGAGCGCGTGCGCGACACGATGGTCAGGGTTGCCGAGGGAAGCTCGAAGCGGTTCTCGTAGCTTCCGCTCTTCGACAGGCACGGCTGGGGCACCTTCGAGCCGCACGTCCTGATCGGCGAAAGCGGATAGCCCTGGGTGGGGGTCAGCATGAGCCAGATCACGTATGTCTGGCCTGCTGACGGGGGCTGCAGGCCCCTGAGTCCGACGTCGACGAACGCCTGCTGTCCGTTCTGCAGCCCGAAGCGAGCCGCGCCCGCCGCGTTCGTGTTGGTTTGCGGCTTGAGCTCGATCGTGGCCAGGTTCTGCGTCCCGGTCGTGGTGGTCGTGCCGCTCGCGTTGCTGCCGCCGCCGCTGAACGCTCCCGCGACCGCCAGGATGCCGACAACCAGGAGCACTGCGGCACACCCGAGCAGGACCGCGAGCTGTCCCTGGCGGCGAGTGAGGGTGGTGCGGCGAGGCGCGGCCGCGTCGTCCGCTCCGTGTGTGCGTCGCAAGCGCTTGGGAATGGGTAGACGCGAGCGGTCCGCGCCAGCACGTCGGGGCCTCGGCCGGCGTTCTTCACCCGGCAGTCGAGGCAGATCCGCCTCGGGGGCAACGAGCAGGAGCTTCTGAGAGAGCTCCGTGGCGAGCGAGAGGTCCTCGGGGTCGTCCTTCAGGTGGCGTACGGCGTCCGCTCGGCCGATCGGGTCGGCCTGGCCGAGGAGGTAGTCCGTGAGCCCCACGTTTCGGTCTGGATCGACGCCGCCGAGCCCCGTGAGCGCCTCGCGGGCCCGGGAGCGGACCTCGGCCTCGTCCACGCCGAGCACCGAGGCAAGGTCGGCATAGCGCTGTCCGCGCTCGAGCAGGAGCTGGAGCATCGCCTGCTGGTCCGCCGAGAGAGGCACGCACGGAAGCCTAGGGATTCGGGTCCCGAGCGGTGCAGGGGCTGTGGCGTGCCGCGGTGGTCGCGAAGTAAGGTGCGCCACCGTGGCTGGGCTCGCCGATCTCGCGTTGAGGCGCCCCAGGGCTCTCCTGGCGGGAAATCTGGCGGTCTTGGCGCTGGCGGTGCTTTTGGCGGTGGGAGCACCGGACCGCCTGGGCATCGGCTCGCTCGCCGTCGGTGAGCAGGCGGGGGCCGGGGGAGAGCCGGACCTGATCGTCGCCACCACGGGACGCGAGTCGGTTCATTCGGGGCCCTATCGGGTCGCGCTCCGCGTGATCTCGGCGCAGCTCAGCTCGGACTCCGGCGTCTCAGCGGTGCGTCGAGGCCCGGTGTCGTCGGACGGGCGCTCGACGTCACTGAAGGTCACCCTGGCATCTGATGACGACTCGAATCGCCAGCGCACCGTCGAGCGAGTAGAGCGGGAGATCGATCCAGGGCCGCTGCGCGTCGCATACGGCGGTC
>Ga0075425_100009883_pt1 | contig 10162 bp, 8 predicted proteins | sample SoiMethybrSBSTD4_FD_75300 | JGI IMG/M metagenome (GOLD analysis project Ga0075425, IMG submission 75300) | Bulk soil microbial communities from a Populus tree surrounding site in Tennessee, USA - Soil MetaG P. TD hybrid SBSTD4 | ecosystem: Environmental > Terrestrial > Soil > Tree plantation...
GGCGCGCTCCTGGTCGGCGACTCGCTCGGGCTCGCGCATCCGCTGACCGCCGAGGGCATCCTGCCGGCGTGCCTGTCGGGCCGCCTGGCCGGCGAGGCGATCGCCGACGGCGACCCGGCGTCCTACCCGTCGCGGCTGGCCGCGCATCCGCTGTTCGCCGACTACCGCGCGATCCACCGCCTTCGCGAGGCGGGCGCGTCCCTGCGCCGCCGCGCCCCCGGCGTCTCCATCCCGCTGCCGGCCGCCGCGCGGCGCGCCGCCGCCTGGGCGGTGTCGCGCGGCTTCGTCTGGATGTTCACCGGCGCTCCGCTTCCGCCCTGGCTGCGCAGCGCACCGAAGGGGAACTCGTGATGATGATGATGATGCTCAACGCCGCTGTCCTGCGCCGCGCCGTCGCCTCGCGCGCCGAGTCGATCATCCGCGGCCTGCTCGAGCAGTCCGGGATCGAGGTCGGCGGCGACCAGCCGCACGACATCGCCGTGCACGACGAGCGCTTCTACACCCGCACCCTGCGCGACGGCTCGCTCGGCTTCGGCGAGTCGTACATGGAGGGCTGGTGGGACGCTCCGGCGGTCGACCAGACGGTCGCGCGCATCCTGGTGGCCGGCACCGACGCGAAGCTGCCGGTGTGGGCCGACTCGCTCCTGTCGCTGCGCGCGCGGGTGCAGAACCTCCAGTCGCGATCGCGCGCCCCCGAGGTCGGCAAGCGACACTACGACGTCGGCAACGACCTCTACCGCGCGATGCTCGATCGCAGGATGGCGTACACCTGCGCCTACTGGCCGCCCGGCCGGGAAGACATCGACCTCGACGCCGCCCAGGAGGCCAAGCTCGAGCTGGTCTGCCAGAAGATCCAGATCCGTCCGGGCATGCGGATCCTCGATCTCGGCTGCGGCTGGGGCTGCTTCGCCCGCTACGCCGCCGAGCGCCACGGCGCCGAGGTGACCGGCTACACCATCTCGGAGCGCCAGGCGGAGCTGGGGCGCGAGCTGTGCGCCGGTCTGCCGGTCGAGCTCCACCTCGACGACTACCGGAACGCGCGCGGCCAGTACGACGCCGTCATCTCGATCGGGATCATGGAGCACGTCGGGCCGCGCAACTACCGGACCTACGTGGACGTGGTCGATCGCTGCCTGGCGCCGAACGGCATCGGGTTCATCCACACCATCGCCGGTAACTACTCGCGCGACCACATGGAGCCGTGGCTCAACCGATACATCTTCCCGAACGCGGTCCTGCCCTCGATGGCGCAGATGTCGCGCGCGATGGAGCCGCGGTTCGTCATCGAGGACGTCCACAACATCGGCCCGCACTACGATCGGACGCTGATGAGCTGGTGGCAGCAGTTCGACGCCGCGTGGCCGGAGCTGCGGGCGCAGTACGACGATCGCTTCTACCGGATGTGGAAGTACTACCTGCTCGGCTGCGCGGCCGGCTTCCGCACGCGCCACACCCAGCTCTATCAGATCGTCTTCACGCGGCCGCCGACGACGCAGCCGCCCTGCCGCGTGTCGTAGCCGGGACACGCACGCCAGCGCTCGGCGGCTTCCGCTGGCAGCTGCAGCGGCTGTTCAACGACGGGCCGGCTCACGAGCTGGAACAGCGCATCGGCCGCCTCGAGGTCCGGCGACTGGCCGCCCGGGTCGAAGCCCGCACGCCGATCGACGCGTCGAGCTCGAGCGCTGAAGGCTCAGGCCGGCCAGCCGGCGGCGAGGGCAGCGACCACCGCGGCTCGAAGATCGCGCAGGTTGCCGTCCCATGACCGGCGCGCCAGGCAGGCGATGAGCTCGCGCGGTGGCTCGGCGTCGGCGCTGCCGGCCAGCGAGCGGTAGAAGGCGCCGATGAGGAGCGGGACGTCTTCGCGCCGCTCGGCCAGCGCCGGCAGCGGAACCCGCGCGTGGTGGAAACGGGCGTACAGCTCGGGTGAGAACCAGCCACGGTTGACGTCGACGCGCAGGTCGCGTCCGGAGGTGGCGACCACGCGCAGATCGACAGCGCCGGACAGGAGCATGAGGAGCTCGCGCTGGCCGCGCTGGTCCAGCTCGCCCAGCTCCTCCACCACCAGCGTGCCGCCGAGCGCACTGGCGATGGCGCGGGTCGTGAGCCGCGCGGGTGGAAACCCGCCACAATCGAGTACGATCATCGGACCGGCGGCGAACCGGCTGTGCTCGTGGATGGCCGACGCCACCGCCGTCTTGCCGCACCCGGCCGGTCCCTCGATCAGGACCGGCGAGTCGTTCATGCCGAGCGCCGGCAGCCGCGCGAACAGACGCCGCATCGACGCGCTGCGGCCGTGCAGGCCGCCTACGCGCGGCAGCGTCGCCAGCGGCTCGCGGCGCTCGCCGACCAGCACGTCGAAGCGGACCCGGGTGGCGCCCAGCCGCAGCGCGGCGCCGGCACGGAGGAACGCCGACTCCACTCGCATGCCGCCCATGGTGACGCCGTTGGTGCTGCCGAGGTTGCGCAGATGGAAGCCGGCAGAGGTCACCTTGATCGCGCAGTGATGGCGCGACACCGTCGGGTCCGACAGTTCCAGCTCGTTGCCGGCCGCGGTCCCGATCGAGAGCTCCGGTCCCGTGGCCTCGACCGCGCGGCCGGTGTCCGGTCCGCCGATCACCCGGACGCCGTAGCGCGGATAGACGAACGCGTCGTCGACCACGGCGATGCCCGTCGACAGGTGATCGCCATAAGTCTCGGTCGGCGACCAGGGCTCGCGGCTCAAGACGTCCTCCTTCCGGCGCAGCCCTCCGAACACTCCCCCTTCGGTTGTGTCATTGCACGCCCCAGGCCAGCGACCGCCGGGTCTCCGACGCGTCGAGCTCTCGACGGAGTCGCGAGATAGATCCGCCGGCTGGCACCTGCACTGCTCTGTGGGTGGGGCCTGCTTACCCGTTCTGAGTCTGTCCTGGAGACTGGCCCCCCCGTGTGCGCGCTGTGTGCTCCTCGACGACGCGCCACATGTACCAGCTGCCGATCGATCGGTAGGGTCGCCACGGCGCGGCGAGCTCCTCCATGTCGCGTGGCAGCGGGAGCTCGGGCAGACCGAAGCGGAGCTGCATGCCGCGGCGAACGCCGAGGTCGCCGACCGGCAGCACGTCCGGCCGGTTGAGCCCGAAGAGGAGGAACATGTGTACCGACCAGCGACCGATCCCCTTGATCGCCGTGAGGAGCTCGACGAGATCGTCGTCACTCATGCGGCGGAACCGGCGCGGATCGACGGCCCCCGACGCGAAGCGCGCCGCCAGATCGCGGACGTATGTGGCCTTGGCGACCGACAGGCCCGCGCGCCGCAGGCGTGCGGCAGGCATGGCGGCGATGGCGGTCGCATCGGGGAAGCGGCCGCCGAACAGATCGAGGAAGCGGCGGTAGATGGTGCCTGCCGCCTTCCCGCTCAGCTGCTGGTAGACGATGGCGCGGGTGAGCGACTGCAGGTGATTGCGGCTGGGCTCGAGGCGCGGGTGGCCGTGCGCGCCGATGAGGCGCGCGAGCTCCGGGTCCACGCGGCGCAGGTGTCGCAGCGCCTGCGGCAGGTACGCTGGCGGCATCATCGTCATGTGGCGGCGTCCACCTCGAGCTGGAAGATGCGCCGCACGATCGCCAGCGCGCAGGCGTAGGTGCTCTCGACGCCGAAGTAGGACATGCTCTTCGACAGCAGGCTCTGCCGCCGTGAGTACGGGGTGTCCGAGGCGTAGTGCAGCACGCCGATGTCGAAGCGGACGCGGCTCGACAGGTTGACGATCTCGTCGGTCGGGTAGCGGACCGGGCTGATGATCTCGTAGACCGCGGACAGGTAGGGGCCCGCTTCCATCTCGAGGACCGTGTAGCCCTCGCCGTAGAACAGGCTCATGTAGTCGCGGTTCTGCAGGAAGGCGCTGCGCACCGTGACCGCCTTCTGGTTGTCGAGCACGGTGCCGAGCTCCATGAACGGCTGCACGTGGTCGGCCGTGAAGCAGTTGCGCATGAGGTAGGTGTTGCTCGAGTGCTCGTCGTAGACCGAGCTCGACACCATGACGTCGCCGACCCGGCCGTTCAGGGTGGCGGCCTTGCCCATCACGTAGACGCCGCGCAGCTCCTTGACGCCCTGGGCGATGCGCGCCAGGTGGTGATAGGCGGCCATCCCGAGCGGGTAGTCGATGTTGAGGATCATGGCGTCGCTGGCCGCCAGCTTCTCGATCCCGGGCACGCGCACCCGCGGGTCGAGCCGCTCGGGGCGCAGGCGCCTGAGGTCGATGAGCTGAGCCGAGACGTCGATCCGGCCGGGCGTCTCGATCGAGACGATGCCGCTCTCGGCGTCGTAGTGCTGGACGTCCGACAGGCGCGATTCGGCCGGCGCCTGCCCGTGGTCGAGATAGGCGCGCAGCAGGTAATAGAGGAGGTTCGAGACCGCGCCGTCGTCGCCGCGGGCCACGGCGCGCTCGAGCGGCGCGGCCAACCCCTCCGGGTCGGCGCGGCGGGCGAACTCGAGGATCCGCTCGCGGTGGCCCTGGGCATAGCCGCCCAGCAGGTTCGTGATCGAGTGCGTGTTGGAGGAGACGAAGTAGACCGGCCTGCGGCGGTCGCCGGCCGCCAGGTAGGGACGCTCGATGCCGCGCCACCACCGCTGCGCCGAGGTCTGGTACTGGCTGAACGAGCCGGACAGGAGCCGAATCGACAGGTCGCACGGGCGCGCCGCCATGAGCGCGAGCGCCTCGCGCCAGCTCACGCCGAGCGCCGCCCTCAGTCGGCCCGCATCCTCGGCGGTGAGACCGATCCGCTCCGGCAGGAGGTCGGCGTCTCCCTCACCCGCCGCGCGCAGGAGCGCATGCAGCTTGTTCCACTCGATCTGGTACGCAGTGACGATGGGCACCAGATCGTCGATGTCGCTGGCGCTGGTGATGAACACCGCCAGCGTGCGCTCGCCATCCCAGCGCAGCGCGCGGCGCCGCCCGCGCGCGCGGACCGGCTGCCAGCTCCGCACCGCCAGGCCAGCCTGGTCGAACTGCTCCATGCCCTGCCCCATCACCACCCGCTCCACCCGCGGAAAACAGTCCGGCAACCGCGCCGCGCTGTACGCGAACGCGGCCAGGTCGGCAGCCTGGTCCCGCGCCCCCGCGTGCAGGCTCGAGTCGGAGAACGAGTGCGCCTCCTCGAACGCCCGCACCCGCACCTCTCCGCTCGACCGGAGCAGCGAGTAATAGGTCCGGATGTAGAGGTCGATCTCGTCGCTGGTCGTGCGCGGCGGCCTCCGGTCCATGCGCGCGCCAGCATACCTCAGCGGTCGGGAGCCGGCGCGGCATCGAAGACGACCTCGAACAGCCACGGCCAGTACTTGCCGGTGACGAGGAAGTGGCCGCTCTCCGGCATCGCCGCGATGCCGTTCAGCACGTCGGCCGCTTCGCGCTCGTCAGCCGCGAGGAGGCCGCTGGCGTCGACGACGGCGGTGACACGTCCGTCGCGCGGATCGATCCGGACGATGGCGTCGGTCTGCCAGACGTTGGCCCACACCGCGCCCGCGGCGCATTCGAGCTCGTTGAGCCGCGACACCGGATTGTCCTCGAGGGTCACGCGGACCGCGCGGCGCATGGCAAACGTGGCCGGATCGCGGAAGACCAGCTGGTCGCTGCCGTCGCTCATGACCAGGCTCGTCCCGTCGTGGCAGAGCCCCCAGCCCTCGCCCTGATAGGAAAACTCCCTGACCGGTGCGAAGTCATCGCGGCGAAAGACCAGCGCCCGCCCGTTGTGCCAGGTGACCTGGTAGAGCAGGTCGCCAGCGAGAGCGAGGCCCTCTCCGAACAGGTCGGGGTCCTCGTCTCGCCGGCGCAGAACCTCTCCGCTCTCGAGCTCGACCAGCCGCAGCGAGGAGTGGCCCTCGAGGCCGGTGCTCTCGTACAGAAGGCCATCGTGCCAGACGAGCCCCTGGGTGAAGGCGTCACGCTGGTGCGGGTAGCGCCGGACGACGCGCACGCGCAGCCGCTCCACCGGCGAGTCGCCGGAGGCCGCGGCCATGCGGTCCTCTCCGCCGGCCGGCCGGTGGACGGTCACGGTCGTGTCGCGCGCGAGGAGCCCCAGCGCAACCAGAGCGACGGCCGCTCGCCCCTTCCGTTTCCCGCGCCGCTCTTGCATCCGAGGCCACGAGGGCGTGGCGGGCGTCAGCGCGGGGTGCCGGCGCGACGGTTCTTGAGGATCTGGACGAAGGAGCGGCCGCGCAGCTCCTCCACCGTGAGGCCGGTCGCGAGCGCCTCCTCCTCGCCGAAGGCGCCGCAGTTGATCCCGCGCAGGAAGAAGTTGAGGAGGCCCTGGCCGGTGGCCGCGTCGTCGAAGACGTCGCCGACCAGGGTGGCCTGCGCTGCCCGGGCGACGAAGTTCTTGAGCCGGAGGGAGGCGGCCGGGAGTCCCTCGAGGAAGAAGGCAAAGACGGCCGCGTACCGGGTCACGAGCTGTCCCGGGTGCAGATCCCACCCCTGGTAGTAGCCATGCACCAGGCTGTGCCTTATGTCAGTCACGTGCAGCCGCCAGGCGTCGTGCACGCTCTTCCGGTTCTCGGCCACCTGCTCCACCGTCAGCGGTGGCCCGCCCTTCTCCGCCTTGTGCACGGCGACCGGCATGATCGTCGTCGCCCCATCACTGAGCCAGATGCCGCGGCCGCTGTAGGCCACCTGCATCATGTGCTTGGCGAAGTCGCAGGCCGGGTGGCGCATGTGCTGATGCGCCGCCGTGATGTTGCAGGAGGCCGTGTAGTCGTAGGTCCCGAAGTGCGCCGCCACGCAGCGCCCCTCCGCCGCGTCCAGGAAGCGCGGCAGGTTCGCCCCACCGTCCGCATCCAGGATCGACTGCGTGGTCTCGACCATGAACTCGATCGGCAGCGCGCGCGCCGCCAGCCCCAGCGCCGTCTCCAGCTCGGCGAGCGCCGCGCACAGCACCACGATCTGCTCGCGCGCGGTGATCTTCGGCAGCGTCACGACGAAGTTGGCCGGCAGCTTGCCACCGGTCTCGCGCACCACCGTCGATACGAACAGATCGAGCGTGCGCAGGCTGCGCGGCGCGAGCTCCTCGCTGAGCGGCTTGATGCGGATGCCGATGAACGGCGGCAGCGTGCCCTCCGCCATCCCCTTCGCCACCTCGAGCGCGGCCGCCCGCGCGTGGCCGTCCTCCTCGTCGTCCGCCCGGTTGCCGTAGCCGTCCTCGAAGTCGATGCGGAAATCCTCCACCGGCTCGCGCTCCAGCTTGGCGCGCACCCGCGCGTGGATCGCGCGCGCGAGATCCCCCACCGCCCCGATCCCGGTGACCTCGGCGAGCTCGAAGGGATCGGCGCCGTACTCCTCCAACGTGCGCAGGGCGATTGCTCCCAGCTTCGGCGCCGAGTCAGACTTGAACAGGTGAGCCCCGCCGTACACCGTGTGGACCGGCTGCCGCTTCCCGGTCTCCAGCGGATAGCGCTGCATGACCAGCTTGTTCGGCTCGCGCAGCCGCCCGAGCAGCTCCGACAGCGACGACTTCGACAGGGACGGGTTCGCTTTGCTCACGGCGGGGCCGAGAATGCCACCGCACCTCGGGGGCGGCAACCGTGACCTCCTTCCACGGCGCGGCGCTCCGCGCTCAGCCGCCTCGCGAGCGCAAGCGCCTGCGCGACTTCCTGTCCGTCTTCCAGTACAGCGGCCGCGCGATCGCCCTGGTCTGGACCACCAGCCGCTTCCTCACCCTCCTGCTCGTCGTCCTCAGCCTGGCGGCCGGTGTCCTGCCGGCCCTGGTCGCCTACGTCGGCAAGTGGGTGGTCGACGCCGTCGTCCACGCCGCCGCCACCGACACCGACGGCGATCGCGCGGTCTACTTCGTCCTCCTCGAGGCCGGCCTCATCACCGCCACCGCCGGCGTCCAGCGGGTCATCGGCGTCTGCCAGTCGCTCTTGCGCGCCCAGCTCGGTCACCGGGTCAACGTCCTCATCCTCGAGAAGGCGCTCACCCTCGAGCTCCGCCACTTCGAGGACTCGGAGTTCTACGACAAGCTGACCCGCGCGCGCCGGGAAGCATCGAGCCGCCCGCTCAGCCTGGTGATGCGCACATTCGGCCTGGTGCAGAACATCATCTCGCTCGTCACCTACGGCGCGCTGCTCCTCGGCTTCTCGCCGCTCGCCGTCGCGGTCCTCGCCGCCGCCGCCATCCCGGTCTTCGCCGCCGAGACCCGTTTCTCGGGCGAGGCCTTCCGCCTGTTCCGCTGGCGAACCCCGGAGACGCGGCAGCAGATGTACCTCGAGACCGTCATCGCGCGCGAGGACTCGGCCAAGGAGGTGATGCTGTTCGGCCTCGGACCGACGCTGCTCGGCCGCTACGACGACATCTTCCGCCGCCTCTACGTCGAGGATCGCAACCTCACCCTGCGGCGCGGGGTCTGGGGCTTCATCCTCGGGCTCCTCTCCACCGCCGCCTTCTACGCCGTCTATGCCTGGATCGTCCTCGAGACCGCCGCCCGCCACATCACGCTCGGCGACATGACCATGTACGTCCTCGTCTTCAAGCAGGGCCAGTCAGCGCTGTCGGCCGCGCTGTCCGCGGTCGGCGGCATGTACGAGGACAATCTCTACCTCTCGAACCTCTACGAGCTGCTCGAGACCGAGGTGCCGCCGGCGCGCGGCATGGTCAGTACCGGCGCGAAGCCGGGCGACGGCATCCGCTTCGAGAACGTCTCGTTCACCTATCCCGGCAGCGAGCAGACCGCGCTCGAGGGCGTCACCTTCCACCTGCCGCCCGGCCGCAAGCTGGCGCTGGTCGGCGAGAACGGCTCCGGCAAGACGACGCTCATCAAGCTCCTCACCCGCCTCTACGAACCGACCGAGGGCCGCATCCTGCTCGACGGCACCGAGCTCGCCGCCTGGGACGTGACCACCCTGCGCCATCGCATCGGCGTCATCTTCCAGGACTTCGTCCGCTACCAGTTCCTGGTCGGCGAGAACATCGGCGTCGGCGACGTCGACGCGCTGGAACAGGAGCCGCGCTGGATCGAGGCCGCAGAAAAGGGCATGGCGGCGCCGTTCATCGCCGAGCTGCCGCTCACCTACAAGACCCAGCTCGGCCGCTGGTTCCAGGGCGGCCGCGAGCTCTCGCTCGGCCAGTGGCAGAAGGTCGCCCTGGCCCGCGCCTTCATGCGCCAGAGCGCCGACATCCTGGTCCTGGACGAGCCGACCGCCTCGATGGACGCCGGCGCCGAGGCGCTCATCTTCCAGCGCTTCCGGGAAGTTACCGAGAACCAGATGGCCATCGTCATCTCGCATCGGTTCTCCACCGTCCGGATGGCCGACCACATCATCGTCCTGGCCGGCGGCCGCATCCTGGAAGAGGGCAGCCACCACGAGCTGGTCGCGAAGGGCGGCCACTACGCCCATCTCTTCTCGCTGCAGGCCGCGGGCTATCGCTGACCCGAAACGCGGAACGGGCGAGCCGTGAGGCCCGCCCGCTCGCGGTACGACAAAGGTGAGTGGCTCAGGCCCGGCGGACGTTCGCCGCCTGCAGCCCCTTCGGGCCCTGCACGATCTCGAACTCGACCATCTCACCCTCGGCGAGGGTGCGGAAGCCTTCAGCCATGATGGCGGTGTGGTGGACGAAGACGTCGGGGCCGTCTTCCTGTGCGATGAAGCCGAAGCCCTTGGTGTTGTTGAACCACTTGACGGTACCTTTGTGCACGACCAATCCCTCTCTTGCTGGCGGCCCTTCGTCGAATTCAGCCCTCGCCGCGATCTCCTGACTCACGAGAATCCGTGTCGACGGGCGGAGCGTTGTCTTTTGCGGGGTCGGACGTCAAGAGGCTTATGCCGCGGTTTTTTGAGGTGGCTCACGGGTGCGATTGCCTGAAGTCTGACGAACCTGTCCCGTGAAATCCCGAGGTTATCCGAGGCCAGGATCTCGGCCTCCGGCTTGCTTCGAGCGTGGCTGCCGACACGAAAGGGGCTCCCCCATGAAGCATGCGCTCGCCGTCCTCGCGTCCGGACTCTCCCTGACCGGCGCCCTCGTCCTGGGCCACACGCCCGAGGCGCACGCCTGCGGCTGCTTCGCGCCGCCCGATCCGACAGTCCCGATCGTGCAAGCGGGCGAGGCCATCGCCTTCCACATGGACCACGGGCAGGTCACCGCCCACATCCAGATCTCGTACAAGGGCAAGGCGCAGGACTTCGGCTGGCCCTTGTACGAGATCT
>Ga0075425_100009884_pt1 | contig 10161 bp, 9 predicted proteins | sample SoiMethybrSBSTD4_FD_75300 | JGI IMG/M metagenome (GOLD analysis project Ga0075425, IMG submission 75300) | Bulk soil microbial communities from a Populus tree surrounding site in Tennessee, USA - Soil MetaG P. TD hybrid SBSTD4 | ecosystem: Environmental > Terrestrial > Soil > Tree plantation...
GAAGCGAGTGGCCGGCTTCCGGGACGGGGTACGATTTGCGCGCTGGGCCTCGGGGAGGTGGTGATGTTGCGCTTCGTGCCGACGTTGCCGGTGGTCTCGCCTGCGCCGGGCTTCATCCGCGATCCGGACGCGCCCGAGAGCGTCGGGGTGTCGGCCATCGCGGAGACGACCCCGGTCTCCCGCAACGCGGGCCGGCGCCTCGCGGAAGCCGAGCCTCTCGCGGTCGGCGCGCCCGAGACCGCGTGCCCTCGCTGACCGGAACGAGAGCCCGATGCGCTACCGGCGGTTTGGTTATCGCTACGCGATGCTGATGCGGTCGGGCCCGACCGGACCTTTCGGTGACCTCCTGCAGACGGATCGGGTGCGCCTTCTCGTGGAGAGCTGCTGGCGACCCGACGCCGACACGTACGAGACCCCGGACACGGTCGAGATCGTCATCGATCTCTCCGGGGTCCACGAGGAGGACTTCGAGGTGCAGCTCTTCGACAACGCGCTGGTCGTCGAAGGACGACGTCGCCTCTCCGCGCCCGAGGCGGTGACGACATTCCACGCGGTCAGGATCCGCCAGGGCCCGTTCCGGCTCGAGCTGCCGCTGGTGGCTCCGGTGGACTCCGAGCGCGTCCACGCGCGCTACGATCTGGGCCTGCTTCGGATCACGTTGCCGAAGCGCGGAGCGGCCGACCGATGACGGCGGAGGCGACCGGCGGTACCGGCGACGTCGTCGTCCCCGACGCGCTTCCCGTCCTGCCGCTGCGGGACGCGGTGGTGCTTCCCCTGACGACGGTGCCCCTCGCGGTCGGTCAGCCGCGTTCGGTCCGACTCGTCGAAGACGTCATGCGCGGCAGCCGGCTCATGGCCCTGGTAGGGCAACATGATCCGAAGGCCGAGACGTCGACGCTGGAGGATCTCTACCGCATCGGCACCGTCGGGCTGATCCACCAGCTCATGCGGATGCCGGACGGCACCCTCCGCCTGATGGTCCAGGGGATCGAGCGCGTCCGGCTGCTCGACCTGGTCGGCACGGAGCCGTATCTGGTGGCGCGGGTCGAGGTATCGCGAGAGCAGACGGTGGTGGGCACGGAGATCGAAGCGCTCCGCCTCGCGGTGGTGGATGTGTTCCGACGGATCGTCGGGGCCTCGCCCGATCTGCCCGACGAGTTCGTGACCGCGGCGGAGAGCATCGGGGATCCATTGCGGATGGTCTACTTCGTGGCCACGGTGGTCCCGCTCGATGGGACGGTGCGGCAGGCGCTCCTCGAGCTCGATCCGGTGTCGGCCAAGCTCCGCCGGCTCGTGGACCTTCTGCAGAAGGAGCTCGCGGTGCGCGAGCTGGGCCGCAAGATCGCGACGGAGACCGAGGAGCGGCTGACCAAGAAGCAGCGCGACTACTACCTGCGCGAGCAGCTCCGGTCCATCCAGCGCGAGCTCGGAGACGAGGGCGAGGCCGGCAGCGACGTGACCGCCCTCCGCCGTCGCCTCGAGGAGGCCAATCTGCCGGAGGAGGCGCGGCGCGAGGCGGAGCGCGAGCTCGACCGCCTCGCCGGGATCTCGCCCGCATCGCCCGAGCACGGGATGATTCACACCTACCTCGAGTGGCTGGTGAGTCTGCCCTGGAGCAAGGAGGACGCGGGCGTCATCGACATGCGCCGCGCCCGGCAGGTGCTGGACGAAGACCACTTCGACCTCGAGAAGGTCAAGGACCGCATTCTCGAATACCTCGCGGTCAAGAAGCTCCGGCAGGAGCGCGGGAGCAGGAGTGCCACCGCCGGCGAGGCGCCCCGGCCGGTCGAGCCGCCGCCGGTCACGGGTGACAGCCCGGCCCGCGAGCCCATCCTGTGCTTCGTCGGGCCGCCGGGGGTGGGCAAGACCAGCCTCGGACAGAGCATCGCTCGCGCTCTGGGCCGGAAGTTCGCGCGCATGTCGCTCGGGGGCGTGCGGGACGAGGCGGAGATCCGGGGCCACCGGCGGACGTACATCGGCGCCCTGCCGGGCCGGGTGATCCAGGGCCTCCGGCGAGCCGAGAGCCGCGATCCGGTCTTCATGCTCGACGAGATCGACAAGATCGGCGCGGACTGGCGGGGGGATCCGTCCTCGGCCTTGCTGGAGGTGCTGGATCCGGCTCAGAACCATACCTTCGTCGACAACTACCTGGGCGTGGCCTTCGATCTCTCGCACGTGCTGTTCATCGCGACGGCCAACACGCTCGACACCATTCCCGGGCCGCTCCGCGACCGGATGGAGATCCTGTCGCTGCCCGGGTATACGGACGAGGAGAAGGTGGGCATCGCCCGGGAGTACCTGATTCCCAAGCAGCTCGCCGCCCACGGCCTCGCCGCCGGGGAGCTCACCTTCGACCCCGATGCCATCCGGGGCATCGTGCGCGGCTACACGCGCGAGGCGGGCGTGCGGAGCCTCGAGCGCGAGATTGCCACCGGGGCTCGGAAGGTCGCCCGCCGGCTCGCCGAAGGGCAGCGCGAGCCCGTCCGCATCACCGCCGACAACCTCGGTGAGTATCTTGGCCGCCCGAGGTTCTTCGACGAGGTGGCGGAACGAACCTCTCGCCCGGGCGTCGCGACGGGCCTGGCCTGGACGCCGACCGGCGGCGACGTCCTGTTCGTGGAGGCGACCATGATGCCCGGCAGCGAGGAGCGGCTGGTCCTCACCGGCATGCTCGGCGACGTCATGCGCGAGAGCGCCCAGGCGGCGGTCTCGTACGTATGGTCGAATGCCGCCGCGCTCGACATCGATCCGAGGATCTTCGAGGGCAAGACGATCCACGTGCACGTGCCGGCCGGGGCCATCCCCAAGGACGGGCCCTCGGCCGGGGTCACCATGGTGACCGCGCTCGCCTCCCTGGCCACGCGGCGTCCGGTGCGCGGCGACCTGGCCATGACGGGGGAGATCACCCTTCGCGGCCGGGTGCTCCCGGTCGGCGGAATCAAGGAGAAGATGCTGGCGGCGCACCGGGCCGGCATCCGGGAAGTCATCCTGCCCAGCCGCAACGAGCGGGACGTCGAGGACGTGCCGGAGGAGCTCCGGCGCGAGCTGCGCTTCATCTTCGTCGAGGATGCCGAGGAGGTCCTGAAGCATGCCCTCACCTCGACCGCGGCGGAGGTGTCCCGGTAACCGGAGCTCGCTCAGGGTCGACAGAAGGAGAAGGCGATGGGAAAGGTCATCGGCATCGACCTCGGTACCACGAACTCGGTCGTCGGCGTCATGGAGGGCGGCATCCTCGTCGTCATTCCCAACCAGGAAGGGAGCCGCCTCACCCCATCGGTCGTCGCTTTCACCAAGGAGGGCGAGGTCCTGGTCGGCCAGATCGCCAAGCGCCAGGCCATCACCAATCCGGAGAACACCATCTTCTCGATCAAGCGGTTCATGGGCCGCCGCTACGAGGAGGTGCAGCAGGAAACCAAGCTCGTCCCCTACCGGGTCGTGCCGGCGCCGGCGAACGGGGTCGAGATGCCCTTGATGTATCTGACCGCCGCCCTCCCCCTGGCCTTCACGGGTGCCGGTGCGTACTCGGTCGACGCCCGGCTCGGCTTCGATGCGCTCCGGGGGCCCACGGTGGCGTGGATCGCGCTCGCGGCGGCGATCGTTGTGGCGCTGATCAACGTCGCGCTGCGCCGGCCGTCGGCGCCCGCCCGCACCGCGGCATGAACGATGCGACGGGCGACCGACCGGAAGCGCCGGAGGTCGAGCGCCGGCGGCAGGCCCTCGAGGAGGAGCGCCAGCGCCATCTCCGGCTGCTCGCGAGCTTCGGCAATCTTCGACCGCGCGGGGCCCGGCAGCGCGACGGACTGCGGCGTCCGGCGCGGGTCGTGGTGGCCACCGCCGAGGAGCCCGTCGGACCGTGGCGGTGAAATTCCGTGACTACTACGAGGTGCTGGGAGTGCCGCGCACGGCCTCCGCGGCCGAGATCAAGCGAATGTACCGCCAGCTCGCCCGGAAGCACCACCCCGATCTGCAGCCGGTCACGGAGCGGACGAAGGCGGCCGAGCGCTTCAAGGAGCTCAACGAGGCCTACGAGGTCCTGAGCGATGCCGACAAGCGGGCCAAGTACGACGCGCTCGGCGCGAGCTGGAAGGGCGGGATGGACTTCACCCCTCCTCCCGGCGCGGAGGCGAGCGGCGGGGAGACATGGTCCGCCGAGGACCTGGGCGACGTCAGCGACTTCTTCGCCTCGCTCTTCGGCCGATCGGGAGGACGGCCCGGCCGCGCTCGAGTCACGATGCCGGGCTACGACGTCGAGGTGGAGCTGGCGGTCACCCTGGACGATCTCCTCCGGGGCGGCAAGCGCCGGATCCAGATCGGGGAGGGCAAGACCCTCGACGTGGAGATCCCCATCGGGCTGCGGGACGGTGTCGTGCTGCGGCTGGCCGGCCAGGGAGGGCCCGGCACGAGCGGGGGCCCACCCGGCGACGTCTACCTCCACGCGCGCATGGTCCCGCACCCGCGCTATCGCGTCGCCGGCGACGACCTGGAGATGGAGCTGTCGATCTGGCCGTGGCAGGCGGTGCTCGGGGCCGACGTGAGAATCGATACTCCGGACGGGGCGGTGACGCTCACGGTGCCGGCGGGCACGCAGAACGGCAGGCGGCTGCGCCTGCGTGGCCGGGGGCTGCCCCGGGCGGATGGGGCGCGTGGAGACCTCTACGCGGCGGTGCGCATCGTCGTGCCCGAGCGCCCCAGCGCGCCGGAGCGGGAAGCCTACGAGGCCCTGCGACGCAGCGCCGCGGCGCCGGCCGACCGCCCGGCCGGGGAGTGACCGGCATGCGCACGCGGTCTCGGCCATGGCAGCCCGCGCCGATCGTGAAGGCGCCGCTCACCGCCGAGCGACGGCTCACCCGCGACGAGCTGGCGGCGGCCGCCGGCGTCTCATCGGCCCAGCTCGATCACCTGGTCCGGACCGGTCTGGTCGAGCCGGTGACCCGACGGCCGGACGAATTCAGCGTCGAGGCCGCGCCGCGGCTCCGGCGGATCCTGCGGCTCAACGCAGACCTCGGCATGGACCTCTTCGACGCGGCGATCATCGTGGACCTGCTGGAGCGGGTGGACCGCCTCCAAGCAGAGCTGGCCCGCCTACGGGGCGGTCGACCCTGAGGGGCAAGGAGAGGCCGACATGGATCCCAACCGGTTGACCGAGAAGGCGCAGGACGCCATGCGCCAGGCGCAGAGCATGGCGCAGCGCGAGGGGCAGACGCAGATGGAACCCGAGCATCTCGCGTTGGCCCTGCTCGAGCAGGACGGCGGCGTCGCGGCGCGCGTCGTGGAGAGGGCCGGCGGCAACGCGGCGACGCTGATGCAGCGGCTGCGCCAGGCGCTCACGCGCCTCCCCCGGGTCTCGGGGCCCGGCGCGCAGGGGGGGCAGGTCTACCTCTCGCCCCGCATGGGCGAGGTCTGGACCGGTGCCGAGGCCGAAGCGCAGCACATGAAGGACGAGTTCGTGAGCGTCGAGCACCTGCTGCTCGCGCTCGTCAAGAAGGATCGAGCCGTCGCCGACGCCTTCCAGGCGGCCGGCCTCACCCCGGACAAGCTGCTCGAGGCGACCGGGGCGGTCCGGGGCGGCCAGCGCGTGACCAGCCAGACGCCGGAAGGTACCTACGAGGCCCTCGAGAAGTACGGGCGTGACCTGACCGCGCTCGCCCGGCAGGGCAAGCTGGATCCGGTCATCGGCCGCGACGAGGAGATCCGGCGCGTCATCCAGATCCTCTCGCGCCGGACCAAGAACAACCCGGTGCTGATCGGAGCGCCGGGCGTGGGGAAGACCGCGATCGTCGAGGGGCTCGGCCAGCGCATCGTCCGCGGGGACGTGCCCGAAGGGCTCAAGGGAAAGCGCGTCGTGACCCTCGACATGGGGGCGTTGGTCGCGGGCGCCAAGTACCGCGGCGAGTTCGAGGAGCGGCTCAAGGCGGTTCTCAAGGCCGTGCACGATGCGCAAGGCGAGGTCATCCTCTTCATCGACGAGCTGCACACGGTGGTGGGGGCGGGGGCGGCCGAGGGGGCCATGGACGCGAGCAACCTGCTCAAGCCCGCCCTGGCGCGGGGCGAGCTGCATTGCATCGGGGCCACCACCCTCGACGAGTACAAGAAGCACATCGAGAAGGACGCGGCGCTCGAGCGGCGGTTTCAGCCCATCATGGTGGACCAGCCGACCGTGGAGGACACGATCTCCATCCTCCGCGGACTCCGGGAGCGCTACGAGGTCCATCATGGCGTCCGCATCAAGGACTCCGCGCTGGTGGCGGCCGCCGTGCTGTCCGACCGCTACATCTCCGACCGGTTCCTGCCCGACAAGGCCATCGACCTCGTCGACGAGGCGGCGGCCCGGCTTCGAACCGAGATCGACTCGATGCCGGCCGAGCTGGACGAGATCACGAGACGGATCCTGCAGCTCGAGATCGAGCGGGAGGCCTTGAAGAAGGAGAGCGACGCGGCGTCCCGTGACCGGCTGGGGAAGCTCGAGGAGGAGCTGGCCCGCCTGCAGGCCGAGGCCGGGACGCTCCGCCAGCAATGGGAGCGCGAGAAGGCGGCGATCGAGCGGCCCCGGCAGCTGCGGAAGCGAATCGAGTCGGTGAAGGTCGAGATCGAACAGGCCATGCGCGCCTACGATCTGAACCGCGTGGCCGAGCTGCAGTACGGCACGCTGGCGTCGCTCGAGCGCGACCTGAAGGCAGAGGAAGAGCGGGCGCAGGCTGGCGGCGGCCGCCGGCTCATCAAGGAGGAGGTCGACGAGGAGGACATCGCGGAGGTCGTCTCCCGGTGGACCGGCATCCCACTCTCGAAGCTGATGGAAGGCGAGATGCAGAAGCTCCTCCGGCTGGAGGAGGAGCTCCACGAGCGCGTGGTGGGACAGGACGAGGCGGTTCGGGCGGTGGCCGACGCGGTGGTCCGGGCCCGGGCCGGCATCAAGGATCCCAAGCGGCCCATCGGCTCCTTTCTCTTCCTGGGGCCGACCGGGGTCGGGAAGACCGAGCTGGCGCGGGCCCTGGCCGCGACGCTCTTCGACGACGAAGACAACATCGTGCGCCTCGACATGTCGGAGTACATGGAGAAGCACACCGTCGCGCGGCTGATCGGGGCCCCACCCGGGTACGTCGGGTACGAGGAAGGCGGCCAGCTCACCGAGGCGGTGCGCCGGAAGCCCTATTCGGTCGTACTCCTGGACGAGATCGAGAAGGCGCATCCAGACGTCTTCAACGTGCTGCTCCAGGTGCTCGACGACGGCCGCCTCACCGACGGCCAGGGTCGCACCGTCAACTTCAAGAACACGGTCATCATCATGACCTCCAACATCGGCAGCCAGCTCATCCTGGAGATGCGGGACGCCGACGAGCGGAGCTATCAGCGGATGCGCGAGCAAGTGCTCGATGCACTGCGCCGCCAGTTCCGGCCCGAGTTCCTGAACCGCGTGGACGAGATCGTGGTCTTTCGCGCCCTCACCGAGGCGCAGCTCGGGAAGATCGTGGAGATCCAGCTCGCGGGGCTCCAGCACCGGCTCGGCGAGCGTCGGATCACGATGGAGATATCCGAGGCGGCGCGAGCCCATCTGGCCCACGTCGGCTACGATCCGGTCTTCGGGGCCCGGCCGCTCAAGCGGGTGATCCAGCGGGAGGTCGAGACGCCGGTCGCGCGCTTGATAGTGGCCGGCAAGGTTCGCGATGGGGCGACGGTGCGGGTGGACGCGGCCGGTGACGCGCTCCGGGTGGAGCCCGTGGCGTGAGACCTTTCGAGGACGTCATGGTCGAGCGGCTAGCGGAGCTCGTGCGCGCGGGGGTGCCGATCCGTGGCGTTCGGCTCACGGTGCGTGAGCTCTTCGTCGCGCGCATCGAGCGGGGGCCTCTCGGCCCCCGCGAGGTGAGCGAGGCCGTGGAGTCGATGGTGCGCGCGGCCTGCCGCCTCGTGCGAGACCTGGACGCGCCGGACGAGCTGGTCGAGACGGTATGCCGCGCGACGCTGGAGGCCGTGCGAGGTCACGGCGGCGAGACCGCGCGGTGGTTTCCCGAGGCGACGAGCGCGGCCTACGTCGTGCTCGATGAGCTGGCGACCGGGAGTGGCGGGAATGCGAGGTGGCGATGGATCGCTCGACACCTCTCGCAGTGGGCATGATCGTGCCCGGGGTGCGGCCTGCTCGATGTTGCCGCCGCCGGCTGACCCGATAGCCAAAGCGGGTCGGCCGCAGCTAGAACACGGTTCCCCTGAGGGCGGCGATCGCGTTGAGCGCGAACTGGAACGCGATCGCGGCGAGCAGCAAGCCCATGACGCGAGTGGTGATCCGCAGGGCGATGGGACTCAGCCACTTCATGCCCCTGGCCGAGAGGCGAAGGATGAGATAGCTCGCCAGGGAGACGGCGAGGATGCAGCCGCACAACGCGATCTGCTGGGCGAGCCCCCGGGCCTGGCCATGGAGCACGATGACCGTGGAGATGGCGCCCGGCCCGGCCAGCATGGGGATGGCCAGCGGCGTCACCGCGATGTCCTCCTTGGCCGCGCCGGCCGTGGTCTCCTCGGCCGTCTCCTGGACCCGGGACCGCTGCGCGCGCAGCATGTCCAGGGCGATGAGCAGCAGGATCATGCTGGCCGCCAGCTGGAAGGCGGGCAAGGTGATGCCGAGGAAGCGAAAGATCAATTTCCCGGTGAGGGCGAAGAGCAGCAGCACGGCGGCGGTCACCCAGCACGCGAGCCGGGCGGTCTTGACCCGGTGCTCCGGGCTGTCGTTGGGTGTCATGGCCAGGAACGCGGGGACCGTCGCGATCGGGTCCACGATGACGAAGAGCGAGCTGGTCGCCAGCAGGACATACTCGAGAAGACTTTGCCAGGCCATGGAGTGAGGTTGACCGGAGTGTACCCGCGGCCGCGGTCGTCCGCGAGGCGTGTCGTCGTCGTGTCGTCGTGCACGGGCCGGAAGAGGTGCTGTCCGATGAAGCACGGGCCGGTGTTTTACGGCCACTCCGGAGTGGCGCGCGGTACACTTCGAGAGTTCGGCCGGGGGACACGTGTGGGACATGCAAGATGAAATGACATGGGCTATCAACCGATCGAGAACTACGGAGTCATCGGCGACCTCCACACGGTGGCGCTCGTCGGCATGGACGGCTCGATTGATTTCATGTGCGCGCCCCGCTTCGACTCCCCCTCCGTGTTCGCCGCGTTGCTGGACGACAAGCGCGGCGGGCGCTTCCGGCTTGCCCCTCTTCTCGAGGGGGCGCAGCAGAAGCAGCTCTACCTGCCCGACACCTGCGTCCTGCTGACCCGCTTTCTCTCCGACGATGGCGTGGCCGAGATCTCGGACTTCATGCCGATCGAGGAAGGCCGGCACGCTCACGACGTCGTCCGCCGCGCGAAGACGGTCCGCGGGGAGGTTCGCTTCCGCATGGTGTGCGAGCCGCGCTTCGACTACGCGCGGGCCGCCCACACCGCAGAGCAGACCGGCGACGGGGTGCGGTTCATCGCCGCGGGTGATTCCACGCTCGTGTTCTTGCTGCGCTCGTCGGTCCCGGTGCGGATCGTGGACGGGGCGGCGGTGGCGGAGTTCACCCTGCGCGCCGATGAGTCGGCGTCCTTCATCTTCGAACAGGTCGAGCCGGGCCGGGAGTCGCCGTCCGGGGGTGTCGACTACGTCCCCCGGGCGTTCAAGCGCACCGTCAACTTCTGGCGCGGCTGGGTAGGCCGTTCGACCTATCGCGGGCGGTGGCGGGAGATGGTGAATCGCTCCGCGCTGACCCTGAAGCTCCTCACCTCGCGGCCTTTCGGATCGATCGTGGCCGCGCCGACCTTCGGGCTTCCGGAGTGGGTAGGCGGTGGGCGGAACTGGGACTATCGGCACACCTGGATCCGGGACGCGTCGTTCACGCTGTATGGCCTCATCCGGCTCGGGTTCACCGCGGAGGCGGGAGCATTCATGCGTTGGGTGGAGGACCGGTGTGCGGAGCTCGAGCCCGACGGGGCCCTCCAGATCATGTACGGCATCGACGGCCGCAAGCTCCTGACCGAGGAGAATCTCTCCCACCTCGAGGGCTACAAGGGTTCGCGGCCGGTCCGGATCGGCAACCTGGCCTACACCCACCTTCAGCTCGACATCTACGGCGAGCTGATGGATTCGATCTACCTCTACGACAAGTACGGCGCGCCCATCTCGCACGACCTCTGGGTCAACGTCGT
>Ga0075425_100009886_pt1 | contig 10160 bp, 8 predicted proteins | sample SoiMethybrSBSTD4_FD_75300 | JGI IMG/M metagenome (GOLD analysis project Ga0075425, IMG submission 75300) | Bulk soil microbial communities from a Populus tree surrounding site in Tennessee, USA - Soil MetaG P. TD hybrid SBSTD4 | ecosystem: Environmental > Terrestrial > Soil > Tree plantation...
GCGGGCTCTTACCGCACACCAATGTCGTGACGGCCTCGCCTGCCGACCCCGCATCGCCAGAGCTTAGGTTCATTTCACCCTCAACGGCGCCCCACCGCCGTTTCCCAGCTCAGCATGACGTTGGCCCCAATTCGTCAAATACGCTTCACCGTCGCCCTGTCATCCCGAGCGAAGTCGAGGGATCTGGGCGGAGGACGGCGATCCGCGCGCCCCCGCCCGCCCGGATCCCTCGACTCACGCTCGGGATGACAAATGCGCACCGACAACCGACTACCGACGACCGCGCGAAGCGCGAACAGCTAGTTGTTCGCCGGATCCCCGCCTTTGCGGTACGGGGTCAGGAACCGGAGGCTCTCGATGCGGCTCGAGAGCTCGGTGCCGATTTCCTCGGCGCGCGCGATGACGTCGTCCATCTCGAGGAGCTTTTGCTTTTCCTCGACGTCGAGATTGAGCGACATGATCAGCGCGTTCGTCAGCGCGTCGAGGTTCACCGTCTCGATCTCCGGCACCGATGTTGGGTCGGGGAGGTAGCGCAGGTACTGTCGCGATAAATCGGCGAGCCACTCGCGCTGCCGATACGACTCCTCGAGCGCGCGCGGCGCCTCGGGGTACGCAAGCACGCGCGCGGTGCGATACGGGACGTGCGAGACTTCGTCGAGGACGCGGAAGCGGACGTCGCCGCGCACGACGATGTTGTAACGGTTGTCCTCGATCGGCACGGCCTGTTCGATCGTGCCGAGCGTGCCGCACTCGAACGTGCCCGGCGCGCCGAAGTAGTCGGCTTCCCATCCCGGCCTGAGAAGGATGATGCCGAGGCGCTGGTCCGTTTCGAGAACGTCCTTCACCATCTGGCGGTAGCGCGGCTCGAACACGTGCAGCGGAAGGCGCGTGTGCGGGAAGAAAACGATGTTCGGCAGCGGAAACAGCGGCAGCAGAAAGTCGCCTTCAGGTAAGGCCGGCATCGGTCGAAACTATACCCTGAACCAATCGGCGGCCATGCGCTCGACGTCCGCGAATGCGGCGCGCGTGCGGCGCAGAAACATCTCCCCGATGCGCGGCGAATGGATGCGTCGCATCAGCGCATCGACGAGTCGCGGCCGCGACAGCAGCGACGCGACGCGGCGGCTCCACGCGATGCGCGGCGCGAACATCGCGCGATGTTTGCGGCGGTAGTCGCGCTCGATCTTCACGCGATCGAGCGGGGTCTCGAGCAGACGCACGACGAACGGCGCGAGCAGCATCGCCGACTGCACGGCCATGGCCATGCCGTTGCCCGTCAGCGGATCGATGACGCCCGATGCGTCGCCGACCATGAACACGCCGCTCTCGACCGGCGATCGCGCGCGGAAGATCACCGGTTCGGAGGAGAGGAAGCCGTCCTGCGCGGGCTCGTGCCGCGAGTAGAGCCGCTCGAGCTGTGGCTGCTCGTTGCGGATGATGTCGACGAACGCGTCCCACTTGCCTTTGTGTCCGGTGAGCCGCGTCGCGTGCACCAGGCCGCAGATGTTCGTCAGACCGCCCTCGATGGCGTTGACGCCGAGGTAGCCGCGGCGGAACGAGTAGAGCTCGATGGCGTCGGGCTGCTTCGCCGCGAAGTAGTGCCGTTTGAATCCGAAGTTGCGATGGGAGCGATCGCGCACGAACGCGCGGCCGAGCTGCGCGTCGAAACGGCCCCAGCGTCCCCACGCGCCGGCGACGACTTTCGCCTTGATCTCGAGGACTGCCTCGCCGCGATGCGCGACGACTTTGTCGCGCTCGATCGCATCCGCGGTCCAGCCGTCGAGACGAATCGCGCCGCGGCGCACGGCCGTGCGCAGCAGGAGGTCGTCGAAGAACATCCGCGACACGCCGCGCGCGGCGTGCGGGAATTCGAATTCGTACGTGTCGCGACGGCCGACGACGCGGCAGTGCGTGAGGCGCGGCGCACCCTGGCGCTCGTCGATCTCGACGAGGACGCCGAGCGGCTCGATGATGGGAAGCGCGTCGTAGGAAAGAAATTCGCCGCACAGTTTGTCGCGCGGAAATTCATCGCGATCGATGAGCGCGACCGACGCGCCGCGGCCGGCGAGCAGCGCGGCGAGCGTCGAGCCGGCGGGGCCGGCGCCGATGACGGCGACGTCTACTTCCACGAGCGACTCCCACGGAGCGCCGGCTTCCAGCGGGCCGGCCGGCTGGAAGCCGGCGCTCCGGATCCGAGAATCATTTCCACAAAAGGATCCCGAAGCGGAATGGCCACTTGCCGACGACTTCACCCCTCGGCGTCACGCGACGCACGACGTCCTGCGCCTCGCCGGTCGTGTAGCCGCGCAGCACGGACGCCGGCGCGTCGAATCGCGTGATGCGTCCGACGACGCGCAGCAGTGCGAGCAGTCGCACGAAGACGAGCGGCGCGTAGTGTCGGCGCGTGTCGTTCACCGCGACGCCTTTCTTCGCGATGCGCAGCGACTCGCCGAGGATCTGCGCGTTCTCGTCGGGCGTGAAGTGGTGGAAGAAGTGCGCGGAGGTGACGACGTCGACCGCGCCGTCGCGGAAGGGAAGCCGTTTCGCATCGCCGACGATGCGCCGCACGCGCGAGCCGTCGCGCTGATAGAGAAGGTGATCGATCTTGAAATCGAGCCCGATGCGCAGCGAGACATGCGGCACGGATTCGAGCAGATCGGACGTGCCGGTGCCGACGTCGATGACGGATTGCGGCGTGAAGCGGCGCAGCAGCGAACGATAGATCGCGACGCCGCCGAAGTATTTGTTGATGCGGCGGAGGTCGCGCAGCGAGCGCTCCATGTCCTCCCGCGGCGCGTCATGCTCGTCGAGCAGCTCCTCGGCCTCAACGCGTCGCGGCGTGAACATTCCCTCGAATCCTACCTTGGGGGTCAGGCCTTCACTTTTCACTTTTTCTACAGAGAGTGGCGATTGCGCGACCTTCGTGGTGGCGCTTTCTACGCAATGTGGAGAATCGCCCCTTTTCTACGCGGGTTGGACGTTTTACGGTCTCCCGCGTAGAGAAAGTGAAAAGTGAAGGCCTGACCCCCATCACACCCTCTTCAGAACCAGCGCGGAGTTCTTCGAGCCGAACGCGATCGTGTTGCAGACGGCGGCGTCGACGCTGGCGCGGCGGCCGAGGTCGGGGATGTAGTCGAGATCGCACTCGGGATCGGGAGCGTCGAGGTTGATCGTCGGCGGAAGGACGCCGTCGCGGAAGGCCATCAGCGTTGCGGCGACGCCGGCCGCGCCGCAGGCGCCCTGCGGATGACCGATCATCGATTTCGTCGCCGAGCCGGGCAGCCGCGTCGCGTGATCGCTGAACGCGATCTTCACCGCGCGCGTCTCGATGCGATCGTTCAGATCGGTCGACGTGCCGTGATAGTTGAGGTAGCCGACGTCGCGCGTGGCGATGTCCGCTTCCTTCATGGCGAGCTTCATCGCCCGCGCGGGCTCTTCGCCGGAGTCGTCCATGCGCACGCGGTGATACGCATCGCACGTCGAACCGTATCCCGCGACTTCCGCGTAAACGCGCGCACCGCGGGCGCGGGCCGTTTCCTCGCGCTCCATCACGAACATCCACGCGCCTTCGCTGAGCACGAAGCCGTCGCGATCGCGCGTGAACGGACGCGATCCCGCCGCCGGCTCGTCGTTGTGCGTGTTCGTGACGATGCGCATCATGCAGAAGCCGGTCATCACCGCCTCCGTGATCGTCGCGTCGGCGCCGCCGGTGAGGATGTAGTCGCAGACGCCGAGCTTCAGATTGCGATACGCGTAGCCGATCGCATCCGTCGACGACGTGCATCCCGTCGAGATCAGATGCGAGAAGCCGTGGAGGTCGTAGGCCATCGAGATCTCGGAGGCGATCGTGCCGATCGTGCCCGACGGGATGGAGTAGATCGATGCCTGACGCTCCGCATCGCGGAACCAGAGCTCGTACATCCGCTCGCTGAATTCGATCGCGCCGCCGCCGGAGCCGAGCATCACCGCGAACGCTTGCCGTTCCTCGAGATCCATCGCGCTCGGATCGAGCTTCGCGTCGCGCAGCGCCTCGGCGGACGCGGCGATGGCCATCGGCACGACGCGGGAAACGTGGCGGATGTTTTTCGGATCGACCCACGCCGTCGGATCGAAGTCGACCTCGCCGGCGATGCGGCAGGGAAGCGAGCCCGGATCGAATTGCGAGATCGTGCGGATGCCGCTCCGCCCTTCGGCGAGAGCCGCGAAGTAGTTCTCGCGCCCGATGCCGTTCGGGGCGAGGGCGCCGATGCCGGTGATGACGATTCGTGACATGTCGTTGGTTGTCAGTTGTCAGTTGTCGGTTGTCGGTGAGGTGTCTGTTAGGCTTGCGATGCTCCACGGACAACTGACAACCGACAACCGACAACAGGAGTCCCAATGCGCAAAAAGTTCTCTCTCACCCTGGTGCTCCTCATCTCGCTTGGTGGTGTGGCCCACGCTCAAACTGCCGACGAGGTGGCTCATCGTGCAATCGACGTGCTCGCCGGTCCCGCGTGGGAGAAGGCGCGCTACCTCGCCTTCACCTTCAACGTCGAACGTGATGGAAAGGTTGCGGCGTCATACCCGCAGCGCTGGGATCGGTTCACGGGAGACTATCGCGTCAGCGGCAAAAATCGCGAGGGGCAGGACATCCTCGTGATCATGAACCTCAACACGAAGCAGGGAAAAGCCTGGCGCAACGGCGAAGAGGTCGCCGATCCGAAGGACCTGCTCGAGTTCGGTTATCGCCGCTTCATCAACGACACGTTCTGGCTGCTGATGGGATTCAAAGCGTTCGATCCCGGCGTGAATCGCGAGTACGCGGGCGAGCGGACGACGCCATGCGGCACGACGCAGCAGGGCGTGAAGTTCTCGTTCGACAAGGTCGGCCTTACCCCGGGCGACGTCTACTGGATGTGGATCAACAAGGACTCGGGTCTCGTCGAAGAGTGGGACATGCGCCTGCAGGGAACGAAGCCCGAGGATGAGGCGACGGCGGTGATGTTCCGCGACTATCGCCGTTTCGGCGGGCTGCTGATCTCGACGAAACGGGAGATGGCGCGCAAGGATGGTCCGTCGACGTTCATCCGTCTCGACGACATCACCGTCGCGGAGTCGGCGCCTGAAAACGCTTTCACGAAGTAATCACGACAATTGACGAACTAATGACGTTCGACGGTACGGCGCAGCGACTGTGATGCGATATTTTTCCATCCCGAAATGCGTCTCCTGAACATCCGGCTCCTCGGCGAATTTTCGGCCACCGACTACCGCGGCGACGCGCTTTCGGTCGGCAATCGACGCACGCAGGCACTCGTGGTCTACCTCGCGCTTCGCATCGCCGGGAAGACCTCGATCAGCGAGATCGGCGAGCTGCTGTTCGGCGACAAAGGTGCCGAGGCGAATGTGCGGGCGGTGATCCGGGACCTGCAGTACGCGCTGCGCTATCTGCCGCCGGACATCCTCGTCGACGACGGCGAGACGGTGCGCTTCAATCGCGAGACGGTGGAAGTCGACGCGCAGCGATTCAACGACCTCGTGTCCGCGCCGTCGATCAACACCGTGCGCCAGGCGACGGATCTCTATCGCGGCAATCTGCTCGACAACTTCACGACCGGCATCGCGGCGTTCGACGACTGGCTCGCCGAACGGCGCCTGAACTTCTGGCGCGGCGCGGTGACGATCTTCGGACGGCTGCTCTCCGCGCAGATCAAGGCCGGATGGTGGGAGGAAGCGGTCGACACCGCGAGCCGTCTGCTCGCGCTCGATCCGTCGCAGGAAGTCGTGCATCGCACGCTGATGCGTTTGCAACTCGAGCAGGGAAGGCCCGACTCCGCGCTGCGCCGCTATCAGGAATGCGTCGACGTGATGCGCCGCGACTACGGACGCGATCCGGGCGCGGAGACCGAACGTCTGCACAGGGAAATCGTGCAGGCGCTCGAGCGCTCGCCCGCGCCGCGCGAGGTGATGCGCGAGCGTCCCGATTCTCCGGTGCTGGTGATGCTCGTGGAAGACGATCTCGTGTCGTCCGCGCTCGTCGATGGTTTTCTCGCCGACGCCGGCTACGACGTCGTGTCCTTCACCGACGGCGCCGATGCGCTGCTCGAGCTCGGCCGCCGCAAGTTCGATCTGCTGATTCTCGACATCAACATCCCGACGCTGTCCGGCCTGAAGCTCTTCGAGATCATGATGCAGAAGGGCATCGACACGCCGGCGCTCTTCATCACCGGCATGGCCGGCCCCGAAGTCGAGGCCCAGAGTCTCGAGATGGGCGCCGCCGGATTCCTGCGCAAACCGATTCGCCGGGAAGTGCTGCTGCCGCGCATCCGCGGGATCCTGCAGCGGCGCAGCCGGGACAGCGCCGCTGGGTAGCCAGTCCTGAGCGAAGCGAAGGATCCAGGGAGCAAACTACGGATTCGTTCGCGACGATCATGCACGTCGCGGACAGCCGCGCAGGTTGCTCCGCTGATCCATTCGTCGCTTCGCTCCTCAGGATAAACTCTGAAAGTGACCGACATCGCGATCGAGCCGCTGGAGATCGACGAACGGCGGCGGGAGCGAACGTGGCGTCTCGCGGCGATCACGCTTCCTCTGCTTCGGCTCATCGGCACGATCCTTCTCTCCCTCGGCGTCTACCTCAACAACGCCTATCTCACGAACGAACCGTCGCTGACGCCGTGGTTCGTGGTCACCGCGGTTGCGTTCGCGTATGCATTCCTCACCTGGGGTGTGCTGATCTTTTTTCTCCGCCGCGAGAAGCCGGTCGATCTGACGCTGCCGGTGCTGGCCGGCGACTTCGCGATCTGGACCTTCGCGATTTACGCATCGGGCGCGGAGCGGAGCTGGCTCTTCTTCATCCCGCTGCTGCGCGTCGCCGATCAGACCCAGACCACGTTCAAGCGCGCCACGGCGTTCGCGATCTACGGCACCGCGTGCTACGGCGCGATGCTCATGTGGGTGGCCTTCGTCGACGGCCGCGAGTTCGCCACGCAGGTCGCGCTCGCGAAGCTGGCCTTCCTCCTCTTCGGCGGGGTCTACATTTCGCTCGCCTCGCGCACGGCCGAGATCCGCCGCGAACAGGTGCGCTCGGCGATTCACGTCGCGCGCGAGTCGATCATCCGTCTGATGGAACAGGGCAACACGCTGCGCCAGGCGCACGCGAAGGCGGAAGAAGCGAACGCTGCGAAGAGCGAGTTCCTCGCGAACATGTCGCACGAGATGCGCACGCCGCTGCAGGGCGTGATCGGCATGCTGCAGCTGGCGATCGACGACGAGCCGTCGGAGCGCCGCGCGCGCCAGCTCGAGATTGCCAAGCGATCGGCCGAGGTGCTCCTCGGCACGATCGACGACATCCTCGACTTCTCGAAGATCGAAGCGCGGCGCATCGAGCTCGAGCCGGTCTACTTCTCGCTGCGCGGCCTGCTGTCGGACATCATGAAACCGCTCGGCGTGACCGCGGCCGCGCGCGGGCTGGCGCTGTCGTATTTCGTGCAGCCCGACGTCGCTGACTCGGTGTGGGGTGATCCGCTGCGGCTGCGGCAGGTGGTCATCAATCTCGTCGGCAACGCGATCAAGTTCACGCCGCAGGGAGAAGTGACGGTGCGCGTGAGCCGCAACGAGGAGCTGCTGCGCTTCGAGGTGCGCGACACCGGCATCGGTATCGATCCCGACGTGCGGCGGAAGATTTTCGAACCGTTCGCGCAGGCGGATACGTCGCACACGCGCCGCTTCGGCGGCACTGGCCTCGGCCTCGCCATCGTCGCGCGCCTGCTCGACACGATGGGCGGTTCGGTCAACGTCGACAGCATGCCCGGCAGCGGCAGCGTCTTCACCTTCACGGTGAAGATGTCGAGTGATCCGATTGCCGCGATGCCGCAGCGCAAGCCGTGGGAAGCGTCGCTCGCGGGCCGTTCGGTGCTCGTGATCGAGAAGCCGGACATGTCGCGCGCGAGCATCGCCGAGATCCTTCGCTCCCGCGGCGTCTTCGCCAGCGCGTTCGCGAATGCATCGGAAGCACCCGACGGGCGGTTCGCGTGCGCGGTGACGGACGATCCGACGATCGGCGTCGAGCCGAAGATCATCATCGCGTCGCCGCTCGCGCACCTCGACCATCCGCTGCTGATCACGCGCCCTGTCGGCGAGCGCGAGCTCATCGACGCCGTCGGCATCGCCCTCGGCCTCACGGCCGAGTCATCGGAGCACGTGCGCGATCGGCCGGTGCCGGCCACGAAGTCGATGCGCATCCTCGTCGTCGACGACAACGAGGTGAATCAGGAGTTCGTCGGCGAGGCGCTGCGGCGTCTGGGACATGCCGCCCAGACGGCGACCGACGGCGCGCAGGCGCTCGCACTTCTCGCGAAGGAGGACTTCGATCTCGTGCTGATGGACGTGCAGATGCCGGGCATCGACGGCCTCGAGGCGACGCGCCGTTTTCGCGAGGGCGGGAAGCGCACGCCGATCGTCGGGATCACGGCCCACACGGGACGCGAGGAGCGCGACCGCTGTCTCGAGTCGGGGATGAACGCGGTGCTGACGAAACCGATCTACGCGAATCAGCTTGCGTCGATCATCTCGACGCTGACCGGAACCGAGGCCATTCTCGATGCGGTGGGTGGGAACGTGAAGCTGCTCGCGCGCGTGACCGACGCGTTCGCGAAGCAGACGCCGGCGCTGCTGCTGCTCATCCGCGAGGCGATCATGCACGAGGACGGCGAAGCGCTGTTCCGCGGGGCGCACAAGCTGAAGGGTTCGGTCAGCAACTTCCCCGGCGAGCGCGCGGCGACGCTCGCGCTCGAGCTCGAGCAGGCCGCGAGCGCGAAGGACTTCACACTCGCGATCGACATCATGCGCAACCTCGAGGCCGCGGTCGCGGAGCTGGAGGGACGCCTGAACGCCGCCGTCGGCATGGTCCCGCGGTGACGCAGCTGCTCTTCATCGAGAACTTTCTCGATGCCGCGACCTGCGCGGCGATGATCGACGAGCTCCGCGTCGCGACGAGCGCGCCGGCGAAGACATACGGAACCTCGCGCGACGTCGAGGTGCAAATTCGAAGAACGACGGCGGTGTTACCCGGCGACGCGATGCGCGCTCTCATCGACCGGCGTCTGCGCGACGAGATGCCTTCCATCGCGAGCTACTTCGCGATCGACCTCACCGACATCGAGGAGCCGCAGTTCCTGCGCTATCAAACGGGTGACTTCTTCGTCGCGCATCAGGACGGCAACACGAAGCTGCTGCGCGAAACGAAGGTTCGTCGCATTTCGACCGTCGTCTTCCTCAGCGATCGCGGCGCATACGAAGGCGGAGCGCTCGTCTTTCATCACACGTTCGACGATCGCGAGCCGGTGACCCCGCGCGCAGGAACGCTCGTCGCGTTTCGCGCGGAAACCACGCACGAAGTGACTCCGGTGACGAGCGGCGAGAGGTACACGGTTGTTTCGTGGTTTCGATAGCGGATAAGGGCATGGGTATGAGGCATGAGGCATGGGGCATGGGGCATGGGGCATGGGGCATGAGGCATGGGGCATGGGGCATGAGTGCTGCGCTTTGCGATGATCGCCGCACAGCGGAGCACTCATGCCTCATGCCTCATGCCCCATGCCTTCCCCCTCGTTATTGCCCCGGAATGTACGCCGGATCCTGCGTCCGGTTGTCGATCGTTGAGGCGTAGGCGACGACGCGGCCGTTGCCTCCCGTCACGCGCACGGTGATGCGCGCGTTTGTGGCTTCGTTCAGGCCGAGCGTTGCGAGCAGGGATCCGATCTGGCGGAATTCGTATGCCTTGAGATTGACGGTCGTCTGCGCGGTGCGGCCGTCGGCGACGGTCACCGTCAGGTCGACGGTCGCGGGCTGGCCGTTCATTTCGGCGAGACCGACGTTGGCGCGGTAGCGCGTCGACTGGTCGACGTGAATGATTTCCAGCGGCGCGACGCCGAGGGCGGTGGCGTCGGAGGGAAGCATCGCGGGGATGAACTGGCCGTAGGTGCCGCCGTTGCGCTGGTCGTACGTGCGTGCGGTGACGACGAGGCTCGTTTCGACCGGCGTGACGATGTGCAGCGCGCCGCCCATGTCGCGCACGTCGAACAGCGAGCGCAGCACGCCGTCGTATGACTTCACCTGTCCCGGCGCGATTGTCACGGTGCGCAACAGCTCCATGTCGCCACCGTCGCGATAGAAGAAGA
>Ga0075425_100009888_pt1 | contig 10159 bp, 7 predicted proteins | sample SoiMethybrSBSTD4_FD_75300 | JGI IMG/M metagenome (GOLD analysis project Ga0075425, IMG submission 75300) | Bulk soil microbial communities from a Populus tree surrounding site in Tennessee, USA - Soil MetaG P. TD hybrid SBSTD4 | ecosystem: Environmental > Terrestrial > Soil > Tree plantation...
GACGTGAGCCGCGAGGGGCGGATCACCTTGGGCTGCACCGGCATGTACAAGCCCGAGCACGTCGCCGCCTGGAAGCGGATCGTCGACTTCGTCCACGCGGGCAGCCCGGCGCGTATCGCGCTCCAGCTGGCCCACGCCGGCCGCAAGGGCTCGACCCGACTTCTGTGGCAAGGAATGGACGAGCCGCTCGCCGACGGTAACTGGCCGCTCATCTCCGCCTCGGCGCTCCCGTACCATCCCTACAGCCAGGTCCCGAAGGCGATGGACCGCGCCGACATGGACCGGGTGCGCGGTCAGTTCGCGAGCGCGGCGAGCATGGCCGAGCAGGCGGGCTTCGACATGCTCGAGCTCCACATGGCCCATGGCTATCTGCTGGCGAGCTTCATCTCGCCGCTGACGAACGCGAGGACCGACGCGTACGGCGGCTCCCCGGAGAATCGCGCGCGGTACCCGCTCGAGGTCTTCGACGCGGCTCGCGCCGTCTGGCCGTCGGACCGACCGATGTCGGCGAAGATCTCCGCGACCGACTGGGCCGAAGGAGGGCTCGACTTCGACGAGGCCGTGGCCTTCGCGCGCAGCCTCCGCGAGCACGGCTGCGACATCGTGACGGTCTCGACCGGCCAGACCGTGCCCGATCAGAAGCCCGCGTACGGCCGGCTCTACCAGACGCCGTTCAGCGATCGCATCCGCGGCGAGGCCGAGATCCCGACGATGACGGTGGGCGGCATCGCCTCGTACGACGACGTCAACAGCATCCTGGCCGCGGGCCGCGCCGATCTCTGCGTGCTCGCCCGCGGCCATCTCTACGATCCCTACTGGACGCGGCACGCCGCGTACGAGCAGGGATGGGAGCTGCCGTGGCCCGACCAGTACGTCTCGGTCAAGGGCTTCAGCCCGCGGCTCGAGAACCCTTAACCCACGAGGACGACATGAAGATCACCGGCATCGAGACGTTCGTGGTGTCCAACGGCTTCACGCCGCCGCGCCCGTGGCACTTCTGCGCGATCCGCACCGACGCGGGGCTCACCGGCTACAGCGAGTTCGGGTCGGACGGGATCACGCGCGGCCTGGTCGGTCTGGTGCAAGACCTCGGTCATCGCCTGATCGGGAAGGATCCGACGGCTGTCGAGAAGCATTACGTCGATCTCTATCGCGCCGTCCGCCAGGCGCCCTACGGTGCGACCCAGCAGGCGATCGCCGGGATCGAGCTGGCGCTGTGGGACCTCGCCGGGAAGGCGCTGGGCGTGCCTGTCTACAAGCTCATGGGCGGGCCGCACCGCGAGCGCCAGTGGGTGTACTGGTCGCACCTGGCGACGTACCGCGCGAACAACTGGAAGCTCCTCGGCGTCAAGCCGCTCAAGACGCTACAAGATCTGGCCGACGCCGCGCGCGAGGCGCCCGCGCGTGGCTACACCGCGTTCAAGACCAACATCATCTGGCCGGGCGAGCCGGCGCGCGCCATCTCGCAGGGCCGGCTCGGCCCGCACGACCAGGTGGCGTCGCGCGACATCGTGAAGCAAGCGGTGGCGCAGATCGCGGCGATGCGGGATGCCGTGGGACCCGACGTCGGCATCTGCCTGGACATCAACGTCAACTTCAAGCCGAGCGAGGCGATCCGCGTGGGTCGGGCGCTCGAGTCCTACGACCTCTTCTGGCTCGAGATCGACAACCAGGACCCGCACGCGCTGGCCCAGCTGAAATCGTCGGTGCGCGCGCCGATCTGCTCGGGCGAGCAGCTGCAGACGATCAGACAGTACCGGCCGTACTTCGAGCTGCACGCGATGGACGTGGTGAAGGTGGACGTGCAGTGGCAGGGCTTCTCGGCGGCGAAGAAGGTGGCCGACCTCGCCGAGACGTTCGAGCTCAACATCGCGCCCCACAACTACAACGGCCACCTCAGCACGTTCCAGAGCCTCAACCTCTGCGCCTCGGTGTCGAACGTGCGGATCATGGAGAGCGACCCGGAGCAGACGCCGTATCGCGACGAACTCTTCACGGCGCTCCCCGAGATCGCGAGCGGCCACATGAAGATCCCGACGGCGCCGGGCTGGGGCAGCGAGCTCAACGAGAAGGCGGCGAAGAAGTACGAGTGGACGGGCTAGCGCGATCGACTCAGCGGAGTGGGACCAGGCCAGACCAGCTGAGCGCGACGCAGGCGAGGACGGCCGCCTCGACCGAGGTGGCCGCCAACAGCGTGATCCGAGAGGTACGAATCGGCGCGAACAGGCCGGAGAGCAAGAAGATCGGCGCGAACAGCGGCGCCGCGAAAAACCTGAGCACGGAGACGGCGGACCAAGCCTGGAGGCCCGAGCCCGGATCGGCGGTCCGTCCGGCCAGGTAAGCGACGAGGGCTGCGAGCCCGGTTGCCGCGACCGCAAGAGCCGCGACCGAGATCACGCGCCAGAACGAACGATAGGGCCTGAGGAAGAAGAGCGCCGCGCCCGTCGGCAGGACCGCCGCCGCGCCGAACACCGCGAGGAAGAGGAGGCTGTCGCCGAAGTCGTACATGGCACCGTACAGTTGTCGGTCCGGCCCGCTCGTGGAGGCCACGTACATCGCGACGACGGCGGCCGCGACCAGGAAAGCGCCGGCGTATCCGGCCAGAACCAGACTGATCTTGACGGCCGCGCGGCTCAAAGCTAGGGGAAAATGCCGAGCTCGAGATAGGTCGCCGCGACCTTCTTCAACGCGTTGAGGAACGCCGCGGTCCGCAGATCGCCGGCCCGCGCGAACTTCCACAGGTCGTGGATCTGGTGATATGCGCTGATCATCGTCTCCTCGAGCCCGGAGTTGACGAGGTCGATCTCGTCGGCGCCGTGCGCGATCTTGTGCCGCTCTTCCGGCGGAAACGTTCGCCCTGTCGCCTTCTCGACGGCCGAGAGCATGCGATCGAAGGCGGCTTCCTCGAACCGTTTGCCGACCCGGCCGAAGCGGACGTGCGACAGGTTCTTGATCCACTCGAAGTACGAGACCGTGACGCCGCCGGCGTTGAGATAGATGTCGGGGACGATCAGCACACCGCGGTCCAGCAGGATCTTCTCGGCCTCGGCGGTCGTCGGGCCGTTCGCCGCCTCCGCCACGATCTTCGCCCGGATGTTCGGCGCGTTCTTCTGGGTGAGCTGTCCCTCGAGCGCGGCCGGGATCAGGATGTCGCAGTCCGCCTCCAGCGTCAGGTTGGTCGGTGTGATGTTCCGCGCGCCCGGGAAATTCACGATCGAGCGCGTCTCTTTCTGGAACGCCACGACCGCATCGACGTCGAGCCCTTCGGGGCGATAGATGCCGCCCTCGCGCTCCGAAAGTCCCACGATGAGGCAGCCGGCCTCCTGACAGAACTTCGCGGTGTGGTAGCCGACGTTGCCGAGCCCCTGCACGATGACGCGCTTGCCTTCGAGCCCGCGAGAGAGTCCCAGCGCTTTCATGTCGTCGGCCTGATCGCACACCTCGCGAAGCCCGAAGAAGACGCCGCGGCCCGTCGCCTCGACCCGGCCGCGGACCCCGCCCTGGGTCACGGGCTTCCCGGTGACGCAGGCCATCGCGTCGATCGAGCCGGGATAGAACGCCGAGTACGTATCGTAGATCCACGCCATCTCGCGCGGGCCCGTGCCGTAGTCGGGTGCCGGGACGTCGATGCCGGCGCCGATGAAGTTCTTCTTGATCAGCTCGGAGGTGTAGCGACGGGTGATCTGCTCGAGCTCCTGCACCGTGTACTTCTTGGTGTCGATCCGCACGCCGCCCTTGGCCCCGCCGAACGGTACGTCGACGATGGCGCACTTGTAGGTCATCAGCGCGGCGAGCGCCTTGACCTCGTCCTCGTCGACCGTGGGCGCGTAGCGAATGCCGCCCTTGACGGGCAGGCGGTGGTGGCTGTGCTGGGCTCGCCATGCGCTGATGACCTCGTAGCCGCCGTTTCGCCGGATCGGGAACTGAATGGCGTAGACGGCGTTGCACGCCTTGATCTGCTCGAGGAGCCCCTGCGGGTAGTCGGTGAGCGCAGCCGCCTTGTCGAAGTACAGGTTGACCGTCTCGAAGAAGCTGGGGCCCGACTGCGCTCCTGCCATGTCAGCACCTCCCAGAAAGAATCTTCGCACGCCGAACCCGTCAGCGCGTAAGACGACGTGCGACCGACCCCTGTTCCGGGCGGCGAGGGCTGGCGGTCACCGAGCCGAGGCGGTATCGTCACCCACGGCGGATAGACACGGCGGTTCTGATCGGGGCCCGCCGGTGGGATGAGGAGGCGAGCATGGAACGCGAGAAGCTCGTGGATCTGGTGGTCGGCTTCACGGAGGCGTTCAACCGCGACGACCTGGACGGCGTGATGTCGTTCATGGCCGAGGACGCGATCTACGACGAGTTCAACGGGACGATCAACCGCGGCGCGGCGGCGATCCGGGCGGCGTTCGTGCCCCAGTTCCGCGGCGACTACGGCAAGCTGCGCTTCAACACCGAGGACCTCTTCGTGGACGCCACCGAGGGCAAGGCGCTGATCCGGTGGCTCTGCACGCTCGAGACCAAGCGCGGCCCGGCGGCGTGGCGGGGCCTCGACATCTTGCACGTCAAGAACGGGCGCGTCACGGAGAAGCTGACCTACGCCAAGGCGAAGGCCCCGCTCCTGGGAGAGACCTCATGACCGCCGTGCCCGCTCTTCAACGCGTCGCCGTCGCGCTCTTCGAAGGCTTCACCGTCCTGGACGTCTACGGCCCCGTCCAGGCGTTCGCCTCGTGCCGGACCGTGCAGCCCGACGGCACCCGGCGCCCTCTGTTCGAGGTCTTCTCGATGGCGAGCGAGGCCGGGAAAGTCAAAGCCGGGGAAGGCCCCGCGACCTGGGCCGAGTGGAGCTTCGAGAAGGCCCCCGACTACGACATTCTCGTGATCCCGGGCGGCTTCGGCTCGCGCAAAGCCGTCGCCGACCAGGCCTTCCTCGAGCGCCTCGCGGCCGCGAGCCGGCGCGCCCGTATCACGACCACGGTCTGCACCGGCTCGGCGCTGCTCGCGCGCACCGGCTTGCTCGACGGCCGGCCCGCCACGTCGAACAAGATCGCCTGGGACTGGGTGACCCAGCAGGGGCCGCGCGTCCTCTGGAAGCGCAAAGCGCGCTGGGTCGACGACGGCAACGTGCTGACCTCGTCGGGCGTGTCGGCCGGGATCGACATGGCGCTGAGCCTCATCGCGCGCCTTCACGGCCGCGAGATGGCGCTCACGTCGGCGCGGAACATGGAGTACGTGTGGCGCGAGGGGGCGGAGGACGATCCGTTCGCGTGAGGCGCCGCGACTGAGAGCGAGAGCCTCAGGAAGGTAGGAGCGCGGGAGCCCAGCTCCTCCCGGTCGCGCCGGCTAGCATCAGGCGCATGGGCAGGAGCTCGCGAGTGAGCGGGTTCACCATGAGGCCGAGCGTCTCGAGGGTCACGGCGCCGAGCAGCGGCGCGTCGTCCGGCCCGCCGAGCACCACCGGCGAGGTGGCGGTCTGTCCCTCGACCTGAACTCGACACTCGGACACGTCCCGACGGATCGTCGTACCGTCAGCCAGCGTGAACTCGGCGACCCGATCACCCGTGAGCCCGAGGGTGCGCCAGACGTTCTTGGGGAGCACCGTGTAGACGGCGCCGGTGTCCACGAGAAACCGGACCGCGACGGGGCGCTGGCGTCTCCCTGCTCTGTTCACTTTGCCGTTCACGTGTGTCAGCGCCATTGCAAACCCGAGGGTAGCACGGTGCTCGGAGCTGCTCAGCGTCCACGATATGAAACGCTCGGATAGCATGGTCTGAAACATTGGACATTTCTAACGTGCTCTGCTGCGACGTGAGGTTAACTCGCTCTCGTGCATCTGCTGGCGCGCCGGGGTGCGTCCGGGCTCGCGTGTGTCTCACCTTGGCGCATACATCAGTCTGGCGTCCCAGGCGAGCGTCCGTGATCGCTACCGATGTCTGAGGAATTTCCGAATTTCTTCAGAAATTATTGACGCACGGTGACCCAAGTCTTGCGACGCTGTGTCTTCAGACTTCCTTCCGAACCTATTAGTCCTGGCCACACGTCCGGAATTTGAGACCACGAAGTTACCAGTCCTGAGAGCGGCACGGACGTATCGTCCTCAAAAATCTAGCGTCGACGATTCGGCGCGCCGCTTGCACTGATCCAACACAGAGGTGATCTGTCTGCATAGAGGGGATCCGACTGCGTGCTCTGGGAGATTATCATGAAGAGACTGACCGCACTCGTCCTGATCGCCACGTTCCTGACGCTGCCGGTCCACCCGCGGGTGGTGCGCGCCGACGACAGCGACATCTTCGGCGTAAACGTCCAGCCTAACGTGGTGATCCTCCTCGACAACTCGCTGAGCATGAACGACAGCGTCCCGTCGAACCCCTATCTTTCGGCGACGACCTACCCGGCAGTCAGACAGTGCGATCCATCAATGGGGATGGTCTTGTGCGTGACCGGGAAGGTGTATAAGAGGGGCGGCTTCTTCGGCTCGCCGACCTACTCGACGTACGCCGCCAACGTCGCCAGCGTGTCCGACGCGAGCGCGCGGGCCGCCCTGAACTCGACCGGGTATTGGGGCGGAACGATCGGCGGCTCCAAAGTGGGACTGTACCTGGGCAACTACGTCAATTTCCTGTACGGGCCCACCTCCGGGCTCGAGCCGAAGATCAGCATCGCTCACCGTGTCGTCAACGACTTTCTCACCAACGTGACCGGTGTTCGGTTCGGCGTCATGACGTTCTGGTACGGTAACCACAGCGCCTTCGACACGACGACGGGCAGCCGCGGAGCGGCCATGGTCGCGGAGGTGGGGAGCGACATCACGTTGATGAAAATCGCGGTCAACGGCATCGTCGCAGACTTTGACACCCCCCTGGGCGATGCGCTCTACGACGCGGGCCAGTACTATAAAGGGTTACGGCTCACCAACGGGACGACGTATACGAGCCCGATCCAGCTCTCGTGCCAGCCCAACTTCGTCATCCTGGTGACGGACGGGATGCAGACCTCGGGAGCCCGGGCGATGCCGGCCGAGGCGACGAACCGCTACGCCCAGGACCACGCGACGTCGCTCACGGGCCTGCAGAACGTGATCGTCCACGCGGTCGCCTTCGGCATCCTCCCCGGCAACCCCTACGAGGATCCAACCCAGGCGCGCATCGATCTGCAGAATGCGGCGAGGAACGGCGGCGGACAGTACTACAACGCGGACACCGCGGCCCAGTTGGAGCAAGCGCTCCACGACGCGATCCGGCGAATCCAGCAGGCCACGTTCACCTTCGCCAACCCGGTGGTGCCGACGACCCAGACGACGGGCAGCACGAAGGCCTACATGGCGTCCTTCCAGTCCGACCCGGCCTCGGCGTTCTGGAAGGGTTACCTCAAGGCCTATCAGCGGGACTCCAGCGGCCTGGTCCCGGTCGACGCCTCCGGAATTCCGATCAACGCGCCCGTCTGGGACGCCGGCGCGGTGCTGAGCACCAAGACCGCCGCGAGCCGGACGATCTATACGGCGGTGAGCGGGAGCCTCAGCCCGTTCACCACGTCCAACAGCGCCATCACCCCGGCGATGCTCGGGGTCGCGAGCAGCACCGAGCACGACAACCTCATCAACTGGGTGCGGGGCCTCGACGCATATAGCGCGACCCCGACCGCGGAAAGGGCCTGGAAGCTCGGCGACATCTTTCACGCGACGCCGGTCCTGGTCACGCCCCCGCGCCTGGCCCTGAACGACTCCAGCTACCAGGCGTTCAAGACAGCCCAGGCCAGCCGCACGACCGTGCTGATCGCCGGCGCCAACGACGGGATGCTGCACGCCTTCAGGGAGAGTGACGGCTCGGAGCTCTGGGCGTTCATCCCGCCCGACCTGCTCGGGAATCTCAAGACCCTGACCGTCACGAACGGCGAGCACGATTCCTACGTCGACGGGACCCCGGTCGCCGCGGACATCAAGGTGGGGAGCACCTGGAAAACGATCCTCGTCTTTGGGCTCAGACGGGGTGGCCCCTTCTACTACGCCCTGGACATCACGGACATCAACAACCCCACGTACCTGTGGAGCTTCACCGACACGAAGATCGCGGAGACCTGGTCGGAGCCGGCGATCGGCAAGGTGAAGATCGGCACCGCTGACAAGTACGTGATGTTCGTCGGCGGCGGGTTCGACAGCGCCATCAACAACGCCCACGGCAAGGCCTTGCTCGCGGTGGACCTCTCGAACGGCTCGCTGCTCTGGCAGTACTACAACAACGGCACGGCGGACGACCGGCAATATATGAACTTCAGCCTCCCGGAAAAGGCGACCGCCGTGGACCTGGACAACAACGGGTACGTCGACCATGTCTACGTCGGCGACGTGGGCGGGCAGCTCTGGAAGTTCGATGTCTCGGCGACCGCCACCACCAGTTGGACCGGGAAACGGCTCTTCGTCGCAGTCCCGACGCAGACGAATCCCCCGGCCGCCGGCGAGTTCTATCCGGCGCAGGCCTTTTTCGGCGCGCCGTCACTCGCCTGGGCCCCCGGCATGTCGCTCTGGGTGTTCATCGGCACGGGGGACCGGTACCACCCCAACAGCGCGGCGTCGAACCGGTTCTATGGGATCAAAGACGACACTACGATGGGCAACAGCTCCTTCCTGTCGGAGTCGAACCTCGCGGACGTCACGACCACGAACGGCACCGGGGCGAACGGGTGGTTCGTCAAGCTCGGCAGTAACGAGAAGGTGCTCGCCGCGCCCAACGTCTTCAACAGTCAAGTCATCTTCACCAGTTTCACGCCGACCACGGCGGTCTCGTGTACGAGCGGCAGCGGGACGGCCCGGCTCTACGACGTCCAGATGCTCACAGGGTACGCGGCGGTCGACTTCAGTACCGGCTACGCGCTCACCTCAACCGGCGCCTCGAGCGCCCGGTCAACGGTGATCGGCCAGGGGATCCCCTCGATGCCGGTCATCGTGGTGACCCCGCCGGGGACCTCGGGCGGGTCCGCCACGTCGTCGGTCATCGTGTCCACCACGAACCAGCAGCTTCCGAACAACGCGATCCCCCCACCGGGGTTCCTGAAACAGATCCGGGCGTGGCGTGAGCGGTTGCAGTGAGGCCTTCCTGGCTGTTTAGATCAGCCGAACAGGGCAACTTCGAGGGGTCGCAGTTTCGACGGATCCGCGCTCCGTTACGCGAACCGTCTCAGTGAGACGCCTCCGAGTGATGCTGGATCGCGGCGACCAGGTCGGACAGACGGACTCGACGATCTCGCCGAGACGCCGGCCGATCTCGCCGACGAGCCTGATGCACCTGAAGACTCGCCTCGAGCTGACTTAGGAAGTCTCGCACCGCACGGTCGTCCATGAAGTCCGCCTGTCCGACCTGGTCGCCGCGTTCCAGCGTGTGACGGGGTGCTCCCGCGCGCCCGCCTCGGGTGATCGAATAGCGGTGCTGGACCGATCCAAGCCCCTCACCGCGCGCCCCATAAAAAGGTGGCGCGTATTGGCGCGCCTTGCTGCGTTTCGCCGCGATTTGCAGAGTCGTGCTGCTTAAGTGGCGCATCTTTATCGAGACGTCCGAGACATTGGGCATTCCGGTCGCTGGCTCAGTTCGTTACGACGGACTGAGTGATAGACTTCCAACGAGGACGGAGGATATGCCCGCTCGCATCGTCCTTACGTATCGCGACTACGACGCGCTCCCGGCCGACGGCCGTCGGTACGAGCTGCACGACGGGGAGCTGCTCGTGACCGCCGCGCCGAGTGTCTCCCATCAACGGGTGGTGGGTCGTCTCTTTGCCCTTCTCCGGCAGCATGTCGAGACACATGCGCTCGGCGAGGTGTTCGTCTCGCCTCTCGACTGCATTCTCAGCGAGACGACCGTCGTCCAGCCCGATCTGATCTTTCTGGACTCTGCGCGGTCCTCGCTCGCCACCGCACGGGGTATCGAAGGGCCTCCGACGCTCGCCGTCGAGATCGTGTCGCGCTCAACGGCCCAAGTTGATCGTGGCGCCAAGCTTCAGCTCTATGCGCGACATGGAATCGCACACTACTGGATCGTGGACCCCGCGATGCCGAGTATCGACGCCTATACGTTGACGGAGGGCGTTTTTCAGATGGCGGCGCGCCTCGGCGGCACTGATCGCGGTCCACTCCCGCCATTCCCGAGCTTGACGATCGCAGTTCCTGCGCTGGTCCGCT
>Ga0075425_100009889_pt1 | contig 10159 bp, 10 predicted proteins | sample SoiMethybrSBSTD4_FD_75300 | JGI IMG/M metagenome (GOLD analysis project Ga0075425, IMG submission 75300) | Bulk soil microbial communities from a Populus tree surrounding site in Tennessee, USA - Soil MetaG P. TD hybrid SBSTD4 | ecosystem: Environmental > Terrestrial > Soil > Tree plantation...
GTGTCGGCGAGCGCGCCGGCGAAGACGATCGGCGCCGCCTGGCTGCTCGCCGGCATGCTCGTCCTGGTTCTTACGGCACCTTGTCGAGCCCCTCGGTCATCTCGATATAGGTCCCCCACGGATCCGTGATGAAGGCGATGGCGATGCCGAGCGCCGGCACTTTTCTGTACGGCACGGCCAGCTTGATGCCGTCGGCCTCGAGCTTCTTGCAGAAGGCTTCCAGGTCCTTCACCTCGAAGCCGATGTGATCGAGCGCGCGTCCCTGCGTGCCGACCACCGGATCGGTGGAGGGCGAGAAGTTGAGCGCGACGCCGGGCAGATCGCCGGCGGGGAACGCGCCGCCGTTCCGCGGCTTGGCGCCGAAAGTCTTGACGTACCACGCCTGCATGTCGGTGTTCTTCGGGTTGAAGAAGTGCACGTGGTGTAGCGTGATGGGGATCGTCTGCTGCTTCGCCTCCACGAACTCGACCTTCACGTCGTCGGGTCCGAGCGCGAAGGCAATCGACGCGCCGCCCGGCTGCAGCGGTCCGGCGATGTCGTCCTTTACTTCGCGCCCGGGCGCTTCGGTCGAGGTGATCATCCGGAACCCGTTCGCCTTGACCTTGTCGACCATCTGGCGGAGGTTCGGCACCGAGAAGCCGATGTGATTCACGGTGGTGCCGCGCGTCCCGCCGGTGGGCGCCTGCATCGCCCTGAAGAAGATCAGCACGTTCGGGAACTCGATAATCTCGGCGTTGTTGGTGCCGATGGTGATCGCCTTTCCGCCGAGCGTCTCGACGAAGAACTTCTTCTGCGCGGCCATGTCGGTCGTGTTCAGGTGGTGATGGCCGTACACGATCGGGCCGTCCTTCGCCGCCGCGAGCTGCGCCCAGCTCGCCGGCGCGGACGCGAGGACGAGCAGCGCCGACGCCAGCGGCGCAACGAGCATTCGTGTCATGCGGATCCTCCTGGTGGGCGACTCAGTTTTCTTTCCACGGGTTGTTGGCGAACACGGCCAGTTCGGGCCACAGCGCGCGGCGCGGCATGTTGAGCGCCGCCATGATCGTCTCGCCGATGTCTGCGGCGAAGAGCTTGTTCGGGTTGTTGCGTCCGGTGTGTCCGCCGAAGTTCGTCTGCACTTCCGACGGGCATACGCACGTGACGCGGATGCCGTGCGGGCGCAGCTCGGCCTGCCAGCACTGGCTGATGCCGCGGACGGCCCATTTGCTGCCGCCGTACGCCGTCGCCGTCGCGGCGCCCTTCATGCCGGAGGTCGACGCGATGTTCACGATGTCGCCCGACGCCTGAACCTTCATCATCGGCACCACGCGGTTGGTGATGTCGACGAGGCCGAAGACGTTGGTCTCGAACATCTTCCGCATGGCGTCGACGTCCATCGCGCCGATCTCGCCCCGGTAGGCGTACGCGGCGTTGTTGACGAGCACGTCGATGCCGCCCAGCCGCTCGCGGCACGCGTCGACGGTGCGGGCGTTGTCGGCGCCCGACGACACGTCGGCGCGGAGCCCGTGCGCGCCGGTCTTCTGCGCGACCTTCTCGATCAGCTGCTCGTTGCGCCCGGTGAACAACACGCTGTGTCCGGCCGCGCGCGCCAGCTCGACGATCGCCGCGCCGATGCCCTGGCTGCCGCCCGTAATCAGAAACCGCCGTGCCTGCATCGATTGATTCCTCCCTGCCGCTGTGGGCCGTCTTATCTCGCGCTCTTCAACTGCGAATAGATCATGCTGACGAACCGATCGGCGCTGGTGCCCGCGCCGGCAGGCAGGAGCCCGCCCGGAACCTTCGCGTCGTAGGGCGCCGTCACTTTCGCGGCGAGCACGTCCTGCTCGCTCTTCCCCTGCGCGATCAGCTGCTGCACCTTCGTCTGCACGGCGACGATCATGTCGCGGTAGGGCACGATGTCCGATCGATGGATGATCGTGCCGTGGCCGGGGACGAGCCGCGTGTTCGGGCCCGCCAGCTTCATCGTGGCGTCGAGCGCTTCGAGCGCGCCCTTGAGCGATCCGCCGTTGTTGGTGTCGATGAACGGGTAGCCGTAGTTGCGATAGAAGTCGCCGATCATGATCACGTCGGCATGCTCGAAGCGGAACATCGTGTCGCCCCCGGTGTGCGCCGCCCGCACCGGAACGAGGTCGACGATTTCGCCGTTCAGCCGGAACTTCACGGGGTCGCCCATGCCGTAGGTCACGAGCGCGAGGCGCGCGGGATCGCGCGCGGGGGCGCCGGCGCCTGCCGGCGCCGCCGGCGGACGCTCCATCTCCTCGCGCAGCTCTTCACGCGTGAGAAGCAGCGCGCCCATCTTGACGATGTTCGCGTTGCCGCCGGTGTGATCGCCGTGCACGTGCGTGTTCACGAGAAAACGGATCCGCTCGGGGCTGATTTTTCTGATCGCCGCGACGACCTTCTCGGTGAGCGGCGCGTACTGGCTGTCGACCATGAAGATGCCGTCGGGGCCGACGAGCACGCCGATTCGGCCGCCGGCCGCGTCCTGGTGGCCGGGATCGGCGCCGGCCGAGCCCGACAGCAAGTACAGATTCGGCGCGATCTGTTCGGTCAGGATCTCGATCTTCGCGTAGTCGATGCCCTGCCCCTGCGCGGAGAGGCGCGCGCACAACGCGGCCGCGCCCAGCGTTGGTAGCAACAATCGCCGTCGTGATCTCATCGGGCGTGCTCCTGTTCGACAAACCGCCGCGTTCGAGCGCGCGGACCTGTGCATTCTAGGCCGGCCGGCGCCGCACGCCAGCGCTGATTCGGCGACTCACGCGATCCTCGATCGCGCCCGGCCGATGCGTGCGAAAATACGCGGACGGCCGCCCATGGTCCCCAGGAATCGCCTGGCTGCACTCGGTCTGGTGTTCGGCTGCATCGGCGCGGTGGCCGTCGCGCAGAAGGGTCAGCCCGCCGAGCGCCTTGCGCGCGTGCGCCTGATCGTCACGACGAAGGCCGCCAACGCGTCGATCACCGCGAGCGGCGCCACCATCGCCAGCTTCATCTCGTCGCTCGACGCCGGCCCGCCCACCGCGTCGGTCAGCCGCACGGGGAGCGCGCTCCAGCTGTCCCGCAACGTTCGGGGCCAGTCGGCCGAGGCGCGCTTCGACGTCGTGCTCGCCGACGTCGAGCCGGAGACCGAGATCGCCTGGAATCTCGCGACCGACGCGAGCGCCGACACCGAGATCGCGGTGTACTCGCTGAACGACGCGGCGCGGCCGACGCTGGTCGATCGCTTCTCGTCCGCCGGCGCCACGGCGCGGTTCACGACGCCCGCGGCGCTGATCACTCCGGCGCCGGTGATCCGGATGACGCCGGTCGTTCCGCGCCTCGTGCTCGCCTTTTACTATCCGTGGTACACGACGGCGACGTGGAGCGATCCGCAGATGGCCGACCGGCCGCTGCGGCTCTACTCCACCGACGCCCAGCCGGACGTGAACGCGCAGGCGGCGATGGCGCGCGCGGCCGGCATCGACGCCTTCGTCGTGTCGTGGCAGGGGCTCGAAGCCGACAACGGCTTCAACGATCGGCGCATGCGCATCGCGCTCGAAGCGGCGCGCGCGGCCGGCATGCGCGCCTGCGTCTACACCGAGACCTACGTCGCCAACCCGACCAACGACGCGGCGCGCGGCATCGATCCGCGCACGCTGTTCGACTGGCTCGTCGACATCGTCGATCGCTACGGCAGCCATCCGGCCTATCTGCGCGTCGGGGGCCGGCCCGTGATCTTCACATACGCCGCGTCGCTCCTGCCGCCCGCGGACTGGGCGGAAGTGCTGGCGCGTCTGCGCAGCACGGGACGCGATGCGCTGCTCGTCGGCGATTTTTCCCGCTCGGTGCTCCTCGAGACGTTCGACGGCGAGTATCAGTACTCGAACGTGTTCTCGTCGGGGGAAGCGCTCGCCGACGTCGATCGCACCGAGAGCCTGCGTGTGCGCACGTTCAATCTCCTGCGTCCCGGCGATCGCCGGCGCGTCTGGGTCGCGTCGGTCACGCCCGGCTTCGACGACAGCCATCTCGTCGATCGCAAGACGCCGCGCATCGTCGACCGGGCGAACGGATCCGTGTACGACGATCAGTGGTCGAAGGCCATCGAGACCGGCGCCGACTGGATCGTCGTGACGAGCTGGAACGAGTGGTGGGAGAACACCGAGATCGAACCGGGCGCGCGCTTCGGCACGACGTATCTCGACCGCACGCGATTCTGGACCGCCGCCTTCAAGACGCCCGCCGAACCGGCGTCGGGAGTCCGCCCGTAGCGGATCCGTTCTACCGGTTCATCCAGTAGCGCGGGCCGGGGCCGCGGCGCGCCGCGCGGTCGCCGGGGTTCGCGAACCGGCACCGGTCCAGCGACAGGCATCCGCAGCCGATGCACTCGGTGAGCCCGAGCTGCAGCCGCTCGAGCTCCGCGATGCGCGCGCGGATTCGCCGCGCCCACTCCGCCGACAACTTCGCCCAGTCCGCGCGCTCCGGCACGCGGTTGCCGGGCAGCTTCGCCAGCTCCGCCCGAATCTCCTCCAGCGACAGCCCGATCCGCTGCGCGAAGACGATGAACGCGACGCGCCGGATGACGGCGCGCGGATACCGGCGGTGGCCGGAATCGTTCCGCTCCGCGTGAATCAGTCCCTGTTCCTCGTAGAAGCGCAACGCCGAGGTCGCCACGCCGCTGCGCGAGGCGGCCTCGCCGATGGTCAACACGTCGTGCATGCCGACAGTCTCGCAAACTTCCGGCTTGACTTCAAGTGCACTTGAAGATTGATGCTGGAGGGCAGGTGAGGTGATCTCGATGCATCGATCGAATCGTGTGGCCATCGTGACGGGCGCGAGCCGCGGGCTCGGCGACGTGATCGCGCGGGTCCTCGCGCGACGCGGCTACGACCTGGTCGTCGCCGCGCGGAATCGGAAGCCTTTGCAGGACGCCGCGGCGTCCCTCGCGGAACGCGGATCGACGGTGGTGGCCGTCGACGGCGACATCACCGACGCGTCGGTGCGCGCGCGGCTCGTGGACGCGGCGCGCGGGCTCGGAGGCCTGGACGTCCTCGTGAACAACGCGTCCGAGCTCGGCGGCATCGGTCCGCTGATGCAGTTCGACGTGCAGCGCTTCGGACGCGTCTTTCCCGTGAACGCCGGCGCGCCCGTCGCGCTGGTGCAGCTCGCGGTCCCGCTGCTCGCCGAACGGCGCGGGCTCATCGTGAACATCACGAGCGACGCCGCGCAGGCCGCCTATCCCGGATGGGGCCCGTACGGCGCGAGCAAGGCGGCGCTCGAGCTGCTGACGCGGACGCTGGCGCTGGAGCTGCGCGACCGCGGCGTGTCGGCGGTGATCGTCGATCCGGGCGACATGCGGACGCGCATGCATCAGGAGGCGTTTCCGCTCGACGACATCTCCGATCGGCCGCTGCCGGAGGTCACCGTGCCGTTCTGGAACTGGCTCTTCGATCAGACGCCGGCGCAGGTCAGCGGCGAGCGGTTCGCGGCGCAGGCGGGGGACGCCCGATGGCTGCAGCCGGCGTGATACCGGATTTCGAGCTGCCGGCGGATCTCGAGGCCGCGGAGCCTCCGGAGGCGCGCGGCATGAGGCGCGACGAAGTCCGCCTGCTCGTATCCGACGTCGAGACCGATTCGATCGAGCACGCGCGCTTCACCGATTTGCCTCGCTGGCTCGCCCCTGGCGACATGCTCGTCGTCAACACGAGCGGCACGATCAACGCCGCGATTCCGGCAGCGGCCGGCGATGGAAGGGCCTTCGAGATTCACGTGTCGACGCGCCTGCCGGGAGGCTTCTGGACCGTGGAAGTGCGCAGGCCCGGCGCCGCCGCCTCGTTGCCCGCCGACGACGCGCGCGCGGGGATGAGGTTCGCGTTGCCTGCCGACGCGCGTCTCACGCTGCTGGCGCCGTATCCGCTCGTCGATTCGGTGGACGCACGATCGCGATTGTGGATCGCCGCGCTGCAGCCTCCGGGCGGCGTCGTGCCGTACCTCGACGCGCACGGCGTGCCGATCCGGTATCAGTATGTGAAGCGCTCGTGGCCGAGCGCGATGTATCAGACCGTGTTCGCGGAAGAAGCGGGGAGCGCGGAGATGCCGTCGGCGGGCCGTCCGTTCAGCCCAGAGCTCGTCACGCGACTCGTCTCGCGCGGCGTCGAGATTGCGCCGCTCGTGCTGCACACCGGCGTGTCGAGCCTGGAGAGCCACGAGCCGCCGTACGAGGAGTACTACCGCGTGCCGCGTCACACCGCCGAACGCGTCAACGCCGCGAAGCGAACCGGGGCTCGCATCGTCGCCGTTGGAACGACGGTGGTCCGCGCGCTCGAGACCGTGACCGACGACCGCGGAACGGTGTTTCCAGGAGAAGGGTGGACCGATCTGGTGATCACGCCGGAGCGGCCGCTCCGCGCCGTGACGGGACTCATTACCGGCCTCCATGAGCCGCGCGCGACGCATCTGGCGCTGCTCGAGCGCGCGATCGCCGCGGCGGCGAACCAGCGCCCGGCACCCGCGCGCACGGCCGCCTTCTGCGGCCGATGCCATCTGGAGCGTGCGTACGGCGAGGCGCGGCGGCGCGGCTATCTCTGGCACGAGTTCGGCGATTCACATCTGATCGTCGCCGGCAGATCGGAATTGTGATAGCGTGGCAGAATCTGAAGGCGCCCGATGAAACCGTTCCGCCGCTGAAATCCGCCAGCTTCGTTCTCCGTTCCTGATCCGCGCCGACGCGTGCGTCCGTCGGATACCCAATCGCTGCAGTCGCGCTCGAAGAGAGAAGAGGACCATCAGTGTCCACACCGGCGATCGTCGTGCAGAACCTCGTCAAGACGTTCGACGTGCGCGGCAGGCCGATCCACGCCGTGGACGATCTCACGTTTTCGGTGCAGCAGGGATCGATCTTCGGCCTGCTCGGCCCGAACGGCGCCGGAAAGACGACGACGCTGCGCATCATGACGACGCTCACGCGTCCGAGCGGAGGGCGCGTCGAAGTGCTCGGCTACGACGTGGTGAAGGCGCCGCTCGAGGTGCGGCGACGGATCGGCGTCGTGATTCAGGAGCAGGCGGCCGATCTGCTGCTGAACGTGCGCGACAACCTGCTCACGTTCGCTCGATTCCACGGAGCGGCCGGCGCCGCGGTCCGCGCGCGCGCCGACCGCGTGATGGCGCAATTCGGGATAGACGATGTCGCCGATCGCAAAGTACAGGATCTGAGCGGCGGCGTCCGCCGCCGCGTGCAGGTGGCCAAGATGTTCATGGTCGACGTGCCGATCGTCTTCCTCGATGAGTTCTCGAGCGGCATGGACGCGATCCTGAAGCGCTCGGTGATGGGCCTGCTGCGCGCGCAGGCGGCAGGCGGACGCACGATCGTGCTCACGACGCAGATCCTCACCGAGGCCGAGGAGCTGTGCGACGACATCCTGATCATCAACCACGGGCGGCGCGTCGCGCACGGGAGCCTGGCCGAGCTCAAGCAGCTGGTCGGCCGGCTGCACGAGGTGACGATCGTCTTCGATCGCGTGCCGGACGCGCTCCAGTCGATCGCGGCGGGCTACGGGGCCGACCGCGTCACGGTGCTGCACAACACGGTGCAGCTCCAGCTGAGCGACGAGGAATCGCGCGTCCTCGACCTCGTGGCCGCGCTCGGCCGGCACGCCCGCGTTCAGCACGTCGAGATCGCGGGCGCGAGCCTCGAGGACGTGTTCGTGCAGCTCACACAGAAGGCGGAGGCGCCGCGATGACGACTCGTGCGCTCGACGCGGTCCTGGTCCGCGAAGCGAAGATCCGCGCGACCAATTCGCTGTTCATCTTCTGGGATCTCCTCTATCCGCTCGGCTATCTGCTCGTGTTCGGCATCGGCGTGAACGCCTCGCTCGGCTTCACGAGCGGGCTGCCGGGGGTCGACTACAACGCGTTCTTCCTCGCGGGCGTGCTGGGCATGGCGAGCTTCGGGATCGCCTCGAACACGTCGTGGTCGTTCTTCCTCGACCGCGACAACGGCATCTTCTACGAGATGCTCACGTACCCGATGCGCCGCTCGGAGTACCTGCTCGGCAAGGTGCTGTTCAACGAGCTCGTGGGGCTGGTGCAGGCGCTGCTCACGATCGCGCTGGCGGCGGCGCTGCTGCACGTGCCGGTGCGCGTCGATCGGCTGCCGCTCCTCGCCGCGGCGACGCTCGTCGGCACGGCCGGGTGGTTCTTCTTCTACGCGATCTTCGCCCTGCGCATCCGCCGCAACGATGCGTTCAACACCGTGACGTCGGTCTTCTATTTCGTGTTCCTGTTCGCGAGCTCGATGTTCTATCCGCTCGATCCGCTGCCGCGCGCGTTCCGTCTCGCCGCGCTCGCGAACCCGATCACGTGGCAGATCGACGTGCTGCGCTACGCGACGATCGGCGTCGGCGACACGCTGCGCATCACGATCGAATCGGCGGCGTTCCTCGTCTTCACGGCGGCGTCGTTTGCCGTCGCGATTCACGCGCTGCAGGACACGGACTGAACGCCTCGCCCTACAGGTCTTGCGACAGGAACGCGCGCAGGCGATCCAGCTCCTCGTCCAGCGCGCGGCGGAACGCTCGATCGCGCGGGGCCGCCGACGCGACGTAGCCGGTGTCCGCGTGCAGCCGGCCGCCGCTCACCGACGTATTCGCCCAGCCGACGACGCGATCGCGCCAGAGGAGCGGGAGCGCGTAGTAGCCAAGCTTGCGCCTGCGGACCGGCGTGTACGCCTCGAACCGATACGCCCATCCCCAGAACAGCTCGAACCGCCTGCGGTCCCACACCACCGGATCGAACGGCGCCAGCAACCGCACGAGATCGTCCGAAGCGCCGGCCGCGGGCGCGCCATCGGCCGGCCAGTACCAATCGATGCCGTCGACGCGCGCGTGCGCGAGGCGCGCCTTCGCGCGCTCGAGCGCGCGCGTCAGCTCGCCGGACCAGTGCGGAACGGCGTAGCGGAGCCGACGCACCACGACGGCCAGGCTGGCCGCCGGGAGCGGCGCGTACATCCCGACGACGACGTCGACGAGCGCGTCGAGGCGCGCGCGGCGCGCGGCGGCGTCTTTCGGCGCGGCCTCGTGCTCGTGCACGGCGTAGATCCGGATGCCGGCCTCGCGGCGGACCACGCGCAGCAATCCGCGGTAGTGCATCGCGTCGAGCAGGTGCGTCGTCGCGTTCGAGGAGCCGCCCCAGTAGTTGGTGACCGTCCCGTGGGAGAAGTGGCGGTCGACGTCTCGCGGGTGCACCGGCCCGCGCGCGCGCACGAAGTCGAGCAGCGCGCGCACCTGGCGTCCGCGCGCCGCCGTCCACGGTGTCGGACCGCCGCGCGGATGCATCAGCGCCTGCACGGCGCCGGTGACGAAGCCGTAGTTCACGAAGACGTCCTCGTGGACGTCGAGGCGCGCGTAGTCGCGCTCGAGATCGCCGGCGCGGTAGCCGGCGACGCGATGGCGCAGCGTGAGATCCTGCGCGCGGGCCGGCGCGCGGATCGGATCGGCCTGCACGAAGCCGAGCGCGTCGAGCGCGCCCTGCAGCGTCGTCGGCGCGAAGAGGCTCCGCGCGATCGCGAGATGGCGCAGGTCCTCGAGTTTCATGAACTGTGGAAAAGGTGCTGGCGGGCGCGACGCAAGAGGAATCGAAATTCCCCGGATATATTATCGTCGACTTCGCAACGTTTTCCAAGACTGTTCGTCGCGCGGGCGGACCTGTATCATCGGCGGTCCATGCCCAAATCAGGCCGTCGGCGCGGCACGGAGGCCGGCCGCCGTACGCCGCGACGCGTCGGCGCCGCCCGGCCGGGCGCGCTTCCGGCGGTGCGAGCGGCGCGCGACGAGCGTCCGCTCCTCGATCGCATCCTGGAGACGCCGCACCTGGCGCGCGTCGTCCCCCGGCTGCAGCCCGAGGTGCTGCACCGGGTGATTCAGACGTGCGGGCTCGAGGACTGCGCCGACCTCGTGGCGCTCGCCACGCCGAATCAGCTGGCGCGCGTCTTCGATCTCGATCTGTGGCGGGCTGCCCGGCCTGGCCGAGACGAGGAGCTCGACGCGGATCGCTTCGGCGTGTGGCTCGACGTGCTCATGGCGTGCGGCCCGGCCGTCGCCGCGCAGAAGTTGGCGGGAATGGACGCCGAGCTGGTGATCGCGGCCCTCGCACAGCACCTGCGCGTCTTCGATCTCGCGGCGATCTCGCT
>Ga0075425_100009890_pt1 | contig 10159 bp, 8 predicted proteins | sample SoiMethybrSBSTD4_FD_75300 | JGI IMG/M metagenome (GOLD analysis project Ga0075425, IMG submission 75300) | Bulk soil microbial communities from a Populus tree surrounding site in Tennessee, USA - Soil MetaG P. TD hybrid SBSTD4 | ecosystem: Environmental > Terrestrial > Soil > Tree plantation...
CCCGCGGAGCTCGTTCGACCGGAAGTGCGCGGCGCGCGCGAGCTCGGCGTAGCTCAGCCCGCGTTCGGGGCTACCACGGACGACGGCGCGGCCCCCGCCGAGCTCGATGTCGGCGGCGTGCGCCTCGAGCAGCGTCGCCGCGACGGTTCGGATGCGCTCGCCCAGCGCCCGCGCGGCCAGCAACGTTGCGCTTCCGCCGATCGGCATGCCGCGGCTCGCCCAGGTGCCTCCGCCGTACGGCACGACGGCGGTGTCCCCCGAAAACACCGCCACGTCGTCGAGTGGAACGTCGAGCTCGTCGGCGATGATCTGCGCGAGCGCCGTGTGGGTGCCCTGGCCCTGGTTGGTGACGCCGACGAGGGCCGTGACGGCGCCGCCGGGCTCGAGGCGTACGGTGGTTCCCTCCTGGCCCGAGATCGGCGCGCCTCCGACACCGTAGAACTGGGCGCCCGGGCCGGTGAGCTCGACGAAGCAGGCGAGCCCGATTCCCACGTGGCGCCCTCCGGCGCGGGCGGCCTTCTGTTCCCGCCGGAGCCGATCGTAGTCGGCGGCCTCCAGGAGTCGCGCCAGCGCGGCTTGATAGCTGCCGCTGTCGAAGACGTTGCCGGCCGCCGAGGTGTAGGGAAGATCCTCGGGGTTCACCAGATTTCGGCGGCGCGCCTCCGCGGGATCGAGCCCGAGGTCGCGCGCGACGAGATCCATCATGCTCTCGGTCACCGCGGTGGCGATCGGATGGCCCACCGCGCGGTATTGCGAGGTGACGACCTTGTTCTGCGCCACCACGCGCAGGGCCGCGTCGTAGTTCCGCACGCGGTACGGCCCTGGGAGCAGCCGCAGAACCTGGCCGCCCTCGACCACGCTCGAGCGCGGATACGCCGAGTACGGGCCGACCGCGGCGGTGATGCTCGCGCGCATCGCGGTCAGGACGCCATGGCCGTCGGCCGCGACCTCGATACGGATCGTCTGCTCGCGCGCGTGGATGTCGGACAGGAACGACTCGCGCCGGCTCGCGACGAACTTCACGGGGCGGCCGAGCGTCAAGGCGAGGGCGCAGGCGGCCATGTCGTCCTGATAGACGTGAATCTTGATGCCGAAGCTCCCGCCGACGTCGGGCGCGATGACGCGCACGCGCTGCTCGCGAAGGCCGAACAGCTCCGCGAGCACGGCCTGCATCATGTGCGGCACCTGGGTGGAGATCCACACCGTGAGCGCGCGCGTGGCGGGCTCGTAGTCGGCGAGCAGGCTTCGCGGCTCGAGCGGCACGCCGGTGTGCCGGCCCGTCGTGAACGTGCGCTCCCAGACGCGCCCTCCGTCGGCGAAGGCGCGCTCGACGTCCCCCGCGGTGAGCCGCGTCTCGTAGAGCACGTTGTCGCCGAGCTCGGGGTGGATCAGCGGCGCGCCGGCTGCGAGCGCCGCGTCCGGCGAGAGCACCGCGGGCAGCGGCTCGTACTCGACGCCGATCAGCGCCGCGGCATCGTCGGCCGCCGCGCGGGTCTCGGCGGCGATGGCGACGATCGGCTCGCCGACATAGCGCACGCGGTCGACGGCGAGCGGCACCATGGCGCCGGTCTTCATGCCCTTGTAGTGCAGGAGCACGCCGCGGTAGGGCTTGCAGAGCTTCGCGGTGTCGTCGCCCGTCAACAGGCCGACGACGCCGGCCGCGCGGCGGGCGCGGTCGAGGTCGACGCGGACGAGGCGCGCGTGGGCATGGAGGCTGCGAACGAAGGCCGCGTGGACCATGCGAGGCAAGGTCACGTCGTCGACGTAGCGGCCGCGCCCGGTCAGCAGGCGGGGGTCGTCGCCGCGTTTGACGCGCGCTCCGATTCGGCCCGCCGGAGCCGGCACGGGCGGAATCTATCACGATTGACACTCGCGGACCGCCCCCCTATCATCGGCGCGTTTCGAGACCTTTCACCCCGCGCTCTCGACGGAGGTAGTCATGCATCGACGCCAGTTCCTGACGACTGCAACGGCCGGCGCGACGTTCCTGGCCTTCCCCGCGGTGCTGCGGGCGCAGAGCAAGGATCCGCTCCGCATCGGCTTTCCGCTGCCGCTGACGGGTACCTTCGCCGCGATCGCCGCCGACATGCAGCGGGGCGCCCAGCTCGCGATGGAAGAGCTCAACGCGAAGGGCGGCGTCATGGGCCGCAAGGTCGACGTGATGTTCCGTGACGATGAGCTCAAGCCGGCCGTCGGTGCCCAGCGCACCAAGGAGCTCATCGAGAACCAGAAGGTGGACTTCGTCGTCGGCGGGCTCGCCGCCCACGTGCAGATGGCCATCAACGAGCAGACCAAGGCCGCCGGCAAGCTCTACATCTCGGTCAGCCAGTCCGACGAGATCAGCGCCAAGCCCGACACGAGCCCGCTCACGTTCCACGAAGCGCTGAATCCGACGATCACCAGCCGTGCCGTGGCCACATTCGGCATCAAGGAGCTCGGCAAGAAGTGGTGGATCGTCTACGCCGACTACGCGTTCGGCAAGCAGAACACCGCGGTGTTCACCGCCATCGCGCCGAAGCTCGGCGGCACGTTGCTCGGCAGCACGCCGTATCCGCTGGGCAAGCCCGAGTTCTCGACGCACCTGCCGAGGATCCAGGCCGCCAAGCCCGACGTGATCTATGCGGTGACGCCGGGCGCCGACGCGGTGCCGTTCCTGAAGCAGGCGATCAGCTTCGGCCTGAAAAAGGACGCGAAGATCGTCGTGCCGCTGCACTTCCTCGACTACACCAAGGAAGGCGGTGCCGAGGTGTGGCAGGACATCTACGGCGCGACCAACTTCTGCCACGAGCTGGCCGAGACCGTGCCCCAGGCCAAGCGGTATGTCGACGCGTACACGAAGAAGTTCAACCGGCCGCCCGACTCCTACTCCGGCTACGGCTACAGCGGCATCATGGAAGTGGCGCGGGGCGTCGAGCTGGCGAAGTCGACCGATTCGAACGCGGTGGCGAACGCGCTGCGCAAGAACAAAGACTACGACCACTACAAGGGCAAGCAGTGGTGGCGGGCGTGCGACGACAAGTCGTTCCAGGACCTCTGGATCACCAAGGTGCGCTCGCCGCAGCAGGTGAAGGGCGAGTGGGGCTACTTCGACATCGTCGCCAAGGTGGCCGCGAACGAGGAGCTCGACCGCACCTGCGCCGAAAAAGGGCACGCCTAGCCGCGTGTTCGACATCCCGCTGCAGGCACTCGCCGCGCAGGCCTTCACCGGCCTCGTGCTGGGCGGAATCTACGTGCTGATGGCCATCGGGCTCAGCCTGATCTTCGGGCTGATGACGGTGGTCAACTTCGCCCACGGCTCCTTCTACATGCTGGGCGCCTACGTCGCGTTCACCTTGATGGGGCTGACGAAGAGCTTCTGGGCGGCGCTGATCCTGGCGCCGCTCGTGGTGGGCGCGCTCGGCTTCCTGGTCGAGCGCTTCCTGATCCGGCCGCTCTACGGCCGCAGCCCGGACGATCCGCTGTTGCTGACGTTCGGGTTGTCGCTGGCGATGGTCGAAGGCGCGAAGCTCGTATGGGGGAAGATCGGCCTCACCGTCGACCCGCCCAAGCAGATGGCCTCCGCCGTCGACCTGGGCTTCATGAATTTTCCGGTCTACCGGCTCTTCGTCATCGCGGTGACCGCCGCCGTGCTCGTGGCGCTGTGGCTCTTCCTCGAGAAGACCAGCGTGGGGCTCATCATCCGGGCCGGCTCGCGCGACGCGCTGATGGTGCGCGCCCTGGGCCTGGATCTCAATCGAGTCTGGCTGCTCGTGTTCGGGATCGGGATCGGCATGGCCGGGCTGGCCGGCGTGCTGGCGGGCCCGATGCGCGGGGTCTACGCCGAGATGGGCGTCGAGATCATCATCGACTCCTTCGTGATCGTGGTGGTGGGAGGCATGGGCAGTCTTCCCGGCGCGATCGTCGCCGGACTGCTGATGGGTGAGATCGTGAGCCTCACGACGTTTTTCGCGCCCAGGCTCGCCGAGCTGATCATCTTCATCGTCATGGCCATCGTGCTGCTCGTCCGGCCGAGCGGACTCTTCGGCGAGGCGGGCCTGGCCGAGTGATGGGGGCGGTCCGCACCGTTACGGCGTGGGTGGCGGTCCATCCCGTGGCGTCCTTCATCGTCTTCTTCGCGCTGTTCCCGTTTCTCGTCCCGTACCAGTCGCTCGCGACGCAGGTGCTGATCTTCGGCCTCTTCGCCCTGGGCTTCAATCTGCTCTACGGATACACCGGGCTCCTGTCGTTCGGGCATGCCGCGTACTACGGGCTTGGCGCCTACGGCGCCGGGATCGCGCTGGCGAAGCTCAAGCTGACGTCCCTGTGGCTGGCGCTCGGCCTCGGGCTGTCGGCGGCGATCGTCGGCGGCGCGCTGGTCGGATTCTTCTGCCTGCGCCGTCGCGGTATCTACTTCGCGATGCTGACGCTCGCGTTCGCGCAGATGCTCTACTTCATCGCCTTCCACGCCGCCGACCTGACCGGCGGCGACGACGGCCTGCGCGGGATCCCGCTGCATCCGCTCGGGCTGTTCGGCATGTCGCTGTCGCTCCGCACGCCGCTGGCCTTCTATTTCTTCGCGTACGCGCTGGTCGTCCTCGCGGTCGCCGCCCTCAAGCGCATCCTGGATTCCCCGTTCGGCGCAGTGCTGCAGGCGATCCGCGAGAACAGCGACCGGGCCGTGGCCTGCGGCTACGACATCAACCGGATCAAGCTGCTCTCGTTCGTCTTCTCCGCGCTGTTCGCCGGGCTCGCCGGCGCGCTCGACGCGCTTCGGCTCACGGTCGTGCCGGTCGACTCCTTGTACTGGACGACGTCCGGGCAGGTCGTGATCATGACCCTGCTCGGCGGCGCCGGGACGTTCTTCGGACCCTTCGTCGGCGCCGCCACCTTCCTGATCCTGGCCGACCGCCTGAGCCTCGTGATCGAGGCCTGGCCGCTCGTGATCGGCATCGTCTTCATGGCGTTCGTCCTGTTTCTTCCCCGGGGAATCTGGGGCACGTTGACGGCGCGCGGGGTCGGGCGATGAGCGAGATCCAGCGCGCGGTCGTCGAGCGCGCCGAGCGGCTGACGCGCGAGCGGATCGCGCCGCGGGCCAACGAGTACGACGCCGCCGCGGCCAATCCGATCGAGAGCTGGCGCGACCTCTGGCGCGAAGGCCTTCTGGCCGGCGCGATCCCCGCGAGCCACGGCGGTCTCGGTCTCGACATGGCGACCTACATCGCAGTCATCCGCGCGCTCGCTCGCGGCTGCGCCAGCACCGCCATGACCGTGCACATGCACTCGACGGTCATGCGATTCATCGACGCGGTCGGCACCGCGGCGCAGAAGGAGCGCTATTTCGCCGAGGTCGTGCGCCACGGCAAGCTCTTCGGCAGCTGGGGCAGCGAGCCGGCGGTCAGCCTCTCGCGAGCATTGCTCATGGAAACGGTGATCCGGCGCGACAGCGCCGGCTACGTGATCGACGGCGTGAAGCACTTCTGCACGATGGCTCTCGGCGCCGCGCACTACATGGTCTGGTGCGCGCTCGACGGCGGCACCGACATGGCCAAGTCGCTCCAGCTCGCGCTGGTGCCGGCCGACGCGCCGGGAATCACCACCGACGGCAAGTGGGACACCCTGGGCATGCGCGCCACCTTCAGCCCGTCGGTGACGTTTACCGGGGTCCGCGTGCCCGGCGACGGCATGCTCGGCGATCCCGGCGCCGCGGTGCAGGTGGGTGTCATCGAGAGCTTCGCGCTCGGCTACGCGGCGGTGTACCTGGGCATCGCCGAGTCGGCGCTGGCCTTCGCGCTCGACTACGCGAAGAAGCGCGTCGTGAAGCCTGAGAACATCGCGGTCGCCGCGGATCCGACCGTCCAGCGCCACATCGGCGAGCTGGCGGCGCAGCTCGACGCGGCCGCGCTCGTCCTGGCCGATTCGGCCGCACGGTGGGACGGCGCGGATCTCACCGAGCTCGGGCCGCTCGCCAACCGCGCCAAGTATCTGACGACCGAAGTCGGCCTCCATGTCACGTCGAAGGTCATTCAGGTCGTGGGCGGTCGCGGCGCCTACAAGGAATTTCCCGCCGAGCGCGCGTTCCGCGATCTCAGGACCTGCACCTTGATGCCGCCGACCGTCGATCGCATGCTCGAGGCGATCGGCAAGAGCGTGCTCGGCCTGGACACTGCAATGTTCAACGTCTCCGGACGCAAGCCCGCCGCCGGGCGCTGACCAGGCCCTTCCGAAATACTCGGCCAGTAGGCTCCGTCCAATGAGCCAGAGGGAAAGGCAAAGAAGTTGGCCCCCTCGGGAGGGACCGACATGAAAAAGCTAACGATTCTCGCGCTCTTGGCGGCGTTACTCGTTCCTGGCGCAGCGTTCGCAGGACCCTCGACCGACGCGGCGCTCGGGCTTGGCGCCTTTGCCGTCTTCAACCAGATCCTTGCAGGTACCGGCGTCTTCGGCGTGTTCGCGCCGCCGGCGCCCCGTCCAGTCATCCTGCCGGCGCCGCCGCCGCCCGTGGCGCCGCCGGTGATCGTGCATGAGTACCGTCCGGTCTACGTCCAGCCGCCGGTCTACGTGCAGCCGCCGGTGTACGTCCGGCCGCCCGTCTATTACGCGCCGCCGGTTCACCGCGTGTATCACGCTCCGGCGCGCGTCATCGTGAAGGAACGTGTTGTGGTGCCGGGTCACGCGTGGCGAGGCCACCCCGGCCGCGGTCGTAACTGGTAGCCGCCTCGTAGTAGAGCGTTCGTGCCGCCGGGACGCCGACCTAGATTTCGAGGAAGCGCTGCTGAATGGTCGGGTCCCGGCGGAGCTGTTCCGGAGTGCCCTCGAACTGGATCTGCCCCTGGTCCATCACGTACACCCGATGCGAGAGCGCGAGCGCCACTTCGAGTGTCTGCTCGACCAGGAGGATCGTCGTGCCCCGCCGGTTGATCGCCGCCAGGATCTCCGTGAGGTTCTGAACGAGGAGTGGAGCGAGTCCTTCGGTCGGCTCGTCCACGAGCATGACGGCCGGGCGGCTCACCAATCCCCGCGCGATCGCGAGCATCTGCTGCTCGCCGCCCGACAGGAACCGGCCGCGGTGCGCGATGCGCTCGCGCAGCCGCGGGAAATAGCCGAAAACCTCCTCGAGGACGTCGGCGCCGTTCGGCGCCGTGCCGCCGAGCATGCCGAGCCTGAGGTTCTCCAGCACGGTGAGGTTCGGCAGCACCCGGCGCTCCTCGGGAATCCACGCGATACCGCGCCGCGCGATTTCGTGGGTCTTGAGCGCGGTGATGTCCTCACCGCGCAACCGCACGTGGCCTTGCCTCGCCCGCACGATGCCCATGATCGATCGCAACGTGGTCGTCTTGCCGGCGCCGTTGCGTCCGATGAGCGTGACGACCTCGCCCTCGCCGACCGTGGCGGACACCCCCTGCAAGATGTGGGCTTCGCCGTAGTAGGTGTGCACACCCTCGAGCGTGAGCAGGCTCACCGGCCGGCCCCCAGGTAGGTTTGCTGCACCCGCGTGTTGGCGCGGATCTCCTCGGGCGTCCCGTCCGCGAGCACCTGGCCCTGGTGGAGCACCGTGATCCGGTCCGAGATGCCCATGACGACCTTCATCTTGTGCTCGACCAGCACGACCGTGCGTCCGGCGGCGAGCTCGCGGATCAGTCGCATCGTCGCGTCGGTCTCCTCCGGGCTCATGCCCGCGGTGGGCTCGTCGAGCAGGAGCAAGGCCGGATTGGACGCGAGCGCGATGCCGAGCTCGAGATGGCGCTTCTCTCCGTGGGAGAGGTGCGCGGCGAGCCGGTCGGTCTTGGCACCGAGACCGACCGATTTCAGGATCGCTTCAGCGCGCTCGCGCGTCTCGGTGAGGCGATCGGCGCGCGACCAGAAATTGAAGGACCGCGCGTAGCCCTGCACGGCGACCCGCACGTTCTCGAGCACGCTCAGGTGCGGAAAGATGTTCGTGATCTGGTACGACTTGGCGATGCCGAGACGCGCCGTCGCGTGCTGCGGCATTCCCGTGATGTCCGTGCCGTCGAACCAGATGCGGCCGGAGGTCGGCACGGTCTCGCCGGAGATCAGGCGGAAGAAGGTGGTCTTGCCGGCGCCGTTGGGTCCGATGATCGAGCGCAGCTCGCCGCGGCGCACGCTGACGTCGACGTCCGACACCGCCAGGAGGCTGCCATACGCGCGCGTCAGACGCTCGGTGCGCAGCAGGACGGCGTCGGGCATAGCGCGAGATAGCACGCGGCCTTTCGCCGTGTCAAGGCACGGAGCTGTGCTATCGTGCCGCGCGGACATGCCGCATCACGTGGTGCCCGTGAAGTGGAAGAGCGGGATGATCGAGGTCGGGGCCAAGATCTTCGCCTACGTGCAGGCCTCGGGGATCGATCCCACCGGCGATACCGGCGTCGCCAACGCGGGGCTGATCGTCGGGCCCTCGGCGGCGGTCGCGGTGGACGCGCTGATGGTGCCGTCGATGACGAAGCGGCTCGTGACGGCCATCAAGAAGACCACACGCAAGCCGATCGCCCAGCTCATCAACACGCACCATCACCTCGACCACACCGGCGGCAATCGCTTCTTCCGCGGGGCGACGATCGTCGCCACCGAGAAGTGCCGCGCGGCGCTCGCCCCGGGGTTTCCGCCGGTGCCGCTGCTGCAGCGCTTCATGCCGAAGTTTGCCGCGGAGTTCCCGAAGCTCCAGGTGGTCCTGCCGACGGTGACCTTCGAGGACCGCATGATCCTGCACGACGGCGAGCGAGAGATCCAGCTCTGGCATCCGGGCTTCGCCGCGCACACGGTCGGCGACGCCGTCGCCTACCTGCCGAAAGAACGGATCCTGTTCGCGGGCGACATCGCGTTCCTCTATGTCACGCCGCTCGCGTTCCAGGGCCACGTCGGCAACTGGATCAAGGCGGCCGACCGGTTGCTGCGCTTCGACGCCGACGTGATCGTGCCGGGTCACGGGCCGATCGGGACCAAGAAGGACCTGAAGCACATGCGCGACTATCTCGCGCTCGTGCGCCGCGAGGCGAAGCAGCGGTTCGACGCCGGCATGCCGGCGGAGGCGGCGGCCGCCGACATCAAGCTCGGCGTCTACGCGTCGTGGAGCGACGCCGAGCGGATCCTGCCGAACGTGATGCGCTGCTATCAGGAATTTCGCCGCGAGCTGGATCAGCCGATGGATCTGCCGCGGATGCTCGCGGGGATGGAGAAGCTGCGCGGGACGGCCTCGAAGCACGCCTGCGTCTAGCTGCGGCCGGACAGCTCCTTGCGCACCAGCGCGGTCCCGGCGGCCAGCGCCGCGAGCTTCTGGTTACACATGTAGCGCGGCGACCAGCCGAAGCCGCAGTCGGGATTCACGGTCAGCTTCTCGGCCGGGCACACCTGGAGCACGCGCCGGATCCGCGACGCCACCTCGTCGACGGTGTCCTGGTTGAACCCCTTCACGTCGATCACTCCCGCGCCGAGCTCGCGCCCCTCGCCATAGCGCTTCCAGAGATCGACCTCGCTCAGCTCGCGGCCGGCGAACTCGAGGACGAACTGATCCGCGCGCGCCTTGAGGAGCCCGGGGAAATACGGCTCGTACGAGCGGCTGAAGCGCGAGCGGCCGAAGCGGTTGCCGAAGCAGATGTGAAACCCGAGCTTCACGTTGATCCCCGTGGTGGCCAGGTTGAAGAGCCGGGCCATCTCCTCGCCGGAGACGTTGCCGCGCGCGGGCTCGTCGAGCTGAATGAGCTCCGCGCCGGCCGCGACCAGCCCGCGGAGCTCCGCGTTGATGACCTCGGCGAAGCGCTCCGCGACGTCGACGACGCCCTTGTAGATGCTGCCCGGATGAATCCGCGAGCCGAACGTCAGCGGGCCGGCGCAGGTCGCCTTGACGTGGTGGCCCGTGTGCGACCGGAGGTACTCGAACTCCTTGACGATGCCGAGGCCGCCGCTCGGCGTCTCGATGCGGCCGACCGCCTCGTAGCGCGTCTGCTGGTCGTAGCCCCACGGCCCGGCCTTACGGCGGATGGGCAGCGGCTCGATGCCCTTGATGATCGTGTAGTACGAGTCGACGTAGCCGTCGAGCCGGCGCACTTCGCCGTCGGTGATGATGTCGATGCCCGCCTTCTCCATGTCGCGGATGGCGGTGTTGGCGGCGTCGTCGAACATCTCGTCCATGTCGCCCGGGCCGAAGTCGCCCTGCTCGAGCGCCTTG